>FTHA01001801.1_pt1 | contig 11400 bp, 12 predicted proteins | sample 1640771 | NCBI WGS metagenome assembly FTHA01 (sample SAMEA3914789, study PRJEB12502) | metagenome | biome: forest; material: soil | place: Canada | collected 2011-07-03 | depth 0.3 m | reverse complement strand
GGCGCCGCGGTGGACTCCAGCGACATGGCCAGGCCCTGGATGACATTGGTGCCGTGGCCCGACTGCGAGGACCTCGCCACCGACTTCACCGGGCGGAAGTTGGTGCCGGTGTAGTACTCGGTGATCACCACGATCGCGGCGGTGACCGCCAGGCCGGTAACGCCACACCAGAACAGGCTCATGGCGTCGAAGGTGCGGTCGCCGACGGTCAGCGGCTGGGTCACCAGCTTGTTGATGACGAACCAGATCGCGCCCACCGACAGCACGCCGGTGACGATCAGGCCCTGGTACAGCGCCCCCATGATGTTGCGGCTCTTGCCGAGCTTCACGAAGAAGGTGCCGATGATCGAGGTGATGATGCAGACGCCGCAGATCGCCAGCGGCAGGAGCATCATGGTGGAGACCTCCGCGGTGCCGCGGAAGAAGATGGCCGCCAGCACCATGGTGGCGACCGTGGTCACCGCATAGGTCTCGAACAGGTCCGCCGCCATGCCGGCGCAGTCGCCGACGTTGTCGCCCACGTTGTCGGCGATGGTGGCGGCGTTGCGGGGGTCGTCCTCGGGGATGCCGGCCTCGACCTTGCCGACCATGTCGCCGCCGACGTCAGCGCCCTTGGTGAAGATCCCGCCGCCAAGCCGGGCGAAGATCGAGATCAGCGAAGCGCCGAAGCCCAGGGCCACCAGGGAGTCCACCACCTCGCGGCTGGTGGGCTCCAGGCCCTGGATCTGGGTCAGGACGTAGTAGTAGCCGGTGACGCCGATCAAGGCGAAGCCGGCCACCAGCATGCCGGTGACGGCGCCGGAGCGGAACGCCAGGCTGAGGCCCTTTTCCAGGCTCTCGGAGGCAGCCTGGGCGGTGCGCACGTTGGCGCGGACCGAGATCAGCATGCCGGCGAACCCGGCGCCGCCGGAGAGCACGGCGCCGATCAGGAAGCCCACGCCCGCGCGCCAGCCGATCAGCAGCCAGGCGGCGACGAGGATCACCACCCCGACCATGGCGATGGTCTGGTATTGCCGGCGAAGGTAGGCCTGGGCCCCCTCCTGGATGGCGGCTGCGATCTCCTGCATCTTCGCCGTGCCGGCCGACGCCCGCATCAGGGACGCCGTCTGCAGGATGCCGTAGAGCACCGCGACTACGCCCGCCGCGATGACGAGCAACAGATTCATACTCATGTCAGTGGCGCCCCTCTTTAGACCTAGCGCGATCGACCGCTGGTGCGGCCGACAGAAACACCGCCTGTCGTTGGACTCAGCGAGTCCGGCGGCGCCCCCCAAAAAAGCCGCGGGAAAATGGCAAACCTGACCGCCATAAGCAACCGCGTCTGAACAGCACGCCTTTTCGGCAGGCCTTCAACGGCCCTTCAACGGCTTTGGGGACCGGTCTTCGGTTTGGGTAGACCGTCGACGTGCTGGGGCTGTTCGCGGATGATCTGCACCGACACCACCATGCCCGGGCCGGCGATCAGCGCAGCCTCGCGCAGCAGGGCGGCTTTCATCCGGTCATCGTCCAGGACCGTATAGCTGTCTGATCGGACGAAGGGCGTGCGGTGGCCGGCGCGCACCAGCGCGTCCCGGAAATATGGCTCCTTGAGCCGCAGCTTGGCCGCGTCCGCCTGGCCCGACAGGCCGAGGCGGAAGGTGACGAAGATGTAGTTGACCAGCTTCCCGTCAACGACGATCGGCAGGGCCAGCGGCGACATCAGCACCGTGGGATTGGGCGCTGCCTTCTTTTCCTCGGCGGACGCCAGTCCGGACGCGGCGAGGGCCGACAGGACGCAGAAGACCAGAAGGCGGCGGCGCATGAGAGGGGTGTGACAGGCTTTGGTTAGCGGCGTGTTGCCGTCGTCAGCCGTGACGCCAGCCGGTCTTCTCAAGGGTCACCCCCCCGCCCTGCCAGATAGCGTTGACCCCGGCGCCAGCCACGACCTCGCCGATGTCCGTGATGGGAGCGCCAGCCGCCGCCGCCGCAGCGACGAGACGAGTCGCAGCTTCCGGTCGGGCGGTGCAGACCACCTCGTAGTCGTCGCCGCCGCTTGCGAGCGCGGCCAGGGCCGAGCCTCGATCCCGCTGGAGACTCAGCCAGGCAAGGGCAGGCCCGGAGAGGGGCAGTTCATCCAGCATCACGATCATGCCGGCGCCGCTGGCCTCGGCGACATGTCCTGCGTCGGCAAACAGTCCGTCTGAAACATCCGCCGCCGCGCTCGCGTGATCCCGCAGCGCGTCGCGCAGGGCCGTGCGGGGCTGGGGCAGCCGATAGCGGTCCGCCAGCCAGGCAGCGTCGGCCGATTCCAGTTCGGACAGCCTTCCCTGGGCGGATGCGAGGCCCAGCCAGCCGTCGCCGATCGTCCCGCTGACGAGGACCCGATCGCCCGGAGCGGCGCCCGCGCGGCGAATCATGCGGCCCTGCGGCGTCCATCCCAGGATGGTCACCGACAAGGTCAGAGGCCCGGGCGTGGAGGATGTGTCTCCGCCCAGGAGCTTCAGTCCAAAGGTGTCCTGGTCCTGACGCAGGCCGCGGGCGAACAGCTCGCGCGCGGCCCAGCCGCAATGCGCCGGCCAGGCGACCGCCAGGAAGTACCCCCACGGTTCCGCCGCCTTGGCCGCAAGGTCCGACAGGTTCACCCGCAAGAGCTTGCGAGCCACCAGGTCCAGTGGATCGTCCGCCAGGAAGTGGACACCCTCGACCATGGCGTCCTTCGAGATGACGAGATCGAAGCCGGGCCGCGACGGCACCACGGCTGCATCATCCCGCAGGTCCAACGCCTCTCGGGCGCCATCGGTCAACGGCCGCAACAGGCGGGCGATGAACTCGAACTCGTCGACCCGTTCGTTAGCTCCGAGCATCCCGCGCGATCCCGTCCAGGGCGCCGTTGACGAAGCCGGGCTCGGGGCCTTCGAAGAACGACTTGGCGATCTCGACATATTCGTTGATCGCGACCTCGGTGGGCACGTCGGCGCGGAGGGTCAGCTCGAAGGCTCCGGCGCGCAGGATGGCCCGCAAGGTGGCGTCGATGCGCTCCAGCCGCCAGCCCTCGGCCAGCCGGTTGGCGATGGCCCGGTCGATCCCGGCCTGACCCTCGACCACGCCCCGGACCAGTTCGGCGAAGAACACCTCGTCGGCCTGGGCCAGCTGTTCGCCTTCGATGTCGGCGCCGAACCGGTGATCGGTGAACTCGCGGATCACGGACTCCACGCCCGCGCCTCCGGTCTCCATCTGGTAGAGCGCCTGGACCGCCGCGAGGCGGGCCACCGTGCGGGCCTGGTGGGAGTGAGCCTTCACGGCGCTCACCGCAACTGTCCCATCAGGCGGCGCTTGATGCCGACCACGTCCAGGCAGGCCCGCGCCGCCGCGCCGCCCTTGTCGCCTTCGGACACCCGGGCCCGGGCCCAGGCCTGTTCCTCATCCTCGACCGTCAGGATGCCGTTGCCGATCGCCAGCCGCTTGTGCACCGTGAGGTCGAGCAGTCCGCGCGCGGACTCGTTGGACACCACCTCGAAGTGGTAGGTTTCGCCGCGGATTACCGTGCCCAGGGCGACATAACCGTCATAGGCTACGCCGGTCGCCCGGTGCCCGGCCTCTTCCGCCATGGCGATGATGCCGGGGATCTCGAGCGCTCCTGGCACGGTGGCCACGTCGTACTCGGCCCCGAAGGCCCCCATCGCGTCGGCGGCGCCCTTGAGCAGCTCGTCGGCGAGGTCGGGGTAGAACCGCGCCTCCACGATCAGCACCCGGATCTTCTCGTCCAGCATGGCTCAGTCCTCGTGCGGAATGGGGCGGCGTTCGACGATCCTCAGACCATAGCCCTCCAGGCCCGGCAGCCTGGCGGGAGACGAGGTCAGCAGGATCATGTCCTGGACGCCGAGGTCGAGCAGGATCTGGGCGCCGACGCCATATTCGCGCAGCGCCCGGTCGCCGCCGACCTGTTCATAGCCGCCGCCGTAGCGGTCGGTCAGCCACGTGGGGCTGGGATCGCGCAGGAACACCGCGACTCCCGCGCCTTCGTGGTTGGCGATGGTCCTCAGGGCCTGGCGGACATAGTCCTGGCGCGACTCCACATGGCCCAGCATGTCGGCCGCCGGCTCCACCAGGTGCACGCGCACCATGGTTGGCTTGCGCGGATCGACCTTGCCCTTGACCAGGACCATGTGCTCGGCCGTGTCGATCTGGTTGCGATAGACGCAGAGCCGGAAGTGACCGCCGTAGGCGCTCTCGAACGGCGTCTCCCGCACCCGCTCCACGAAGCGCTCCGTGCGCCGGCGATAGGCGATCAAGTCGGAGATGGCGCCGATCTTCATGCCATGAAGCTGGCCGAAGGCGATCAGGTCCGGCAGGCGCGCCATGCTGCCGTCGTCGTTCATGATCTCGCAGATCACGCCCGCGGGCTGCAGCCCGGCCAACCGCGCGATGTCGACGGCGGCCTCGGTGTGCCCGGTCCTGACAAGCACCCCGCCGTCCCTGGCCACGAGCGGGAAGACGTGGCCGGGCGAGACGATGTCGTCGGGACCCTTGGTGGGGTCGATCGCCACCGCGACGGTGTGCGCCCGGTCGTGGGCCGAGATGCCGGTGGTGACGCCTTCCTTCGCCTCGATGGAGACCGTGAAGGCCGTGCCGTGCTGGGCGTTGTTGTCAGCCGCCATGGGCGGCAGGCGCAGCTGTCGCGCCCGCTCGCCGGTGATGGCCAGGCAGATCAGGCCACGGGCGTGCTTGGCCATGAAGTTGATCTGGTCCGGCGTCGCGAACTGGGCGGGGATGATGATGTCGCCTTCGTTCTCGCGATCCTCGGCGTCGACGAGGATGAAGGGCCGCCCTTGCTTGGCGTCCTCGATGATGTCCTCGACGGCGGCGATGGGCGTGTCTTCCATGGTCAGGCGGTCTCCTGCCACCGGGCGAGGTAACGCGCCAGCATGTCGATCTCCAGATTCACCGGTGCGCCGGGCGCCAGCCCCCCCAGGGTGGTGACCTCCCAGGTATGGGGGATGATGTTCACCCCGAACACATCGTCCTCGACTTCATTGACCGTCAGCGAGACGCCTTCGACTGAAATCGAGCCCTTCGGCGCGATGTAGCGGTGCAGCGGCCGCGGCGCGCGGATCCGCAGGCGGTGCGATCCGCCCTCGGGAACCACCGACAGCACTTCGCCCACGCCATCGACGTGGCCCGAGACGATGTGGCCCCCCATCTCGTCCCCGGCCCGGGCGGCGCGTTCAAGGTTCACCCTCGCGCCCGACGTCCAGCGGCCGAGGGTGGTCATCGCCAGGGTCTCGCCAGACACCTCCACCGCGAACCAGCCGTCACCCTTGTCGATCACGGTCAGGCAGCATCCGGCGTGGCTGATCGAGGCGCCGATGTCGACACCCGCCAGGTCAAAGGCGGTCTCGATCTCGAACCTGCGATCGCGGTTGGTGTCGCGCACGGCCCGCACGCGGCCCACATCTGTGACGATTCCAGTGAACATCAGAGCCTCTCGTACCGCTCCCAGACATCTTCGCCCAACGTCTCGATCGCCACCCGCCGAAACCGGGGGGCTCCGTCGAGGCGCACCAGGGCCAGCGCGCCGACGCAGGGGCGGCCCTCGGCGCCAAGCAGCACGGGCGCCCTGAACCACTCGATACGATCGACCGCCCCGGCCCTCAGGAAGCTCGCCGCAACCTGCCCGCCCCCCTCCACGAACAGCCGAGTCAAACCGTGTTCAGCGAGGGCGGCGATCGCCGCCGCCGCGCCGGGCCGTCCGTCCTCATCCGGCGGCAGCACCAGCACCTTCACGCCGAGGGCAGCCAGATCGCCCGCGGGCTGACGAGCGGACACCACCCAGGTCGGAATCTCGCGGGCGCCCGCAGCCAGCCTGGAGCCCGTGGGAAGGCGTTGTCGAGAGTCCAGCACCACCCTCGCCGGCTGCGGCCCGGCGTGGCCCGGCAACCGCACGGTCAGCTCCGGATCGTCGGCCAGCGCCGTCTCGATCCCGATCACCACCGCGTCATGCTCGGAGCGAAGGCGATGCACCTTGGCGCGGGCGTGCTCGCCAGTGATCCATCGGCTCTCACCGGCGGCTGTAGCGATCCGACCGTCCAGCGAGGTGGCGAGCTTGAGCGTGACGCCCAAGCCTAATCCTCCGTCTCTTCCGGATCTTCCGAAAGGCCCTCCGCGCCCAGGAAGCGCGCGAAGTCGTCAGTCTCGCGAAAGTCCCGATAGACCGAGGCGAACCGGACGTAGGCGACTTCATCCAGATTCTTCAAAGCCTTCATCGCCATTTCTCCCACGGTGGTGGAAGGGATCTCGGTCTCGCCCAGGCTCTCCAGCTGGCGCACGATGGCCGAGATCATCCGCTCCACCCGTTCAGGCTCGACCGGCCGCTTGCGCAGAGCCATTGAGATGGCGCGCTCGAGCTTCTCGCGGTCGAAAGGCGCGCGCCGGCCCGAGCGCTTCAGGATGGTCAGCTCACGCAGCTGCACCCGCTCGAAGGTGGTGAACCGGCCGCCGCATTCCGGGCACAGGCGCCGGCGCCGGATCACCGCGTCGTCCTCCGACGGACGGGAGTCCTTCACCTGGCTGTCCGCGCATCCGCAGAAGGGGCATTTCAATGGATTTGGCTCCTTCCGCGACCGGCTGGCTCAGCTGTAGATGGGGAAGCGCGCAGTCAGGTCCAGAACCTCAGCCCGTACCTCGCCTTCGATGGGACCGTTTTCCTCGCCGTTGGCGGCGACGCCCTCGACGACCTTGGCGATCAGGCGAGCGACCTTGCGGAACTCGGCCTGGCCGAACCCGCGGGTGGTGCTGGCGGGCGAACCCAGCCTGATTCCCGACGTCACCATCGGCGGCTGAGGATCGAAGGGCACGCCGTTGTAGTTGCAGGTCAGATAGGCGCGATGGAGGCTCGCGGCCGTCGCCTTGCCGGTGACGCCCTTGGGACGCAGATCGACGAGCATCAGGTGGCTGTCAGTGCCGCCTGAGACGATGGCCATGCCAGCGGCCTGGAGTTCGTCGGCCAGAGCCTTGGCGTTGTCCACCACGTTGCGCGCATAGATCTTGAACTCTGGACGCAGCGCCTCGCCCAGCGCCACCGCCTTGCCGGCGATGACGTGCATCAGGGGGCCGCCCTGCAGCCCCGGGAAGACCCCCCGGTTCAGCTTCTTGCCGATTTCGACATCGTTGCTCAGCACCATGCCGCCGCGCGGGCCGCGCAGGGTCTTGTGGGTGGTCGTCGTCACCACGTGCGCGTGGGGAAGCGGGCTGGGATAGACTCCGCCGGCCACCAGGCCGGCGAAGTGGGCCATGTCCACCACCAGATAGGCGCCGACGCTGTCGGCGATCTCGCGGAAGCGCTTGAAGTCGATGATCCGGCCGTAGGCGGTGCCGCCGGCAACGATCAATTTGGGCTTCTCCCGCGCCGCGATCTCGGCCAGCTCGTCATAGTCGATCACCTGGTCCTGCTTGCGCACGCCGTAAGGGACCGGGCGGAACCATTTGCCCGACTGGTTGACCGGGCTGCCGTGGGTGAGGTGGCCGCCCGCGGCCAGGTCCAAACCCATGAAGGCGTCGCCCGGCTGCATCAGCGCCATGAAGACGGCCTGGTTCGCCTGCGAACCGGAGTGCGGCTGAACGTTGGCGAAGGCGCAGTCGAACAATCGCTTGGCGCGATCGATGGCGATCGATTCGGCCACATCGACCCACTCGCAACCCTCGTAATACCGCCGCGACGGATAGCCTTCGGCGTATTTGTTGGTCAGGACAGAGCCGGTCGCCTCGAGCACCGCGCGCGAGACGATGTTCTCGGAGGCGATCAGCTCAACGTGCTGCTGCTGGCGACGGAGCTCTCCCTGAACCGCGCCGAACACCTCCGGATCGGACTGTTCCAGCCCGCGGACGAAGAAGCCGTCCTCGACCGGATCATGAGTCTCAGCTGTGGCCGTCATCGCGTAACTCCGAACCTGGGCGCCCTTGCGCGCGCCTTGTTTACCGATCGCCCACGACCAATCAATCCACAGCTTCCCAAGTATTGTCGGGCGCCAGCGCGGAACCGCCCGGAGGCGGAGCCGTTGTTAAAAGCGGTTTTCCGCGCTCGGGGCGACCTCGCGACGGAGCTCTCTGGCGTCGACGAGGTTGAGATCCCAGGTCGGGGCGCGGCCAGGGAACATGAAATGGTGTTGGATACGGACGTAGACGAACTTTCCGGACAGGACATCCTGCGCCTCAGTGCAGGGATCGTGGCGGCATACGTTTCCCGCAACGCCGTCCAGTCGTCGGCGATCAGCGATGTGGTGCGACAGGTGCACGGAGCCCTCAGCGATCTGTCGCGGCCCGTTCCCGCGGCCCCAGCCCAGCGCCAGCGGCCTGCGGTGCCGGTCGCCCGGTCAATCCAACCCGATTTCATCGTCTGCCTGGAGGATGGGGCCAAGCTGAAGATGCTCAAACGCTATCTGCGGTCGCGCTACGACCTCAGCCCCGAGGAGTATCGGCGCAAGTGGGGCCTGCCGGCCGACTATCCCATGGTGGCGCCCAACTACGCCGCCCGACGCTCCGACTTCGCCAAGAAGATCGGTCTCGGTCGCGGCGTGCGCAGGAAGCGCGGCAAGGGTTAGGCCGCCACGCCGCCTAGCCGCTTGACGTTGCAGCGCGTGAACAGGGCGTCCATCGCCCGCACGAGGTGATCCATCATCGCATCGGTGTGTAGCGGCGTCGGCGTGAACCTCAGCCGCTCGGTTCCCTTGGGGACCGTCGGGTAGTTGATCGGCTGCACATAGATCCCGTAGTCGGCCAGCAGCATGTCGGAGACCAGCTTGGTGTGGACCGGGTCGCCGACCAGCACCGGCACAATGTGACTGACCGAGGGCATCACGGGAATGCCCGCTTCGCGGAAGCGGCGCTTCAGGGTGGCCGCGCGCTCCTGATGGGCGACGCGCACCTCGTTGTGCGTCTTGAGCCAGCGGATGCTGGCCGTGGCGCCGGCGGTGATCGCCGGCGGTAGCGACGTGGTGAAGATGAAGCCGGATGCGTAGAGCCGGACCGCGTCGATCAGATCGGCGTCGGCGGCGATGTAGCCGCCCATCATGCCGATGGCCTTGCCGAGCGTGCCCTCGATGATGTCGATCTCGGCCATCAGGCCGTCGCGCTCGGCGACGCCCGCGCCGCGGGGGCCGTACATGCCGACCGCATGCACCTCGTCGATGTAGGTCAGGGCGCCGTACGTCTTGGCCAGGGCCACGGTGGCCCGGATGTCGGCCATGTCGCCGTCCATGGAATAGACGCTCTCGAACGCCACCAGCTTGGGAGCGTCCGCCGGCGCGGCCTTCAACAGCTGCTCGAGGTGTTCCAGGTCATTGTGCCGGAAGACATGCTTGGGCCCGCCGCCCTGGCGGATGCCGGCGATCATGGAGGCGTGGTTCAGTGCATCCGAGAAGATGATCAGCCCCGGAAGGATCTTCGTCAGCGACGACAACGTCGCTTCGTTGGACACATAGCCGGAGGTGAACAGCAGCGCCGCTTCCTTGCCGTGCCAGTCAGCCAGCTCGGCCTCCAGCTCGACGTGGTAGCGGGTGGTGCCTGAGATGTTGCGCGTGCCGCCCGACCCGGTTCCGGCTTCGTCGATCGCCGCATGCATCGCTTCGGTCACCGCGGGGTTCTGCCCCTGGCCGAGATAGTCGTTGGAGCACCAGACCACGACCTCGCGCTCACCCTGCGGCCCCATCCAGGAGGCGCGCGGGAACGCTCCGCGCCGACGCTTGAGGTCGGCGAACACACGGTAACGGCCCTCGGACCTGACTTGCTCCACCGCGGTCCGGATGGCGGCCTTGTAGTCCATACTGCTCACGATCCTCGTAGGGGCCGCGGCCCCGCTTCGACTGCCGGCCGGCTTTTCGCACAGGCGATCCGACTCGTCCACATAGGCGACCCTACAGACGATCGCCACTTCACGGATTGACGCGGATCAATCGTGCACGCTGCCGAGTAGCTCCTCAGCCATCCGGTGACAGCCTATTTCGGCTTCCTGAAGCGGAACACGGCCTGATCCGTCTTGCCCCGGATCGAGGGGTCGAAAACCAGGGCTGTGTGGGGATCGTCGGGATTGCGCAGGACGCTGCTCTCGGCCTCGAGGGTGAAGCCGGCCGCGGCCATGTCGGCCTTGATCGCTTCCGGATCGATCCGGTGCAGGGTCCTCGCCACCGTCCAGCCTGAACCCGCCGGCGCCACGTGATCAATCACCAGGAAGGAGCCGCCGGGTTTGAGCGCCGCGAAGACCGACTTGTCGAACGCAATGATCTGGTCGTGGCTCAGGCCGAACTGCAGGTCGTGGTAGTTCTGCGACGTCCAGGCCAGATCCAGCGGCTCGGGAGCCTTGAGCGCATCGTTCGGCGTGATGGCGAAGGTCACGTTGGCATTGGCCGGCTCGGCCGCGAGGGCCTTGATCGCCTCCACCTCGCGCTTTTCGAAATTGGCCGCGAATTCCGGGAAGACGGCATAGACGTGGCCCTTGAGCCCGACGGTCCTGGCGAACAGGCGGGTGAAATAGCCAGCGCCCGGCATGTAGTCGGCGACGCGCTGGCCCGGCCCGACCCCGGCGAAAGCCAGCAGCTCCGCCGGATGCCGGGCCCCGTCGCGGTCCCTGTCGGCCGATGGCCGGCCGGGGTCGGCGACCGCGGCGACGATCGCCTTGGAGGGCTTTGCCTCGTCCGCCACGGCGACCGACGAGACGAGCGCAATGACCGATGCAAGAGCCGCGAACAGTCCAGGCATCTTCATCCCCTCTCCCCCGTAGCCCTATGAGCGCGCTGGCTTGCGGAACTTGAACAGGAGCTTGTCCGTGTGGCCCTTGATCGAGGCGTCGAACACAGGCGCGGTGTGGGGATCGGCCGGGTTGCTCAGCGCCGCCGACTGGGCCTCCAGCACGAAGCCTGCGGCAGTGATCTCGGCCTTGACCGCCGCCGGATCGATCCGGTGCAGCGTGCCGGTGGTCGTCGTACCAGCGCCGCCAGCGGCGGCGTGGTCTTCGACCAGGAACACGCCGCCTGGCTTCAGGGCGTCGAAGACCGCCTTGTTGAAGGCGGCGATGTCCGCCGGCGGCGCGCCGGGGGGAGCGTTGTGGAAGTCGTGGTAGTTCTCCGAGGTCCAGACCAGGTCGAGCGGCGCTGGGGTCCCCAGCGAGCCGGGGGCGTAGGCGATCACCGTGACATTGGGCGCGATCGCCTTGCTGGCTTCGACCACCTGTGGCCGGGCCTTGGCGAGACCGTCCGGCCACAGGGCGTAGACCACGCCTGTTGGGCCAACGGCCTTGGCGAGCAGTCGGGTGTAATAGCCGCCCCCGGGGATCAATTCGCCGACCTTGTCTCCCGGCTTCACGCCGGCGAACGCCATCACCTCGGCGGGCTTGCGATCGGCGTCGCGCGCGGTGTCGGCGGCAGGTCGGCC
>FTHA01001739.1_pt1 | contig 11430 bp, 8 predicted proteins | sample 1640771 | NCBI WGS metagenome assembly FTHA01 (sample SAMEA3914789, study PRJEB12502) | metagenome | biome: forest; material: soil | place: Canada | collected 2011-07-03 | depth 0.3 m | reverse complement strand
GGCGTGAACCCCCTCCGGGGCCAGAACAACGTCCAGGGCGCCTGCGACATGGGCTCGTTCCCGCATGAGTTCCCGGGCTACCGCCACGTCTCGGACGACGCGGTCCGGGTCAGTTTCGAGCAGGACTGGGGCGTCGGCCTCGACCAGGAGCCGGGCTACCGCATCCCCAACATGCTCGACGCCGCCGTCGACGGCGAGTTCAAGGGCATCTACATCCAGGGCGAGGACATCCTGCAGTCCGACCCCAACACCCATCACGTCTCCGCAGGCCTGGCGGCCATGGAATGTGTGGTGGTGCAGGACCTGTTCCTGAACGAGACCGCCAACTACGCCCACGTGTTCCTGCCGGGCTCCACCTTCCTGGAGAAGGACGGCACCTTCATCAACGCCGAGCGGCGCATCCAGCGCGTCCGCAAGGTGATGACTCCCAAGAACGGCTACGGCGACTGGGAGATCACCCAGTTGCTGTCGAACGCCATGGGCTTCCCCATGGCCTACAGCCATCCGTCGGAGATCATGGACGAGATCGCCCGGCTCACCCCGACCTTTGGCGGCGTCTCCTACGACCTGCTCGAGAGCGAAGGCTCGGTGCAGTGGCCGTGCAACGCCAATGCGCCGCTGGGCTCGCCAGTGATGCACATGAGCGGCTTCGTGCGCGGCAAGGGCAAGTTCGTGCTCACCGAGTACGTGCCCACCGATGAGAAGACCGGCCCGCGCTACCCGCTGTTGCTGACCACCGGGCGGATCCTGTCGCAGTACAACGTCGGGGCCCAGACGCGGCGCACGGACAATTCCCTGTGGCACGACGAGGATGTCCTGGAGATCCACCCGCACGACGCCGAGCAGCGCGGGATCAACGACGGCGACTGGGCCAAGCTGCAGAGCCGCGCCGGCGCCATCAGCCTGAAGGCCAGGATCACCGAACGCGTCGCGCCGGGCGTGGTCTACACGACCTTCCACCACCCCACGACCCAGGCCAACGTCATCACCACCGACTATTCAGACTGGGCGACCAACTGCCCCGAATACAAGGTGACGGCGGTGCAGGTGTCGGCCTCCAACGGCCCCACCAAGTGGCAGGAGGGCTATGAGGAGCTCTCCCGCAAGAGCCGCCGCATCGCCTCCATGGAGCCTGCCGAGTGAGCGCTGCCGATCTCGACGACGAGCCGCAGATCCACCAGACGACGACGGACAAGCTGGTCTACATGGCCAACCAGATCGCCACCTTCTTCGCCTCCCAGGGGCGCGACGAGATGGCCGTGCTGGGGACGGCCGACCACGTCAGGAGCTACTGGGATCCCAGCATGCGCCGGGGAATCTTCGCCCACCTGGACCAGGCTGGCGGAGCCGGGCTGCATCCGGTCGCGCTGAAGGCGATCCAGGAACTGCGCAAGGCCTCTCCCGGCTCCATCCGCGCCGGCCTGGAACGCGGCGGCGCCCATTCCGGCCGCGAAGCCGGGGACGACGCGGGCTGATCCGTTTCCCACGCGTCCCCGCAACCGGCGGCCCTCCAGCCTTAGGAGTTCTGGGCCGATTGTGGGTAGAGCAACAGGAATTCGGCGGCGGACCTGGCCGCGCGACGCTGGATCTGCGAACGGCTAGGCTGCGCCACTATCCCGAGGAGCAAGCTCAGGATCAGATCTTCCGAGGTCAGCGCCAGATAGTTGCGCACCATCTCGGCCGTGTCTCCAGACGGCAAGATGCCATCACGCTGAGCGCGGACAAACAGCTCATAGAGGATAGCGCGGTGGGCTTCGCGAGCCTCCTCAAGCATGTGCGCGATCTCCGGTGACCGGATGGCCTCGGAGATCGCGAGCCGGTACATTCCGATGACGTCCGGATCCAAGGTTTCGACCAGGAAGTTCGCCGCAAAGGCCTCGAGTGTCGAGGCCAGCATCTCGCGGCTCTGCGGTTCCGGCAGGTCCTCGGGCATCCGCATTCTTTGGGAGCGGCTCGTGATGCAGGCGAGGAGCATCGCCTCCTTATTCGGGAACAGCGCATAGAGATCCCGTTTCGAGACCTTGGCGCGCGTTGCGATCGTGAGGGTGCTGGCGCCAGCATAGCCCTTCTCGGAGAAGGCCTGGAAAGCCGCGCGCAGAATCCGCTGGCGCGCTTCATCCCGTTCACCCGAAGGCGAACTTGAGTGCTCCGAAGTCTTCATACGCCCATCAACACCCTTTGACCTTGCTTGCGCCCGGAACCTGACAGGTGACCTGCCCTCTTATTGCGACGCCTTGAGTGTGACGATGAGAGGGCTCGGGAGCAAATTTCGGGTCCGCTCCCGTTCATCGGGCTTCGTGTTTTGATGACATTCTATAATCACACGACCAGCGCATCGTCAGAACCGGAAGCAACCGGCTGCCTGCGAATGCGGAACCAGATCGCATAGAGTGCGGGAAGGAACGCGAGCGTCAGCACGGTCCCTACAGTCGTCCCGCCGATAAGCGCGACCGCCATAGCGCTCCAGAACACCGAGGTCGTGAGCGGAATGAAGGCCAGGGCCGCGGCCATGGCCGTCAGGATTACCGGGCGCGCGCGCTGAACCGTGGCCTCGATGATGGCGTGGTAGGTGTCCAGGCCTTCGGCTTCGTTCGTGCGAATCTGTCCGATCAGGATGAGCGTGTTGCGCATCAAGATGCCCGACAACCCGATCAGCCCCAGGATGGCGTTGAAGCCGAATGGCCTGTCGAGCAGCAGAAGAGCCGGTACGGCGCCGACCAGGCCCAGAGGTCCGGTCAGGAACACCATGGCCGTCGCCGACAGCGAGCGGGTCTGCAGGACGAGCACCAGAAGTGTCAGCAGGACCATGATCGGCAGGATCGGCAGCAAGGCGGCGTTAGCCTTGGCCGAGTCTTCGATGTTGCCGCCCATCTCGATGGTGTAGCCGTCGGGGAGGCGAGCCCTCAGCGGGGCAAGCGCCTTCCAGACTTCCGTCGACACCTGCGGAGGCTGCAGGCGCTCGTCGAAGTCGGTCTGGACGGTGATTGTCGGAGTGCGGTCGCGACGCCGGAGAACCGGCTCTTCCGGCCGGATTTCCACATGGCCGATCTGGCTGAGCGGGATCAGCCGACCGCCGGGGCCAGCGAGGGTGAGAGCCCCCAGCTTCCCTGGATCGAGCCGTTCAGGGCCGGCGCTCCGGGCGACCAGCTCCACGGTCCGGATGTCCTCGCGAACCTGGGTGACGGGCGCGCCGGTCAGCAGGAACTGGAGCTGCTGAGCGACCTGGGCGGGATCGAGGCCGATGAGGCGCAGGCGATCCTGGTCGAGGATGAAATGAAGCGTGGGCACACGCTCGCCCCAGTCCTGATTTACCTGGCGGGTATGCGGGTTCGCCCGCACCACTGCCTGGACCTCGTTGGCGATGGTTCGCAGGACCGCGGGGTCGGGTCCCGCGATGCGGAAGTTCACCAGGTAGCGAGGAAAGGGACCGAAGAACAGCTGGGTCACGCGCACGCGAGCTTCCGGGGCGAGTCCCTGGGCGATCTCCTTGCGCAATTTGAGCTTGAGACGATCGCGGGCCCTGGCGTTCGGCGTAAGGATGACGAGCTTGGCGAAGGCCGGGTCCGGCAGCTCCGGATTATAGGAGAAGAAGAAGCGAGGCGCCCCTTGGCCGACGTAGGCGGTGACGATCCTGGCCTCCGACTGACCCCGCGCCCATTTTTCTACCTTGGCTGCCGCGGTGCTGGTCGTCTCTATGCTGGTTCCCTCCGGCATCTGGACCTCGACGAGGACTTCCGGACGGTCCGAGCCGGGGAAGAACTGCTTCTTGACCAACGCCATACCCACCCCCGAGACCAGGAACGCTCCGACCACCGCAGCCGCGACGCGGAACTTGTGGTCGACGGCCCAAGTGATCAGCTGCCTGAGGCGCTCGTATCGCGGGGTGCCGTAGATCGCGGCATGTCCGCCTGGAACAGGCTTGATCTCCGGCAGTAGGCGCACGCCGAGGTAAGGCGTGAACATCACCGCCACGACCCAGGAGGTGATGAGGGCGAACCCCGTGATCCAGAAGATGTTGCCGGCATATTCGCCGGCTGTCGATCGAGCGAAACCGACCGGCGTGAAGCCGATGATGGTGACGATGGTGCCGGACAACATTGGCGCGGCAGTGTGACTCCAGGCGTAGGCGGCGGCCTTGGTGCGGTCGAGGCCTTCCTCGAGCTTCACCACCATGACTTCGATGGCGATGATGGCGTCGTCGACCAGCAAGCCGAGTGAAAGGATAAGCGCGCCGAGCGTGATCCGGTCGAATACACGGTCGGTCACGAGCATGATGACGAAGACGGCGGCGAGCGTGATGGGCACGGCGGCGGCCACGACCACGCCGACACGCCATCCGAGGCTGATCAGGCTGACGATCATGACCACGGCCAGGGCGACGAAGAACTTGAGCATGAACTCGTCCACCGCCTCGTGGATGTTCACGGCTTGGTCGGTGATTTTCGAAAAGGCCAGGCCGACGGGCAGGGTCTTGGTGATTGCCTTGGCCTCACGCTCAAGCGCCTTGCCGAGGTCGAGGCCATTCCAGCCGTCCTTCATGACGACGCCAAGCACGAGCGCCGGTTCACCGTTGTGGCGGATCAAGAAGCTCGCCGGGTCCTCATAGCCGCGCGCGACCTGAGCGATGTCACCGAGCTTGAGCACCCGGCCGCCCGCGGCGATCGGTGTGTCCTTGACCTTCTGAAGATCGTCGTATGCGCCATCGAGCCGGACGAAAACCTGCGGGCCTTTGGTGTCGATCGAGCCGGCGGGCGTAATGGCGTTCTGCCGCTGAAGGGCATCGAAGATTTCGCGGGGGCTGACACCCAGCGTCGCTAGACGGGTGTAGGAGAAGTCGACGAAAATGCGCTCCGGCCGCTCGCCCAGGACGTTGACCTTCTTCACGCCCGGGACATGCAGGAGACGTTGACGTAACGCTTCGGCGCGGCGGGCGAGCAGGCGGGGCGGCATTCCGTGGGCTTCGACCGCGTAGAGCGCGAAGGTCACGTCGGAGTACTCGTCGTTCGCGAAGGGGCCCAGCACGCCGGCGGGCAGCCGAGGCGCCTCGTCGCCCAGCTTCTTGCGCGCCTGGTAAAACTCCTCCGGCACGTCCTTTGGCGGTGTCTTTTCGGTGAGGGTGACCTGCATCAGGGCTAGGCCCGGCCGGGTGAGCGTCTCGACGTGGTCGTACCAGCGCAATTCCTGCATCCGCTTTTCGAGCGGTTCAGCGACCAGGTCCTGCATCTCTTGCGCGGTCGCCCCCGGCCATACCGCCGTGACCGTGAAAGTCTTGATGGTGAACGCCGGGTCCTCGGCACGGCCGAGGCGCACGAAGGCATAGACCCCTGCCAGGATGACAGCGAGGATCAGGAACAGCGTGATCGCGCGTTCGCGCACGGCGAAGGCGGAGAGGTTGAAGCCGCTCATTTCAGGACCGCGTCCTGCGCCGCGCGCACGCGCTCACCCTCGTGAAGGCTGTGACCACCGAGCGCCACGACCTGTTCGCCGATCCGCACGCCGTCCGAGACAATGGCATGCTCGGCCTCCAGCCGAACGACGTGCACCGGGCGGAATGACACCAAGGAAGCCTCTGGTCTCAGGATCCAGACGCCGGGACCGCGGCCGTGGTCATCGAGAGCGCCAAGCGGGACCGTCATCTCAGCTTCGGACGCCGACGACGACAGGAAGATGGTTGCAGTCGCTCCCAGCGGCGCCTGGGCCTCAGGACCGCCCAGGACGTAGCGGGCTTCGTATGTCCGCGTGACGGGATCTGCCGAGTTCGAGAGCTGCCGAAGCGTCGCGGGAGCGCCAGAGGGGGAGCCGTAGACGCGACCCTCCGCCCGCGAGCCGATCGCGGGGCGCACGGTCTCGGGCAGGCTCACCGACGCTTCGCGAGGACCTGCATGGGCGAGCCGCAGGACTGTCTGGCCCGCAGGCACATATTGGCCGGGCTCGGCTAGCGTCTCCATGACTACGCCATCGGCGTCGGCCAGAAGCGTCGAATAGGCCCGCTCGTCCTGCGTCACCTTCAACTGGGCTTCGGCGGCGGATAACAGGGCCCGAGCGGTGTCCGCGGCCTGCTTTGCCTGGCCATAGGCGGCACGGGAGACTGCGCCTGAGGAGACCAGGTCCCGGTAGCGCTCTTCGTCGGCGGCGGCCTGGACAAGACGAGCCTTGGCGGCGGCGACAGAGCCCGCCTGGGCGGCGGTGTTGTGTTCGAAATCCGTGGGGTCGAGCCGCATCAGTTGCTGACCTCGCCGCACCGTCTGGCCCGCATCGACCAGGCGTTCGACCACCTTGCCTGCTACGCGGAAACCCAGGCTGCTCTGCACGCGGGCGGTGACGACACCTGTAAAGCCGTCGGCGCTGGCTCCGGCAGCCTGGACCACCGAAACCTCGACAAGCGGGGCTTGAGTGCGAGGATCATCTTCGCGTTTTGGCGATCCGCATCCCGAGAGGCCGACAAAGGCGGCCAGGACCACGGCGGCCCCCAGGTGCTGAGTGCGCCAAACTGTGGGCGGCACAAGGCTCATCACGACCATCCTCCTCCAAGGGCTCTGAACGACTGGACGGCGGCCCGAGCGGCGTCTGCGCGCGTCTGCGCAAGCTCGCCTTGCGCCGAGAGCAGTTGTCGGTCGGCGTCCAGCACGTCGGTGAGTGCGATGGCGCCCCGGAGATGGGCGCTCTGTGCGAGGTCGCGCGCGCGCCTCAATGCGGCGACCTCGCGGACCAGCTCGTCTTGGTGAGCCTCGAGCTGCGCCAGCGAAGTAAACGCGTTCTCGACGTCCTCCGCGGCGTGCAGCACGGACAGGCGGTATCGCGCCAGGGCCTCCGCTTCCGCGCCGCGCGCCTGGCGCACCTCGGCGTCGATCCTGCCGAAGTCGAACAGGCGCCAGCGCAATCCGGCGACGGCCTGAGGCTGATAGGTCGCGGCGCGGAACAGGTGGTCGGGACTGGCGCTCTCGAAGCCCAGCAGGCCGGAAAGTGAGATCTTGGGATAGTACTCGGCGATGGATTGCCCGACTCGCGCGTTGGCCGCCGCCACGCGTCGTTCGGCGGCGATCACGTCGGGACGCCTGCGCAGCACATCGACGGGCTTTTCGTCGGCGTCGATCCCTGGTGCGGCGGATATTTCTGAGGGCGTATTCAGTTCCGCTGCAAAGGCGCCTGGCTGGACACCCATCAGGACGTCCAACCGGTTCAATTGGGCCTGCAAATCGATCTGCAGGGGCTGGACCGACGCTCTCGCCTGGGACAGCAGCGCCTCGGCTTGAGCGACTTCTCTGTTGGTCGCCAGCCCCTTGGCAAAACGGAGCCGGACAAGCTCCAGTAGACGTGCATTCGTGGCGATCTGGTCCGCCGCCACGGCTAGGCGAGCCTGATCCCCTCGGACGTGGAAGTAGGCGTCAGCCGCCTCGGCGGCGACCGAAACCCTGGCGCCGAGCCGCTCCGCTTCTGCAGCTTGAGCTTCGGCGCGGGCCGCTTCAGCTCCGCGTCGAAGCCCGCCGAAGAGATCGACTTCCCAGCCGGCGCCGAGGCCTGCGTCATAAAGCGAGGCGTCCCGGTCGAAGCCTGGAAGGCGGCTGGCGATCCGTCCGGTCTGGCTTTCGAGAGATTGATGGATCGTCGCTGCCTGGGCGTTGGCGTTGACCGTGGGGGCCAGACGCGCCCCAGCCTCCCGAGCGGCCGCCCGGGCTTGCTCTACACGCGCGAGTGCGGCGGCGAGATCGAGGTTTTGAGCCAGGGCTCGCTCGACGATGCGCGACAGCTCTGGATCGTTGAAGCCGCTCCACCAGCTTTCCAAGGGGGGCGGCGCGCTCGCGGAACGAGCCGCGATGGGGGCCTTGCTGTGGAGCGGCGCGAGCGAAATCGCGGGCTTCTCGTACGTTGGCCCGACGGCGCATGCGGAAAGGGCCAGGAGAAGGAGGAGAAGGTATTCCTTTGTAGCGGATGCTCGGTGCTGGAGCCGGGTCGCGAGCGCCTGAACGTGTTTTGAGGCGTTGGGCATGCGCGATCTCCGCGAGCGCAAGGGCGGTACCGGCTGGTACCAATGCGCACATAGGTACCGCTCCGTACCTTGTCAATGACAAATGCGGTGCGCGCTCGGATCCCCTTGACAGCCGGTCCGTTGAAACCGATCTCCAATGTGTGGGTACCGTGAGGTACCAATCGGGGTCACCTCCGACCCTTCCCCGTGGCCACCCGTTGTCGGTTTGGCGGCGGTCAAATAACGAAGAGGTGATCGGTTGACCGCCACAGCCCATTCGAAGGCATCACCTCGCAGAGCCGAGCCTCAATTTGACCGCAAGGCGGCTGTCCGGCTGGCGATCCTGTACGGCCCTGTCCTCCCGGCTCTTCTTCGCCTGGCCCTTCCCACCATCGTCGTCCTCGTCGCCCAGACGATGGTCGGGGTCGCCGAGACCTATTATGTCTCGCGCCTCGGCACGGACGCCCTGGTCGGCGTATCCGTCGTCTTTCCTATCTGGATGCTGATGACGATGATGTCGGCCGGGGGCCTGGGCGGCGGCGTCTCGTCGGCCGTGGCCCGGGCGATCGGCTCAGGTCGGAATCGAGATGCTGACGATCATGTCTTTACACGCGATCGTACTCGCCGTTGCGGTAGGGCTGTGCTTCACGATCGGCATCTGGCTATCCGCACGCCGCCTGCTTGAGAGTCTCGGCGCACAAGGCGTCGCACTTTCCCAAGCAACTTCCTATGCGCATTGGCTCTTTCTTGCCGCCGTCCCAATCTGGATTGTGAACCTGTGCTCGGCAGCGCTGCGCGGAGCCGGCAACGTCAGGACCCCCGCGCTCGTTTCGCTTGTTGGCGCAGCGGTCCTCATCCCGCTCTCTCCATTTCTCATCTTCGGCTTCGGGCCAATAAAGGGGTTCGGGATTGCTGGCGCAGGCCTAGCCGTCACCCTCTATTACAGCGCCGCTTCGCTGGTGCTGGTTCGATATCTCAGCACATCCCGCGCAGGCCTTACACTCAAGCTCCGACCGCTTCGTTGGCCACTGTTCCGCGATGTGCTCGGAGTGGGGGTCATCTCCTCCCTTGCGGTGGTTCAGCTCAATCTGGCCGTCATTCTCGTCACGGGCGCGGTCGGCCGCTTTGGCGCCGCCGCCCTTGCCGGATACGGCATCGGATCCCGGCTTGAGTACCTGTTCATTCCGGTCCTCTTTGGTCTCGGAAGCGCGGTCCTCATGATGGTCGGGACGTGCATCGGCGCCGGCGATATTCCGCGCGCAAAGCGCGTTGCGCTCGTCGGCGCCCTGATCGGTGCGGCTTTCACCGGAACCGTGGGCGTGGCTATCGCCATCCGTCCCGCACTTTGGTTGGGTATTTTCACCCGAGACGTCGCGGTGCTGCACAACGGCGCCATCTATCTTCGCGCGATGGCGCTGTCCTATCCGGCAATGGCCACGGCATTCGTCCTGAGCTTCGTGTCGCAGGGGACGGGCCGGCCCGTATGGACCACCCTCGCAGGAACGGTTCGACTTGGCATCGCTGCGGGCGTTGGTTGGTTTGCAGTCCAAGTATGGAGTGCGGATTTTCAGGGCCTCGCCGCGATCATTGCGGCCGCTCAGATCAGCGCCGCCGCGATATGCATCATGGCCGCGCGCTCTGGGCTCATCTGGCCCCGGCCTGAGCCCGAACTGAGGAGCGCCGATTGATGAGCACCCGCGTGGTCGTAACGGGATTGGGGGCGGTATCGCCTCTCGGGGTCGGAGCCGAACAGGTTTGGCGGCGATGACCATGGGACGTTCCGCCCTCGGCCGCCTGGGCGAGGTCTGCTGTTCCGCAGATGGACGAGCTAGCGTCGTTCCGCTTGCCGTGAGAGCGACCGAGCCCCGGCGCACGTCGGCAGCGCCCCCGGAAAGCGACTGGCCTACCGGAACGAAGCTTGGGCAGGCTAATGCTTGGTGGCGACCTGTGACTGAGGGGCGTCGCTACGGGTCTCTTCCGTCTTTTCATCGGCTGAGGGAGCTTGCGGCTCGGCCCCGCTGAAGACTCTGGTCTCGCGTGGAGCCGCCATCGCCGGCTTGTCCTTGGCTGCGTCCATGACCCGAAGCGTCCGCGCGAACAGCTCGCAGACCTGCCGGAAGGTCTGGTCGGACAGGACCACCCGGGCGACCTCACGCGTCTCGATTGTGGCGCTGGTCACATCGCCCGATGGCGCCTCGAGCGAGATCAACACGGTGTCGCTGGCCTTGGCGAGGTTTACCCGCGTGACGAAAATCGGCAGGACGTCGGTCATCACCAACCCTTGTGTCGGCCAGCCCCAGCGCTTCAGACAGCCTAGAGATGTAGCCAGAGATGCGCCAGCGAATATTGGCGCCGTTTCTGGCGAATTCAGGGAGTTTGTGTCGCGCACGAAATCGTAACCGGGGCTTGGCGCCCAGTACTTGGGCGGGAAGTCCAGCAAAGCTTGATTAGCCTGTGACTGGAGCAGGCGCCGGGCTCAGCCGGAAGCCTTCATAGCCATTGGCGACCACCTCCTCGCACTTGGCGACGTAGGGCGGGAAGCCGATGTGGGGCATGAACACCCGGGGCTTTCCGGGGATGTTGGCGCCGAGGTACCAGGAATTGCAGGTCGGATAGAGCGTCATGTCGGCGATGGCGTTGACGCGCGCCACCCAGGCGTCCTGGGCCTCCAGCGTCGCCTCGACCAGGCCGACGCCTCGGGACTGCGCCGCGCCAATGCAGTCGGCGATCCAGTTCACATGCTGCTCGATCGAGGGGACCATGTTCGAGAGCACCGACGGGCTGCCGGGCCCCGAGACGATGAACAGGTTGGGAAAGCCGGCGATCGACAGTCCGAGATAGGTGTGGGGCCCTGCCGCCCATGCCGTCTTCAGGCTCTGGCCGTCCCGACCCTGGATATCGACGTTCAGCAGGGCCCCGGTCATGGCGTCGAAGCCCGTGGCGAAGACGATGCTGTCCACCTCATACTTCGCCGCGCTGGTCCGCAGGCCGGTGGCCGTGATCGCTTCGATCGGGTCGGTGTTCACATCGTGCAGCGCCACGTTGGGCCTGTTGAAGGTCTCGAAGTAGCCGCTGTCGGCGCACGGGCGCTTGCAGGAGAACACCTGGGTTGGGCAGAGCAGCTCCGCCGTCGCCGGATCCTTCACCACCTCGCGGATCTTGCCGCGCAGATACTCGGCGGCGGTGTCGTTGGCTTCCTTGCTGAGCATCAGGTCGGCGAAAGCGGCCAGGAAGGGCAGTCCTCCGCGCGCCCATCGTGCGTCGTAGACGGCTTGCCGCTGTTCGGCGCTCACCGCCAGGGCCAAGCCCTCGTTGGCCTGGAAGTCCGCGGCGCCCATCTGGGCGTTGTTGCGGGCCCGGAAGGCGGCGTACTCCGACTTCACTCTGCCTTGAACGTCCGGATCAAGGGGCCCGTTGCGCACCGCCACCTACTCGATGCCGGCGCGCAACGGGCCCCTTGATCC
>FTHA01000790.1_pt1 | contig 11474 bp, 10 predicted proteins | sample 1640771 | NCBI WGS metagenome assembly FTHA01 (sample SAMEA3914789, study PRJEB12502) | metagenome | biome: forest; material: soil | place: Canada | collected 2011-07-03 | depth 0.3 m | reverse complement strand
GGTGAAGCTCACCGTCACCGAGTTCCTGCTGCTGCAGGCCCTGGCCCAGCGGCCGGGTTTCGTGAAGAGCCGCGACAGCCTGATGGACGCCGCCTACGAGGATCAGGTCTACGTCGACGACCGCACCATCGACAGCCACATCAAGCGCATGCGCAAGAAATTCCGTCAGGTCGACCGGGAGTTCGACGCGATCGAAACCCTCTATGGCGTCGGCTATCGCTACCGCGAAAGCTGAGCGGCGGCGGCCAGCGATGTGGCTTTGGCCGGGCTCACGCCTCGGCCGCTTCATCGTCGCCCTGAATCTGCTCAGCCTGGCCATCCTGATCGCGGGCGCCCTGGTGCTCAACGAGCTGCGCCGCGGCCTGATCCAGGCCCGGATCGACGGCCTGACCACCCAGGGCGAGCTGATCGCCAATGTCATCGGCGGCGCCGCCACGGTCGGCGCACCCGACCCGCAGCTCCAGGCGGACAAGGCCAGCGAGATCCTGCAGCTGCTGTTCATTCCCCATTCCCAGCGGGCGCGGCTGTTCGACGCCCAGGGACGGCGCCTGGCCGACAGCTACCTGACTGCCGACCGGGTGGAGTGGCGGCCGCTGCCGCCGGCCAAGCGGCCCGGAGGGCTGCAATTCCGCTGGCGGCTGCAGGACAAGGACGCCGTCGATCCGAAGATGGTGGTGGCGGCTCGAGCGGCGCTGGCGCGCGAGATCGCGCGGGCGATGCACGGCAATACCGTGGCCGGCCTGAGGCGCGCCGAAAACGGTGAGCGGGTGGTCTCGGTGTCGGTGCCGGTGCAACGGGTCCAGGCCGTGCTGGGAGTCCTGACCCTGGAAGCCGGGGACGTCGACGCGATCGTGGCGGCCCAACGCCGCGCGCTGACGCCGTTCATCCTGGTGGCCGTCGGCGTGTCGCTGCTGTCGTCGCTGCTGTTGACGCGGCTGGTGGCGCGGCCGGTGATGCGCCTGGCCAGGGCCGCCGACAGTGTGCGCCTGAACAATGCGCGCGCGATCTCGCTGCCGGACGTCGCGCGGCGCGATGACGAGCTGGGGGACCTGACCCGGGCGCTGGAGGCGATGACGCACTCGCAATCCGAGCGGATGGACGCGATCGAGCGCTTCGCCGCCGATGTGGCCCACGAAATCCGCAATCCGCTCACCTCGATCCGCTCGGCGGTGGAGACCCTGGACCTGGTGAAGGAACCCGCCGCCCGCGAGCGGTTGCTGGGCATCCTCAAGCAGGACGTCGGACGCCTCGACCGGCTGATCACCGATATTTCCAACGCCTCGCGGCTGGACGCCGAGCTGTCACGGGACACGCCCCGGGCGCTTGACCTCAGCCGTATGCTCACCGAGCTCACCGGAATCTACCGGGACGCTCGCACCCAGGGCCCGCCCGTGGACTATGCAGGACCCGAGCTGGGCGAGCCCGTCCTGGTGCTCGGCCGCGAGGGGCCCTTGACCCAGGTGTTCCGGAACCTGATCGACAACGCCCGCTCCTTCGGTCCGATCGACGCCCCGGTGCGGGTCTCGCTGCGGCGCGCGGGACGCCAGACAACGGTCGTCGTCGAGGACGAAGGGCCGGGGATTCCGGCCGACAATCTGGAGACTGTGTTCGAACGCTTCTACACCGCCCGGCCGAAGGGAGCGGCCTTCGGCGGCCACTCGGGCCTGGGCCTGTCCATCGCGCGCCAGATCGTCGACGCCCACGGCGGGCGGATCTGGGCGGAAAACCGCACCAACGCAGCGGGCGAGATCATCGGGGCCCGCTTCAACGTGGTCCTGCCGGACGCGCGGCCTTGATCGCTCCGACCGTGATACTGCACGCCGGCCTGATCGCCCTGTGGGCGGATGGAGGCTGGAGGGGCGCGCTCATCATCGGTTCATCCGGAACCGGCAAGAGTGACCTGATGTTGCGTTCCATGGACTGCGGCTTCCGGCTGGTGGCCGACGATCGGACGCTGGTCTGGGCATCCAGGGGCCGTCTTTTCGGGCGTGCGCCCGATACCCTGCATGGCCTGATCGAGCTGAGGGGCGTCGGGATCCTCGCCGAGCGCGCCCTGCCCTTCGCCGAGACGCGGCTGGTGATCCGGTGCGAGCCGCCGGAGACCTCGATCGAACGGGCTCCCGACGAGGTGACGCAGGAGATCGCCGGCCTTCACCTTCCGGCCCTTTCCTTGCACGCGCTGGATGCGTCGGCGCCCGCGAAAATCAGCCGCTCGTTGATGCGTCTTGGACAGACTCGCGGTGAAGCGTAAATACCCGCCCTCGCATCCGGCCCGACTCGGGCAACCGCATGAGCACGTCTGAATGATCGGCCTGGTGATCGTCACCCACGGGCGCCTCGCCGAGGAGTTCCTTGCCGCCATGGAACATGTCGTCGGCCGACAGCGCGCGGTCGAGACCGTGTGCATCGGCGCCGAGGACGATATGGAGAAGCGTCGCCAGGATATCCTGGAGGCGGTGGGACGGGTCGACGACGGGGACGGAGTCATCCTATTGACCGACATGTTCGGCGGAACGCCATCGAACCTGGCGATCTCGATCATGGAGCAGACGGGTGCAGAAGTGATCGCCGGGCTGAACCTGCCGATGCTGATCAAACTCGCCAGCGTGCGCGGACGCGAGAACCTGCAGGCCTGCGTGGCCCATGCCCAGGACGCCGGCCGCAAGTACATCTCCGTCGCCTCCTACCTGCTGGCAGGAGAGAAATGACGGCGGAGCGCAGCATCGAGATCATCAACAAGCGCGGCCTGCACGCGCGGGCTTCGGCCAAGTTCGTCAAGCTGGCCGCGGACTTCGACGCCGAGGTCACCGTCTCGCGGGACGGACAGACCGTGGACGCCCGCTCGATCATGGGGTTGATGATGCTGGGCGCCGGACCCGGCTCCATCCTGGAGCTGAAGGCGGAGGGCGCCGAAGCCCAGGCGGCGCTCGACGCCCTGTGCGAACTGGTCGCCTCGCGCTTCGACGAGGATCTTTAGTTCACTCCTCCCCCGTTGCACGGCGGAGGAGTGAGTGATCGCTCCACCGGAACCCGACCTAGGGCCGGCGGAAGGTCACCGGGGTCGACACGCCGCGGCGCCAGAACTGGCCCGACCACGAACCGGCTTGTCCGGGCTTCACCGAGACCACGGCGAGGTCGTCCGGGCCATTTTCATAGAACCTCAGCATCAGCTGCTGGCCATCGAAGCTGACGCTGGCGATGAATCCGGTGCTCGAGGCCGGCGTGGCGACATGCAGATCGCGCCAGGCGCCCTCCGCGCCGCCGCCCTGGCCATTGTCCGCCAGCTGGAAGCGGTACAGCGGCCGCCCATCGCTGGTCGCCAGCATCCACCCGCCATCCAGCGGACCCCTCGTCGCCTGGGCGTTCCGGGCGGTGGCGAGCACCTGGGCGTCGTAGGCCCCGCTGTCCAGCGCCGGTGGGGGCTGGGCCGGCTGGATTGGCGCAGGCGTCGGCGCGGGGGCGCTCTCGTCGGGCTCGCTGTCGGTCTGTTCCTGGAGGATGGAATCGATGGTGGGAACGGGCGACGCGTTTGGCGGCGATGACGGCGGCGGCTCGGCATTGGCGAGGCGGATGATCGGGACCGGCCGAATCAGACGGGCCTGTGCCGGGTCAGAATCCGCCGTCGCGGCGTTCAGCGCGGCGGACAGGAGGATGAAGATCGCAGGCATTTTTCGGAACAGCCAGCCAGACGATGTCTTCTACACGCTCAGCCGCAGCGAGCGAACGGCCGGGCGCAAGCTACCATTTTCTCCAGCAAGCTGAGCAATTATCCGCAAGTGCTCAATCGCAGTGCAACAATTTGCTTACACTGAGGATTGCCCGATCAAATTCCCCTTACGGAAGCAGGGTTTGAGTGTCCGAAAGCGGACTCACATCGAGAGAATTTTGGTTAGCTATCGAAAGATTTTTCGCATTTGCGGCTTGCCAAATTGTGCGCCGCACACTAGATTTGTTTTCACGGCGTCGCTGACGCCGTTGCCCTTCCTGGGCGTTTCCTCCCTATCGACTTACGCCGCGCCTTCGGGCGCGGCTTTTTTTTGTGCCGTGATCTTCGCGTCGCCGAAGCCGGCTTTATTGCAGTGCGGCAATCAGGGCGTCAACTCCCGAAGCCCGTTCAGCACGTCAGTTCAGCGCGTCAGTTAAGCGCTCTGGGATCCAGCGCCGCCAGCGCTTCGAACAGCCGCTCCAGATCCTGGGCCAGCCGGCCGAATCCTGCTTTTGGCGCCAGGGCGGTCTCGTCGAGATAGAGCGCCCGGTTGATCTCGATCTGCAGGGCGTGCAGGCCCTGGACCGGGCGCCCATAGGCTTCGGTCGTGTAGCCGCCAGCGTAGGGGGCGTTGCGGGCGACGACATAGCCCATGCCCGCCAGCCGACGCTCCACCAGATCGGTCAGGGCGCCAGAACAGGTCGAACCAAACCGGTCGCCCAGCACCATATCGACCTGGCGCCTGCCGTGCGGACCGTGGCAGGCGGCGGCGCCGGGCATGGAGTGCCAGTCGATCAGCACCGCGACGCCACAAACCGAGCGGGCGTCGTCGACCAGCTGTCGCAGGGCGCGATGATAGGGTCGGTGCACCGATTCGATGCGCCCACTGGCCTCCGCGAAGGTGAGCTTGCGGTCGTAGATCTCCCGGCCCTCGGCCACCAGGCGGGCGATCGAGCCCAGGCCGGCGGCCACCCTGGCGGTGCGCCCGCGGGCGAACTCGGGCAGGTCGTCCAGGAACATCCCCTGATCGAGCTCGTAGGGCTCTCGATTCACGTCGAGATAGGCGCGGGCATAACGGGCCAGCAGCACCGTGCATCCGTGCCCGGGCGCAGCCTCCAGCAGGTGGTCGACCAGGGCGTCTTCCGAACTGCGCATGGCGGTGGCGTCGAGCTGCGAAGAGGCCCCCATGTCCTTGGGGTAGTGGCGACCGGAGTGGGGCGAGGCGAACACCAGGGCCGACGCGGCGCCGGAGTGCGGCCGGCGAATCTCGAACGGCGGCTCGAGCTCCAGCTCGGCGATCGGCGGCGAGAGGTCTCCAGCGTCCATGTCGCAAGTTGTGCGGACTTCCGCGAGCCGGGTCAACGCGGTCCAGTCAGGGTTTATAGGCGGTTTACTCCTGGCGGATAGGATGGATGGTGCGGGCTTCGGGCGCCCGTCGTCATCCGAGCAATACGTACCCATGCCTCGCATCCTCCTGGCCGAAGACGATGATTCCCTGCGAGGGTTCCTTGCGCGCGCCCTGGAGCGGGCGGGCTATGAGGTCAAGCCCTGCGCCGACGGCGAGGAAGCCCTGGTCGCGCTGGACGAGGGCGACTGGGACCTGCTGCTCACCGATATCGTGATGCCCGGCGTGGACGGCATCGAAGTCGCTCGTCAGGCCGCGGCGCGCTTCGGCGGCCTGCGCATCATGTTCATCACCGGTTTCGCCGCTGTGGCCCTGGCCGCAGGTGATCGCGCGCCCGCTGGGGCTCGCGTGCTGTCCAAGCCCGTGCACCTTCGCGAGATCGTGGCTGAGGTGGAGCGGATGATCGCCGCCTGACGCGGCCGATCAGCTTCCCAGCGACCGCAGCGTCCTGAGTTCATCTCCCAGTTTTTCTGCCTGGCCCGCCGCCCGCATGAAGGCCTCGGCCAGCCTGGTGCGTTCCTGTTCGAGCGCGCGGCGCGCCTGAACGGCTGCGCCTAGCGTTTCGGACAGGGCCGTCTCAGCTTCTCCAACGGCCTGCGCAGAGCGTGGAAGATCGCCCATTACCTCGTGCCGGGCCGTTTCGATCCGCTCGCGGCTGAGCTGGCTGAGCCAGGCAAGGGCCGTGGGATGGTCCTGGCTGAGGCGCAGCGCCTGCAGGTCCTCGTTGTCGCCGGTGCGGGACGAGCCGCGTGGATGCAGCGCACGCACGTGCCCCAAATACAGGCTCGTCAGGCCAGCTTTGCCGCAACGAAGGGCGAAGTCGATGTCGTTGTAGCCGATCGGGAAGCGCTCTTCGTCCGGCCCGCCGAGGTCCAGGAACCGGTCACGCGCCATCGCCGCCAACGCCAGGGTATTGCCCGGGCAGGCATGGATGAAGCCTGCCCAGGTCGGATCGGGATTCTCCATCAGCGGCTGCCGGAACGGATCGCCGGATGGGGGCGCGAAGACCTGCCCATACGAGCCGACGCCGCGGTCGGGGTCTTCCAGGCGGCAGCCGACCGTCCCCACGCCAGGCTCCAGGGCCCAGGCCGACAGCTGCTCGACGGCGTCCGGGTCGTCGAGCACAACGTCGTTGTTGCAGATCAGGATCACCTCGCCAGACGCGGCCCGGGCCGCCAGGTTGTTCTGGGCGCTGTGGTTGAAGGGACCATCGCAGGGCAGCAGGACCACCCGCGCCTCGCCCAGCATCCGGCGGGCGCCCTCGGCCACCGCCGCCGCCTCTTCGGGCCGGGACTGGTTGTCCACCAGGACGAGCTGGAGCTCCCCGCTCAGGCGTTGGTGCGAGAGCGCGTTGATGCACCGCAGGGTCATGCCCGCGCGGTTGCGGAACGGGACCAGGACGCTGGTCACGGCGGCCCGGCGCGTGGGAACCAGGACGTAGGGGAACGGAAGGTCGGGGAGCGAGCGCTCCAGAGCGAACCGGCCGCCTTCTTCGCCGAGGATGCGCCGATAGACAGCCTCGTCCGCCTCGACGATCTCGCGGCCAAGGACCGGCGGGTCGCCTACGCTGGTGGTCAGCGCCTCGGGGTGGACGCGCCAGGCGAGCCCTCGGCCGGCCAGCCAGAACCACAAGGGATGCAGCCGCCCCGCGGCGAGCGCTTCAAGGACATCATCGGGAGCGGCAGCGAGGACAGCCCCCTTCACCGCCAGGGTGGTGTCGGTGACGCCGCCATGGCGCGCGGTCGCCGGATCGAAGGGCGGACGGCGGATCACGGTCCCGGCAGATCCCGGCCGCGCCTCGTCGGCGCAGAACCGGCCCCAGGCCATCACCTCGCACCCCTGAAACCCCGCGGCGATCGCGGCCGCCGACGGATGCAGCAGATCGCCCTCCTGCCCGAAGAACACGAAACCGGCGTCCTGCACCGCCTGCCGGATCGCCTCGGCGCCGTCGGCCGGTCCGGCGACCCGCGCGTGCGGATGCGACTGCAGCGCCCAAACCCCCGCGGCCCGTTCTCCCGCACCGGGCAGCCGCAGCAGGACGGCGGGGGCGAGCGGGCGTCCCAGCAGGCTCATCCGCTCGCGCCTCAGCCGGTTGAGCAGCCGTGGCGCCAGCCGGGCGGGGGCGATGCCGCGGGCGTTGAAGGCGAGATGCTCGAATGGCAGGGACGCGGCCAGGGTCCGCGATGCATCGTCGTCCAGGTAGCCGGGGCAGTCGACCTCGCCGTCCGCCGCGAAGGGACCGGCCACCACCTCGCTGCCGGGAAGGGCGTCCAGCGCGCCGGCGACGCGGATGCCGACCCGGTGAGGGCCGCGCCGCAGCAGGCGGGAAAGGTCCACGCGGAAGCCGTAGCGCGCATCTCCCACGCCATCGGCCGCCAGGTCCTCGCGCGGCTGGTCGGCGGTGATGGCGGCGATGAAGCGGCCCTCGGCAATGATCTCGAGCGTGAGCCGCCTTGACGGCTCTTCCGGCGCCCAGGCCCAGCCTTGCAGGATGTTGGGCGCAACGAACACAGCCTGGCCCTCGACCAGCAGGTGGGCGACGTCGATGGCGGGGTCATCTTCAGGAACGGGCGGCGACGCCGGGCGATCGAACAGGCCCCCATGGTGGATCACCGGCCCGCCGGGCAGCGGACGGTGCTCGCCCATCGCCCGGACGTCGAGGAAGCGGATCCGGCCGTCGCGGAAGCTCTCGGGGATGGGGATGGCGAACGGCGCCCGCCCATCGGCCGAAGGGGTGGCCCTCGACCGTCCGATGCAGCCCTCACCCTCCGCCAGGGCCTCCAGCCAGGTCTCGTGGCCGGCGGCCACGGCGATCCAGCCGACCACCGCACCGCTCTCGACCCCTGTCACCCGTCCTTCGATCACCGCGCCCCGCCTATCTGCCCAGGAGGCGGCGGCGCAGGCGCGCGCCGCGCAGCATCAGGCGGTGGCTGGTCCGTTCCCACCACCTGAGCGGGACGGTGATGCGCCATGACAGGGAGCGGACCTTGCGCGCCTCCCGCCGCACGATCCGGGCCTTGAGCGCGAGGATGCGGGCCTTGCGCCGCTCGACCTCATGCAGGGCGGCGTCGCGCGCCTGGGTCATCGACCGGGTCTGGGCGCGGCTGGCCTCCAGCTGCGAGCGCGCCAGCGCCAGGGCCTGCGCCAGCTCGGCGGTCTGCTGTTCGAACCGCTCGGCCGTCTCGCGCGCCTTGCGGGCGACCTCGTCGACGCCGCGTTGCGCTGCGTCGCGCCAGCGCTCGACATCCTGCTCCAGCTCGACGGCGCGGCGTCCAGCGGCGTCGAGCTCGCTCTTCAGGGAGCGGACCATGTCGTCCCGCTCCGACAGCTCACCTCCGAGCCGCTGCAGCTCCTCGGACCGCTCGCGCAAAGACGACTGCAATGCCGGCTTCAGCTCGGCCTGGAGCGCGGCCAGCAGCTGCTTGAGCTCGCGCACTTCCTCGGAGAGGGCCTGCGCCTTCGGCTCGCTCATCGGGTCGGGCGCCATTCAGCCGGCCTTCGTGCGACGGCGGGCTGAGATAGGGCTCAGCAAGGCCTGGCTCATCGCCGGCGATCTAGGCCCGCCCACGCCTGCGGGTCAATCCGCCCGCCATTGCCGCTCCGATTGAGGGCCGCTAGGTGTGGTCCCATGACCCTGGCCTTCGTGGCGCGCGCCCCTGATCCGGCGATCGCCAGCTATCGCTATCGCGTGTTGGCCCCGATCCAGTTCCTGGGCGAGCGGGGCCACGCCGCCGAGCAGTACGACGACGCCCGGTTCGACCGCTATGCGACCGTGGTGTTCTCCAAGGCCTATCGCGCCGAGCATCAGGCGCTGGCGCGGCGGCTGCGCGCGGCCGGCAAGCGGGTCGTACTCGATCTCTGCGACGACCATTTCTTCAATCCCGGCCGGCTGGAGCGCTACGACAAGGCGCGCAAGGACCTGCTGGCGATGATCGGCCTGGCGGACGCGGTGGTCTGCGCCACCCCGGTCCTGGCCGCCGCCGTCCGGCGGGAGGCCGGGCTGTCCTACACGCCTGCCGTGGCGCCGGACGTGTTCGAGCAGGCCGGGACCTCGGCTGGCCCGCCATCACCGCCGGATCAGCCCGCGCGGCTGCTGTGGTTCGGCCGGCACGCCTCGCCCAACGCGCCCGCGGGGATGTCGGACCTGTTGCTGATCCGCGAGCCGCTGGCGCAGGCGTATCGCATACGGCCGTTCGAGCTGGTGGTCTGCAGCGACAACCGCGCGATGTTCGAGGAGCTGTTCGATGGCTTCCCGGTCCCCGCCCGCTACGTGGACTGGTCCCCCCAGGGTGCTACCGCCGAGCTCGGCCGGGCCGACGCGGTGGTCATTCCCCTGTCGGACAATCCGTTCGTGGCGGCCAAGACGCACAACCGGCTGAGCCTGGCCCTGTCGGCCGGCGTCCCGGTCGTCGCCGACCGTCTGGACAGCTACGCGCCCTTCGCGCCGTTCTGCCACCTGGGCGACTGGCGCGCCGGGCTGGAGGCAGTGCTGCTGCGGCCCATGGAAGAACGGGCGCGGGCGCGGGGGGCGAAGGTCTATCTCGAGGCGCACTGGGCGCCCCGCGCGGTGGCTCCGCAATGGGAGGCGGCCCTCGGACTGGCGGCCCAGCCGCGGCGCAGGACGCTCATCGAACCCGGCCGCGCAGTTCCCGACGCCGCCCGCTGGCTGACCTCCGAGCGACGCAACGAGCGGCGCTGGCTGCTGGCGGGGCCGCTGGCCGATCCGCGGCTGACCGCGGACGCCCGCCGGCGGGGCGTCTTGGTGATGTCCGTGGGCGCGCCGGCGGAGGGGCTGGAGGCCGACCTCGCCTGTGTGGTCGATGCGGAGATCCTGGGGCGCCACGGCGAGGCGATCGCGGCGCGCGCCCGCGTGCTGCTGGTCCCGGCCGACCTGCACAGCGGCGGCTGGGCCTCCGGGCGGAGCCTGGCGAGCTGGGCAGCCGACCTGCCGGTGCTGCGCCAGCTGCGGGACGAGGACCGGCTGGTGCGGTTCGACCTGTGGACGGGCGGGGCAGGAGGAGTCGATGGCGATTTCGATGGCGTGGAAGTTCCCCTGCGGCTGCTGGCGGGCGCCGGCGTGCGCCATGTCGAGGGCCTCGGCTTCCCCAAGGCCCGGCCGGCCGTGTCAGGCTTCGAGGGGCTGAAGACGATCGCAGAACGCCAGGGCGGCGGGATCGAAGCGCTGCTCGCCCGCGGCGAGATCGCCTATCGGGCCTAACTCAGCGCGGTGGCGATGCTGGCGGCGATGCCTCCGGCGTCAAGGCCCAGCCGCTCCAGCACCTCGCCCGGCTGACCGGAGGGGGGAACGGCGGACAGGCCCAGGCGCAGGGTGGGGATCACCACGCCGGCCAAGGCCAGGGCCGCCAGCACCTTCTCGCCCTGGCCGCCGTCGAGGTAGTGGTCGTCGAGGGTGACCAGCAGCCGGGGGCCTTCGGCGAGGGAGGCGATCCAGCCGGCGTCGACACGGTTGAGCCAGGGCAGGTTGACCACGCGCAGCGCGACGCCGTTGGCCGCCAGGATGCGCGAGGCCTTCACCGCCTGCGCCAGCAGGATCGGGCCGGAGCCGATCAGCACGACGTCTGCGCCCTTGGTCAGGTCGAAGCCGCGTCCGGGCGTGGGACGCCAGTCGTCCGGGATGTCCCAGTCGATGTCGGCGGGCAGCGAGGCCATCCGCAGGAAGGCCGGGCCGTCGTGCACGTCCAGGCACCAGTCCAGCAGCGGTCCGACCTCGCCAGGGCACGAGGGCGCGACCATGGCCAGGCCCGGCACGCCGCCGAGCGCGGAGATTTCGCGCACGCTCTGGTGCGAATGGCCCGGGCCGGCGGGCAGCACGCCGGACAGGCCGCCGACATAGACCACCTTCGTATGCTCGGTGGCGTTGTTGTAGATCTGCTCGTTCGGGCGGGTGGACAGGAAGCACGAGAACGAGTGCACCACCGGCAGCAGCCCCGACAGCGCCATGCCGCCGGCCATGGACACCATGTCCTGCTCGGCGATGCCGCACTCGAAGAAGCGCTTGGGATAGGTTTGCGCGAACGGGATCAGCCCCATGTCCTTGATCAGGTCCGCGTCCAGCGCCACCAGCTCTGGCCGCCGCGCGGCCGCGTCCATCAACGCCTCGGTGTAGGCGCCGAACAGGCCGACCGGCTTGCCCGCCGGCGGGGCCGCCTGGGGACGGTTGATGGTCTCGATCTCGACGGACACGCCGCCCAGCGCCGCGGCGCGGGCGTTGATCCGGTCCAGGATCTCCTGCGCGGCGCGGGTGTAGTCGGCCGCCTGCGGGGCGCCGGAGTGGAACAGGAACATCTCCACGTCGCTGTCGATGGAGGTCCCCTCCATGAACGAGACGCCCTTGCCTTTGAT
>FTHA01001945.1_pt1 | contig 11479 bp, 9 predicted proteins | sample 1640771 | NCBI WGS metagenome assembly FTHA01 (sample SAMEA3914789, study PRJEB12502) | metagenome | biome: forest; material: soil | place: Canada | collected 2011-07-03 | depth 0.3 m | reverse complement strand
CCTGGCGGTTCCGGAGGCCTACGCCGCGATCCAGCCAGCCCCGAGCGATGTCGCCGGCGCCGATCAGCCGGGCGCGACCAGCGCCCCCTCCCCGGCCGCGCCCGGCTGATCGGCGCCGGCGACATCGGTGGCGGCAGGCTGGATGGCGGCATAGGCCTCCGGAACCGCCAAGCCCAGGCGCGCGGCGCGAGCCGCCGCCTCGAGCCGCATGGCGGCAGGCGCGCCGGGATCGCGGGCGATGAAGACCGCAACGGGCGTCGCAGCGCCGGCCATGCCCTGCGTCCAGGCGACGGACGCCCTGCGCGAGATGGCCAGGTCGAGGCCGTTGTCGAGCGCCGGCGCACCAGCGTCCTTGCCGGCCAGCAGTGCAGCCATCAACCGTTCAAACTGGGCGTCGTGGGCCTGCTGGGCCGCCAGCTCCAGGGTCAGCTGCGCGGCGGCGGCCTGGCCGGCCCTGGCCTGGCAGTAGGCGCGCAGCCGCACCCAGAAGCCGCGGTCGCGGTCCTGCGCCAAACCGTCCCCGGTGGCGCAGGCCTGATCATCCTGGCCGCGGATCAGCGCCGCCTGCGCCGCCGCCTGCGACAGCGCCGGCCTGCGCTGCAGATCCGGCGTACGATCCAGGATCGCGGCGACGACATCGAGCGCGCCGAGCGCGAGCAGGGCCTGCGCCCTCGCGCCAGCCAGGTCGGCGTCATCGCCGGCCCCGTCCGGCGCCATCGCGGGCGCCGACAGCACATGGCGCGCCAAGGCGGCCGCCGCCGGCGTCAGCGGCCTTTGCGCAAGCTCGGGCAGCACCAGGCGCGCCAGTGCAGCCGAGGAGCCCTGCCAGAGCCCAGGCGGAAGGTCGCTGTGCTCGGCGCCGACCGAGAACAGGTCGGGCGCCGCCAGGCTCTGGACCTGGACCTGGGCCTGGGCGCAAGGCGCGGCGAGCAAGGCGGCCATGGCCGCGGCCAGTCCAACGCGGTTTGGCGGTTTTCGGCCCGATCGTGTAAAGGCGGGACCAGCCATGAATGGGCTCCCAACAGACGCCGCCGCGTCCTCGACCACCGGCGCACAAAGGGCCACACGCTGCAGCAGTCCCAAGGCGCGGCCATGAGCCCCGATCCGGCCCTGCGCGAGCGGACCATAGCGCTTGTCGGCCTGATGGGCGTAGGCAAATCCACCATCGGGCGGCGGCTGGCCGCGGCGCTGGAGCTGCCGTTCCGTGATGCCGATCACGAGATCGAAAAGGCCGCCGGCTGCTCGATCGCCGAAATCTTCGCCGAACGGGGCGAGGAGGAGTTCCGCGCCGGCGAGCGCCGGGTGATCGCGCGGCTTCTGGAGGAGGGTCCTCACGTGCTGGCGACCGGGGGCGGCGCCTTCATGAACCCGAAGACCCGGTCCTTGATCAAGGACCGGGCGATCTCGGTGTGGCTGAAGGCGGACCTCGACGTGCTGGTGCGCCGGGTGAGCCGCAAGGACACCCGCCCGCTGCTGGCCGGACGCGATTCGCGCCAGGTGCTGCAACAGCTGATGAACGAGCGCTATCCGGTCTACGCCGAATCCGACATCGTGATCGAGACGGACGACGGACCGGCGGCCGCGGCGGTGGACGCCATCATGGGCGCCCTGGCCAGCCGGCCGCGAGCCGCGGTGGACTGATGCGCAAGATCATTGTGGGGCTCGAAGGGCGCGCCTACCCGGTGCTGGTCGGGCCGGGGCTTGTCGCCCGCGCCGGGGAGCTGATCGCACCTTATCTGAAGCGCCCGCGCACGGCGGTGGTGAGCGACGGCACGGTCGACGCCCTGCACGGCCCGGCCCTGCAGGAGTCCCTGCGCGCCGGCGGCGTCGTCGCTGCGCAGGTCGTGCTGGAGCCTGGCGAGCAGGCCAAGAGCTTCGAGGGCCTGGCCGAGCTCAGCGATCGGCTGTTGGCGCTCAAGCTCGAGCGCGGGGACTGCATCATCGCCTTCGGCGGCGGCGTGGTCGGCGATCTCACCGGCTTCGCCGCGGCGATCTTCAAGCGCGGCATCGACTTCATCCAGATCCCCACCACGCTCCTGGCGCAGGTCGATTCCTCGGTGGGCGGCAAGACCGCCATCGACACGCCGCGCGGCAAGAACCTGATCGGCGCCTTCCATCAGCCGCGGCTGGTGCTGGCCGACCTGGACGTGCTGGCCACCCTCCCCGACCGGCAGATGCGCGCCGGCTACGCCGAGGTGATCAAGTACGGCCTGCTCGGGGATTTCGGCTTCTTCGAATGGCTGGAAGCCAATGGCGTCGCCGTGCTGGCGCGCGAGCGCGAGGCGCTCGGAGCAGCGGTCGCGCGTTCCATCGAGATGAAGGCGCAGATCGTCGGCGAGGACGAGCGGGAGACGTCCGGAAGGCGCGCGCTGCTCAACCTCGGCCACACCTTCGGTCACGCGCTGGAGGCGGAGACCGGCTTTGGCGAGGCGCTGCTGCACGGCGAGGCGGTGGCGCTGGGCTGCGCGATGGCTTTCCGCTTCTCCGCGCGCCTGGGCCTTTGCAGTCGCCAGGAGGTGGAACGCGCTTGCGCGGCCATCGCCCAGAGCGGCCTGCCGGTCGGCATGGATCAGCTCGGCGCAGCGCCCTTCGCGGCCGGGCGGCTGCTCGAGCATATGGCCCAGGACAAGAAGGCCGAGGGCGGCCGGCTGAGCTTCATCCTGGTGCGCGGCATCGGCCAGGCATTCGAGGCCAAAGGTGTGGATGCCAGCGAAGTGCGCGACTTCCTGGTCGAAGAGGGGGCAAGGCCATGATCGCGGCCCTCGGCGGCGTCTTCATCATCATCCTGTTGCTGCTCTCGGTCTCGGCCCTGTTCTCGGCGGCGGAGACGGCGCTGACGGCGTCGAGCCGCGGGCGCATGCACCAGTTGGAGAAGGACGGCGACAAGGCCGCGGCGCGGGTGAACCTGCTGACCAGCGACCGCGAGAGCATGATCGGCGCGGTTCTGCTCGGCTACAACCTGATCAACATCCTGTCGTCGGCGCTGGCCACCGAATTCATCGGCCAGGTCGTGCCGGGGGCGTGGGGAGTGGTGATCGCCACGGCGGTGATGACCACCCTGGTGCTGGTGTTTGTCGAAGTGCTGCCCAAGACGCTGGCCATCACGCGCCCGGACGAGGTCGCCCGGTTCCTGTCGGCCTTCATCCTGTTCTTTGTGAAAGTGCTCGATCCGATCGTGGACGCCATCCAGTGGATCGTGCGCCGGACCTTGAACCTGTTCGGCGTCTCCATCGACATGAAGGCCGACGTGTTCGCCGCCCACGAGGAGATCCGCGGCGCGATCGATCTCCACCACGAGGAAGGCGCCGTCGAGAGCAAGGACCGGCGCATGCTGGGGGCGGTGCTGGACCTCTCGGACATCGACGTCTCAGAGGTCATGGTCCACCGCAAGGGCATCGCCCTGCTCGACGCTGACCTGCCGCCGCGCGAGCTGATCGCCGAAACGTTGGAGGCCCCTTACACCCGCCTGCCGCTCTACAAAGACAATCCGGAGAACATCGTCGGGGTGATCCACGCCAAGGACCTGTTGCGCGCAGTGGCCGCCGCCGACGGCCGGGTCGATGCGCTCGACGTGATGTCGATCGCCCGCGAACCCTGGTTCATCCCCGAGACCACCAACCTGAAGGACCAGCTGAACGCCTTCCTGCACGCCAAGAGCCATTTCGCCCTGGTGGTCGATGAGTACGGCGCCCTGCAGGGACTGGTGACGCTCGAGGATATCCTCGAGGAGATCGTCGGCGAGATCGAGGACGAGCACGACACGCCGGTCGAGGGCGTGCGCCGCCAGGGCGACGGCTCGGTGATCGTCGACGGCTGGGTGACCATCCGCGATCTCAACCGGGCGATGGACTGGGAGCTGCCGGACCACGACTGGGTCACCGTCGCCGGGCTGGTGATCCACGAGGCGCAGACCATCCCCGAGCCCGGCCAGACCTTCATCTTCCATGGCCGCCGCTTCCAGGTGCTCAAGCGCAAGCGCAACCAGATCACCGCCTTGAAGGTCAGCCCGCCGCTGGAGGCCGGCGACGAAGCCGCCGCCACGGAGGATTAGGCCGGACGAGACGATGCCCGCTTATGACGTCGCCGTTGTGGGTTTGGGCGCGATGGGCAGCGCGGCGCTCTACCACCTGGCATCCCGCGGCCGGCGAGTGATCGGGCTGGAGCAGTTCGAGCCCGGCCACACGCGCGGCTCCTCACATGGCGAAAGCCGGCTGATCCGTCTGGCCTATTTCGAAGACCCCTCCTACGTGCCGCTGGTCCGCCTCGCCTATCGCAACTGGCGGGCGCTGGAAGCGCACACCGGATCGAAGGTCCTGCTCACGGCGGGGATCATCGAGGCCGGCCCGCGGGACTGCGGCATCGTCCGCGGCTCGCTCGAGGCCTGTTCGGGTCACGCCATCCCGCACGAGCTGCTGGGACCGGCCGAGGTCCAGGGCCGCTTCCCGGCGATCCATCTGCCGCCCGGATGGCAGGCCGTGTACCAGCGCGACGCCGGAATCCTGCTGCCCGAGCTGGCGATCCGGCTGCACGTCGAGGCGGCCCGGGCGCTCGGCGCGGGCGCGTGCTACGGCGCGCGAGTGCTGGAGGTGCTGCCCTCACCCGGCGGCGTGGTCCTGCCGCTGGCCGACGGCTCCAGGATCGAAGCGGGGGCCGTGGTGCTCGCCGCGGGCCCCTGGATGGGCGCCCTCGCGCCATCGCTACGCGGGCGCCTGCAGCTGACCCGCCAGCCGGTCGTATGGTTCGAGCCCGCCGAGCCGGAGCTGGTGAAGCTGGGCCGCCTGCCGCTGTTCATCTTCGACGGCGAGGACGACGTGATCTACGGGGTCCCCGACTTCGACGGCGCGGGCGTGAAGGCCGCCTCCCACGAGAGCTGCGGACTGATCCTCGACCCCGACGCGCCCCGCCCGGACGTGAGCGAAGCTGAAGCCGCCCAGGTCGAGCGCGCCCTGCGCCGCTACATGCCGGCGGCGGTTGGCCGGCGCGCCCGGACCACGGCTTGCACCTACACGCGCATAAACCGAGACGGCGATGAGGACTTCATCATCGGGCTTGATCCGGACTGGCCCCAGATCGTGCTGGCCTCGCCCTGCTCGGGGCATGGCTTCAAGTTCGCCAGCATCATCGGCGAGATCCTGGCCGATCTGGCGATCACCGGCTCAACCGACAAGCCGATCGCCCGCTTCCGCCCCACCCGTTTCGCATCGGCCTAGTGTCCCGGTTCCGAAGTTCGCAAGCGCATGGGCGTCACTCAGCGAACTTCGGATCGATGAATTCACCACATTAGCGGCAGCCCGCTACAGCTGGACACCGGCCGTGAGCAGTGAGAACATAACAGGAACAGTACGAGGTTGCAGATGGCCCCGATGAACCGCTTCAAGCATTCCTATCCGGGTCTCCCGCCGGACCAGCGCCGAGCTATCGTCGAGGACCATCTGAGGCCCTGGCTGGCGCAACTCACCGAATGGCAGGACAGGATCAAGCCGGCGGCCGGAGGGCCGTGGTTTCGGATCGACGACGTCAAGCAAGCCCTGAATCGTATGGCGGAGTCGCTGACGGGCGAGCCATTGTGGAGATCGGGCGGCAACCACGGCAACGGTTTTCCAGGCCATCGCATGCCCGGAGATGATCCCTGACGCTAGCCTCCAGGCTCGCACCCGCCAGCTAGCGGACCAGTGCGGGTTGGCCAAAACGTCGACGGCGGGTCCTCAGCGCGCTTCCCAGTCCAGCAAGCCCTGTCACGACCAACCCCCATGATCCAGGCTCTGGAACCGCGGTCGAAGGAGGCGCCATGAACAGGCGCCTTGGCGGGCCGGCGAAGTCCAGGAAGGTGGGGAATGGCTTGGGATTGACGCCATCGACGGCGGGGGGAGTTCGCTTCCGGAAGAACTGCGAAATCGCCGGCCCGAAAGCATACGACCCGTCTGGTTCGAACACTCCCACGACGGCGCCGTTTACGATGACGTCGACTGGGCCAAATCCAGAATACGCAGGCAGTGCCCCAACTCCGGTGAACGCGCCTCCGCCTGCGAGTTCGTCGTTGAAGCCGCTCGCGGTGGGAAGATCAAACCAGGACCCGGCCGCCGGATTGTCGAAGCCGGGTTGACCACATGATCCGGAACACGGACTGGGCGACAGGCGGCTATTAGGTGTCGAACCGCGGGCGGCGGTCCCAGTCACGACAAATCCAGGGTGACCTCCGTCCTGGAAGCCTCCAGCAACCTGCCCCAGGTCATTTGTCCCCGAAGCGTACGTCAACCCGACATAGCCCAGGGGATCATCCAGGGCGGCGTACTTGCCGCGGCTCTCCACAGAGGCGAGCGCATTGAACGAGCCGTCAAGGGAGGCGCCGGAGACGTCCACCGTCGTGAATGCGCCACCGCTATCCACATCGTCGTGACGACGGTTTGAGGTCCCGACGGCGTTGATGCCGGAAGCGGCCGTGCCACCGGTTCCCGCAGCGGGGTCGTCCAGCACGGGGTCGTCTCCGCCGCTCAACATGAAGCCGATAGCCTGGTTTGAGGCGTCAAGGAATCCGCCGACGATCTGCCCCGTGTCGTTGATGCCGGAGGCGCCCGTACTCGCGGGGGCCGAACCGGGTACGTCCGGGTTCGTGTAAACGCCGCCGTTCTCCAAGAACCCGTGAATGGCAAAAACCGAAGAGGCGCCGACGACTTGGCCGGCCTGGTCAATAGACGTCCCCCCTATCGCGCCGGGGTCTAGGGGATCGTCCGGTGTTGTGAAGACGTGACTAGCGGCGGCGGCTGGCCCAGCGGAAACGGCTAGCAGCGCTACGCCGGCCAAGAGAATTCCCCTGTACTTCATCTGATCGCCCCGGTCGAATGGCCTGTGCGCCTGGCTCGGGATGACGCGCAATGCCGAATTGTCGGCCCAATAAAGACAGCGAGTTCGTAGACCCGTACTCGCCGGAATCTTGCGTCCTCACCGTTAACCACACCGCCTTCACGGTCAAGTTAGTTTCAGTTGACTTCACTCTTTAGGTGAGTGCCGGCCTTTCAATGCCAGCTGAGGGTCGATCTTCTTCCCCTTCGATGTCGGTATGAAGCTGACGTTCAGACCCGGGCTCGATTGTCAGAATCTTTTTTCACCCAGAAAGGTCGGCCTTGGTGGGTCGCCGCGCGGGCCGCCAGAGGGCGTAGATCAGAAGTGGCAGGACCAGCACGCCGAAGGCGGCGCCGCCGATCAGGCCGCCGGTGACGACGAGGGCGATGGGTTGCAGGATCTCCCCGCCCGGCTGGTCGCCTCCCAACAGCAGCGGCAGGATCGCCAGGCTGACCAGGAGGGTGGTCACCAGGATCGGGGTCAGGCGCTCCTGGGCGGCGTCGATTACGATCCTCAGCGACCAGGGCTCGCCATCGACGATCAGCTCATCGATCCGGGCCAGCAGCTGGATGGTGTTGCGCATCGAGAGGCCGAACAGCGCGACAAACCCGGCCACGGCGCCGATGCCGAGCTCCCCGCCGCTGATCGCCAGGGCCACGACGCCGCCGGCCAGGGCGAACAGGCTGGAGACGAGGATCAGGGCCACCGACCGGACGTTGCCGAGCGCCAGAGTCAGCACCGACAGGACGCCCAGCGCGGCGAGGAGGGCGGCAGACACGATGCCTCCGCTCGTGGCCTCCCCGCCGGCGGGTCTGGGATAGTCGATGTAGACGCCGGCCGGTGGCGCGACGCGGCGGGAGATCTCGGCTTGCGCCAGCCGGGCGAAGCGGCCGCGCTCGCCCGGCCTCGGCGAGGCGGCGACCAGCTCGCGCGCCTGGCCGGCCTCGCGCGTCACCTGCGTGCGGGTCTGGCTGAGGTAGACCCTGGCCACCTTCTTCAGGGGCGTGGAGACGCCTGCGCTGGAGCGGAGCAGCAGCTCGCCCACCGCGTCGGGGTCCTGGCGCAGATCGGACTGCGAGGTCACGGCCACATCGATCGTGCGGCCTTGCTGATAGATCTGGGCGGCGCGCACGCCCTCGAAGGCGGTCTGGACGGTGTCGAGCACGTCCGAGGCCGACAGGCCGTAGATGGCGAGCTTGCGGAAGTCGAGATCGAAGCGGACCGACGCGGCCATCTCCGACTGTGGCGCACGCACCTCGCCCGCGCCGGGCATGGACTGCAGCACGCGCGCGACCTGCTGCGCGGTGCGAGACACGGCGTCGAGATCATCGCCCTTCACCGCGACGGTGAAAGGCGCTGTGGCGTCCTCGTCCTCGAACGCGCCAAGTCCAGTGCTGACGCTGGACTGCAGGCCCGGATAACCGGCGAGCACCTTCCGGACGCCAGCAGCAGTCCGGCGGCCGTCGGCGCCGCTGTCACGCTTCAGCGCGATGTCGATCCGGCTGTGTTCCAGGCCCGCGGCGACGGCGTCGGTCTCATCGCGCCCGATCTGCTGGCTGACGGCGGCCACGCCAGGCAGGGTCACGAGCTCTGCGGCGATACGCCGGCCAGCGTCGCGAGTTGCGGCCAAGGACGTCGAGGCCGGGCCGGCCAGCTGGACCTCGATCTGGCCGCTGTGCAGATCCGGCAGGCCGCCCTGCTTGAGCAGGAAGACCACCGCGCTCGCGACGATCAGCACCGCGATTGAAGCCAAGGCGCTCGGCCGCGGCGTCGACCAGCGCCGATGCAGCGACGCGGCGTAGGCGGCCCGGGCGTGGCGGCTCCAATGCGGCTGCGCATCGGGGCGGATATGCTCGAGGAACAGCAGCGACAGGGCCGGCGTGACCACCAGCGCGACCAGCATGGAGGCGAGGCAGACCAGGATGGTCGCCTGAGCCAGCGGCCGCAGCAGAGCGCCGGTCAGGCCCGGAGCGAACACCATGGGCAGCAGGGCGATGGCGATGGCGAGCGTGGCGTAAAGCACCGGCGCGCGGACCTCCAGCGCCGCGCGCAGGACCGCCTGGGCGTGCGAGGCGTGGCGCGCTTCGGCGTCGCGCAGGCGGGCCACGATCCGCTCCACGTCGATCACCGCATCGTCGATGACGACGCCCAGCGCCAGCACGAGGCCGCCGAGGGTCATGGTGTTCAGGGTCATGCCGAGCGCGCGCATCAGCGCGATCGCGGCGATCAGCGAGAGCGGGATGGCGATGAAGGACACCATCGCCGCGCGCGGATCGCGCAGGAAGGCCAGCAGCAGCAGGAAGATCAGCGCCGCGCCGATGACGAGGTCCGTCTCGATGTCGCGCACTGCCTCGGTGATCAGGCCGGCGGGCCGGAACAGCCCCGGGGTCACGCTGACGCCTTGAGCATCGAGCGCCGGCTTCAACGCCAGCAGCGCCCGCTCGACCGCCCTGGTCTCGTCCACCGTGTTGACGCCGTACTGCGCGGCGATCGCGACCAGCACCGCCGGCCGGCCGCCGACCAGGGCGTCGCCGAAGGCGGGCGCGGGCGCATCGACCACGTCGGCGACGTCGCCGATCCGGACCGGCGCGTTGCCGGGCGACTGGATCTGGCCCGACGCGATGTCGTCGGGCGTCGCGGCCTGGCCGTTGGGTTCGATCAGCACGCGCTGGACCTCGGTGTCGATGAACCCCGCTCCCGCCACGCTGGTCGAGCGCTGCACCGCCTTCACCACGTCGAGCAGGCCGAGGTCGCTGTCGGAAAGGTCCCCGGGCCGCGCCCTGACCTCGATCCGCCGCGTCTGGCCGCCGTAGACCGCCACTCGCGCCACGCCGGGCGTGGACAGCAGGTATGGCCGCACCGTCCATTGCACGAGGCTGCGCAGCTGCATCGGATCGAGCCGGCTGGAGCTGAAGCCGATCTTGAGGATCTCGCCGGCAGCCGAGGTCAGCGGCTCCATCCGCGGCTGGCCAACGCCTGGCGGAAGGGCGGCCGTGGCCAGCGGCAGCCGCCCCGTCACCGCCTGCTGCACGGCCACGGGATTGGCGGCGGCGAGCATGTCCACGGTGACGACGGACAGGCCTTGCACCGACTGCGAGCGCACCGCCGCGATGCCGGGCGTGCCCAGCAGCACGCTTTCGATCGGCCGGGTGACCAGCCGGTCCACCTGCTCGGCCACCAGCCCCGGCGCCTCGGTCTTGACGATGGTGCGGGCCGGCGCGATCGGCGGGAAGATGTCGAGCTTGGCGCCGGAGGCCCAGATCCCACCCAGGAGCGCGAAGCAGACGCAGGCGAAGACGACGAAGCGCGGGCGGCGAAGCGACCAGCGGATGAAGGCCGGCGCCAAGGCTAGTGTCCCGATTCCGAAGTTCGCAAGCGCATGGGGCGCTCACTTTGCGAACTTCGGATCGATAAGGACACTAGCAAAGCTATGATTCTAGTGTGGTTTGCGAATTTGAAATTCGCCACAGCACCCTCCCCAATGAGCCGGCGAACTTCAAATTCACCACACTAGCGGCCAGGCTGGGGCGGTGCGCGCTCGGCGGCGAACAGGGCGGCGACGCCCTTGACCGCCACCACCTCGCCGGGCCGCCACCCCTGGCCGACGAAATAGCCGTCGCCTTGCGGCGACGGGCTGACGACCATCCGCCGCTCGAAGCTGTCGCCCGCGGCGCGCACATAGGCCCAATCGGCGCCCTGGAAACGCAGGATGGCGCTCTTGGGCAGCACGACGCCGGTCTGCTCGCCCGGCCGCGACAGGCGCGCGCTCTGGGTCAGGCCGACCGAGAACAGGACGGCCGACGGGCCGGTGATGATCGCGATCAGGCCGGAGGACTGCAGGCGCGGTTCGGCCGTGCGCGACGGTCCGATGATCACCGCCTTGACGGTCGTGTCCCCGATATCGACCTCGGCGGCTTTGGCGCCCTTCTGTCCCTCGTCATCGGGGGTGTCGAGCTGGACCAGCGCTGCGCGACCCTGCGACAGCGCGCCGATCAGCGCCTGGCGCCGAGCGTCCGAGAGCCCCGCAATGCCCGGCCCCCATTGCAGACCGAGCTGCCGGCGCAGCAGGGCGAGCTTCGCCGCGTCCGACCTGGCCTGGGCGAGCGCCGCCTCCATGTCCTTGGCCGAGACGCCGTTGTCGGTATGGGCGAGCGCCTGGGACCGCCTGGCCTCCGCGCTGGACGCCGCCGCCGCGGCCCCCTGGCCCTCCAGGTCCGACTCGAGCTGGGCGAGAGGACCGGTGTCCAGCACCTTGGCGAAGGCGTTGACCTTGGTCGAGCTGCGCTGAGCGCTCAGCGCCTGGACCTCGATCCCGAGCCGCCGTTGCTGGTCCGCCTTCAGCACCACCGCCGCGTGGGCGGTCGCGCACAGGACAAGGGCGACGCCCACGAGTCCGCCGAGGATCACGCCCGGGCGCCGCGCGCGGCCGCCTCGTCGAGCCTCAAGTCCTTTCGCATCGCTCATGCAAGGAGCCCGGCGCAGCCGGTCCGGAATCTCGAATCGCCTGAACTGTAGTCCAAGCAACGCCTGGACCCTACGGGCGCTCCGGCGCCTCACTCGCCGGCCTCGGATTCCGGCGCATCGACCAGCCGGCTCTGCGGACCGCCTTCCTCGCGGTTCCACGTCATGGGCGCGGCGG
>FTHA01001159.1_pt1 | contig 11504 bp, 8 predicted proteins | sample 1640771 | NCBI WGS metagenome assembly FTHA01 (sample SAMEA3914789, study PRJEB12502) | metagenome | biome: forest; material: soil | place: Canada | collected 2011-07-03 | depth 0.3 m | reverse complement strand
CTACAAGACCCATCCCGAGTGGCAAGACGAGGTGCAGCGGCTGACGGGCGGGGGCGCGGACGTGGTGGTCGAGGTCGGCGGCGCCGGCACGCTCGCCAAATCCTACCAGGCGCTGGGCTGGGGCGGGAAGATCAGCCTGATCGGGGTGATGACCCAGGCCGAGGACCCCGCCCGCCTGAACCCCATCAGCCTCGCCTTCAAGGCCGGCAGCGTGCACGGGATCATGGTCGGCAGCAGGGTGATGTTCGAGGACATGTTGAAGGCCATCGTGACCAATGGCGTCCGGCCGGTGGTGGACAAGGTCTTCCCCTTCGAAGCGGCCCGCGAAGCCTACCAGACCGCCGCCGCCGGCGACTTCGTCGGCAAGGTGGTGATCCGAATCTGACCGATCTGGGCGCCAGGACGTGGCGGGCGCTGGGGCGCTCATGCCGAAGCCGCTTCCCCCGCCGTCTCGTCGTCTTCCTGGCTGAGGGGTTGGACCCGCCATCCGCCGGGCGCCCGGCGCAGCTTGACCAGATAGTAGAGCAGGCTGCAGACGAACAGCGCCAGGAGCAGGAGCATGCTTGGCCGCCCCGCTTCCGGGTCCATCAAGTCGGCGGCGACCGAGGCGGTCCAGACGGCCAGGCCGAACAGCGGCGTCAGCGGATAGAGGGGCGAGCGGAAGAACCTCCCCGTAAGGCCTTTTCGCCGTCCGGCGATCACGCCGAGCGAGATCAGCAGCGTGCTGAACACATCTCCGGAAATGAAGATCAGCAGCACCCGCTCGCCCAAAAAGCACGCCAAGACCGACGCCAGGGCCACCAGCACGGTTGCGATCACCGGCGAATTCAGCCGCGGATGCAGCGTGGCCAGCATCCGGTTCACCGGCGTCGGCCAGACCCGATCGCGGCCGGTGCTGTAGACCATCCGCCCGTAGGCCATGGCGCCGGCAACGATGTTGTTGAACACCGCCGCGATCACGCCGACGGTCACCAACGTGGCGACCGTCCTGCCTCCAGTGTGGACCAGGAAATAGGCCACAGGCGCGTCGTCGGCGAGCACAGCCTTGACGTCGCCAATGCTGAGCACGAGCAGCACCATGGGCCCAGCGATCGTGACGCTTGCGATCACCCCCGCCCACGCGATCACTCCGCCCATGCGCCGGCGCGCATCCTTCATCTCCTCGCCGAAATAGAGCGCCCAGCTGGCGCCGGCGCACATGTAGGCTCCGGAGACCAGGGCCAGGGCCATGACGATCGGCGGCGAGGGCTTCAGGGCGCCGTGGTCCAGGTAGACCGGGTGGGCCAGCACCGCGGTCAGGGACTGCGCCGGATGCAGCAACGCCACAGCTGTCAGCAGCACCAAAGCGACCGCCTCAACGGCCAGGAACACGCCGGTGACCAGGGCTCCGGTGCGGACGTTGGCGACGGCGACCGCCGTCCCCGCCGCGATGGCGCCGATGGCCAGCGGAATCTCTCCCACGCCCGGCGCCAGGACCCGCACATAGTCGGCGAAGCCCAGCGCGACAAAGGCGAGAGAGGCCGGGGAGGTGACCACATCGAGGATCAGCCGCGGAAAGACCGCCCAGGACCCCAGCACGCCGGCAAGGGTCGGATAGGTCCCGCCCGCGCGTGGGAACGCCGCGCCGAGCTCCGCATACAGAAGGGCGATGATGGCAGGGATGATCCCGCCGACGAGAAAGGCCAGCGCCGCACCCGTCCCGGCCAGATGCAGGATTCCCGCGCCCCCGATGTAGACCGACACCACCGGCGACAGCGCCGACAGGGTGAGCAGCATGACGCCCGTCGGCCCAAGCGTGCGGGTGAACGCCGACCTCGGCGGCGGAGTCTCGTCCATGTGCGACCGCCCGCCTTCGATTGATCTGGAAGCCCCGCACCGACGGTCGCTCAGCCGAGGCGATGCGTCAATTCGGGTGGGAGCCTGCCGCCGGATCCTGCGACGCTCGCCCGTCACAAAACGCCCGGCCATGCCTTTCGCCGGCGGGCGATGACCTCTAACCTTGACGCTGACAATGGATAACGAGCGCGCAACAGCACCGGCCGCAGGAGCCCCAGGACACGCCGGACCGCCCGGCCGTCGTCATAAGCGCGACCTCACCAAAGGACCGATCACCAGGACCCTGCTGGTGTTCTCGCTGCCGGTGTTGGGCGGCAATGCGCTGCAGTCGCTGAACGGCAGCGTCAACCAGTTCTGGGTCAGCCTTTCGCTCGGCGTCAGCGCGATCACCGCCATCGGCAACGCCAACATCATCATGATGCTGATGCTGGGCTCGGTATTCGGCGTCAGCATGGCCGCCAACATCCTGATCGCCCAGTCGGTGGGCGCCGGCAACATGGCCATGGTCAAGCGGGTGATGGGGACGGCCACGTCCTTCTTCATCTCGCTGGCCCTGATCCTGGCAGTGGTCGGCTACTTCCTGGCGCCGCACATCCTCTCCGCGATGGGCACGCCCGAGGTCGCCCGCCAGGAGGCCATCATCTACCTGCGCATCGTGTTCCTCTCGATGCCCTTCATGTGCATGTTCGCCTTCATCCAGATGGCCCAACGAGGCGCCGGGGACTCCCGCACCCCGTTCTATTTCCTGCTGCTGGCCATCGCGCTGGACATCGTCCTGAATCCGTTGCTGATCCGCGGGGTCGGGCCGTTCCCCAGGCTTGGCATCGCCGGGTCGGCCACCTCGACCTTCATCGGCCAGGGAACGAGCCTCGCCTGCCTCCTGGTCCTGCTCTACCGCACCCGCAGCCCGCTGATGCTGCGCTGGAGCGAGCTGCACCTGCTCAAGCCAGACCTCCACATCGCTCGCACTCTGGTGGTGCGCGGGCTGCCGATGGGCCTGCAGATGCTGGTGATGTCGGGCGGCGCCATGGTGATGATCGGCTTCGTCAACGCTTACGGCGCGGTCACGGCTGCGGCCTATACGGCCGCCTCCCAGGTCTGGACCTATGTGCAGATGCCTGGGATGGCGCTGGGAGCCTCCATCTCCTCGATGGCTGCGCAGAACATCGGCGCGGGCCGCTGGGACCGGATCGGCAAGATCGCCCGCTCGGGCGTGATCTCGAGCCTGGCGGTGACCGGCTCGATCGCGCTGATCATCTATCTGATGGGCGATCTCACACTGCGCATATTCCTGCCCGCGGGATCCGAAGCCCTGCCGATCGCACGGCACATCAATCACACGGTGCTGTGGTCGCTGGCCCTGTTCAGCATCTCCTTCGCGCTGTCTGGGATCGTGCGCTCCACCGGGGCGGTGATCGCACCGCTGGTGATCCTGATCGTCTCGATGTGGCTGATCCGCCTGCCGTTCGCCGGCTTGCTGATCCCGCGTTACGGACCGGACGCGATCTGGTGGAGCTTTCCCCTCGGCACCATCACCTCCAGCGCCCTGACCGCGCTCTACTACCGCTTCGGCGGCTGGCGGAAGCTGCGGATGCTCAAGGAAAGCGAGGCCGGCGGCCAAGCGCCGGACGCCGGCATGGGGACGCCCGCCATGGATGTCCCGTTCGAGGACGAGGAGGCCGAGGAGGTGGTCGAAGCCGAGCGCGAGGCGCGCCGGCCCCACCCCACGCCGGCCGGCTGACTCAAAGGCCGTGCAGCCCGGCGATCAAACCAGTTGCACGCCAGCGCCCGCGGCCGAATGATACGCCGCGTCGACGGTGGACGCCGGGGGGCCAATGAACTTCGTCATCGCGCTCGGCCTGCTGGTCACCGTGGCGACCATGATCCCGGTGGCCAGGCAACTTCGCAGCCATCCGCGCGGCCTGACGATCCTGTTCTTCGCCGAGATGTGGGAGCGGTTTTCCTACTACGGCATGCGGGCGCTGCTGATCTTCTACCTGACGCAGCACTTCCTGTTCGACGACAAGACGGCGAACGGCCGGTACGGCGCCTACACCACCCTGGTGGCCCTGCTGCCCCTGGCCGGCGGGATCATCGCCGACCGGCTTCTGGGTACGCGCAAGGCGGTCGCCTTCGGCGCCCTGCTGCTGGTCGCCGGGCACCTGACCATGGCCATGGAAGGCCAGCCGGCGCAGAACGTCCTCACCTGGCATGGCCACAGCTATGCCGTGCACACCGAGGGCCGCGCCAGCACCCGGCAGGTCCGGCTGGAGGTGGACGGCAAGCGCTATCCCTTCCACTCGCGGCCGGACGGGGCGCTGGAGGTGGAGGGCTTGCCCGCCGGGGCGTCGCTGCCGGCGGTCACGCCCAAGGCGGACTATCGGCTCGAGGTGGTCGGCCGCGACCTGCTGCACTCGAACCTGCTGTTCCTCGCCCTGTCGCTGATCGTGATGGGGACAGCCTTCCTGCGCACCTCGCCGCTGGTGTCTCAGCTCTATTCCCGGTCCGACCCGCGACGGGACGGCGGATTCACCCTCTACTATTTCAGCGTCAATCTGGGGGCTTTCTGGGCCGGGATCGCCTGCGGCTGGCTGGGCGAGACCATCGGATGGTGGGCCGGGTTCGGAGCGGCGGCGGTCGGCATGCTGTGCGGCTATCTGGTGTTCATCCTGGGCAAGCCGCTGCTCGACGGGAAGGGCGAGCCGCCCGACCCGGCCAAGCTGGCCGAGCCGATCCTGGGCCCGATCAATCGTGAGCACCTGGTCTACCTGGGCGCGCTCGTCGGGATCGGCGCACCGTTCCTGCTGATGCAGCAGAGCGCGGCGGTGGGCAGCGCGCTGGGGGTGGTGACAGTGGGCGCCCTGGCCTACCTCGGCCTCTACATGGCCCGCCGTTGCACGCCGGTGGAGCGACGGCGGATCGGCCTGGCGCTGGTGCTGATGCTGGGCTCGGTGGTGTTCTGGACTCTGTTCGAGCAGGCCGGCAGCTCGATGAGCCTGTTCGCCGACCGCAACACCAACCTCACCGTGCTCGGAAGCCCGATCCAGGTCGGCATGTTCGGCCACACGCTGTTCCTGGGCTCCCGCGCCATGCTGGATGCGGCCGGCCTGGCGCCAGGCCGGGTCTGGTGGATCGACATGTCCATGACCGCCGCCCAGACCCAGTCGATCAATCCGGCGTTCATCCTGATCTTCGCGCCGATCTTCGCGGAGGTGTGGGCCTATCTGGGCCGCCGGCGGCGTGACCTGAACGTCCTCGTCAAGTTCGGGATCGCCCTGCTGCAGGTGGGCGCGGGGTTCCTGCTGCTGGTGTGGGGCGCGCAGTTCGCCGACGCGAGCTTCCGGCTGCCGCTGTATTTCCTGGTGGGCGCGTACCTGCTGCACACGACTGGCGAGCTCTGCCTGTCGCCGGTCGGACTGTCGGTGGTAAGCCGTCTGTCGCCCCCCGCCCTGGTGGCGACGATGCTGGCGATGTGGTCGCTTTCCACCTCATGGTCGAGGTTCATCGGCGGCAAGATCGCCGCCCTGGCGGCGACCGACACCCTGGGCGGCCGGGTCACCGATCCGCAGGCCGCGCTGCACGCGGCTCTGCAGGTATTCACCTGGATCGGCCTGGCCGGGATGGGCTTCGGCGTGGTGTTCCTCGTGCTCTCGCCCGTCCTGCGCAAATGGGACACGGTCGAGACCGCGCCGCCTGAACCGGCGGCGGCGGCCCTGGCTCCGGAAATGTCCGCTTAGGGCTTGGGGGGCTTCCCGCCACGCGCGATTAATTCATTTGCACGCGAGCGCCCGCAGTCGAATGATGGGCGCCAAGGGCCAAGGCGTCGACCGGGCGCGCAGGCGTCCACCCGGCGCAGATCAGAACGAGGTGGTGATGGACTACGTCCGATTGGGCTCGACCGGCCTGAAGGTCTCGAGGATTTGCCTGGGCTGCATGAGCTTCGGCGCCGGCATGGACTGGATGCTGCCCGAAGACGCCAGCCGCCAGATCGTGCGCAAGGCGCTCGACGGCGGGATCAACTTCTTCGACACGGCCGATGTCTATTCCCAGGGCCAGAGCGAGGAGATCCTCGGCCGCGCGCTGAAGGACTTCGGCGTCCCGCGCGAGGAGGTGGTGGTGGCCACCAAGGTGTTCCACCCGATGGGCCAGGACCCCAACCAGCGCGGCCTGTCGCGCAAGCACATCATGCATTCCATCGACAACAGCCTGCGCCGGCTGGGGATGGACTACGTCGACCTCTACCAGATCCACCGCTTCGACCGCGAGACGCCGATCGAGGAGACGATCGAGGCGCTGAACGACGTGATCAAGGCCGGCAAGGTTCGCTACATCGGCGGTTCGAGCATGGCGGCGTGGCAGTTCGGCAAGATGCTGTTCAAGGCCGACCAGATGGGCAAGGCCCGGTTCGTCGCCATGCAGAACAACTACAGCCTGCTCTACCGCGAAGAGGAACGGGAGATGATCCCGCTGTGCGTCGACCAGGGCGTTGGCCTGATCCCTTACAGCCCGATCGGCGGGGGCCTGCTGGCCGGCAGCCGCCGGATCGGCACGGTGAGGTCCTCTTCGCCCATGGCCCGCGACCGGTTCAACCGGCCAGCCGATGAGGCGGTGATCGACGCCGTGAAGGAAGTGGCGGGCCAGCGCGGGGTGAAACCCGCCGAGATCGCCATCGCCTGGCTGCTGCACCAGAAGGGCGTCACCGCCCCGATCGTCGGCGCCACCAAGGTCACGCACCTGGAAGATCCGATCAAGGCGGTGGGGACCACGCTCAGCCCCGAGGAGATCGCCAAGCTGGAAGGGGCCTACGAGACCCAGGCGGCCCTGCCCTTCTACATCCGTCCGGCGCCGCAGCCGCAGCGCGCGGCTGCCTAGACCTTCCCAGCGGCGTCAAAGCTGACGCCGGTCAGGGCTTCCGAGGTTCGCCACAGCTGCTCGGCGGCGCGCTGGTCCAAGGCCTGTTTCGAGATGTTCGCCGGCTTGGGAGGGCCGGCGATTTCGAAGAGGCCGGAGGGGCCGTAATAGCCCCCGCCAACGACCTGGGCGGCCGTGGCGGCATACAGCAGGGGAAGCGCCCCTTCGGCGGCGGACTGCCCGATCAGGTGCATGAGCGGGCCGGCGATCCGCGCCATCATGCTCCGTTCGCCCGGCCCCTTGGCGATCAGTTCGGTGCGCGCGAAGCCGGGATGAGCGGCGGCGCTAAGCAGGCCCCATCCGGCCGCATCGCTCCGCCGCTGCAGTTCCAGGGCGAACATCAGCATGGCCAGCTTGGACTGGCTGTAGACCGTCCAGGGCTCGTAGCCGCGCTCCGACTGCAGGTCGTCGAAGTGGATCTGGCCGCCGCGATGGGCGTTGCTGCTGACGTTCACCACCCGCGGCCCGCGCGCCCGCCTCAACAGGGGCAGCAGATGCGCCGTGAGCGCGAAATGGCCGAGGTAGTTGGTTCCGAGCTGAAGCTCGAAACCATCCGCCGTGGTCTCACGCCGTGGCGGCGCCATGACGCCGGCGTTGTTGATCAGCAGGTCGACGGCGTCGTGCCTGCCGGCGATCTGCTCAGCGCATTCGGCCACGCTGGCGAGGCTGGCCAGGTTAAGGCCCTGGAAGGCGATGTCCGCGCCGGAGTGGCGCGCCCGGATTCGCTTTACAGCCTCCTCGCCCCTTTCCGGGTTCCGCCCTGCCAGCACGACGACGGCGCCTGCCCCGGCCAGCGCCAGGGCGGTCTCGAATCCCAGCCCCCCCACGCCGGTGACAACGGCGATGCGGCTCTCCTGGGGTGGAATGTCCTTGACGGTCCAGGCCTTGGCCATGGCGGCTCCTTGCGATGCCCCATTACCTATTCAGCCTTGTTTCCAAATGGAAGAAGGCTCCTGAAAGTGCCATACATACCAAATGGAAACTATCGACATCGCGCTGGAGGCCGCGGCCCTCTGTGAAACGCTTTCGGAGAGCCAGGATCAGCTCGCCCGGGACCTGCTCGCCCGCGTCGCCGGCCGATGGCCGCTGTGCGTGCTGCTGGCGATCGCCGAGCACGGCGCGCCGCTGCGCTTCTCGCAGACGCTGCAGGCGGTGGAGGGCATCAGCCAGAAGGTCCTGACCCAGACCCTGCGACAGCTCGAGCGAGACGGCCTGGTCACACGCACGCTCTATCCCCAGGTCCCGCCGCGGGTCGAATACGACCTCACGGCGCTCGGCCGCGACCTGCTGCTACAGGTGCTGCCCCTGTTCCGATGGGTCGCCGGGCGGATCGGTGACTTCGAGACCGCCCGGCTGAGGTTCGATGAGGCCCGCTCTGAGGCGGCCCAGCCCTGGCCCGCGCCCTCCCGCCTCTAAGGCCTATTCGGCCGCCGCCGTGGTCGGCGCTGAGTTGTCGGTGACCGGCAAGGTCGCGAGCGCCCGGGCCACGCCCGCACCGTAGGCCGGATCGGCTCGGGTGAAGTGGGCCAGCTGGCGCTCGACGATCTCGCGGGGGACACCGTGCATGGCGGCGGCGAGGTTGCGGAACAGGCGGTCCCGCTGGCCGGCGTCGAACAGCCGGAACAGGGCGCCGGCCTGGCCGTAGTCGTCATTGCCGGCGCGGTGGTCATAGCGGTCGGCGTCGCCCGAGATGCGCAGCGGCGGCTCCCTCACGCCCGGATTCTGCACCGGCCCGCCGAACGAGTTCGGCTCGTAGTAGGCGTCAGGATTTCCGGTGTCGTTCTGGAAGAAGCGCATGGCTCCGTCCTTGTGATAGTGCGCGCGTCCGCTGCGTGGCGCGTTCACGGGCAGCGCCTCATAGTGCGTGCCGAGCCGGTGCCGGTGCGCGTCCGCATAGGCGAAGACCCGCGCCTGCAGCATCTTGTCCGGCGAGAAGCCGATGCCGGGGACGACGTTGGAGGGGCTGAAGGCCGCCTGCTCGATCTGCGCGAAATAGTTGTCGGCGTTGCGGTTCAGCTCGACGATTCCGACCTCGATCAGCGGATAGTCCGCATGCGGCCAGACCTTGGTCAGGTCGAAGGGGTTGTACGGCGTGGTTTCGGCCTCGAGCTCCGGCATGATCTGCACGAACAGCCTCCACTTCGGGAAGTCGCGGGCTTCGATCGCTCCGAACAGGTCCTCCTGGTAGGTTTCGCGGCTATGGCCGATGACCTCAGCGGCCGCCGCGTTGGTCAGGTGGCGGTGGCCCTGCAGGGTCTTGAAGTGGAACTTGACCCAGAACCGCTCTCCGTCCTCGTTCCAGAAGCTGTAGGTGTGGCTCCCGTAACCGTTCATGAAACGAGGGCTGACCGGCAGGCCGCGGTCCGAGAACAGGGTGGTGATCTGGTGCAGGCTCTCCGGGCTCAGGGACCAGAAATCCCACATGGCCGTCGGCGAGCGCAGGTTGGTGCGCGGATGGCGCTTCTGGGTGCGGATGAAGTCGGGGAACTTGAGTGGGTCGCGCACGAAGAACACCGGCGTGTTGTTGCCCACCAGGTCCCAGTTGCCCTCGTCTGTGTAGACCTTCACGGCGAACCCGCGGACGTCGCGCTCGGCGTCGGCGGCGCCCTGCTCACCCGCGACCGTCGAGAAGCGCATCAGCAGGTCCGTGGTCTTGCCGACCTGCGAAAACACCTTCGCCCGGGTGTAGCGGGTGATGTCGTGGGTGACGGTCAGCGTCCCGAAGGCGCCCCAGCCCTTGGCGTGCACCACACGCTCGGGGATGCGCTCGCGGTTCTGGTGGGCCAGCTTTTCGATCAGCTGGTAGTCCTGCAGCAGGACCGGGCCTCGTGCGCCGGCGGTCAGGCTGTTCTGGTTGTCGGCGACCGGCGCTCCGGCGGTCGTGGTCAGGCGCTTGGTCATCGGGATCTCTCCTAGGCACTCGAGGAGAGGGTGATCTCACGCGCGGAGATAGAGGTAAAATCGATTAAAAATATGAATTCCATAGTCTGAGCCTATTCGGTTTCAGACCTTGGCGCCGAAGAGGGCGCCAACGCCGGCGGTGAGCGCCATCGCACCGGCTCCCCAGAGCGTGACGCGCACGACGCCAGTCAGCATCCTGGCGCCACCGGCGCGCGCCCCGATAGCTCCAAGGGCCGCGAGGCAAACCAGCGAGGCGATCGACACCAGGGTCGCGATCAGGCTCGCAGGCGCGACCGCAGCGACTGTCAGCGGCGCCGCGGCGCCGACCGAAAAGGTGAGTGCGGAGGTGAAGGCCGCCTGCACCGGCCGCGCGGTGGTGGCCTCGGAAATGCCGAGCTCATCCCGCGCATGCGCCCCCAGCGGGTCCTTGGCCATCAGCTGCTCGGCCACCGTGTTGGCCAGCGCCGGGGACAGGCCACGTTTAATGTAGATCCCCGCCAGTTCATCGTGCTCGGCCTGCGGACTGACGGAGAGCTCACGCCGCTCACGGGCCAAGTCGGCGCGTTCAGTGTCGGACTGGGAGCTCACCGACACGTACTCGCCTGCCGCCATGGACATGGCCCCGGCGACCAGCCCGGCGAAGCCGGCGATGAGCACCTCGCCTCGCCCCTGCGAGGCCGCGGCGACGCCCACCAGCAGACTCGCAGTCGAGACGATACCGTCGTTCGCCCCCAGGACGGCCGCCCGAAGCCAGCCGACCCGCTTTATCAGATGGGTTTCCGCGTGCAGGCGGCTCATGGAGGCAATTCCGCGCGGCCGGATGGAGACGTCAAGGCCATGGCGCCACTATTCGTCGCCGCCGCCAGCCCCGCATTGACCTCCCTCAACGGGAGCGACGTTCAGCCCAGCGAGCGCCGAGGCCGACGGAGGCTGATGGGAACCCGGCGCCGCAGGCTAGGCTTCCAGCGGATAGCCGCCATCGCGCCAGGCCTTCACGCCGCCGTCCAGCGCCACCGCCCGGGTGAAGCCGAGCTCGCGCAGGGTGAAGGTCGCCAGGGTGGAGATCTTGCCGAACTCGCAGCAGACCACGATGCGCAGGGTGGGATCGGTCAGGTCGTCGTTCACCCGCAGCTCGAGCTGGCCCCGCGCCAGGTGCTTGGCGCCGGGGATGTGACCCGACTGGAAGGCGTCCTTCTCGCGCACATCCAGCACCACCATGTCGTTGGGCCGCCCGGCAAGGCGGGCGTGCAGCTCGGCCAGCGCCATGAACGGCACGGCGGCGCTCGCCTCGGCCAGCAGCTGGTCCACCGTCTTGGCCCCGCTGATGTTGGTGCGCAGGGCTTCGGTCAGATGGGTGGGGGCGGCGAGATTGAGATCGCGCATCATGGCGACGAAGTCGGCCCGTTCACGCTTCTGCAGGCGGGGATTCTCGGCGATCTCGCGGCCGATGGAGCTGTGTCCCTGCCCTTTGTAGTCATGGGCCGGATAGACCAGCGTCGCCGGATCGAGCTTCAGCAGCTTGCCGAACAGGCTGTCGAAGAGCTGGTCCGGATCGCCGGTCGGCAGGTCGCTGCGGCCGGTTCCGCCGATCAACAGGGTGTCGCCGGTGAACACCCGGTCCGGGCCCAGCAGCGACATGGAATCCCGCGTGTGCCCGGGCGTGTGCAGGGCCTGCAGGCGCAGGCTGCCGATGACCAGGCTGTCGCCATCGTCCAGCCGCAGGTCGGCGAAGGGCGCCGGGCTGTCGCGATGGGTCACCACCGGAGCGCCGAGCAGCCGGCCCAGCTGCTTGGCGGCCGAGAAGTGGTCGGCGTGGGTGTGGGTGTCGATCACATAGCGGATGTGCAGGCCATGAT
>FTHA01000867.1_pt1 | contig 11505 bp, 10 predicted proteins | sample 1640771 | NCBI WGS metagenome assembly FTHA01 (sample SAMEA3914789, study PRJEB12502) | metagenome | biome: forest; material: soil | place: Canada | collected 2011-07-03 | depth 0.3 m | reverse complement strand
GATATGGTGAGGCTGCGCCCCGCCCCCGCCGCCGCCCGCAAGCCGCACCCCGTCCCGCAGTAGGGACAGGTGGTGCGCACCGACGCCGGGAGCGAGCCGTCCGCCATGTCAGCGGCCAGGAGCGATGAACACTCGGCCCGCCTCGAGCAGGACCGGCACCGCCGGCGTGCAGCCCTTGCCGGCGTCCGCGCCCAGGGGCTGGCCAGTGGCGAGGTCGATCAGCCAGTTGTGCAGCGGACAGGCGACCGCGTGGCCCGAGACGATGCCGTCGCTCAGCGGCCCGTGCTTGTGCGGACAGCGATCCTCAAGGGCGAAGACCCTGTCGTCGCTGGTGCGGAACAGGGCGATGTCGCCTGCCTGCCGGCGTACCCGGCGCGAGCCGCGGTGTGGGATGTCGTCGAGCGCTCCGACGTCGATCCAGGCCGGATCACGGGTGATGGCGGCGGATACGCTCATTCGGCGGCCATGAGGCTGGGGGTTGCGAGGGACGTGAATTCGGCCGCGTCGGCGCCCTGGGCGCGCTCGGCCCAGGGATCGACCTGGAAGTATTTCTGGGAGACGACGAAGCGCTCGATCAGGCCGCGACGACCGTCGGCGTCGTCCACCGCCCGGTCCCGGATGGAGTCCAGGCCGACCCGCGCCGCCCATTTGTAGATGCGCTCGAGGTAGAAGCCGTCTTCGCGATAGAGCTGCAGCACGGCGACGATGGTCTCCAGCGCCTCGTCTTCGCTGGTCGCCTTGGTCAGCAGGTCGGTGCGGCGCAGGTCCAGGCCCGCGGCGCCGCCGATCTGGATCTCGTAACCGGAATCCACGCAGATCACGCCGATGTCCTTGCAGGTGGCTTCGGCGCAGTTCCGCGGGCAGCCGGAGACGCCCATCTTGACCTTGGCCGGGGTCCAGGCGCCCCAGGTGAACTTTTCGATGCGGACGCCCAGGCCGGTGGAGTCCTGGGTGCCGAAGCGGCACCACTCCGAGCCGACGCAGGTCTTCACCGTGCGCAGCGCCTTGCCGTACGCGTGGCCGGACACCATCCCGGCGGCGTTGAGGTCGGCCCAGACCGCCGGGAGGTCTTCCTTGCGGACTCCCAGCAGGTCGATGCGCTGGCCGCCGGTGACCTTGACAGTGGGAATGCCGAACTTATCGGCCACGTCGGCGATGGCGCGCAGCTCCTTGGCGCTGGTCACCCCGCCCCACATGCGCGGGACCACCGAGAAGGTGCCGTCCTTCTGGATGTTGGCGTGGGCGCGCTCGTTGATGAAGCGCGAGTGCTTGTCGTCGACATATTCACCGGGCCAGGCGCAGACCAGGTAGTAGTTCAGCGCCGGGCGGCAGGAGGAGCAGCCATCCGGCGTGGTCCATTCCAGCGCCTGCATGACGTGCGGGATCGACTTCAGGCCCTCGGCCAGGATGCTTCGGCGCACCTCGCCGTGCGGATGATGCGTGCACGGACAGACCGGCTTGGGACCGACCTGGGCCTGGAACCCGTCGCCCAGGGTCAGGGCCAGCAACTGTTCCACCAGCGGCGTGCAGGAGCCGCAGGATCCGGACGCCTTGGTCACCGCTCGAACCGCGTCGAGGGTGGCCAGGCTCTTGCCGAGGATGGCGTCGGTGATCTCGCCCTTGCAGACCCCGTTGCAGCCGCAGATCTCCGCCGTGTCGGCCATCGCCGCCACGGCCGACTTAGGGTCCTGGCCTGATAGGCCCTCCGTGATCGCCTGTCCGAATATGAGGGTGTCGCGCAGGTCGGAGATGTCGGCCTGCGAGCGGATCAGATCGAAGTACCAGGCGCCGTCGGCGGCGTCGCCGAACAGCACCGCGCCGGCGATCCGGCCATCCTGCAGCACCAATCGTTTGTAGACCCCTCGCCCGGCGTCGCGGAACACCACGTCCTCGCAACCCTCCCCGCCCGAGAACCTGCCGGCGGAAAAGACGTCCACGCCTGAGACCTTCAGCCGGGTGGAGAGAAGCGAACCCTCGTACGCGGCGTCGGGATCGTCGGTCAGGACATCGGCGAGCGTCCGGCACATCTCGAAGATCGGGGCCACCAGCCCGTAGGCCACGCCGCGGTGCTCGGCGCATTCGCCGATCGCGAAGACCGCCGGATCGGAGGTGCGCATCTGGTCGTCCACCATGATCCCGCGCCCGACCTGGAGGCCGGCGTTGCGGGCCAGGGCGGCGTTCGGGCGGATGCCCACGGCCATCACCAGGAGGTCGGCCGGCAGGACGCTTCCGTCGCCGAGCCTCAGGCCGGAGACCCGGCCGTCCTCGCCCATGATCTCCTTGGAGTCGGCCTTGAGCTGGGTCTCGACCCCACGCTCCTTCAGGGCCTGCTCCAGCAGGAAGCCGGCGGCGGAATCGAGCTGGCGCTCCATCAGGACGTCCATCAGGTGCACCACGGTCACCGGCATCCCGCGCCGGGCCAGGCCGTAGGCCGCCTCCAGGCCCAGCAGCCCGCCGCCGATCACCACCGCCCGGCCGCCGCGGTCCGCGGCGGCGAGCATGGCGTCCACATCGTCGAGATCCCTGAAGGTCACGACGCCCTTCAGGTCCGCGCCGGGCAGAGGCAGGCGGATGGGATCAGAGCCACACGCGAGGATCAGCCGGTCGTAGGGGACGCTGAGCGCGCCCTCGGCCTCCACCACCCGCCGTTCCAGGTCCACGCGGGTAACCGCCCGGCCGCAGTGGAGCGTGATCGCGTTGTCGCGGTACCAGGCCTCGTCGTTGAGGACGATGTCCTCGAACGACTTCTCTCCGGCGAGCACGGGGGAGAGCATGATGCGGTTGTAGTTCACCCGCGGCTCGGCCCCGAAGACGGTGATGTCGTAGCGATCCGGATCGCGCTTGAGGATCTCTTCGATGGCCCGGCAGCCGGCCATGCCGTTGCCGATGACGATGAGGCGTTCCCGGCTCATTGCTGCGCCCCCCTATGCCTGCGCCGCGGACGTCTGCGGCTCGGACGGGTCGATGCGCCAGCGCCGCTTCATCGCCGCCAGGCCCAGCAGGGCCACGGCCGCGAGGCCGGCGAAGGCGAGCAACCCGGCCTGGTAGCCGCCGGTGAGCTGCTTCGAGAGGCCGAGGCTGGAAGCGAGGTAGAAGCCGCCCACCCCGCCGGCCATGCCGACGAGGCCGGTCATCACGCCGATCTCCTCGCCGAACCGCTGGGGCACGAGCTGGAACACCGCTCCGTTGCCCGCGCCCAGCGCGAGCATGCCGATCACCAGGACGGCGAGGGCCAGGACCACTTGCGCCGGGCCCATGCTGACGATCGCCAGGGCGGCCGCAGCCACCGCGAACATCACCGTCAGCGTCGGGACGCCGCCGAACCGGTCGGCGAGGGCGCCGCCCACCGGACGGATCATCGAGCCGGCGAAGACACAGGCCGCGGTGAACAGGCCGGCGGTCACCGGGCTAAGGCCATACTGGCTGTTGAAGTAGATCGGCAGGGACGAGGCCAGGCCGACAAAGCCGCCGAAGGTGACCGCGTACAGGCCCATGAACGCCCAGGCGTCCGGTTCGCGCAGGACCTTGAGATACCCGCTGAGCGGCTTTGGCCGCGGCTGGCGAGGGCTGTCCTTGGCCAGGACCAGATAGACCAGAAAGGCCGCTGCCAGCGGCAGCGCGGCCAGGCCGATGACATTGCGCCAGCCGACGAGCGCGGCCAGGGCGGGGGCGAACAGGGACGCGAGCACCGTCCCGGAGTTGCCCGCCCCGGCAATCCCCAGAGCCTTGCCCTGGTGCTCAGGCGGATACCAGCGGGACGCCAGGGGCAGAGCCACGGCGAAGGCTGCGCCAGCCATGCCGAGCACCACGCCGAGCAAGAGGACCTGGGTGAACCCATGCACGCCGATGAGCCAGGCTGAGCCGAGCCCCAGCAAGACGATCACCTGGGCGATGATGCCGGCGCGTCGGGGCCGCAGATGGTCGACCAGCACGCCCATGACCACCCGCAGGACCGCGCCGGCGAGGGTCGGGACGGCGACCATCAGCCCCTTCTGCGCGGCGTCAAGGTGCAGGTCGCCGGCGATCAGCACCGCCAGCGGGCCGAGCAGCACCCAGACCATGAAGCTCAGGTCGAAATAGAGGAAGGCGGCGAACAGGGTGGGCGGATGCCCGGCCTTCATGAACTGCTTGAGCGACATGTCGCACTCCGCGCTAGACCAAAAAAAATGGCGCCCGAGCGGGAGGGAGGATCCCGCGCGGACGCCATTGTCCTGAAGCTGGCCCGGCCACATCGCCGGGGAACTGGGTTGCGAAGCATCGTTGCCTCGCGTCTGGGATCAGATTGGAGAGGCTCCGCCAGCCGATCCATGCCGAAGTCGCCGTAGCCGGTCAGAGCCGGCTGGACGCCTCGAATTTAAGCGGCCCGGCTGGCGGCCTCCTCCCAAACTGCACAAATGATGGGCGGCGTCATGCAGCCTGCCGAGGCGGCGCCTGACGGGCGTAGAGGAACTCGATCACCGCATGCCGGGCGGCCAGGTAGGGCGCCGCCCCGTCCACAGCCAGCCGGTCACGGGGCCGCTCGAGCTCCACGGGCTGGATCTGGCCGATGCGCGCGGAGGGCCCGTTGGTCATCATCACGATCCGGTCCGACAGCAGCACCGCCTCGTCCACGTCATGGGTGATCATCAGCACGGTGTTGCCGAGCCGCGCGTGGATCTGCATCACCGTGTCCTGCAGCCGCGCCCGGGTGAGCGCGTCGAGCGCTCCGAACGGCTCGTCCAGCAGCAGCACCTTCGGCTCCATGGCCAGGGCCCGAGCGAGGCCGACACGCTGGCGCATGCCGCCCGAGATCTCTCCGGGCTTCTTGTCCTTGGCGTGGGTCATCTGCACCAGGGCGAGATTGTGCATGATCCACTCGCGGCGCTCGGACCCGCTCTTCTTGCCGGCGAACACCTTGTCCACCGCCAGGGCCACGTTCTCGTGCACGGTGAGCCAGGGCAGCAGGGAGTGGTTCTGGAACACCACCGCCCGATCCGGACCAGGCGCCTCCACCGCGGTCCCGTCCAGGATCACGGCCCCGATCGTCATCGGGGTGAGCCCGGCGATGATGTTGAGCAGGGTGCTCTTGCCACAGCCGGAGTGGCCGATGATGGAGACGAACTCGCCGCGGGCGACCTTGAGGTCGATCCCCTGCAGCACCTCGGTCGAGCGCGCGCCTTTGGTGAACGTCATGCCGACGTTCTCGATGGAGAGATAGGGTTTGGTCATGGCGGGGGCCTCATGAGAGCGCGCTGCCGCGCGAGACGACGCGCCCCATCAGGGCGACGGCCCGGTCGAGCGCGAAGCCCACCAGGCCGACCCAGACCAGGGCGACGATGATGTCGGAGATGCGGGACGAGTTGTACTGGTCCCAGATGAAGAAGCCGATGCCGACGCCGCCCAGCAGCATCTCGGAGGCGACGATGGCCAGCCAGCTCATGCCGACCCCGATCCGCAGGCCGGTGAAGATGAAGGGCGCGGTCGCCGGCAGCAGGATCTTGAAGGCGTACTCCAGCGGTGACAGCCGCAGCACGCGGGCCACGTTGACGTAGTCCTGGGGAATGTTCCTGACGCCGACGGCCGTGTTGATGATGATCGGCCAGATCGAGGTGATGAAGATCACGAACAGGGCCGAAGGCTGGGCCTGATGCAGGGCGGCCAGGGAGATCGGCAGCCAAGCCAGAGGCGGCACGGTGCGCAGGACCTGGAAGATCGGATCCAGCCCCCTGTGCGCCCAGCGGTTGACCCCGACCAGGATGCCGAGCGCGATGCCGCAGACCGCTGCGGCCGAGAAACCAAGGCCTACGCGCCGCAGGCTGGTCAGGACATGCCAGAACAGCCCCTTGTCCACACCGCCGTGATCGAAGAACGGATTGAGGATGAGGTCCTTGGAGTCCTGCCAGACGGCGGTTGGAGCCGGCAGGCCCGACGACGAGCCTCCGCAGACCAGCTGCCAGACCACGAGCAGGAAGAGCAGAGCCAGCAGCGGCGGGATCACGGTGGCGGCGAACCCGACGAACGCCCTTCCGAGCGGCGCGAGCGGAGAACCCGGGCGCCTAGGCAGGGCCACGACTCCGGCCGTGGCTGCCTCCGCCGGCGACGGGAGGGGTGCGGGTTCGGCCATGTCGAACCTCGGGCGGGGATGGGTCATGCTGGCCTCGTCACACGAGCTTCTTGATCGGCTGGCTGGCGAGGTAGGCGCCGGGATTGGCCGGATCGAACACCTTGCCGTCGAAGAACCGCTCCGGCCCGCGGCTGTCGGAGGCTGGCGCCGGGACGCCCAGGTCCTTGGCCGCCGCACGCCAGATGTCCGAGCGGTTGACCTTGTTCACCAGGGCCATCTTGTTGGTGGCCTGGGGCAGCACGCCCCAGCGGACGTCCTCGGTGAGGAACCACAGATCGTGGGACTTGAAGGGGAAGGACGCGTTGTCCGCCCAGAACTTCATGATGTGCGGCGAGCCCTTCACCTGGCGGCCGTCGCCGTAGTCGATGGCTCCCTGCAGCCTGGGGACGATGTCGCCCATCGGCACGTTGATGTACTGGCGCGCCGAGGTGACCGAGCACATGGCCGGCCGGTTGGCGAGCTTGTCGCACCACATCTGGGCCTCCATCACCGCGGCGGTGATGGCCTGGGCCGCACGCGGATACTTGGCCACCCAGTCGGCGCGCATGCCGAGCGCCTTTTCCGGGTGGTTCATCCACAGCTCTGAAGTGAGACAGGCGGTGTAGCCGATCTTCTGGTTCACCAGCTGTCCGTTCCAGGGCTCGCCCACGCAGAAGGCGTCCTGCGTTCCCGCCTTCATGTTGGCCACCATCTGCGGAGGCGGGATGACGATCATCGAGACGTCGGTTTCGGGATTGATGCCGCCCGCCGCCAGCCAGTAGCGGATCCACAGATCGTGGGTGCCCCCGTGGAAGGTCATCGCGACCTTGGCGATGTTGTTGGCCCCCTTCATCTGCATGAACTTGGCCTTGGCGCCGGCGCTGTTCAGCCCGACCTTCACCGCCTTCAGGTCGTTGCCCACCGAGATCGCCTGGCCATTGATGTTCAGGCGGGCCAGCACGTTCATGGGCAGGGGCTTGCCGCCGGTCGCGACGCCGGTCGTCAGCAGGTAAGGCATGGGGGACAGGATGTGCGCCCCATCGATGCCTCCCCCGCCCGATCCGAGGACGAGGTTGTCGCGGGTCGACGCCCATGAGGCCTGCTTGAGCACCTCCACGTCGGGCATGCCGTGCTTGGTGAAGTAGCCGCGCTCCTTGGCGATGATCAGGGGCGAGGCGTCGGTCAGGGCGATGAAGCCGAGCCGGGCCTTGCTGATCTCGGGCCCGGCCCCCGCGGCGAAAGCGCCGGAGGGAAACGCGGCCTTGGCGGCGGCGACGGTCGCGGCGGCGGCCATCAGGGCGCTGCGGCGGGTCAGTCCGGCGCGGGTCTTGGAGTCGCCGGTCTTGGAGTCGAATGTGTCGTTGGTCATGGTCGTCTCGCGATGATGGGGGAAGGCCAGGGCCGGCTCAGAGCTTGTATTCGAAGCCGACCCAGACCTTGGTCCGGCTGGCTGGGCCGAGCGCCGGTCCGTGGTAGTCGGCCAGCTTGACCAGGGCGGTGAGCTTGGGATTGATCGCGGCGCTGGCCTGCAGGTCCCACTCGTGACCCAGGCCCGCACTGCCCACGTCCGTGTGGAAGTCGTTGTAGCGGCCGAAGAATTCGAGATTGTAGAGGTACTTGGCCTTGAGCCTCGGCCGCACCGTCAGCGAGAGATTCGCGTCCTTGATCCCCTTGGTCGGGGTGGTCAGGAAGACGTCCGCCCAGCCCTGGAAGGCGTGCAACGTCGCCAGCGGCGTGCCGAAGCCGCGCACGCCATCGCCGCCGAGCACCTCGTAGTTGGCCTTCAGCGTATAGATGTCGAAGGTCCCGGCGACCTCGCCGGACCAGTAGTCCAGCCCGAAGGTCCCTGGGTTGCTCCGGTAGTCGCGCTGATGGGCGTAGGACCCGGCGTAGGCGAGCTTGACCAGCGAGACCCACATCTGCCCCGTGGCGCGCACTCCATAGGTCACGGTCGAGTTCGCCGGAGACTGTTTGAAATTCAGCGCATAGAGGAAGCCCTGCAGCTTCAGCGGCTCGGCCAGGGCGTAGGTGGCGTTGAAGGCGTGGCTGTCGCTGTCCCAGTCCAGCTTCTCGCCGAACACGCGGTTGATCTTGTCGAGATAGATGTAGGTCGCCTTCAGCCGGCCGTATGAGCCATCCAGGCGAACGGCGTCGAAGGTCTGTTCGTCCTGCCGCCATGCGGCAGCGCCGATGAATCGCTGGTCGTCCAGGTTGATGCGCTGGCGGCCGACCACGGCCGAAAAGTTGGCGCTGGGGGTCCAGGAGAGCTGTGCACGGTTCAGCTCGGTCACCGGCGGATCGCCCACCACCGGATAGGTCGTGCGGCCGTTGACGGTGGAATTGTACTTCTGCCCGCCGACGGCGCGAACGTCCTCCATCTCGATCAGGGCCTTGAAGCCGCGGAAGTCGCCGGTCTCCCACCCCAGGCGGGTGCGGACCGTATAGGCGTTGGCGTTCTTGGCGATGCCGGCCTGGTCGACGAACTCGTAGCGCGGCCGAACTTCCAGGATCAGCTTGCCCGCCGAGATGGCCTCGCTGGGCGTCGGCTTGGGAACGGCGAGCTCAGGCGGGGGCGGCGGCTCTGGCGCCGTCGCCGGCGGCGGTCCTGCCGTCGCGGAGTCGGGCAGGCCATCGCTCGCTGGAGCGTCCGACGTGGGCGCAGCGGCGGACGGAGCTGGTGGTTGATCCTGCGCCGCCGCAACCGAACACCACATCAAGGTCCCGGCGGCGGCCAGGCCCAGACGAATAAGACGCCCCTGCATCATCCCCTCTTCCACCCGCGGCGCGGGCCAAAAAAAAACGCCCGGAGGGTTCTGCGAACCCTTCCGGACGTCATTGTCCTTGCGTGAGACCGGCGCTTACGCCGGTCGGGCCTCTCGGCCCTGGCGGAACCTCGTTGTCCCGCGCTCATGGACAGGGTGGCGACCACCCGCCGGCCCGTCCAAACCGAAATCCAGGATGACGATCAGATGACGCTGCAAGCCCGAAACTTGGGCGCAGCGGAGCGGTCAATCATGTTGCAATGCACACACAATGTGCGGAATCGGTCGTTCAGCCTCTGCTGGCGCGGCCGATCGGGAAGCTCTTCGCATATCGCGAGGCCTGGGCGGCGTCGAACGGACGTCCGTCGAAGAACAGGTCGGGACCCATGCGGATCGGCTCGCTCGCCTCCTCCAGCAGCCACGGCTCGGAATGGGCGCCCTCGACCTTCTCGTCGACGATGGGGGCGGCCACGCCGAGGTCCGCCGCCGCGTCGCGGAAGGCCTCAGGCCGATAGACCCTGGCCGCCAACCCAACCATGTCCACGTCGGGTCCTATCTGGCCCCAGCGCAGCATCTGGCTGAGAAACCAGACCGCGTGGCTCCGCCAGGGATAGCTGGCGGCGTAGCGGTTGAAGATCACATAGTCGCTCGCCGCCAGTCCGTTGCCTTCGCGCGCGTAAGGAAAGGCCCCGATCAGGGACTGCCGCACGATCTCTTCGGGCGCGTCCACGTAGCGCGGCTGGGCCAGCATGGCCGCGAGGTCAGGGCGGTTGCCTGGCTCGTCCGCCCAGATCGCCGCCTTCAACAGGGCGCGCAGGACGGCTCGCAGCGTCGCCGGATTGCGTTCGGACCATTCGGCCGTCACTCCGAACGCCTTGTCCGGCCCGAGGCGCCAGAACTCGGCGGCGTAGATCAGGATCTCGCCATAACCCTCCGAGACCGCCAGCGCGTTCCACGGCGCGCCCACGCAATAGCCGTCGATGTCGCCCGACTTCAGCCGGGCCGCCATTCGCGGGGGCGGAACCACCACCAGCCGGATGTCGCGGTCGGGATCGATTCCCGCTTCGGCCAGCCAGTAGCGCAGCTCGTAGTTATGCATGGAGAATGGAAACACGACCGCGAAGGTCAGCGGCCGCTCTCCGCGCGACCTGCGCTGCTCCACCAGCCGGGCCAGCGGCCGGGCGGTGCGCGGCGCGGCTTGCATGCCCTCCGGATCGAGCTCGCGCATGGCCTCGGCATGGGCCGCGCCCACGGTGATGGCGCTGCCGTTGAGGTTCAGGGACAGGGGCACGATCATCGCCGTCGGCTCCCCACCGACGCCAAGGGTGGCCGCCAGGGGCAGGGGCGCCAGGATATGGGATCCGTCCAGCACGCCCACGGCGACCTTGTCACGCACATTGGCCCAGGACGCCTCACGACTGAGGGTCACGTCCAGGCCTTCCTGGTCGAACAGCCCGAGCTCCTTGGCCGCCACCAGGGGAGCGCAGTCGTTCAAGGGGATGAACCCCAGCCGCAGCTCCGAACGCTCGAGTTCGCTCATGCCGGCCCCTTCAACACGCCCGCGAACGCCAGCAGGTCCGCAGCGATCGCCCCAAGCGGCCGTCCCGAGTCCATGGCGAGCTTGCGCAGCAGGCGGTAGGCGGCGTCTTCGTCCATCCCACGCTCCTTCATCAGCAGGCCCTTGGCCCGATCGACCGTCTTGCGCGAGGCCAGGTCCGCCTTGGCCTTGTGCAGGTCGGCGCGCAGCTTCTGCATCAGCTGGAAGCGGCTCATGGCCACCTCGAGCACGGGCCGCACCCGCCCGCTGGACAGGCCGTCGACGACGTAGGCCGCAACCCCCGCCTCCACCGCCGCCTCCGCGAGGCCCGGCGCGGAGCGGTCGACGAACATCACCACCGGCCGCGGATTGGCGTCGGTCGCGTCCCTGAGGCTTTCGAGCGTGTCGCGGTCCGGGCTGTCGCAGGCGATGACGATGACGTCGGGAGCGAACTCGGCCAGCTCGGCCTCGATCTCCTCGAACGTCGCCACCCGCCGCACGACAAGGGGGCGCACGTCCGTCAGCCCCTCCGCCACCAGGGCGGCGCGGGCCTCGTCGGGATCGATGATCAGGACTCGCATGGGACGCCGGGCACGGAGCCGGCAAGCTCATCATCGCGGAGCGGCGATCAACACTTCAGCAGCCAAGCTCGGAAAAAATGCTGCGCCTGCACAAAGAATGACCACATGGAGCCGTCGCCAACAGATCAAGGAGCGCGCGCCGGCTCCGGCCCGAGGGCGCTCTTTGCGCCGGCGCGCCCCGACTTGGCGCGGCGCCCTGCACGCGCCAGTTCGGGTTCGCTGAGCAGGCCGTTGAGCCGCGCCGCCAGGGCCGAGCGCTCATAGGGCTTGTCGATCAATTCAAAGGCGTCGCCGGCCAGGGTGATCGCTTCGCCAACGTAGCCCGACGTGAGCAGCACCTTGAGCTCCGGGCGCATTCCGCGCGCCAGCTTCGCCAGTTCAACGCCGTTGCGGCCGCCTGGCATGATCACGTCCGAGAACAACAGGTCCACCGGCTCGCCCGCCTCCAGCAGCTGGATTGCAGAACCGGCATCCTGGGCGGTCCTGACCTCGTAGCCGAGTCCGCTCAGCAGCTAGACAGTCACCGCCAGCACGTCCTTGTCG
>FTHA01001878.1_pt1 | contig 11525 bp, 11 predicted proteins | sample 1640771 | NCBI WGS metagenome assembly FTHA01 (sample SAMEA3914789, study PRJEB12502) | metagenome | biome: forest; material: soil | place: Canada | collected 2011-07-03 | depth 0.3 m | reverse complement strand
GTCCACGGCGTCGCGCCGCTCGACCGATGTCCCACATCGCTCTTCGCGTCGCTCCTGGCGGAGCAACCGTCCCAGACCAACGCAGGCGGTTCAATCTCACCTCAACCCGCTCTAGAACCGCTTCTCGAACTCCAGGGTGAAGCGGACCTGGCTGGCGGCTTCCTGGCGATCGGCGCCGATCGACTTCAGCCAGCCGGCGTCGATGACGATGTCCACGGGTGAGAAGGCGGGGCGGCCCTCCCACTTGATCTGGGGTCCGAGGTAGGCGCCCTGCGACCCCTTCAGGAAGCCGTGCTCGTCGCCGAAGTCTCCGAAGGCCTGCGCCCCCAGGCGCAGATTGCCCACGGTCTGCCAGGTGGCCGAGGCGGCGTAGCCGTAGCTGGCGATGTCCTCGCCCGGGGGTGCGCCGAACGGCCGCTCCACGATGAAGTTGAACAGGCCCTGGAAGCGCCCCGCGGTCTTGGCCAGCAGCAGCTTGACCTCGCCCGCGTCGGTCTCGCCCTGCAGGCCCTTGGTGTATTCGAGGTAGAGACCGGCGTCGACGCCGAGCTTGGGGATCTGGCCGAGGTAGATCACGCTCTCCAGCCCCAGACCGTCGAGCTTCGTCACGCCGCCCGCCTCGTGGCCGATCGACCCCACCAGGGCCATGCTGACACGGTCGTTCAGGCCATACTCCGCCTCGACCACGGTGGTGTTCTGGCCCCCGAGCGGACCGCCGATCTCGCGGCCGTTGCGCAGTTCCAGCTCGGCGGTGTGGTTTTCGATGTAGGGGTCGTAGACCTTCTCATCCAGGCGCGGATCCGCCTGGGCCTGGCAGGCCGCCAGCACCCCGATCCCCGCCGCCAGGGCGCCCAGCGCCAGCCGTATGGTCATAGTCCCTCCTGAGAACCGATCGCATATTCCTTCTTGCGAACGATTGTCAATTGCATTTATTAAGCGGCTACCCATTTGCGGTTAGACAGTCGCGCTGCGTTGCGCGCTCGTGGAGAAGATCATGCGTTCTGCGTTCCCGGGCCTGGCGACCCTGCTGGTGGTCGCCGCCTTCGCCGTCCAGGCGGCGGCGGCCGACGCGCCGCCCCTGACCCTGACCCTGAAGGACCATCGCTTCACGCCCTCGACCTTCAACGTGCCGGCCGGCCAGAAGGTGCGGGTGGTGATGATCAACCAGGACGCCGCCACCGAGGAATTCGACAGCCACGACCTGAAGGTCGAGCAGGTCGTCACCCCCCATGGCCGGGCGAGCTTCAGCTTTGGCCCGCTGAAGCCCGGGACCTACCATTTCATGGGCGAGTTCCATCCGGAAACCGCGCAAGGCGTGGTGACCGCCGTGCAGGGCGGCTAGGGTCCCCGAATGCTCGCCGCCATCCTCATCGTCTTCCGCGAAGTCCTCGAGGCCGGACTGATCGTCGGCATCGTGCTGGCGGCGACCGAGGGCGTGCCGCATCGTCGCCGCTGGATCGCGGGCGGCATCGCGGGGGGCCTCGCCGGCGCGGGCCTCGTCGCGATCTTCGCCGAGAGCCTCGCCAACGCCTTCTCCGGCGCTGGCCAGAACCTCTTCAATGCGGCGATCCTCGGTGTCGCCGTCTGCATGCTGGGCTGGCACATCGTTTGGATGTCCGCTCACGCCCGCGAACTCAGCCGCGACATGAAGGCGCTGGGGCGGTCCGTCGCCGCGGGCGAGAAGACCCTCCTGGCCATGGCCGTGGTCGTCGCCGTCGCCGTGCTGCGCGAGGGCGGAGAGGTGGTGCTGTTCCTCTACGGCATCGCCGCCTCGGGCGGCACCGATCCGGTCGCCATGTTCCTGGGCGGCCTGGGCGGGGTGGTCCTGGGGGGCCTGGTGTCCTGGCTCCTCTACCGGGGCCTGCTGGCGATCCCCGCGGGCAGGCTCTTCGCCGTGACCAATATCCTGATCGCGCTACTGGCCGCCGGCATGGCGGGCCAGGCGGCGGTCTATCTCAACAAGGCGGACCTCGCTCCCGCCCTGGGCGATGAGCTGTGGGACACCTCGCACATCCTGCCCGACGACGGCCTGATCGGCCGGGCCCTGCACGCCCTGGTGGGTTATTCTGACCGACCGATGGGCCTGCAGGTGTTGGTCTATGTAACGGTGCTCTTGCTGCTCGCCGGCCTCGGCTATTACGTCGGTTCGCGATCGCACAAGCCGGGCAAGGCTGCGGCGTAACGCCCTGGCGCTCCTCGTGGACGTTGTTCAAGCCTCGCCAGAGGGACTCAGGTCCAGGCCGGCGACCTAGGTGGCGGGGATAGCCGAAGGCGCCCTTGCCATTTCGGCGATGAGGAAAGAGCTTATCGTTGTCCTTTCGGCATCGCTCCTGGCTTTATCAAGCCACGTTCGAAATATTGCGACATTTTTGAGGCGTCTGATCTCTGTAGTCATCTTTATATTTGCTCCGATTTATCGCGAAGCCCCCGCGAAAAGTCAGTGCTATCGTGGATGTTATGGTCAATTTGATTAATGAAATACGTTGGATTTTCTTTCAGTATTGGTCGAACTTGTCCCGGACGGCGATCCCGCCTAAGTCTCCTGGCCTTGTAAACGGCCGCACACGGACCGATGCCCGGGCCCACCCGACACTATCTTGACTTCGAACGGCCGGTCGCCGAGCTGGAGTCCGCCATCGAGGAGATGGAGACCCGCGCCGAGACGGCCGGGCCCGGCGCATTCGATTCCGAGATCGCGGCCATGCGCGCCCGGGTGGACGCGGTCCGGCGCGAGACCTACGCGAACCTCGACGCCTGGCAGAAAACCCAGATCGCCCGCCATCCGGAACGGCCGCACTTCTTCGACTACGCGGCGGGACTGATCGAGGAATTCGTCGAGCTTCGGGGTGATCGCAAGTTCGCCGACGACCAGGCCATCGTCGGCGGTCTCGGCCGCTTCCGCGGGGTTCCAGTCGTGGTCATGGGCCACGAAAAGGGCCACGACACCACCACCCGCCTGAAGCACAATTTCGGCATGCCCAGGCCCGAAGGCTACCGCAAGGCGGTCCGCCTGATGGACATGGCCGAGCAGTTCGGCCTGCCGGTGATCAGCTTCGTCGACACGGCCGGCGCCTATCCCGGCATCGGCGCCGAAGAGCGCGGCCAGGGCGAGGCCATCGCGCGCTCCATCGAACGCTGCCTGACGCTGGGGTCGCCCATGGTGGCCACCATCACCGGCGAAGGGGGCTCCGGCGGCGCGATCGCGCTCGCCGCCGCCAACCGGGTGATGATCCTGGAGCACTCGATCTATTCGGTGATATCGCCGGAGGGCTGCGCCTCGATCCTCTGGCGCGACCGGGCGCGGGCCGAGGACGCGGCCCAGGCCATGAAGATCACCGCCGAGGACCTGATCAAACTCAAGATCGTCGACCGGATCATCCCCGAGCCGGCCGGCGGCGCGCACGCCAACCCCGCCGCGACCATCACGGCCGTGGGCGATGCGATCGAAGGAGAGCTGCGCACCCTCTCCAACCTCTCGGGCGACGAGATGCGCCGCCAACGCGCCGAACGGTTCTACGAGATCGGCCGAAGCCTGGCCTGAGCCGCCCTCCGCCGGGCCTCAACTCCAGCCGTGGACGCTCTTTGCGGGTGCAACCAGAGGACATTGGCGTTGCCATCGCCGCGGTCGGGGGACTAGTCTGCGGGCCTCTTGTGGACCTTTCGGCCGGCGACCGGTCGGGTTCGGCAGGCGTTGCAGACACATTTGAAGGAGCGGACCCCGTGAGCTTGAGCATTGGCGACGTCGCGCCCGACTTCCAGGCGCAAACCACCCAGGGCCCCATCAGTTTCCACCAGTGGATCGGCGACTCCTGGGCCGTGCTGTTCTCGCACCCCAAGGACTTCACGCCCGTCTGCACCACCGAGCTCGGCTACATGGCCCGGCTGAAGCCCGAGTTCGACAAGCGCAACGTCAAGATCATCGGCCTCAGCGTCGATCCGGTGGAAAACCACGCCAAGTGGGCCGCCGACATCGAGGCGACCCAGGGGACAGCGCCCAACTATCCGATGATCGGCGACACCGACCTGAAGGTCGCCAAGCTCTACGGCATGCTGCCGGCCGCCGCCTCTTCGGACGGCCCGCGCACCGCCGCCGACAACCAGACGGTCCGAACCGTCTTCGTCATCGGGCCGGACAAGAAGATCAAGCTGATGATCGTCTATCCCATGACCACCGGCCGCAACTTCGACGAGGTGCTGCGGGTGATCGACTCCATGCAGCTGACGGCCAAGCACCGCGTCGCCACCCCGGTGAACTGGAAGCAGGGCGACGACGTCATCATCGCCGGCTCGGTCTCCGACGACGAGGCCAAGACCATCTATCCGGACGGCTGGAAGGCGCCGCGGCCCTATCTGAGGATCGTGCCCCAGCCGAAGTGAGGGCGCGGCCGCGCGACCGCGGCGGGCTTCGGCTCAGGCGGAAGGGGCGACGATGATCTTCGAACAGATCGCCACGGGGGGGTGCCAGTCCTATCTGGTCGGCTGTCCCGAGACGCGCGTCGGCGTGCTGATCGACCCGGAGGTGCGCCAGGTCGACCGCTACCAGGCCCTGGCGGCGCAGGTCGGCGTGCGGATCCACTATCTGATCGACACCCACACCCACGCCGACCATTTCTCGGCGGCGCAGGAGCTGTCCCACGTCCTGGGCGCGCCGGTGGTGATGCATCGGGACAGCCCCGCGCCCTTCGCCGCGCTCAGGCTCGACGACGGCGACATGCTGATGGTGGGCCAGTTGCGCCTGCAGGCGCTCCACACACCGGGGCACACGCGGGACTCCATGTGCCTCTTGCTGGACGACCGGGTGTTCACTGGCGACACCCTGTTGATCGGGGCCACCGGCCGCACCGACCTGCCCACCGGCGATCCGCACGCCCTTTTCGAAAGCCTGTGGGGCAAGCTGCTGAAACTGGACCCGGCGACGACGGTCTTCCCAGCGCACGACTACAAGGGCCGCACCCACACCACCATCGGCCAGGAGCTCGCCGAGAACCCGCGCCTGCAGGTGCGCGAGATCGGCGCCTTCGTGGACATGATGGAGCACCTGAACCTCAGCGCCCCCACCCACCTGACCGAGGCGCTGCGCACCAACATGACCGGGGGAAAGACCGTCACCCAGCTCCTGTCCGAGGCCTCAGCCGCCGTGCCGTTCATGGCCCTGGCCGAGCTGCATTCGCGGATCGGCTCTCGGCCCAATGATTTCCTGGTGCTCGATGTGCGCGAGAGGGACGCCTACGTGGCCGGCCGGATCCCCGGCGCCCGCCATATCCCGCGCGGCCAGCTGGAGCTCAGGGTCAATGACGACCTGCCCGATCCGACCATGCGCATCGTTGTCTATTGCGAGTTCGGCAAGATCTCGACCCTGGCGGCCGCCACCCTGCGCCAGATGGGCTTCATGCGAACCTCCGCCCTGGACGGCGGCATGAAAGCCTGGCGCGAGGCGTCCTATCCAGTGGAGCAGGGCGCGCCGGTCTGAGGCGGCCCGCCCGCGACGCCCCCAACCTAGGATGTCAATTATGGATGGCCCCCGTCGGCCCTGGGCGCGCCCTGAAGAATGAACCACGAACCTCACGAACAGGTGCTCTATCGGGACGAAGTGTTCCTGATTCAGGGGGCGATATTCGAAGTCAATCGGGAGATGGGGGCCGGTTTTCTGGAGGCTGTGTACCAGGAGTGCCTCGCAATCGAGTTCAAGGCCCGGGACATACCTTTTGTCTCAACGCCGTCTCTCGGCCTCGCCTACAAGGGCGCCGCCCTCCGCAGACCTACGTGCCCGACTTCGTTTGTTTTGATCGGATCATCGTTGAACTCAAGGCAGCTCGCGAACTCGCGCCCGAGCATCGGGCGCAAGTCCTGAATTACCTGAAGGCCACCGGCCTGCGCCTGGGGCTCCTGGTCAACTTCGGAAGCGCGCCCAAGGCGCGCATTGAAAGACTCGTCCGCTGACGGCCGAACCCCTTGTTCGTGAGCTTCGTGCCGTTCGTGGTTGAACTTTCTACCTGACGGCGCCGCCGCCTCAGGCCTCCAGAGCGCTCCCGCCGCATGATGTGGGCTGGCCGCGGCCGCGGCCGCGTGCATTGCCTTGGCGACATCGTTCCTTGGAGTGGAACCCACCTGTAGACCACCACAGGTCACGCCACCGACCTGAGCGCCTCGCCGAGTTCTTCCACGTCCTCTTCCTCGATGGCCCAGGAGCACATGAAGCGGACCGTCCCGTCGGTGAAGCGGTAGACGAACCAGCCGGCCTGATGCAGGCGCTTCAGGGCGTCGTCGTCCATGTCCACGAAGACGGCGTTGGCTTCGACCGGATGGCGGACGGGGAAGGGCATCAGGGCCGCCAGCTGGCGGGCCATGGTGTTGGCGTGGCGGGCGCGGTCGCGCCAGCCGTCGGTCTCCAGCATGCCGATCCAGGGCGCCGCGAGGAACCGGGCCTTGGAGGGCAGCTGGCCGGCCTGCTTCAGGCGCGCGTCGAACCGGCGGGACAGGGGCTTGTCGAACAGCACCACGGCCTCGGTGGGCGGCATGCCGGCCTTGGTCCCCCCGACGATCAGGATGTCGATACCCAGGTCCTTCAGGGCCTTGAGGTCGAGGCCCTCGGCCGCGGCGTTGGCCAGGCGCGCGCCGTCCAGATGCACGCCCATGCCCCTTGCCCTGGCGGCGGAGGTCAGCCGCCGGATCGCGCCGGCGTCGTAGACTGTGCCGTACTCGGTGGCGTTGGTCAGGGACAGGGCGGCGGGCGACTGGCGGTGCGAGACGTCCGGCGCCTCCAGCACGCGCTCCAGCGCGGCCGGGTCGATCCGGCCGGAAGCCCCGCCCACGCCGATCAGGCCCAGGCCGTGGCCGAACAAGCCCGGCGCGCCCGTCTCGTCGGTGCAGACGTGGGCGTGCTCGTGGGCCACCACGGCCTCGAACGGCCGGCAAAGGGCCGCGAGCGACAGGGCGTTGGCCGCCGTGCCGGAGGCGACGAAGCGCACGTCGGCGTCGGCGTCGAGCATCTGGCGCACCAGATCGGCGGCATGGCGCGTGACCTCGTCGGTCCCATAGCCTGAGGTGAAGCCGCCATTGGCACGGACCAGGGCGTTCAGCGCCTCGGGCGCGGCGCCGGCGGTGTTGTCGGATGCGAAGTCATAGCGGGCCATGGCGAGCAGCTACCTGAAGGGGCCGACTGTTGGAAGTGGTCAGGCCGCCTGGTCATTCGTCGAGGCCAATAGCAAAGGCCCCGCGCAATTGCTTGCGCGGGGCCCTGCGGGACAGGAACAGGATGTCGCGGCGATCAGGCCGCGGCGGCGGCCGTCGCGTTGCGGCGGCGGCGCAGGGTCGCGCCCAGGAAGCCGAAGCCCAGGATGGTCATGGCCCAGGTCGCCGGCTCGGGCACTGCGACGCCGAACTCGCCCGTCTCGGCGGCCGTGAAGGAATTCAGCGCCTTGCCGGCGGTGAACCCGAAGCCCGGCTTCACGGCGTTCAGCGAGAACGACATGTCGCGCTCCTGCGACGTGGCGAAGCTGAGGATGTCGGAGGTGTAGATGATCACGCCGCCCGACTCAGTGGAGTCGAAGATCGAGCCCGCGGTGCCCTTCTTCTTGCCGGTCATGTCCCCGTCGTTGAAGAAGGTGGCGCTGAGCAGGTTCTCGCCGGGCGTCAGGTTGTAGATGCCGATCGTCTGCGCCGGGCCGCTGTAGATGAACTTGAAGCTCCCCGTCAGGCCGGGCTGGTCGAACGAATTGCCGATGTTAACCGCCGGATTGCCGGACGGGACCGTGACGTTCAGGGTGTAGTTGGCGTTGAGGTTCGACAGGCCGCTCAGGAACGGCAGGTCGAAGTTGAACAGCACCTTGGCCGCGCCGAGCGAGGTGCTGAGGGGCGTGGCGATGGTGAAGAGCGATCCGCCCGTGCCGGCGTTCTTCCAGCGCACGTTGATGCTGCCGGCGGTCGGGTCCTGGGCGAAGTCGGCGAACTTCACGATGCTCGCGGCGTGCGCCGGCGCCAGCGACAGCATGGCGGCCGCCAGGGCCCCGGCGGCGGTGACCGCGACCCGGCCCGCGGCGGGAAGGGTGAGTTGATAACGCATGTGACGCCCCAGCAAATGATGACCGCTAACGAGTAGCTTGCTGCATCTATTCGATTAATTCAGTGGACCCGCAACCGGATTCCCCAGAAGAGTGAATATTTACCTGGAAACCGGCCAAAATGTATCAGCAAATAAGGAGAGATGCCTATAATTGGTCCAGTGTATACTGAAGTTCGATAGTAGCCAAGCTGGTGAAAAGTTAGGCGCCGGCCTATATCCAACGATCAGGTGTTGCGAGCGGCCGAGGTCGCCGTCCCCGGAGACCCCGATGACCGCGGCGTCAGGCGACGCCGACGTCGCGGACGTAAATCGCGAGCTCAGTGCGCGAACCGATGCCGAGCTTCTCGTAGATATTGTGAAGGTGCATCTTCACGGTGCCTTCCGAGATCGAGGCCTTCTCGGCGATCTCCTTGTTGCGCAGCCCCAGGGCCACGCTGCGGGCGACGTCGGCCTCCCGCGCCGTGAGCTTGCCGGCGGCGGCGGGCTGGGGCGCGGAAAGCCGCAGCAGCGCGCGGCCCATGGCGTCCCGATCGATCCACTGGCCTCCGGCGGCGACGGTCTGGACGCAGGTGACCAGGAGGCTGGCGGCGGTCTCCTTGAGCACCAGGCCGTCGGCCTTCAGCCGTATGGCCTCCACAAGGTCGTCGTCGTCGATGCTCGAGGTGAGGATCACGATCCTGGCCGGCAGGTCCAGCTCGCGCGACCGGCGCAGGATCTCCAGCCCCGACAGCCCGGGCATGTGCAGGTCGACCACGGCGATGTCGCAGACGCCCGCTTCGATCTGGGCCATGGCCGCGGCGCCGTCCGTGAACGTGCCCGTGACCTGGAAGGCGTCGGCGGCGAACAGGCCCTCGATGCCCTTCAGCACGATCGGATGGTCGTCGGCGATCAGCAGCCGGATCATGATTTGCCTCCAGCCTGGGGGATCGGCGTCGTGATCCGCAGCCTTGTGCCGCCCGGCGCGGTTTCGATCGCGAGATCTCCGCCGAGCCCGGCGACCCGGCCGAGCAGGGTCCGCGGGCCCAGGCCCATGGCGTGAAGATCGTCCATGTTGAAGACGCCGTGCGACGCCATGCCGACGCCATTGTCGGCGATGGTCAGGGCGAAACCCGTGTCGCAGCGTCCGGCGGTGATCGTGATCAGGCTGGCCTGGCCGTGCCGGACGGCGTTCGAGACGGCCTCGCGCACCAGCTGAAGCAGCTCGAAGACCAGCTTGGCGGGCAGTCGGCGCGGCTCCGGATCGACCTCCACCGAGATCGCCGCGTTCCACCGCCTGGCGAGCACGTTGCTGAGCCTCTGCACTTCATCCTGGAAGCTGGCGCCGCGACTGTGGTCGTCGGCCGGGGCGCCCGACGAGGTGATCAGTTCCCGCAGCTGCTTCTGCTCGGCCCTCAGGTCGTCCTGCAGCCGGTGGATCTGCTCCTTCGCCTGGTCCTGGTCCGGACCCAGCTGTTGTTTCACGCCTTCGAGCTGCATGGCGGTGCCCGCCAGGAACTGCAGCGTGCCGTCGTGCAGGTCGCGGGCGATGCGCACCCGCTCCTCGGCGGCGGCGGCGTCGCGCCAGGCCACCAGCGACGTCCAGGATTCCATGGCCAGGGCCGCCTGAGCCGCCACCGTGCTGCCGAGCACCAGCGCCTCGCGCTCCAGATAGGCGATGTCCTGCAGGATGATCCAGCCCGCGAACGCCGTGGCCTTGACGGGCAGGACGAGCACCGGCGTATCGACGAGGTGGCGAAGGATCGGGCCGGCGAGGATGGCGGATGGTGGTTCCTTCGACGAACTGGCGGTGTCAGGGTCCGGCGCCTCGGGCGCGCGCGGATCGAAGACGAAGGGCGTGGTCACGCCGTCGAGCACGGGGTGGTCCTCGGTTCCGGCGAGCGGCCAGGACGACTCCCTGAACCCCGCGGGGCCGAGTTCGCTGATGGTCAGGCCGGGCTCCTCGGGATCTCCCCAGATGAAGACGCCCTTGCCGAGGCCGAACACCATGGTGGCGTATTCGAGACAGGCGGCGACCGGGGGACGCTCTGAGGCTTTCGGCTGAAGGCGGGCGCTGGACAGGCGACGCATGTCACGGGTGAAGCGCTCCTCGTGGCGCCCGAACACCGCCATCATGCCGCCGATCACGAGCTGATTGCCCACGCGGATGATGAACAGCTGGGGATCGATCGCGGCCTGATTGAACCGCCGATAGACATCCAGGGCAGGCGGAATGAAGGCGATGAGCACGAGCGCCGTCGCCCACACCGCGCCCTTCCAGCCCCACTCCAGCGTCGCGCTGACGACCAGCAGCGGAAAGAAGGGATTGGTCGCCCCGCCGGACAGATAGAGGATCACCGTGGCGACCGTCATATCCAGGCCGAAGGTCGGCAGGACCAGGGTCTCGTAACGGTCCTTCCAGAAATGGGCGACCGCGCCCAGCGCCAGCGACGCGATGAAGTAGCCGGCCATGATGGCGGCGATCAGGCCGGTGGTTCCGGCGATGGGCTTGTCCGGATCGACCAGCACGGCGACCAGCGCGAAGGCCGACAAGATCACCCGTACGGCCGCGACCAGCAGGTTCTGGCGCGCCTTGAACAGGCGGGTGTTCAGCATCGAGACGTCCCCCAGCGGAGTCGATCGTCGGCTCGGCGAACGGGAAGGTTAGCGGACAGTCCTTTCAAAGGACTTGCGGCCGGGGGCGGGGGGCCGTGTGGAGGGCCCGCCCGGTCTGTCGCGCCCGGCGGCCTAGGGCGTCCCCGCCAGCAGCCGCTGATAGGCGTCGACCAGGCTGGAATAGGGCGGCACCCGGGTGGTGATGGTCGAGCCGTGCAGGCTGACCGGCTCCTTGATTTCGAAGTGCAGGTGGATGGTGGTCTTGGTCGTCCCGAAGTTGTTGGAGACCAGGCCCATGGGCTGGCCGCGCGCCACGCGGTCGCCGACGTGCACCTTCAGCTGGTCCATTTGCATGTGGAGATAAAGGTAGGTCCGGCCGGTGTCCGAGCTCAGGTAGACGGTGTAGCTGCCGATCTGGCTGATCACCCCCGGCTCGGCCGCCACCGCGACGTGCACGGCCGCCTGGCAGGTGGAGGGGCGGATGTCCTGGCCCTGGTGGCCGGTCCCCGCGGGGCAGAGCGGCGTGGAATAGGGCCGCGCCTCGCAGAAGTTGTCGCTCCAGGGATAGGCGTAATTCACCGCGTCGCACTGGCCGCCGCCGGGGCCGTGGTCGCCGCCGTGGCCGTAGACCTGGGAGTCCGCGAAGGCCGGCCCCGTGTCCATCGGAAAGCGCATGCCGGGCACATAGACGGTCGCGTCGGTGATCCCCGCATCGCCGCTCTGCAGCTGGCCGGGCGGATTGAAGCTGAAGGCGGCGGGCGTCGACGACGGCGGGGCTGAGGAAGGCGGGGCCGACGACGGGGGCGGCGCCGAGGACGGCGGCAGCGACGACGCGGGAAGGGAGGAGGCGGGCGGCGCGGCGCCCCCGTCG
>FTHA01002044.1_pt1 | contig 11543 bp, 8 predicted proteins | sample 1640771 | NCBI WGS metagenome assembly FTHA01 (sample SAMEA3914789, study PRJEB12502) | metagenome | biome: forest; material: soil | place: Canada | collected 2011-07-03 | depth 0.3 m | reverse complement strand
GCATGCTGCTGGTCGCCGGCGGCGGAGATGATCAGCAGGCCCAAGGTGTCGAGCAGGCGGTCAGCCAGCGACCCCATGGCCAGGGCGGACTTGTCCTTTGCCGAGGCGAACACCAGGCCGGCGCGCACCACGTCACCGCCGGCGACGCCGGGCAGGCAGAGGTTCGCGGCCAGGCCGGCCAGGTGGGCGCGGAAGGCCTGGCTGTAGGAGACCCCCGGTCCGATCAGGAACAGCCACTTTGCGGCAGAGGCGGCGTGCCCCACCAGGAACAGCGCCAGAGCCGCCAGCCACAGCAGCGGCGGGATCAGTTGGACATCGGCCCAGACCTTGCCGATCGGGACCTTCTGGAACAGCACGGTGAGGACCGCGGCCGAGACCAGCACGCGCACGATCCACCCGATCGGCGCGCGTCGCGGCTTTGAGGTCGTGGCGACGGCGGTCATCGGATCAACGGCGCAGCGGTAGCCGGGAGATCATGTCGGCCAGGAGCCCCAGCGACCAGAGCATGATCGCGGTCAGCATCGCGAACATCGCGCTCTGGGACAGATTCAGCTGGAAGAGATCGTAGACCGCCTTCATGACGCCGAGGCCGAAGAATACCGCCCCCAGCGGGAGGAAGACGCGCAGCGGCTGGAAGAAGACGGTGATGCGGACCACCAGCAGCACGAAGTTGAAGAAGTGCTTGGCCCTGATCTTCGAGTGACCCACCCGGGCGCCATAGGTGATGGGGACGTAGAGCACCTTCATCTGCGCCGCGAGCATGCACAGGGTGATGGTGGTGGTGAATGAGAAGCCGTCCGGCAGCAGCGGGACGAAGCGCTCCAGGGATGGGCGCTTGAACACGCGCAGGCCCGAGTTCAGGTCGTCGATCTTCCGCCCGGCCAGGAAGTTGGCCAGCGAGTTCAGCATCCATTTCGCGGGCCGGCGTACGAACGGCACATTCATCATCGCCGATCCGCGGTTGCCGACGACCATGTCAGAGGCCGTCGCCAGTTCCAGCATCCTGGGCAGGGCCTCGGCCGGATAGGTGCCGTCGGCGTCGATGATGGCGACATATTCGGAATCGCTGCTGGCGATGCCGGTCTTCAGCGCATAGCCGTAGCCGACGTTGTCCGGATAATGGATCACCCGCGCGCCGCTGGCGCGGGCCTCGGCCAGGGTGTTGTCGGTCGACCCGTCGTTGACCACGACCACTTCGCCGCTGATGTTGTTGTCCGCCAGCACCTTGAGGACGTGTTCGACGCCGGCGCGCACGGCGCCTTCCTCATTGAAAGCGGGGACCACCACCGAGAGGGTCAGCCGCGTGGCCGCGGCCTTGGCCTCACCGCGTTGGGTCTGTTCCTTGGCGAGCGTAGCGCCCATTCGATGGCCCCTCCGGCCGTGTTGTGATCGCGGACCGGATGGCCGGCGCCGCACCTGCGGCGATCGTGTCGTCGATTCGGGTTAACGTTCGACTGGCTCGGCGTGATAGCGGTCCCGCGCGATGCTTCCGCGGATCTCCTCCTGGTATTCCGCCTCTGTGTTGACCGACATGTAGTCGATCTCTTCGCCCAGCAGGCGCTGGCCGAGCAGCAGGCCCATCTCGATGGAGTGGTCGGCGTTGTTGTAGCGGTGGGTGCCGCCGCGTCCGACGACGTGGGCGCCGGGAACGGAGCCGATGTAGTCCATCACCGTCTTCAGCTTCTCGCCGTACTCGAGGTCGTAGACCGGATAGGCCTGGATCGCCCGCACCACGTGCCAGCCGACGACTTCACTGCGATCGACGAAGTGCAGCTTGTTGACGATGTCCTCGACGCAACGCTCGCCCAACTGGTCATCGGTCAGCGACCACAGTTCGTCGCCACGCGTGCAGAACACCTCGAGCACCACGGAGGTGTGCTCGTCGTCCGGCACCATCGCCTTGCTCCAGTTCTTCGGCTCGTGGATCCGGCCAAACAGGATTTCCTTGTCCTGGACGTAGATCCAGGTGTCGGGCGTCATCTGCTTGCGCTTGAGCATCAGGTTGACGGTGATGATGTCGCGGAATTCCATGGTCTGGGCCGCTGCGGCGACTTCAGGCGAGCATTTCGGCTCCAGGATCCGGGCGAAGACGCCGAGCGGGATGGTGGACACGACCGTGTCGCACTTGATCGAACGTTCCGCGCCGGCCTCGGTGTAGAACACCTCGAAGTCGCTCTCGCCCTTGGAGACGATGCGCGTGACGGTGCAGTTCAGCAGCACCTTGTTGCCGGCCTTCTGGACGTCCTCGGCCATTCGCTGGGGAATGCGCACGTAGCCGTCACGCGGATACATGAATTCCTCGATCAGGCTCACGACCTTGTTGCGCGACTTGAACAGCGCGTTGGCGACGACGCCCCAGATCGACAGGCCCTTGCTGCGCTGCGAGACCCAGTCAGCCGAAAGCTGGTCGCACGGACGGCCCCAGACCTTCTCGCTGTATTGCTCGAAGAACATCTCATAGAGCTTGGAGCCGAACTGCGCCGTGTAGGCGTCCTTCATGTTCTTGATCTGCCGCGGGCTGACGATCTGGCGGATCGACTCGCCCAGGAACGAGAAGCCAGCCACCAGCACCGTCATCGGGTGCGACTTCTTCAGCACGTCGGCGAACTCGACCGGGTAATTGTAGAAGATGCCACGGTGGTAGATGCGGCTGATCCGCTCCACCATGACGATCTCGCCTTCCATCAGGCGGCGAAACCAGCGGTTCAGGTCTTCGTTCTTGGTGAACCAGCGGTGCCCGCCGAGATCGAACTTGTACCCGTCGACCTCCACGGTGTTGCACAGGCCCCCGACGAAGTCGTTGCGCTCCAGCACCGTTGCGCGGACGCCATTGGCGCTCAACTCGTGAGCTACGGCGAGGCCGGCAGGACCGGCGCCAAGGATCACCACATGCTGGCGGCCCTGGGTGTTTCGTGTCGGCTTCGTCACAATTTGATCCACTTTCGGACAACCCTGCCAGGGCCTTGCACGGCGCGGGCCTAAAGACCCGTCTCCCCTAAACGTGCGACGAGCTTACGCCGCGTGTACGAATTTTGTTTCTATATGCCCCGAATATGCGCCCTGCCCATTGAACACTCAGTGACTTCACCCACTGCCTGGGCGTTGCGGCTCGCGGGCGCAAGCGGATTGCGCCCACCCGCTCCGCCTTTGTGCTGCAATGCACCATTAGGCGTCAACCGAGCGTGAACGTCCAGGCCTTCTGACGTCGGGCGTTGAGTCAGCGGGCGCCTCGAGCGTTCGGCGGCGGTGCGAACAGTTGGGCGTCGGCCTGTTCCGCCTGCAACTCGGTCACCCGGACGTATCTCGCCAGCGCCGCGCTGACCGCGGGAATGGGCGGCTGGCGGCTCCACAGCACCACCCACACACGCCCTCCGGGATTGCGGTCCGTCGCGCCGGCATAGTCGCTCGCCACCAGCTTGCGGTGGTCGACATAGTAGGTCAGCGGCGTGTCGGCCCAGTTCCCGGGCCGGACGAACACCATGTCGTCGGGCCGCATTTGAGCGTTCATCTGCGCGGCGATGCTCTTGTAGTCCCGCGGCGAGTTCGGGACCCCGTAGAGGAAGACGACGCTGGCGACGCCAAGGGCGGCCAGACTGGCGGCCAGCGGGATCCGTGCGGGTCTGATGTCGAAGAGCACCGATACGCCCGCAGCGATCAGGATCAGCACATAGGGGACGAAGATCAGGAAGGCCCGTTCGGCCGTCACGGGCGCGACCACCGCCGAGAAGAGGGCGATGACCGCCACCGGCAGCAGCGCCAGCAGGGCCGGCAGCGACAGGACGCGCCGCAGTGCATCGAGCAGCCCCCCGACAAATGGCAGCGCGGAGGTCAGCAGGGGCCTCAGGCGCGCGGCGATGAACGGGAAGGCGAGGACGAGGATCGGCAGGACGCTGCTCGCCAGCAACCGCTTGTTGCGCGCATGGGCCATGCCGGTGAAGGCGAGCATGATCAGCGAGGCGCCGACGGCGGCGATCGCGAGAAGCCAAAGCGGCGGCCCTCTGCCCGCATGGCCTTCTTCGGCCTTGGCCGGACTGCGGAACACGCCGATGGCGGCCATGGCGGCTCCGACCACGAAGATGGGGATCTGGTAGGCCAGCGGGACCTCGTAGGGGTCGTCGCCATAGGCGCCATGCTGGAACATCAGGCCGAACGAGAAGAAGCGGGCGAGGAATTCCAGCGACTCGCCGCTGGCCGCATTCTCGCGCTCGCCGATCATGGCCTGGGCCAGCATGGGGGCGGCCATGATGAAGGCCAGGGTCGCGAACCAGGCAGGCCGCGGGATCGGCTGCTGATCGCGCTGGTTCAGGGCTATCCAGCACAGATGGACCGCCAGCAGGACCCAGGCGTACTCGACGGTCATGGCGCAGGCGACGATGGACGCGACATAGCCCAGCTCGACCAGCCGGCTAGGACGCTCGCGTCCGTATTGTTCCAGCAGCAGCCATGTGGCCAGCAGTCCGAAGAACCCGCCGCCGGCGTACATCCGGGCGGCCTGGCTCCAGAACACGTGGAAGCCGTGGAGCGCGAGCAGCCAGGCGGCGATCACGCCCGCGCGCCGTCCGTAGGTCAGCGCGCCGACGCGATAGATCAGGGGGATGGAGGCGATGCCGAACAACGCCTGAGGCAGGCGGATGGTGAGCAGGTTGGCGCCGACCACCTTGGTCCAGGCCCACATGCCCATGTACCAGCCGAAGGGGTGGGGCTCGTAGTTGAACTGCCACTTGGCCGTCTCGACCAGACCGCGCCGCAGCGGCGGCTCGGAGATGTCGGGCGCGAGCGCAAGGTTCGGCACATAGGCTTCCGGGTGCGAGAGGCCCTTGGCGTCGATATGGTACAGCCGAGCCGCTGTCCCGACGGCGATGGCGGCGACGACCCACCAGAACACGGCGTCGGGCTTGGAAGGCTGGCGTCCGGCGTCCGGAGCGCCGGCCACCGGATAGGCCCTGAGGACGAGCACCCCCAGGGAGATCGCGAACAGCGCCACCCCGGCGATCGAGAGGTAGGCGCACTGCGCGCGGAGCATTTCGATCATGCCGATCCCCCTGGCCATGCGACACTCGCCGCAATCGCCTGCATCCGCGCCGAATTGGAACGGATTTTGCGACCACCCGTGGATGATGCAAGTAAGTTGACCATGCCTGAGTCTGGGATCGAGCGCATGACCAGCGCCGCCTGGAGGGGCCCGGAGCCACGGCCGCAATGACCACGACTGATCGTCCCCGTCCGGCGCGACCCAGGATCAGCATCGTCGCGCCGATGTTCAACGAGAGCGAAGTGATCGGGTTGTTCTTCTCCCGGACCATCGGGGTGCTGGAATCGGCGTCGCTGGATTTCGAGATCGTCTGCGTCAACGACGGCAGCAGCGACGACACGCTGGAGAAGTTGAAGGCGGCCAGCACGGGAGAGCCGCGGATCAAGATCGTCGACCTCACGCGCAACTTCGGCAAGGAGGTCGCCCTCAGCGCCGGGATCGATTACGCCAGCGGCGACGCCATCGTGCCGATCGATGCGGACCTGCAGGATCCGCCCGAGCTCATCCCGCAGATGGTCGACAAGTGGCTCGAAGGCTTCGACATGGTCCTGCCGCGCCGAGCCGCACGCCAGGGCGACACCCAGTTCAAGAAGACCACCGCCCACATGTTCTACGGGCTGATGGAGCGCATCGGCGACGTGCCCGTGCCGGCGGACGTGGGTGATTTCCGCCTGCTCGACCGTCGCGTGGCTGAGGCCATGAAGCTGATGCCCGAGCGCACGCGTTTCATGAAAGGCATGTTCGCCTGGCTGGGCTTCCGTCAGACGGTGATCCTCTACGACCGTCCCGCCAGGGCCGCCGGCGAGACCAAGTGGCGACTGCTTCCCCTGTGGAACTTCGCGATCGAAGGGATCGTGTCCTTCACTAGCTTCCCTTTGAAGATCTGGAGCTACGCCGGGTTCACCTGCGCTTCCGCGGCGTTCCTGTACGGCATCTTCGTGGTCATCCGCACGGTCCTGCGCGGCTCCGACGTGCCCGGCTACGCTTCCCTGATCACGCTGGTGCTGCTGATGAACGGCCTCGTGCTGATCGGCCTTGGCGTCATCGGCGAATACGTCGCCCGCATCTTCGTCGAGGTGAAGCGGCGCCCCCTCTACCTGGTGCAGGAGGAAATCGGCTTCCAATGGAGCGAAGAGACTCGCACATCCCGTTCCGCCGCCGGAGAGCGACGCATCTAGTTTCCCGATTCTGAAGTTCGCTCGGAATCCGATCCAACGAGCAGGCGAACTTCAGATCCAGCACACTAGCGCGCGAAGTCTTTATTGACACCAATAAGCCGGCGCTCGATTTCCTGCGTCGTCTTGCCGCTTATGGTCAACGAACTGTTGACGGATGCGACGAATCGTCCATCCCTGAATTCTTCAGACTGCGTTTACAGTCCACCATGACAATGGAACCCGTAAGTTCTGGAGTTCCAGGCCGGGAGAGACGCTTATGCAGGCCACCCTTCGTTACCTGCCAGGATTCTCGCAGGGCTGGTATTGGCAGCTCGGAACAGCGTTGAGCACCACTGTGATCCTCGGCACCTTCGTAGGCATGTGGGCCTATTGCATCAGCCGGTTCGGCTTTCCGGTCGGGTTCCTGCTGGGCTGGCTGGCCGCGCCAACCACGGCTGTGGTGGCCGGATCCATGACGATGCTGCTCTGGAGCCTGCCGCTCGCCGCGCGCAGCCGGCATTAATCAATCTGCCCCGCTTCCGCCCGGATCCGGGTCTACTGACACTGAAATCCGGCCGGCGTTTGCCCCTGCTGGTTGCAAGCGATGGGCGGCGGCGCGCATTGCCCTATCAATCGCTTGCGCGGCACGGTTCCTGCTCATAGTCGGGGAAGCGCGTTGTGTTCCATGAGGCTGCGGCATGGTTGAGGCCGTCGAATCCAAGCCCTTTCCTAGGATGGACGGCCTCATCGAGGTGACCGTCTATGAACGCGCCAAGCGTGTGCTGGACGTGGGTCTGGCCGTGTTCGCGATCGTTTTCCTGGCGCCCCTGCTATTGGTGATCATGGCCGCGGTCCACCTTCAGGACGGGGGGCCGATCCTGTTCTGTCACGCGCGAATCGGCCGCGGCGGCAGGCCGTTCAAGTGCCTGAAATTCCGGAGCATGGCTGTCGACGCCCAAATCCGCCTGGACTCCTACCTGGAGCGCAATCCGCAGGCCCGCGCCGAATGGGCGCGTGACCGCAAGCTTCGCAGCGATCCCCGGGTGACCCAGATCGGGCGTTTCCTCAGGCGCTCGAGCCTCGACGAATTACCTCAGCTGTTCAACGTGTTGCGCGGTGATATGAGCCTGGTCGGGCCGCGGCCGATCGTCGAAGCCGAGGCGATCAAGTACGGCGGGTGCTTCCAGTACTATTGCGCGGTCCGCCCGGGCATCACCGGGCTTTGGCAGGTGAGCGGCCGCAACGACGTCAGCTACGACGTCCGGGTCGCGCTGGACACCGAGTATGTCCGCTCCATCGGCCTGTTGCAGGACCTCAAGATCATCGCCCTGACCATCCCGGCGATCCTGATGCGCCGGGGCTCATATTGAGAGCCTGACGCACCGGACTCAGTGCTTGGCGAACAGAGTGAACTTCGGCACCAGGAAGACCGGGTTCGCCGCCGAGATCGGCGGCCTCAAGGCCACGTGTTCGGCCCACTTTTCCCGGTTCAGCACATAGAGGGCGACGCCCTTCTCCACGGCCACCTGTTGTGCTCCCGCGGGCGCGGGGTCACTCGCCGCCTGGATCACGTAATTGACCTGGCGCGAGCCTCCTGGATTGTTGGCGTAGTAGTTCCAGGCCAGGGGCGAGCCGCCGTAGGACCGTAGCGGCACACGGGAGTCAGCCATCCTGGGAAACAGGTGGAACAGGATCTCAGTGCGAGCGAACGACCGGGGATCGCTGCGGTCGTAGCCGCCGATGCGATCTTCAATGGCTGATCCGACCACCCGCGTGGCGGTCATGGGCCTCAGTGAGCTGGGCCACGATAGCGCCAGGGCGAGCAGGCCGCAGGCCGCGACGGCGCCGAGGACCGGTCCGCGCCACCGCGTCGCCAGGAGCCGGTCCATCCGCCAGAACACCGCGAGCGGCAGGACCATGGCCGGCACGAAATAGTGCAACGCCACCCGCCACTGGAAATAGAAGAACAGGAACTCACCCACCGTCACCAGGGTGAGGCACTTGCCGACCCGGTCCTGCCAGCGCCAGGCCCCGAGCGCCAAGGCGGGGAGGATGCCGGCCGGGATGACCACCCAGCCAATCCGCCTCAGCTGTTTCCACTGTGATTGCATGATCCGTTCGATCAGGCTGGCGTTGCCGTGCTCGACCCCGGGGGGCGTGAGGTGCAGGGCCTGGAACAGGGGCGCCGCCACGGTGTCGAATGCCACCAGCGCGACCAGGACCGCCGCGGTCACGGCGAGGGCGCGCACGGGCAAGGGGCGGAGCAAGGCCGCTGCAGCCAGCAGCCAGAGGCCCGCGACAGGAACGCAGTGGGGATAGGCTCCGTAGGCCAGCACCAGCAGCAACGACATCCAACCCAACATCCCGCGCAGGAACAGCAGGATGAATCCGCACAGGAAGGCCATCTCCAGGGCGTCGGCCATCGCGGGCAGGGCGATGTCGGCGACGTAAGGCTCGTAGGTGGAGCTGAAGGCCATCACCACGGAGAAGACGATGAGCCCGATCCAAAGCATCCATCGTTCTGCGAGGCCCACCGCCTGTTCGCGGCCGTACTGGATGATGCCCAGCAGGGCGGCGTAGAGGCCGACGAGCCCCAGCAGATAGGGCAGGCGTGCGGTCGCTTCCCCCAGGCCGAACAGCCGGATGAACCACGACGGCGGGTACAGGCTCACCAGGTTCTTCATGCCCGGATAGAAGGCGATCGGGCCCGCCTCGGACGGCCAGAAGGGCAGGGGATGCAGCAGCAGCAGGCGCGCCGACTCGTAGGCGGAGGCGCCATCGCCGTTGATGTTCTCCCAATAGAATTTCGGCGTCAGGACGATCAGCAACAGCAGCGGAACGATCGCCATGGAGGCCAGCGTCGGGCCCGCGTGGGGCTCGGCCAGCGGCCAGGCCAGGGGCTTGCGGGCTCGAACGAGCAACAGGGCCGCGCAGGCCAGCGAGCAGACCACGACCACCAGGGCGAACGCCGAGCCGAGCAAGGGCCTGCCCATGGCGCCCTGCACGGCCTGGGCGGCGATGCTCACCACCACCAGGGAGCTCGCCATGGCGGTAACGATCCACAGCGCAACGGATCTGGCGGCGTTCAGCGCGATAGAGAGGAACAGGCCAGGGGAGAGCAGCAGCACGCACGCGCTGGCGACGACCAGGGGGCTCCAGACATAGAGGAGCAGGCCATGGGCGGGGACGAAATAGGGATTGGCCCCGTCCGCCAGTGCATAGAGGGCTGTGGCGTCGCCGATGGCCCTGGCGCCCACAAGCACGGGAATCCAGCAGATCGCCACGCAGAGGACGAGGATCGCCGCGCGGCGCGCGCCGATTGGCGAGCTCACTGCGTCCGAAGAGGCCGACATCTCAGCTCCCCCAGCCTCCCCGCTGCCAATTGATGATCCCCACACTGTCTAGCATGTCATCTGGCGCCGACCGGTGGAATGGGTGCGGCAGGCGGTCTGGGCGTATAGAGCTGCGCCCGGGTCTGCCAGGCGCTGAGCTGGTCGCCAGGGGTGTAGCCGGCCAGGGCGTCGGTGATCCCGGGAAGCGGCTTTTCCCCTTCGAAGCCGACGACCCAGACCCTTGGTCGAACCGGTCCGGCGGTCGCCTGCGCGTAGCCGCTGGAGACGACGTTCCGGTATCCGAGGTAGTAGTAATAGGGGGTGTAGGAGCTCACGTGCGCGCGGGTGAAGATCACGTCGCCGGGCCGCAGCCGGGCCTGCAGTGCATGTGAGAGCCCCTGGTAGTCCCGCCAGGTGATCGGCATCCGCCAGGAGACGTAGAGGCCAACCGCCAGCAAGACCCCCAGCGCTCCCGCCAGCGCGGCCGCGGCGATGCGCGTTCTCGCCAGTGAGATGACGCCAGCAGCGATCACGATCAGCACGTAGGGGATGAAGACCGCGAACGCCCGAGCCGCCATGACTTCGACGGCGAACGAAACCACGAACAGCGCCAGCATTGGCCCTGCCGCGAGGATCGCCACCAGGCCGGTCAGGCTGCTGAACCAGTCCAGAACTGGAACCAGCCGCGGTGACAGCCGGCGCGCCATCGGCCCGATCCATGCGGCTGCGATCGGAATGGCGATGGCGATGAAGGGCATGACGCTGATCGCCGCCAGGACCTTGCGCCTCACGAAGGAGATCGGGACAAAGCCCAGCATGATCGCGCAGCTGCCCAGCGCGGCGGGCAGCAGCCACCACAGGGCGGGCGCCGCTGGCGGCTCGCCGGATGTTTCCCGCACCGGCCTGGCCCTCAGGCCCAGGACGAGCAGGAACAGGCTGAACAGACAGGCTCCGGCTGTCAGCGCCATCGGGATCAACAGCGGGGGCGCGCGATAGGGTTCGACCTGGAACAGCAGGCCGAAGGTGAAGTAGTCGACCAGGAATCTCAGGGTCGGTGGGTCGGCAGCCCCGCCCCGCCCGCCGATCAGCGCGTGCGACAGCATCGGGGCTGAGAGAATGAAAGCCAGGGCCTGGAAGAAGGCCGCCCGCGGGATGCGCCCTGCCGGGCCGCGCGCGCCGATCGCGGTCCAGGCGATCTGGAAGCACAGCAACGGCCAGAAGAACTCGACGGTGAGCGCCCCGGCGACGACGCTCAGGACGTAGCCGGCCTCGATCAGCGGACTCGGCTCACGGCGTCGGGTCATCTCGATCAGCAGCCATGTGGAGACCAGGCCGAGGAAGGAACCGGGCACGTACATCCGTGCGGCCTGGCTCCAGTAGATGTGGAAGGCGTGCAGGCTCAGCAGCGCCGCCGCGATCACGCCCGCCCGGGCGCCATAGGTCAGGGCGCCGACTCGCCAGGTCATGAGGATGGAGCCCACCCCGAGGATCAGCGCCGGCATGCGCATCGACCACAGGCTGGTCCCGAACGCCTTGGTCCAGCCGAGCATGGCGAGGTAGTAGCCGAACGGATGCGGCTCGAAGCGGAAGTGCCACAGCGCCGTCTCGGCCAGCCCGTGGCGCGGCGGCGGCCAGGAAACCCCCGGTGGAAGGTCAATGCCGGGGATCCACACCTCCGAATGAAACATGCCGCGGGCGTCCAGGCCGATCAGCCGGATCGCCAGACCGGCCGCCACCGCCGCCAGCAGCAGCCACAGCCAGGGGCGGGGCAGGCGCTCCGTGGCTGTAGCCGGCGGGCTTCGCCATCCAAACGCCTTCACCTGCGCCGCCACGAGCGACGCGAACACCGCCAGCGACGTCAGCGCGCCAAGGCCGACCAGTAGCACGCCGAGGCGGCCGAAGCCGGACAGGCTCATGCCTCGCCCCCGCGCTCGATCATCCCGGGCTGCTCGGCCATATCAGCGAGGCCCAGCGCATTTCACCGAGCGAGATGACGCCGGCAGACCTGAAACGCCTGGCGTC
>FTHA01000925.1_pt1 | contig 11560 bp, 8 predicted proteins | sample 1640771 | NCBI WGS metagenome assembly FTHA01 (sample SAMEA3914789, study PRJEB12502) | metagenome | biome: forest; material: soil | place: Canada | collected 2011-07-03 | depth 0.3 m | reverse complement strand
CGCCGCTGCAGCGGCGCATGCGCGACATGCACGCAGGAAGCCAGCACGCCCTGGTCCAGAAGCAGAACTACCAGGGCCTAGGGGCCGGACGCCTCGGGGAGGCCGCCCACTGAGGGTTTCAGACTCACCAGCCCCGCGCTAGAGCGGGTTGGCCGATGAACGCTCCCACATCCATGCCTATCCCCGCCGACGCCACGCCGGTGATGGTCCAGTTCTTCGAGGCGAAGGCGCGCCAGCCTGACGCGCTGGTGTTCTTCCGCATGGGCGACTTCTACGAGCTGTTCTTCGACGATGCGGTCAAGGCGGCAGGCGCGCTGGGGATCGCCCTGACCGCCCGCGGCAAGCACGCCGGCCAGGACATCCCCATGGCCGGGGTCCCGGTGCACGCCGCCGAAGCCTATCTCGCCAAGCTGATCCGCGCCGGCTTCAAGGTGGCGGTCTGCGAGCAGATGGAAGACCCCGCCGAGGCCAGGAAGCGTGGCTCCAAGTCGATCGTCCGGCGCGACCTCGTCCGGGTGATCACACCCGGCACCCTCACGGAAGAAGGACTGCTGGATGCGCGCGGCGCCAACCGGCTGGCGGCTGTAGCGCTGCGGGGGGGCCAGGCGGCGGTCGCCAGCGTGGAGCTGTCCACCGGCGAGGTGGAGTGCTGTCTCACCGGGCGGGATGGCCTGGCCGCCGCCCTGGCGGCGCTGTCGCCGTCGGAGACCCTGGTCCCGGACCGGCTATTCGCGGACGAGCAGATCTCGGCCGCCCTGAAGCTCGCCGGCGGCGTGATCCAGCCGATGGCCTCCGCCCTGGCCGAGCCCGCCGCGTCGGAAGCCCGGCTGAAGCGGCTCTACGGCGTCGACACCCTGGACGGCTTCGGAGCCCTGGCCGGCGCGGAGATCTCGGCGCTGGGCCTGATCGCCGCTCACCTGGAAACGACGCAGGCCGGGCGCACCCCGGCGCTCTCCGCGCCGCGCCGCGCCGGCGAAGCCGACGTCATGGCCATCGATCCGGCCACCCGCGTGAGCCTGGAGATCGAGAAAAGCCAGTCGGGCGCCCGCGATGGCTCCTTGCTGGCCGCGGTCGACCGGACCATCACCCCTGGCGGGGCGCGCCTGCTGGCCGCCCGGTTATCGCGCCCGCTGCTGGATCCGGCGCGGATCGAGGAGCGGCTGGACGCCGTGGCCTGGTTCCTGGAGCGCCGGACGCTACGCGAGGACCTGCGGCGGACGCTGAAGGGCGCTCCTGACATAGCCCGCGCCCTCTCGCGCCTGGCGCTCGGCCGTGGCGGCCCGCGCGACCTGGGCGCCCTGAAGCAGGGGCTGAACGCGGCCGCCGCGATCGTCAGCATGCTGACCAGCGAGCCCGATGCACTGGAGCCCCGGCCGGAAGAGCTGGCCCGGGCGCTGGAGGCGCTGGATACGGGACTCCATCCCGCACTGGTCGACCTGCTGCAGGTCCTGGACGGCGGCCTGGGACCCGATCTTCCGGTGCTCGCCCGCGATGGTGGCTACGTCGCGGCCGGCGTGCGGCCGGAACTGGACGAGGCCCGCGCCCTGAGGGACGACAGCCGCAGGGTGGTCGTCGCCCTGGAGACCCGGCTGCAGGCCGACAGCGGCGTGGCGGTGCGCATCCGCCACAACGCCGTGCTGGGCTATTTCCTGGAGGCGAGCGCCAGGCAGGCCGAGCCGCTGTTCCAGGCGCCGCTCAACGCCGTCTTCATCCACCGCCAGACCCTGGCCAACCAGGTGCGCTTCACCACCGTGGAGCTGGCCGAGCTGGACGCCCGCATCGCCCAGGCGGGCGAACGCACGCTGGCCATCGAGCTGGAGACCTTCGAAGGCTGGCGCGCCCAGGCCCAGGCCTGCGCCGTCGATCTGCAGGCGGCCGCGGCCGCCCTGGCGGGGATCGATGTCGCCTCGGCCCTGGCGGAGTGGGCCGAGGACGTCCAGGCCGTGCGGCCGCAGGTCGACCGCTCCCTCTGTTTCGAAGCCGAAGCTGCGCGCCATCCGGTGGTCGAGGCGGCGGTGCGGCGGGCTGGTGAGCCTTTCACCGCCAACGACTGCAAGCTCGACGGCGCCGGGGCGGCGGGCGCACGCCTGGCCATCGTCACCGGCCCGAACATGGCCGGCAAATCGACCTACCTGCGCCAGAACGCGATCCTGGCGATCCTCGCCCAGGCCGGCAGTTTCGTGCCGGCGAAACGCCTCAGGCTCGGGGTGGTCGATCGGCTGTTCAGTCGCGTTGGAGCGGCGGACGATCTCTCGCGCGGCCGCTCTACCTTCATGGCCGAGATGGTCGAGACCGCCGCCATCCTGACCCAGGCGACGCCGCGGTCGCTGGTGATCCTCGACGAGATCGGCCGCGGCACGGCCACCTATGACGGCCTGGCCATCGCCTGGGCCTGCGCCGAGGCCCTGCACGACATCAACCGCTGCCGCGCCCTGTTCGCCACCCACTACCACGAGCTCGCCCGCCTGGAGGAGCGGCTGGCGCACGTCTGCAACCTGTCCCTGCGCGCCAAGGAGTGGAACGGCGATCTGGTGTTCCTGCACGAAGCGCGGCCGGGTCCTACGGACCGGTCCTACGGCGTTCAGGTCGCCAAGCTGGCCGGCGTCCCGCCTGCAGTGGTGGCCCGCGCCCGCGAAGTCCTCGACCGGCTGGAGAGCCAGACATCATCGCCCGCCAGGCTTGACGACCTGCCCCTGTTCGCCGTCGCACCGCCGGCCGTGCCGGAGCACAGGCCCAGCGAGGCGGAGTCGGAACTGAAGGCGCTGGACGTCGACGGCATGAGCCCACGCGAAGCGCTGGAAGCCCTCTACCGGCTGAAGCGGCTGCTCTAGATTCCCTTCTCCCCGCGGGAGAAGGAGGGGCCCACGCGAAGCGTGGGAGGATGAGGGTCAAAGCCCTCGACGTCCGAGCCCCTCACCCTCCCGCTGCGACGCAGCGGGCCCCTCCCTCTCCCTGTGGGAGAGGGGTTCCCGCTTGCGCTGCGGCGCGGGGCTGGCGGCTCAGGGCCTCGTCGATTACCGAGAACAGCGCCTCGGGACGCAGCGGCTTGGAGACATGTGCGTCCATCCCGGCCGCAAGGCACAGCTTGACCTGTTCGGGCATGGCGTCCGCCGTCACCGCCACGATAGGGATCATGGAGCAGCGTCCGCCTCCGGCCCGTATGGCCCGCGCCGCCGCCATTCCGTCCATCACCGGCATCTGTACGTCCATCAGGATGATGTCGAAATCCCCCGCACTGGCGGCCTCCACCGCCTGCGCGCCGTTGTCGGCGAACGTCACCTCGACGTCGGCGTTGGCCAGGAGCGCCTTGAGGACCAGCTGGTTGGTGCGGTTGTCTTCGGCAGCCAGGATGCGGACGGTGGATCGCATCGGCGACAGCGCCGCAGCCGTCGCTGGCGCCTCCTGCAGCGCCTGTGCGCGCGCCATGGGCAGGCTGAACCAGAACAGGGCGCCGCCGCCGGCCGCGGCGCTGACGCCGATCTCGCCGCCCAGCGCCTCCACCAGCTGCTTGCTGATGGCCAGGCCCAGTCCGGTCCCGCCATAGCGCCGGGTGGTCGAGGCGTCCGCCTGGCTGAACTTGCGGAACAGCCGCCCCCGCGCTTCCGGGGCGATCCCGGGACCGGTGTCGCTGACGCTGGTGCGCACGACGCAGACGCCGTCCGGGCCCTCCAGCGCCTCCACCGCGACGCTCACCCCGCCGCGATCGGTGAACTTGAGGGCGTTGGAGACAAGGTTCTGCAGCACCTGACGGTAGCGCGTGGAGTCGCCCACGAACCACCCGCCGGCGGCGGCGTCGATGGTGACGGCGTAGTCGAGCTCCTTGGCCCCCGCGGTCTCGGCATAGAGCCTGGCCACCGCCTGGACCGACGCCGTCAGGTGGAAGGGCGCGGCCTCGAACGCCATCCTGCCCGCCTCGATCTTCGACAGGTCCAGGATGTCGGACAGCAGGGTCATCAGGATCTGGCCGCTCTCGTTGATGACCCCCAGCATCTGCCGCTGCTCGGGCGACAATCCTGTCCCCTCCATGGCCGCGGCCATGCCGAGGACGCCGTTGAGTGGCGTGCGGATCTCGTGGCTCATGGCGGCGAGGAACTCGGATTTCGCGGTATTGGCCGCCTCGGCCTCGTCACGCGCCGCCACCAGCGCCGCCTCGGTGGCCTTGCGGCCGGAAATGTCACGATGGAAGCCGATGCGGATGGTTTCACCTTCGAACTCGAGTTCCGACAGGGATATCTCGCAGGGGAAGACTTCTCCCGACGCGCGCTTGGCCCTCACCTCCATCGCGTCCAGGACCACCGCCGAATCGGGCGTGGCGACCACCGAAGCCAGGATCTTGGGGATCGTGGAGTTCCAGTCCGCGAACAGCATGGAGACGTTGCGGCCCAAGACTTCCGCCGCCTTGTAGCCGAATATCTGCTCGGCAGCCCGGTTGAAGCCGTTCAACAGTCCGGCCCCGTCGGTGCTGATGATCGCCTCCGATGCATTCTCCAGGATTGCGTTCAGGCGCGTGGCGTCGCGCGCACGCGCCGCAGCTTCCTCGCGGACCTGACGGTTCAGCTCGGTGATCTCGCGCGAGACCTGATCGATGGCCTCGTTGTTGTGCCGCTGGCTCTCTTCCTGGTCCGCATAGGCCGCGCTGACCATGTCGAGCAGCAGCTCCCAATCGGGCGCGCCATCGGCGCGGCCGCCCGCCGACTTGCGCAGCTGGCGTTCGAGCAACCGGTGACGAGAACCCGCCCCCGCAGTCACCTCAGGCGGCCTCGCTCAGCAGGGTGACGCTCACCGAGGCGTGATGCAGGGTGCAGCGGCCGGTGCGTTCGTGCGGCGCGATCTCGCCGTAGGAGTAGAAGCCGATGGTCGGTGTGGAGGGGGATTCGTCCTGCACCGCCTCGGTCTCGTCGCCGATCCTTTGGCCCATCACCCACTTGCGGCCGATGCAGCTGACGATCAGGCCCAGCGCGTCGCCGTCGGCCTTGTCCAGGCCCGCGCGCCGCGCCGCCAGCGACGCCCCGTCGACCAGGTGATCATCAGCGCCGCGGAGCATCTGGCCCCACCAGCCCTGCGGCACCTCGTCGATGAAGATGATGCTCTTGGTCTCGCGATCGACGGCGACCACCTCGCGGATGACATCCTGGGCGCTGTCGGGATCGGGTCTGAATGCAAACGGATGGCGCAACCGCGCAGTCGAGCCGGCGTCGCCGCCGACCACGCGCTCGTAGACCTCGAGCGCCGGTTGGCCGTCCAGCTCATAGACGACCGATCCCTGTGACCGGGTGACCTGGCGAGAGGGGCCGAGCGCATCCCAGCCGCCCGCCACGCCCTGGCCGATCCGTACGGCGGAGCCATAGAAGCCGATCACCACCACACCGCCGTTTCGCGGCGCCTCATTCAGGCCCGCCAACGTCGAGCCGCAGAGCGTGGCGTCATCTCCCGCCATGCCGCCCGCCAGGATCATCTTGTCGGGCAGGGCCTCGATCAGGCCCTCCACCAGATCCGCGCCGTTGAAGGAGAAGGCGTCCGACAGGACGTACACGCCCTTCAGGTCATCGGTCCCCAGGGTCGTGGCCAGCCGCCGCCCGGCCGCGCGGGCGTCAGCCTTCGGATCCAACACCTCGTAGGCGACCTTGATCTCGGTTGAATCGAACTGCAGCGCGGCCGCCACGCAGGCGCCGTCCATCGCATCGCCGCGGTAGATTTCGCCGTTGGTGGAGCACCCCGCGATCATGGCGTTCGGGAATCGGTCCCTCAGCCCCTCGAACACGCCAGGCGCCCTGGCCATGGCGTAAGCGGCGAACCAGATGACCAGCTGCGGATCATCGACAGTCGGTCCGTCGAAGCGCCAGCCTGTCCCATCCAGATGACGCAATGTCGCGACCCGCATGGCGGCCCCCCTCTCACCGGGACCAGCCTATCGCAAACGGTTTACCGCAACGTTGTCGGTTCGGAGGGCGTCAATCAGCCGCAAGGCCCCTAAGCCGCGCGGACAGGCGCGAGTGCTCCCACGTCGGTCCCAGGCTCCCGAGATTGCCTTGCGTATTCTCGATCGCATTCAGGCGGGTGACCTCGAGCAGGCGTCGCCCATCGTCCAGGTCGGCGCGGACAACCCGGTCGATCAGATCCTCGATCCGCCCAGCTTCGCCAATCGCCGCGGCTGCGTGCTCCAGGGCCCCTAGACCCGCCTCGGCGGCCACCGCGGCGGCCGCCTGGAGCCGCGACGCGTGCTCCGCCGGATCCTCGTCGGCGTCCCGCGGCCGCCGCGCCGCGGCGATGAAGGCGTCGAAGGCGGCGACGTCAGCATCGGCGTCCGCCTCGAGCGCGCTCGCCAGCCGCTCCAGAGCCGCGTCGGCCGCAGCCAACGCTGGCTCCTGCCGATGGCGCAGGGTGATCCGGATGGCCTTCAGGATGAGCGCAATCCCCAGCATGCCGCACAGGGCGGTGACCGAACCTCCACCAGGCGTCGGCGCTGCCGACCCGGCCTGTCTGTAGACCTGTGCAACGGATTGTTCGCTGAGCCTGGACATGGGAGGTCTCCGGACGTTGAACGCCGAGCGACAGGGGCGGCGACGCACCCTATATAGCGGAGCATGCGCCCCCGCCGGCTCCGCCCCACCCGCCTTGAATACGTCGTCGACGGGGTCAAGTTGCGCGCCCAGCTGACGGCCGCGGCGCTGGACGCCATCGGCGACCAGGCCGAGCAGCGCAAGCGCGCGCTGGAGATCCTGCGCGCGGCTCTGTTCCGCGGGAGGATGATCGCCAAGGAGCGCCTGGAGAACGGCGGCGGCGGCGTCGAAACCGCCCGGCTTCTGTCAGGCGTCACCGATGAGGTCGTCACCGCGCTCTACGACTTCACCACCGTCCACGTGTTCCGCGCCCGCAACCCGACCCAGGGCGAACGCCTGGCGCTGTTGGCGGTCGGGGGCTATGGCCGCGGGGCGCTGGCGCCCTTCTCGGACATCGACTTGCTGTTCCTGCGTCCGTACAAGCCCACCGCCCACACCGAAAGCGTGATCGAGTTCATGCTCTATGCGCTGTGGGACCTGGGGTTCAAGGTCGGCCACGCCTCGCGCACGGTCGAGGAGTGCCTGAAGCTCTCTCGCCAGGACTTCACCATCCGCACCTCGATCCTGGAGCAGCGGAGGCTGGCCGGAGACGAGGACCTGGCCGAGGAACTGAAGCGGCGCTTCCGTCAGGAACTGGTCAAGGGCACCGGGGCCGAGTTCGTCGCCGCCAAGCTGAAGGAACGGGACGAGCGGCACGCCCGGGCCGGCGCCTCACGCTATCTGGTCGAGCCCAACGTCAAGGAGGGCAAGGGCGGCCTTCGGGATCTGCACACGCTGTTCTGGATCGCCCAATACCTGCATCCGGGTGAGGCCACCGACGGCGTGGTCAAGCTCGACATGTTCGAACGCCGCGAGATCACCACCTTCGTCCGCGCCTTCGACTTCCTCTGGGCGGTCCGTTGCCACCTGCATTTCGCCACCGGGCGGCCCGAGGAGCGCCTGTCCTTCGACCTCCAGCCCGAGATCGCCCGGCGCATGGGATATGGCGACCGGGGCGACGCGCCGGCGGTGGAGCGATTCATGCGCCGCTACTTCCTGATGGCTTCGGAAGTGGGCGCCCTGACGCGGGCCTTCTGCGCCAAGCTCGAGGCCGAGGAGTCGAAGAAGCGTCCACAGGGCCTCTCACGCCTGCTGGGCCCGCAGCGCTCCGGGCGCAAGGCGCTGGACGCTCCCGGCTTCCACCTGGAAGGCGGGCGCATCACCATCGACAGCCCGCAGGTGTTCGAGAGCGACCCGGTCAATCTGCTGCGCCTGTTCCGCCTGGCGGACCGGCTGGACCTGGACCTGCACCCCGACGCCTTCACCGCCGTCACCCGCGCCCAGCGCCTGGTCACCTCCAAGCTCCGGCGCGACCCTGCGGCGGGCGAGGCCCTGCTGGACATCCTGGCGCGGGGGCGACGCACCTACCGGACGCTCAGCCTGATGAACGAATCCGGGCTGCTGGGACGGTTCATTCCGGAGTTCGGCCGGATCGTCGCCCAGATGCAGTTCAACATGTACCACTCCTATACCGTGGACGAGCACACCCTGCGGGCGGTGGGCGTGATCGCCGACATCGCCGACGGGCGGCTAGAGGAAGACCACCCGCTTTCGGTCTCGGTGATGCCCCTGATCGCGGACAGGGAGGCCCTGTTCCTCGCCATGTTGCTGCACGACACCGGCAAGGGCGGAGTGGGCGGTCAGGAGAAGGCTGGGGCGCGGGCGGCCCGGTCCGCCTGCGAGCGGCTCGGCCTGGAGCGGCGGCGGGTGGAGCTGGTCTGCTGGCTGGTGGAGCACCACCTGGTCATGAGCGACTACGCCCAGAAGCGCGACGTCAGCGATCCGCGCACGGTCGAGGATTTCGCGCGCATCGTGGAGTCCCCCGAACGCATGCGTCTGTTGCTGGTGCTGACCGTCGCCGACATCCGGGCGGTCGGACCGGGCGTGTGGAACGGCTGGAAAGGCCAGCTGATGCGCGAGCTCTACGCCTCCACCGAACGGCTGTTCCGTGGCGGACGCGGCGGGGACATCGATCCGCTCCATGCCCAGAGGGTGGCTGAGGACGCACGCCAGGCGCTCATCGCCCGGGATCCGGCGGCGCAGACCTTCTCCGCCAATATGGAAGAGGCCTATTTCTCGGCCTTCACCCTGGAAGAACAGCTGATCCACGCCGACCTGGTCCGGCGCACCCAGGTGGACGGGCGGGCGGCCGCGGCCGCGCGAATCCGCCCCGAGCTCAACGCGGCTGAGGTGATCGTGGCCGTCGGCGACCGTCCCGGCCTGTTCGCGGACCTGGCGTCGGCCCTTTCCGCCCGTGGGGCCGACGTGATGGGCGCCAAGGTCTATACGTCCAAGTCCGGGCAGGCGCTGGACGTGTTCTACGTCCAGGATATCGGCGGCGCGCCGTACGGCGGCGAGCGTCCGGAGCAGCTGGACCGGCTGGCCCGCGCCCTGGAAGGGGCCGGAGAGGGCGAACGCAGCGACCCCGAGCCACCCGGTTCGTTGGATCTGGGACGGGCCGGCGCCTTCGCCATCGCGCCGTCCGTGGCGATCGACAGCGACGCGTCTGCCGACTGCACCGTGGTCGAGGCTTCCGGACGCGATCGGCCAGGGCTGCTGGGCGAATTGGCCCGGACCATCACCCGGCAGGGCCTGTCCATCCAGTCGGCGCACATCGACCACTATGGCGAGCGCGCCGTCGATGCGTTCTATGTCCAGGAGCGCGGCGGCAAGCTCCAGACGCGCAAGGCCCAGGCGCTGAAGTCCAGCCTCCTGAGCGTGCTGGCGGAAAGCGAAGGCGCCCTGGCCCCGCGATCCGGTCTCGCCCTCGAACGCGCCCGCGCCAGCGTCGCGCGCTGAAGTTCTCTCGATAGGCCTCCCGTCGCCGGTGGCGACGCCTCGCCAAGCGATGAGCGGATATCGCCGGACCGGCGAGGCAGTTCGTGCTTTTCGTGTCGTTCGTGGTTCGTCTTGAACGCGGCAGGAAGCGCGGGGCGCCGAGGCGTCATCTTCCCCTGGAAGCGACCGCTACGATGCGGGCTGAGGAGGGCCGGCCGGCCAGGCCACGGCTCGTATCCAGGGTGACGTGCATGACGCCATTGTTGATGCTGGCGGTGCTGGCGGCGCCAGGCGTGAACAGCACCCGCGTGAAGCGGGCGAGCATTCCCTGGCCATCGTGGCGCTTGGCGATACGGCCCACGGCCTCGGCGGCGACTGTCGCGGCGTCGGCGAACAGGGCTTCGGACCCGGTGGTCACCTCCTGGGCGTCGAACACAATCAGGTGCCGGGCGGCGTGGGAAGCCCGGATGCTGGCCTGCAGCAGCTTCTGGCCAAGGCCTGCCGCGGAGAGCGCCTGCAATCGCAGGGCCTGGGCCTGCCCGGCCAGGGCCACCGGGGCGCCGCCGGGCCGCCCGTGGGCGAACAGGGTCAGCCCACCCAGCTTGGTGACGCGCAGCACCGGCTCGCCCAGGTCGTCGCGATAGATGGTGTCGCCCCGCGCCGCCTGCGACGGGCTCAAGACCAGGACCTCCTGGCTCTCCTGGAACTTCAGCAGGGGCGTTGGGCTGGAACGGTCGAGCACGAAACTTTCGCCTTCGTCGGAGACGTATCGCGCGATGGTCGGGGCCGGCGCGCGGCGGTCGTCCTGGGGCTGGCCGTCGAAGATCACGTCGCCCAGCGTGCCCTGGGCGGTGAGCGCCAAGGAACGTCCAGCGCATATCGACGCCAGGCAAAGGCCAGCCAGGACCAGATGCGCAGAGCGCCGTACGATCATGGGACTGGCAGATGCCTTGTGAGTGGGGCGGTTTTAGGACGTGGAGCGGGCAATCGCGGCCTTTGATCCTGCTTCAACTCCAAGCTGGCGCTCGGTTCATCAATTGGCGATACTGTGCGCCGCACAATTGCCAATGACTAAATCCCGGATGGGTCAACATATGACGCAGACTGATCAGCCCGCCGGCGGCAAGCGCCGCCCCGCCGAAGGGGAACCGGTGGTGATCAAGAAGTATGCGAACCGGCGACTCTACAACACCGCTTCCAGCTCATACGTCACGCTGGACCACCTGGCGGAAATGGTGCGCGATGGCGTCGACTTCGTGGTCTACGACGCCAAGACCAACGAGGACCTGACCCGCAGCGTCCTGACCCAGATCATCTTCGACGAAGAGAACAGCGGCGGGCAGAACCTGCTTCCTCTGCAGTTCCTGCGGCAACTCATCCGTTTCTACGGCGATTCCATGCAGGCCTTGCTGCCGAGCTACCTGGAGATGTCGCTGGAAGGCTTCGCTCGCCAGCGCGAGCGGCTGCATCGGGATTTCGCCGGCGCCTTTGGCGGGGCCGAGGCGCTGGACCGGTTCCAGGAACAGGTGCGGCAAAATCTGCAGCTCTTCGATCGCGCCATGAAGATGTTTTCCCCCTTCGCCTATGTGCGGCCCGAAGGCGAGGACAAGGATGACATGGCGCCCGTCGCCGGCCAGGCCGCGCCCGATGAAGCCCTCGCCCAGCTCAAGGCCCAGGTCGAGGAAATGCAGCGCCAGATCGAAAAGCTGGCCAAGCGCTGAGATCGGACCTTAAGGATTTCGATCCAATCCTCAGGCGGACATCCGGGCGAAGCATCCATGACCTCTCCTGTCGACCCGATCCGCGGCGTCTCGTTCGAACGGCGCGTGAAGGAGCGCCGCGAAGCCGAGCGGCGCCAGGCCCACGCCAAGGCTGAGGCGAGCGCCGAGATCGAGCCACAGGCGAATCTGCCCGTTCCCGCCGGCCCGCCGTCTCCCGAAGTCTCCATGGACCAGAGCGCCGCCGCGGCGCTCGCGGCCCAGCTGCTGGGCCAGGGCGGCCAGAAGCGTGGCCTCAGGGGCGGCCCGCCCGTGCTTCAGGGCGCCCGGGCGGCCTACCTGGAAGCGGAATGGTCCGGCCCCAACGACCGGCGCAAACCCGCCGGACGGATCACCAAGACCCAGGCGTGAATTATGCTCCTCCCCCGTGAAAGGGGGAGGGGGACCGCCGAACGGCGGGGGAGG
>FTHA01001829.1_pt1 | contig 11574 bp, 13 predicted proteins | sample 1640771 | NCBI WGS metagenome assembly FTHA01 (sample SAMEA3914789, study PRJEB12502) | metagenome | biome: forest; material: soil | place: Canada | collected 2011-07-03 | depth 0.3 m | reverse complement strand
GTCCAGGTCGAGATGAAGGCCATCGTCAGCCCCGTCCCATACGCCGAAGCCCCCAGGCTCACTTACGCCGAAGGATGGCGCACCCGGCAGCGGGCGTGAAACAGTGACCAAGTTCGTCAGTGCTGGTGAGGTTGCCGGATGAGCGGCGCAGGTCAGCGCGCACAGCTTTCTGAGTTTCTCAAGAGCTGCCGCGCACGCCTGTCTCCAACGTCGGTGGGCCTGCCGATGGGCGGACGCAGGCGCACGCCCGGACTGCGCCGTGAAGATGTGGCCGCCCTCGCCGGCCTGTCAGCCACCTGGTACACTTGGCTGGAGCAGGGTCGCGACGTGCGGGCGTCAGACCGGGTGCTGGAGAGCCTCTCGCGCACTCTGCGCCTCACGACAGAAGAACGCGACTATCTGTTCTCGCTCGCCCAGCACCGTCCCGCCCCGCCGAACGCCACCCAGGTCGAAGAGGTCAGTCCCGCCGTCCGGCGGACCCTCGAGGCGCTGAACATCCCCGCGCTGGTGATGACCCCACGCTGGGACGTCGTCTACTGGAACCGGATGATGACGATCGCCCTGCGCGACTACGGGGCGATGCCACCGGATGAGCGCAACCTGCTCAAGATTCTCCTGGCCAGTCCCGAGAACCGGTCAGGCGCCGAGGACTACGAGATGATGGCGCGCCGCATCCTGGCCAAGCTCCGCGTCGACTACAGCCAGGCGGGTGGCGATCCTGGCTTCGACCTGCTGATCGAGGAGCTGAACGAGACCTCGGCGGTATTCCGCAGACTGTGGCGCAGCCCTGAGATCATGGGGCATTCCGAAGGGGTGCATCTGGAGCGCCATACCCGGCTCGGGGGCATCACCTTTGAACATACCTCCTATGTGATCGAAGGCGCTCCCATGCTGAGGGTGATGATCTATGCCCCCCACGGCGAGGACAGCATCGCCAAGGTCTCCGAGCTCGCCAAGGCCGCTGGGTTTGGCGAAGCCCCACCCGCCCCGGCGCGGGTGGCGCCGATGATAGGATAACAATCGATCTGGTGCGCCCGCCGAGGCGCCGCGATCCTATGCTCGGGACTAGACAGGAAGCCGGCTCCGGCATGCTCCCCGTCCAGCCCCGATGCTGATGTATTTTCCTCATATCGACTGCGGCGGGCCCCCCGGGGCTCGCCGGCTTGTCAGCTCCGCTCAGCCGGCTCTTTCCCCTGCATCAACCGCCCGACAGGCCGGCGCTCTCAGCCAGGCCGCCATCGCCTCATTGACCGCCTCGGGCCGCTCGACCGTGACCATGTGACCGCAGTCCTCGACGGTCGCCAGGACAGAGCCGGGAATCTCGCGCGCCATCTCCTCGTGCCGCTCCAGCGGGCTCCAGGCGTCCTGGCGCCCGCACACGATCAGCGTGGGACAGGCGATCCTCGGCAGATAGCCTCTCGCATCCGGACGGTTCAGCCCCGCGCGCTGCTGTCCCTCGAACTCATCGGGGGTCGCCCGCCTGATCATGTCGGCCAAGGGCTCCATTAGCGCCGCTTCGTCCCAGCGGTCGGGATGAATCATCGGCGGAAGCCAGGCCCGCACCAGCGCGTCCATTCCCTGCTCCCGGGCCAGTCGGACCAGCTTCATGCGCGGCCCCTCCTCCGATGGACCGGCGGGGTGCGCGCCCGTGTCGAGCAGAGCAAGGCGTTCGATACGCTCGGGCGCAAGGCGCCACATCTCGAGCGCCACCCGGCCGCCCATGGAATGGCCTGCGATCGAGATCGGCCCGGAGGTCTCGTCCAGGGTCTTGCGGGCCATGGCCACGAATGAGTCGAGGCCCTTCAGCTCGGCGACGCGCATGTCGGCCATGGACGCCAGCGCGGCGATCTGTGGCTCCCACACCGTCCGGTCGCACAGCAGCCCGGGCAACAGACAAAGCAAGGGTCGCGACATCGGTCAGGCCAGCGGCGCCAGCCTGGCGGCGTAGCGCTTCCAGTTCTCGACGTAGTGCGTCGCTGATCCGGCCAGCATCTGACGCTCGGCGTCGGTGACCGGGCGCACCGGTCGGGCGGGGGCGCCAAGGGCGAGCATCCCATTCGGAATCTCGCGCCCTTCGGTGACGAGAGCGCCGGCGCCGATGATGCAGCCGCGCCCGATCCGGGCGCCATTGAGCAGGATTGCACCGATACCGATCAGGCTGCCGTCTCCGATCGTCGCGCCATGGATCATCGCCATGTGGCCAATGGTCACGTCTGTTCCGATCACCAGCGGCACGCCGAGGTCGGTGTGCAGCACGCTGTTGTCCTGAACGTTGCTGTTCTCCCCGATGGTGATGGTTTCATTGTCTCCGCGAACCACCACGCCGAACCAGATGCTGGCGTTCTTCTTGAGGACGACATCGCCGATCACCGACGCATTTGGAGCGATCCAATATTCATCGAACGCTGGGAGGTGCGGCGACTTATCGCCGAGGGCATATGCACTCATATTAACCTTCGAGACATTCTGATGACCGTCTGTTTAACCCATCGGAAAGGCGTCTAAGATCATCCTAGTTGTGCGATTCGGGGGCATCGCCTTCCGTATCGCGAGCCGCGGCGAGCCGCCTGGCCCGTCGCGACCTCCAGAGCGGAGCACAGGGTGTCGCGTTCGGTGTATCGGCGGCGATCACAGCCGCCTCCATCGAAGACCATGACGGAGCCGCCCGGCGCCGTCCCCGCTTCACTCCCCTCCTCTGACCTCACCGAAGGGCGGACCGCAACGGTCTCGCCCTTTTTTCTTGTCCCAACGGAGGCCCCTATGACCAAGCGCGCCCTGCGGCGTTCCCCGCGCGACAACGAGCATCCAACCCCCCAGTATGACGACGGTGGAAAGGTCCGTCGCCTGCCGCTGGATCGGGACTGGTCGCCGCTTGGACGCGCGGTGGATGGGCGCGAGCAGGGCTACCTCAAGACCATCCGCCCCAAATCCGACGGCCAAGCCAAGCTGATGGAAGCGATCGACCAGAGGAACCTGGTCATGGCGCTGGGACCCGCTGGCACCGGCAAGACCTACCTCGCCATCGCCAAGGCGGTCCAGGCCCTGGAGGCCGGGTCGGTGGGCAAGATCGTGCTCTCGCGGCCCGCTGTGGAAGCCGGCGAATCCATCGGCTTCCTGCCGGGGGATGTGGAGGACAAGCTCGCGCCCTATCTGCGGCCGCTCTACGACGCACTTTCGGACCGGCTGTCGATGAAGCGGGTGCGGGCGCTGATCGCCGAGGGCGCCATCGAGATCGCACCGGTGGGCTACATGCGCGGGCGCACCCTGAACAACGCCTTCGTGGTGATCGACGAGGCGCAGAACTGCACCTACGTCCAGCTCAAGATGCTGCTGACCCGCCTGGGCTGGCACTCCACCATGGTCGTCACCGGCGATCCGCAACAGACGGACCTGCTGCCAGAGCTTTCGGGCCTCTTCGACGTCGCCCGCCGCCTGGAGGCCGTCGACGAGATCGCTGTAGTGCGGCTGGACGAGACTGACATCGTCCGTCACCCCCTGGTCGCCAGCATGCTGGCGGTGCTCTAGGGCCGCTCTGGCGTCCCGCGGCGGCGAGGGGGCTTGCCCCCTCGCCGCGAGGCGGCGCAGTCTCCGGACCAAGCGCAGCCTTAAGGATTCCCCGTGCCATCAACCTCCGAGACCGGCCGCAAGGAGCTCACTGTCCGCGGCCTGATCCTGGGGGCGGCGCTGACGGTGGTGTTCACCGCGGCGAATATCTATTTCGGCCTCAAGGCGGGGCTGACCTTCGCCTCCTCCATCCCGGCGGCCGTCATCTCCATGACCGTGCTGAGGGCGTTCCGCGGGCACACGATCCAGGAGAACAACATCGTCCAGACGGTGGCCTCCGCGGCGGGCGCCATCGCTTCGGTGATCTTCGTGCTGCCAGGCCTGGTCATGGTCGGCTGGTGGACCGGGTTTCCGTTCTGGGAGACGTTCGGCCTGTGCGCGGCGGGCGGGGTGCTGGGCGTGACCTTCTCCATTCCGCTGAGGCGGGCCCTGGTCGTGCATTCCGACCTGCCCTACCCCGAGGGCGTGGCCTGCGCGGAAGTGCTCAAGGTCGGCTCGGGGGACGCGGCCCACACGCCCGAGGCTGCCGCCGAGGGCAAGGCAGGCGCCCTGACAGTGCTGGTCGGCGGACTGACGTCCGGCGCCTTTGCCGTGATCGCAGCCGCGCGCGTCTTCGTCACTGACATCACCGGCTATTTCCGCGTCGGCTCCGGAGCAACCGGCTTCGACGTCGGCATGTCCCTGGCGCTGTTCGGCGTCGGCCATCTCGTGGGCATGTGGGTCGGGGTCGCCATCCTGCTTGGCGTGGTGCTGTCCTGGGGCGTCGCAGTGCCGATCCTCACCGCGTTGCACCCAACGGCCGGACCCGCCGTCGACGTGGCCCTTTCCGTCTGGAGGAGCCAGGTCCGCTTCATTGGCGCCGGCGCCATTGGCGTGGCGGCGATCTGGACACTGATCAAGCTTGTTGCGCCCATCGCCGGCGGGCTGGCCTCGGCGCTGACAGCGTCCCGCGCCCGGCGCGATGGCCGTGGGGCGACGCTGGACCGGACCGAGCAGGACATGCCCATCGGCCTCGTCGGCCTGATCAGCCTGGCCTGCCTGGTCCCGATCGGCTGGCTGCTCGTCCAGTTCGCCCACGAAGGGGGCCTGGGCGCCCTCACGATCCCCCTGCTGTTCGGCGGGCTAGTCTATGTGGTGGTCATCGGGTTCATGGTTTCAGCCGTGTGTGGGTACATGGCCGGACTGGTCGGCTCGTCCAACAGCCCCGTATCGGGCGTCGGTATCCTGGCGGTCCTGGTCGCGGCCCTGTTGCTGCTGGCGATCACCGGAGGCGTGGTGCAGCCTTCGACGTCGGCCGCCCTGGTGGCCTTCGCCCTGTTCGCCACCTCGGCGGTGTTCTCCGCCGCCATCGTCTCGAACGACAACCTGCAGGACCTCAAGACGGGCCAGCTGGTGGACTCGACCCCCTGGAAGCAACAGGCGGCGCTGATCGTCGGCGTCGTCATCGGCGCGGCGGTCATCCCTCCCCTGCTCGACCTGCTGAACCGCGCCTATGGCTTCAGCGGCGCAGTGGGTGTCGATCCCGCCCGCGCCCTGCCCGCGCCACAGGCCGTCCTGATTTCCACGCTGGCCAAGGGGGTCCTGCAGGGCGGGCTCGACTGGGGCATGATCGGGATCGGGATCGTCGTCGGGGTCGCGCTGGTGATCCTGAACGGGCTATTGGAGGCGGCGAAGCGACCAGGCATCGCCCCCCTGGCGGTGGCGCTCGGCTTCTACCTGCCAATGTCTTCGTCGCTGCTGATCGTCGTTGGCGCCTTCGCCGGCTCAGCCTTCGACCGTCGCGCCGCGAGCCGCCCGAACGGCGAAACCGTCAAGCGCCTTGGAATTCTGCTCGCCTCCGGCCTCATCGTCGGTGAAGGCCTGGTCGGGATCGTCATCGCCGGCCTGGTGGTGGCTTCCGGGAAGGACACGCCGCTGGCGATCGTGGGCGACGCCTTCCAGCCCTTCGCGACGATCCTGACCGTTCTGGCCTTCGTCGCGGCGGTGCTCGGGCTCTACCGCTGGACCAGCCGCCTGGTTAGGCAATGAGCGCCAAAAAAGTGTGCATTAAGTAACAGGTACTGTTCCAGTTCTCCCTTCCCTTCGCTAGGCTGCCTCAAACAATCCAGGAGGAGCCTGCCCATGACGAAGTCGCTGGATGCACCGGTGCTGATCGCGGGCGGGGGGATGGTCGGCCTCACCGCCGCCATGTTCCTGGCCCGCCACGGGATCTCTTCCATGGCGATCGAGCGCCTGACCACGCCCTCGACCCTGCCGCGCGCGGCCTTCTTCCACATGCGAACCTTCGAGCTGTTCCGCCAGGCTGGAATCGAGGAGGAGGTCCGTGCCCAGTCGCAACGGGAGTTCATCCCCGACGCGGCCATCGTCGCGGTCGAGTCCCTGGCCGGCCGCGAGCTGGCCGCCATCATCCCGACGCTGAACGAAGGCGTCGACGCCCTCAGCCCCTGCCGCCGCTGGTTCGTCAGCCAGCCGGGCCTGGAGCCGATCCTTCGCCGGCGCGCGGAAGAGGTCGGGGCGAGCGTGATCAATGGCCAGGAGGTCGTTGGCATGGTCCAGGACCTGGACGGCGTGGACGTCACGATCAGGGACGCGGACACCGGGGCCGAACGCGTGCTCCGCGGCGCCTATTTCATCGGCTGCGAAGGCGCCCACAGCCGCACCCGCGAGGTGCTCGACATCCCGATGGACGGGCGCGGGGTCTTCTCCAATTCGCTGACCATCTATCTGCGTGCGGACCTGGCCCCGTTCCTGGTCGGCCGAAACCTCAGCATCATCTACATCAACAACCCCACCCTCACCGGCTTCTTCCGGCTGGAGAAGGGCTCCCAGCGCGGGTTCCTGGTGGTCAGCACGGTGGGCGACCCCGTCGCCGATCCCGAGCGCGCCGCCAACGCGGCGGTGGACATCTCCGAAGCACGCCTGGTCGAGCTGGTGCGCGCCGCGGCCGGAGCGCCGGACCTGAAGGTGGAAATCGAAGGTGTGTCGCGCTGGCGCTGCACCGCCGACCTCGCGCGGCACTATCAGGACAGGCGAGTCTTCCTTGCGGGCGACGCGATCCACCTGATGCCTCCTACCGGCGGCTTTGGGGGAAACACGGGCATCCATGACGCCCATAACCTGGCCTGGAAGCTGGCCCAGGTGCTCAAGGGCGAAGCCGGGCCGGCGCTGCTCGAGACCTATGAAGCGGAACGGCGTCCGGTCGGCCGCTTCACGGTGGAGCAGGCCTACACCCGCTATGTCACCCGATCGGCGGCCTATCTTGGCGCCAAGGACTTCCAGCCCCTGGCCAACGACTTCGAGATCGAGCTTGGCTACCTCTATCGCTCCTCCGCCATCCTGTCGGAGCCGGGCGACGAGGAGACCCACGAAGACCCGCGCCAATCGCATGGCCGGCCGGGCTCACGCGCGCCGCACCTTTGGATCGAGCGCAAGGGCGAGCGGGTGTCCACGCTCGACCTGTTCGGCGACGGCTTCACCTTGCTGACCGGTCCCGGGGGCGACGCATGGCTGGGCGCAGCAGAAGGCCTCGGGCTGAAGGCCCACAAGCTGGGCGACGACTTCACGCAGACCTACAGCGTCACGGACACAGGGGCGTCGCTCGTTCGGCCTGATGGCTTCGTGGCGTGGCGCACCCAGGCGGAGCCGGAAGATCCAGCCGGAACCCTGGCGCAGGTGATGAAGACGATCCTCGGGCGTAGCTAGCCGTCAAGGTCCTCACTGAGGATGGCCATCTCGAACATGAACGAGCCGTCCTCGTCCTCGTCCTGATACACCACGCCGATGAACTCCTCGCCGATATAGACTTCGGCGGAATCCTTCTGCTTGGGCCTGGCCTTGAGCACGAGGGCTGTGTTGCCGAACGTGCGCCGCAGATGGCCTTCGATACGCCTTGAGTCCTTGTCGTCCACGAGATCCTCCGCGGTAAGCCGCGCGCAGGCTTATGCCCTTAGATCTGGTAGTCGTAAACGACCTCGGCCAAGGTATGGTCCATCGTCCGCGCCGGCTCCTCGCCCGCGGGGCAGTTCACCAGGCGCGCAGGCACCCCCGCGGCCGTGCAGCCGGACGGCACCGGCTTCAGGACCACCGAGCCGGAGGCGATCTTGGCGTAGTCGCCGATCTGGATATTGCCGAGCACCTTCGCGCCTGCTCCCAGCAGGACACCTTTGCCGATCTTGGGGTGGCGATCACCGCGCTCGGCCCCGGTGCCGCCAAGCGTCACGCCGTGCAGCATGGAGACGTCGTCGCCGATCACCGCCGTCTCGCCCACGACGATCCCGGTGCCGTGGTCGAAGAACACGCCCGACCCGATCCTGGCCGCGGGATGGATGTCCACCTGGAACAGCTCCGATGTCCGGCTCTGCAGATAGAACGCCAGCGTCTCGCGCCCCCGCCCGTAAAGCCAGTGCGCCACCCGGTAGGCCTGCAGGGCCTGGAAGCCTTTGAAGAACAGGAAGGGCTGCAGATAGCCCTTGCAGGCGGGGTCGCGCTCGAACACAGCGCGAAGATCCGCCTCGGCGTCGGCGACGATGGAGGGGTCGGCCTCCTGAGCCTCCTCGCAGATCTCCCGCAAGCTGATCGGGCTCAACACCCCGTCGCCGAGCTTGCGCGCCAGCTGGAATGACAGCGCCTCGCCAAGGCTGCGGTGGCAGAGGATCACGGCGTCGAGCATCGAGGTGAGCGGCGGCTCGGCCTTGCAGGTCGCCAACGCCTCGTTCCTGAGCGCCGCCCAGACCGGGGGGGCCTGATCCGGTTGGACAAGTTCCAGTTTCTGCATCAGCGCCTCTCCCCTTCCAGACCGAGCATGGCTTGCGCCAGGGCCTCCGGAAGCTGCCCTTCACGGGCCATATGGTAGGCCCGAAGAAGGATCGCCACTGTGATCATATCCTGAATGCGCCCGCACAGTGCCTGTTCCAGCGCCTCGCGGAAGGGGACGCGGGCCAGCGCCAGCTCTTCCGTGGCGTCGGGTTCTGACCCGACGTCCGACAAACCGGTGGCGATATAGGCGATCCCACGCTCGTCGCTGACCGAATTGGACAGCTGGTAGCTGAGCGCCCGCGTCCAGCCGGACGCCTCCAGGCCGGCCTCTTCCTTCAACTCGCGCCGCGCGCCTTCGAGAGGATCGGCGTCGAGCGGAACCCCGCCTTCCGGCACCTCCCAGGAGTAGTCCCTCAGGGGAAAGCGATGCTGTCCCACCAGGACGATCGAGCCGTCGTCGTGGATCGGCAGGACGCCGACCGCGAGGTTCTTGAAGCCGATGACGCCATAGACTGTGCGAGCGCCCGTCGGGGCCTCCGCCTGGAACTCGCGCAGGCTGATCCAAGGGTTCTGGTAGACCAGCCGCTCCTCGAGCGGGGTCCAGGGCTTGCCGGCGGGCTTCATCCAGGCGGGTAGCGGCGGTGGCGGTGTCATGGGGACCGTTGCGATCGGAGGCCGGGCCTTATACCTGAAGCCCGCAGCTTTGCTTGCCAGAAGAGATCGCCTTGCCCCTGACCGCACCAGCGCCGCCGGAATTCGGCGCGCCTGTAGAGATCGCACACCCCTCGCCGCAGACCCTGGCGCTCATGGCCCGACGCCGATCGGCTTCAGCGCCGGTCCTGACTGCGCCCGCCCCTTCGGCCGAGGAGCTCGAGCAGCTGTTGCGGCTGGGCGCCCGCGTCCCCGATCACGGCAAGCTGTTCCCTTGGCGGTTCATCATCCTGCAGGGCCAGGCCAAGGCGGACCTCGCCAAGGCTCTGGAGCCCCTGGCGGCGGACCAGCCGGCGCCAGAGAAGGCGCTGGGCGTCCTCAGCAAGCTCAGGAACCCGCCCCTGACAGTCGCGGTGATCTCGCGCGTGATCGAATGCGCCATCCCGGAGTGGGAACAGATTCTGTCATCGGGCGCGGTGTGCATGAACCTGCTGATCGCGGCGGAGGCCATGGGCTGGGCCGCCAACTGGATCACCGACTGGTACGCCTACGACCCTCGCGCCCGCGCCCTGCTGGGCCTCGAGCCGCACGAACGCGTCGCCGGCTTCATCCATCTGGGAACGTCCCCCACCCCGCCCCTGGAGCGCGTCCGACCCGAGATCGACAAGCTGACCTCCACGTGGACAGCCCCGGCCTAAGCATATCCTAACGGTTCCTTGTCAGGATGCCCCGACCGAAAGGCCGGAGTCACTTATGAGCGCCGAGCTTCAGCGTTTGATCTACGCCAGTCGATGGGCCGGCAATGTCGCCGACGACATCGACGAGACTGTCCGCAGCATCGTCTGTGCATCCATTCCCAAGAACCGCCTCGCCAACCTGACGGGCCTGCTGATGGTGAACAATGGCTGGTTCATCCAGGCGCTGGAGGGATCGCGTCCGAATATCGCAGCCCTGATGGACAGGCTGTTTCGGGACCCCCGCCACAGCGACATCCATGTCATCTGTTCCGGCTCGACTGACGGCCGCTGCTTCGCGGACTGGAACATGGCCGCCGTCACCATGGGCGCCGAGACGCGAAATTTCCTCAGCGAGCTGGGCATCACCAGCTTCGATGGCCGGCGCCTGGACGCGGGCTCGGCCCTGAACCTGATGCAGGCCATCGGCGAAGCCGAACGCCAACGCGAACGCGCGGCCCTGAGGCTCAGCGCGGCTTAGTCTGCATGATGCGGCCGGGCTGCAGCATCCAAGACGGCTGAAGTAGGGCCAGCAGAACACTGCGTCCGGACTACTGGATGATAGACAATCGCTCGAACTCGCTGATAGGTTGCTCAGCCCGTCATATTGACGCGTTGCGGTCCGTCCAAGGGGAACATGCTGCGCCTGCATCCTGTCACCCAACTAATCATCCTCGCCATCGCCCTTCGCTTGACGGCAGACGTCATATTGTTCGCCAATTCATTCAAGGCATATGCCCAGTTTGGCCCTGAATCTGGCGACACCGGTTGGTATTGGTCCCGGCTGTTCGCGTCAAACGAACGCGAGATTGCTCAAACTATCGTCTATGTGGTCGACGGCGTCATGATTGAAGGGCTGTCGCGAACTTGGCGCGCATTGCGCGAGCGGAGACTAGCCGGCATCGGAATGGAAGCATGACGGAACCACTTGGGTCTCCACGGCACGATGCTCCGAGCGAGTCACTGGCTCACTGGCTCGTCGCGCTGAATTTGCACCGGGTGACCTGGCTCATCGTACTCGCCGCCTTGCTCCATTTAGCAGGCGACGTCGTCTACGCAGTCGACGATCTGACCCAATTCCTGACCAAGCACGTGACGGCCACTGGGCATGACACGACGTTGCCGGTCGTGCTCGCGGGAATTGCTCGCACCTTCGGATACTCTCTGGTCTTCTTCGGCACGGCCGCGACTGTCGAGTTTCTGTTCCGGATCTGGGACGAGCTTCGGCTGATCCGAAAAGAGACCAACCGCCAGAGCTGAAGGCTACTCCGCCAGCACCGGCTCTGGATCGCCTGCTTCGGCTTCCGTCGGGGGCGGGCCTGATCCCTTGGTGGACTCGATCTCGAAGGCGATCTTGCCGTCCTTGAGCACCACCTTGACGTGGCCGCCGCGGGTGAGCTTGCCGAACAGGATGTCGTCGGCCAGGGGCTTCTTGATGCTGTCCTGGATGACGCGCGCCAGCGGACGGGCGCCATAGAGTTCGTCGAAGCCGTTCTTGGCCAGCCAGTCTGCCGCGTCCTCGTCCAGCGCGATGGTCACATGCCGGTCCGCCAGCTGGGCCTCCAGCTGCAGCACGAACTTGTGCACCACCATGCGGATGATCTCGGGCGTCAGCGCCTTGAAGCCGACGTTGGCGTCCAGGCGGTTCCTGAACTCTGGCGAGAACAGGCGCTTGATAGCTTCGCCTTCCTCGTCCTCCGCGCGTCCGCGGCCGAAGCCGATGGAGTTGCGCTGGGCGTCGGCGGCGCCGGCGTTGGTGGTCATGATCAGGATGACGTTGCGGAAATCCACCTTCTTGCCGACCGCGTCGGTCAGCACGCCGTGGTCCATCACCTGCAGCAGGATGTTGTAGACGTCGGCGTGGGCCTTC
>FTHA01000535.1_pt1 | contig 11653 bp, 9 predicted proteins | sample 1640771 | NCBI WGS metagenome assembly FTHA01 (sample SAMEA3914789, study PRJEB12502) | metagenome | biome: forest; material: soil | place: Canada | collected 2011-07-03 | depth 0.3 m | reverse complement strand
TCCTCCAGGGCGTCATGCTCGGCGTGGGCCAGTTCGGCCAGGTTGGCCAGCTGGCTGCGCAACCCCTCTTCTATGACCGCGCGCTCGCGGGCGCCCGCGTCAGTGACCGCCCGGAGCACGCCCTCGACGTCGCCGGCCAGTCCCTCCCGTTCCAACCGCGCGGCCTCGGCGACGGCGGACAGTGACTGCAGCGCGCTGGCGGCGAGGAAGTCGCGTTCGGCGTTGGCCGTGCGGGCCAGCTCCGCAGCCTGGCTGCTGGCCGAGGTCGTCAGCTCGCCGAGCGCTTCGGCGGCGCTGGCGGCCGATTCGTTGAGGCTGGCGGCGCCGTGCTGGGCGTCCGCGATGATCTCGGCGAGTTGGGCCTGCTGGGTCTCCACCCGGAGGGAGAAGTCCTCGTGGTCGGCGCGAACGGCGTGGGCCACCGACACCAGAGCGGCTCGCTGCTGGGTCAGGGTGTCTTCCATGGTGCGGATCTGGTCGCCGACGCCGATGGTGGCGGTCTCGAGCCTGGAGACCTGGCGCGCCAGATCCTCGCTGGCCAGGCGTGAGGCGTCCCCCGCGTCGGCGGCGGCGGTCGTGAGGTCGGCGGCGCGGGCGGCCAGGGCCGCCTCGGCTTCGCCGATCTGCACCTGGGCGAGGTCCGAAGCCTCGGTCACCATGGTGGCCTGGCGGGTGATGGCCTCGGCTATGACCGCGGCGCTCTTGTCCAAGGTCTGGGCCAGGCCGGCCATGGCGTCACGCTCCGCCGACAGCTTCCCGGTCAGCGAACCCGCCGCCACGGCGGACTGTTCGGCGGCCTGCGTCAGCCGCTCGGTCTCGGCGGCGAGGGCCTGGCGCAGGCTCAGCAGCTCGGCGCGTGCGCCGTTTGCGGCCGCGGCGGCGGCCTCGATCTCGAGCCGCACGGTCTCGACCACGGACGTGGCTTCCGCCGCGGCCAGCGCGGCCGGCTCCAGCATGTCTCTGGCGCGGTTCTGGGTTTTGACCACCTCGGAAGCGAGCCGCGCGCCCTGGCGGACGCAATAGGCGGCGATCCAGAAGAACCCGATCGGGGTGACGGTGAAAACGACGAAGACCGCTATCTGGTAGGGCGGAAGGTCGACCAGGCTCGTCAGTCCCTGATAGCCGATCGCGTAGAAGGACAAGGCCAGCCACAGCAGCGAAGCAAGGGAGGCGACCCAGTACAGGGCGCGGCCCAGCACCGGGGCTTCTGCCGCGATCATCGCCCGCCGCCTGCGACCGCCGGTGACCGTCGTCGTCGACGTGGTCAGCTCCAGCGGCGCGGCGGTCAACGGACCGGCCGAGCTTGGGGTGGTGAGTTCCAGGATCGGGAGATCAAGGTCATTGTCCGGCTCGACCGCGAGCGCGCTGGCTCGATGGGTTGGGAAGTCGGTCCCTTCGCGTGATTCCAGAGTCATACGCGCAATCACCCTCGGCGGCGAAAGCTCAAACACCGCGCGGCCCCGCCCGCCACTTCGCGCGTCAGACGAAGGCTAACGGATGACGAACGATCGCGCAAAGAGAGCTTGCCGCCGCAGTCGCCCTTCGAGGCGGCTTCAGGTGTTTTGGGCGGTTCGATCGAGCGGGCAGGGAGCGGAGCGCAAGATCGCCGGCCCCCGTGATGCGGCCGACGTCGGTGTCCGCTGCACGGCCTGATGCTCCTTGGGGTAGTCCTTGAGGGTTACGCCGAAGTGGGCGAAGGCCGCTATCGCCAGCGCGGCCACCATGCCCTCCAGTGCTTGCAAGAACGCGTGCATTGGAATCCCCCACGGATCCGAACGCGTTATGAGTCAGGCGGAGGCGGCCGACAAGCCCGCCTTACATGAAGTTTTGGTCATGTCGGCGCGGTCAGAACGGCAGGGGAAGCTTGAACCAGAAGCCATTGGCCAGCAGCGTCGCCCCCAAGGCTCCGAGAGCCCCCGACACCCATAGCAGCGGTCTGGACGTCGCCAGGATCGAGACTGATCCCAGAACGATCGCCAGCTGCAGGGTCATCTGGGCGAAGTCGAAGTCGTCGTTTTGTCGGGAGGCGAGCTCGCGAGCCTGCTCAAAGCTTTCTGCGCGGGCCTTGAGCTGTTTCTTGCCTTCGCCGCGGGTCGGGTCCTGGGGCGCAGCCCGGTCGGGCTCATCTTCGTAGCGCGCGACGGTCTCCTTGTACTTGCCCAGATCGCGGAGCGCGGCGGCGCGGACCTCCAGCGCAATCCCGGGCGATTCGGTCTCGCGCGTCAGCTGATCGGCGGCGAGCTTGTACGCGGTCTGGCGCTGGTTCTTGGCCTGGTAGAACGCCCAGGAGTCGCTGGCCTTGATGTTGTTGTAGATCATCGCGTCCTTGGAGTTGTCGCCGCCCAGCCCGCAGACGGCCAGCAGGGCGGCCAGGATGGCGATGACCAGGGCGGCGCGATTGCGGAACGCGTCGTTGCTGTGATGGTGTTGCTCGGCAGACTCGGCGATGGCGTCTGCGGCTTCGGTGGGGTCCATGGCCGGCCTCGATAACTTGGTTCTTGAAATGGGTCTTAGAGCAGGTCGGCGCGTCCTGCAGCCTTGAGGGCCTCGACCACCGCCTTCACCTTTTGCGCCTGGTTGCGGGGCGCGACCAGCACCGCGCCGTCCTTGACCACGACCACCAGATCAAGCCCGTCGATGACGGCGACCATGGGGCCGTCGCTGTTCACCAGGCAGCCGCTCGAGCCGAGCAGAACAGCCTCGCCGGCGACGGCGTTCCCCGCCGCGTCCTTTGCCGACGCCTCCCAGATGGCGGCCCACGAGCCCAGGTCGCTCCAATCGGCGTCCACGGGGGCCAATGCGATCCGGTCGGCCTTCTCCATGACGGCATAGTCGATCGAGTCCGACGGACAGGCGTCGAAGGCGGTCTCGTCCAGATGGATCATCCCGTCGCGCCGCTCGCCAGCCTTCAGCGCGGCCATGGCGGCCTCAGCGATCCGGGGCTGGCGCTCCTCCATCTCACGCCACATCCGGTCGGCCCGGAACAGGAAGTAGCTGGCGTTCCAATAGTAGCTTCCGTCCGCCAGGTAGCTTCGCGCCGTCTCCAGGTCAGGTTTCTCGACAAAGCCCGCGGATTCGAACACCCCGCCCAGCGCGGGCCCCCGCCGCACGTAGCCGAAACCCGTCTCCGGCGCCGTGGGCTTGATTCCGAAGGTGACGATCCAACCCTCGATGGCGGCGTCGACGGCGGCGGCCACTGCTCGGCGGAACGGAGCCGGATCGGCCATGTGGTGATCGGAGGCGGCAAGCAGGACCAGGCCCTCCGGATCTCCTTCCTGGATCTTCCAGGCTGCGGCCACGGCGGCGCAGGCGGCGGTATTGCGGCCGAACGGTTCCAGGATGAGCAGGGGCGCGGGATCGATCCCTGCCAGCTGCTGGCGCGTTTCCTGGGCATAGGCCCGATTGCAGATCACCACGCCCGGCCCGAACGGTGCGTCGGCGCCCTGGCTGACCCGCTTGAGCGTCCCCTGCAGCAGCGAATAGTCTCCTACGAGACGATGCAGTTGCTTGGGGCTGGCGACCCGGGACGCGGGCCAGAGCCTTGTGCCGGCGCCTCCTGACAAGACGACGGGCGTGACGACAGGCACGGGAGCTCCTAGCAGGATCAAGCCGGCCGGGATGGCGGCCGCCGCCGTATCAGCATGGCCTGGGCCGGTTTGTCGACCCGTGGACGTCGATGCGGGATCGATCTGGGCCGATCAGGCGGCCGCGCCGGTCACGCGCAGGCGCGCGGCGGCCGCTGGGACGGCGGCGTTGTGCAGCAGGCGCTCCAGCACCGGCCCCAGCGTCGCGGTTGTCAGCGGCTTGCAGATGTGTGCGTCGGCGCCGGTCTCCAGGCAGGCCGCGACCTGATCGGGCTGGACCTGGGTGGACAGGACGATGACCGGGGTCCGCACCATGCCGCGCAGGCGCTCAAGCTCGCGCAGGATGCGCACCGCCGATAGTCCATCCAGCACCGGCAGCCGTGCGTCCATCACGATCAGGTCGAAGGGCGCGGCGCCGAAGGTCTCGACCAACTGAGCGCCGTCGCTCGCCGTGGTTACATCCGCACCGGCTGCCCGCAGCAGCAGCTCGATCGCCTTGCGATGAGAGGCGTCGCCTTCCCCAAGCAGGACGCGCGACGCCCGTGCAGGCTCGCGGGACGGCGGGGGGGCGGCTTGCGGCGCGGCCTCGGAGATCGAGGCCGCGATGGCTGGAGCTGATGCCCCGGTCTCGGGCAGGGGCAGTTCGACGGCGAAGCTGGCTGCCGCCCCGTCTACGACCGAGGCGTCGGCGTGTCCGCCCATGAGCGAGGTAAGCCGATGGGCGAGGGCGAGACTCGATCCCTGCGGCTTGTCCTCCATGGAAAAGCCGGCCGCGCGGACCTCAAAGCGCATCGCGCCGTTCTCCCGACCGGGTGAGACTTTCAGCGCCACTTCGCCGCCATCGATCGACGACAGGGCGTGGTCCACCATGTTGAGCGCCATCTGGGTGATGCGGGCCCGATCGCCCACGACCCTCCGCTCGGTCGGGACGTCCAGCTCAAGGCGGAAGCCGAGGCTCCGGTCCGAGGCCCGCTGTTCGGCGAGACCGGCGATCTGGCCAATGGTCTCGGCGATGCTCAGGGCTTCTCTGCGGATTTCCAGCTCGCCGGCTTCCATCCGCGCCAGGTCCACCAGGTCATTCAGACGCTGCTCGAGCGTGGCGCCCGAGGCGCGGATGGTGTCGAGCAGCTCCTGCTGGCCCGGCTGAAGATTGGTCCGCGCGAGAGCGCCGGTCTGGGCGATCAGGCTGCTCAGGGGGGCCAGGATATCTGCGCCCATGGCCGCCAGCAGCGGCGCGCTGTCGGGCCGTTCACCCGATGTCTGCGTCACGGGCGTATCGGCAACCGCCGCGGCGACCACGTTCACTACCGCGCGGGCTGCCTCCCGCCGATCCGCCGCCACGTGGCCGGCGACCACAGCCATGGCGGCGACAAGGGTCGCGAGGACAGCCAGGACTTCCGGAGCGATCAGGCGTTCAGGCAGGACGATCGAGGGGTCGCCTGAGACGGTGATGCCGCTCGTGGCCGCCAGGTGCACCATGGCGATCGACGTGAACAGCAGGCTGGCGGCCATGGCCGGGCGCTTCCAGCCCTGCATGTCTCGGCCGACCATGAAGGCGACCGTGGCCAGCAACACGCTGATCGGCGTGGACTTGAGCAGGCTCAGGGAACTCCACATCAGGATGCCCTGGGTTTGGTAGGCGTTCAGGCCCGCGGCCATGGCTGCGATTGCGCCGATGCCGAACAGCCCACCCGCGAGCGCGGGACTCCAGGCTCGCCTGCCCGCCGTCGCCGCCCAGAAGCTGGAGGTCATGCCGGCCAGCGCCGTCATGAAGGCGAAGGTGGCGCGCACCGGGTCGTAGCCGCTTTGCAGCTGTGGATGATAGGCGGTCATGGCGACGAAATGGGCGGCCCACACTACGGCTCCGCCGCTAATCGCGCTCAGGGCCACCCAAGCCGCCTGCAGCGGAGAATTGGTGAACGCTCGCCCCAGCAACGTCAGCGTCAGGAACAGGCCGACGAAGCAGACCAGCGACGCTGCACCCAGCATCCTTGGATCAAGTCCGGCGCCAAGGCCGGTCCACACCTGCAACATCAGGGTCGTCCCCGCCCAGCCGAACAGTAGGCGAGAATATTACCGGAACCTTGCCTATGGATGACCGGACATGGTCAAGGTCTGTTCACGCTGTCGGAACCACAGGCGCCGGCGGCAAAAAGCTCTGCCGGACAGACTCTGCTAACCGAGCGAGTTGTATCGCTGCGATCGCCAAAATACGGTCGCCGCGCTTTGGCAGGGTTCTGTCTGGGCGCTTCACAGGCCACGGAGGGCAAGAGCTAGATGACCGACCTGGGCAGGAGCAGCGGCCAGGCCGCCCTCCAGCAAAGCTATGACGCCGTCGTCATCGGCAGTGGCCTGGGCGGAAGCTCGCTTGCCTATCGGCTGAGCCAGCTTGGCCGCCGGGTGTTGCTGGTCGAGCGCGGCGACTTCCTCAAGCCCGACCGTCGCGACCCGTCGGAGCCCGTGGGCAAATATGTCTACCACATGGTCAAGGACCGGACCGCTCCGCTCTCCTACGTGGGCGGCGCGACCAAGTTCTACGGCTCGGCGCTCTACCGGTTCCGCGAGAGCGACTTCCGTGAAGTCGAGCAGGAAAGCGGGGTCTCGCCCGCGTGGCCTATCTCCTACGCAGACCTGGAGCCCTACTACGAGCAGGCCGAGGATCTCTATCGCGTCCATGGATCGCCCGAGGGGGACCCCAGCGAACCGCCGCGAGCCAAGCCCTTCCCCTATCCGCCGCTGCCCCACGATCCCTTCGTCGCCAAGTTCGTCCAGCGCCTGGAGCGCGCGGGCGCGTCCATCGCCGCCATTCCAAGGGGCATCGACTACCGCCCGGGCGGCCCCTGCGTGCTCTGCTCGACCTGCGACGGGTTCTACTGCCAGCTCGACGCCAAGATGGATGCGGAGATCGCCGCCATCCGCCCGGCGCTGGCCACCGGCAAGCTGCAACTGACCACCGGGACCGACTGTGTCCGCGTGCTTACCGACGGCGAAGGCGGCAAGGTCACCGGCGTGCTGCTCCGCCGCGGTGGCGTTGAGCAGGTGGTCCGCTCAGAAGTGGTCGCCGTTTGCGCCGGCCTGCCGGGATCGGCTCTGCTGCTGCGGCGATCGCGGAATGAGGCCCATCCCGAGGGGCTGGGCAACGCGTCCGGCTCGCTCGGCCGCTATCTAGCCGCGCACTCTGTGGGCTATGTGTTTCCCTTCGTAAGCTGGGGCAAGGTCCCCGACATCCATACCAAGACCTTCGGGATCAACACCTTCTATGACGGCGCTCCGGACTGGCCGTATCCGACCGGAATCATCCAGATCGCGGGGCAGATGCCGTTCTGGGGCGAGGCCTCCAGGCTGATCCAGCCCATCGCCCGGTTCGTCGGCGCCCACAGCCTGATGTGCTTCTACATGACCGAGGCGCCGCCCACGCGCGAGGCGGGCGTCGTGTTCGAGGGCGACGAGATCGTCGGCCGAGTGGCGCCGGTGCACAACGCAAAGACCTTCGCCAAGCTGCGCAGCCTTGCACTCGATACGTTCCACCGCGCCGGCTACCGCACGCTCGCTCGCCAGCGCGCGCCCTATATCTGGCATGAGGTCGGCACAGCGCGGTTCGGCGCCGACCCCGGGACATCGGTGACCGACCCCAACTGCCAGGTGCATGGGATCGAGGGGCTCTACGTCGTGGACGCGTCGGTTCCGCCCTCGGCGGGCGCGGTGAACACCGGGCTGACCATCATCGCCCTCGCTCTGCGGGCGGGCGATCACATCGCCGGCCGGCCGGCCGCTGTCTCAAGGGCCTTCGAGAGCCAACCCAGCCCCGCCTGACCTGGTCACTGCCGCTCCAGGACCCTGCACTCCTTCGAGATCGCGGAGAGGCGCTCCATCATTCGTCCCTGGAGTGCTTCGCAGAGGGCTGGCGCGCTGACCTCGGCTTCGGACCTGGACAGCCGCTCAAGCGCCTCCGCCGTACGCGCCGGGCTGAACCCGAGCAGCGGCCGCACCAGCGGCGAGCGCTTGATCATCTGCCGCAGCGCCGCCGTGGGTTTCGGGGGTGGGGGCGTCAGTCTGGCGGCGAACTGGGCCATGGCGTCCTCGGCGCCATAGGTGACGGTCTGGCCGAACGGCGCAGGCGTGCGGCCATAAGCCAGGATCGGCCCCGCCTCGGGCGGCGGGACCATCGCAAGGCGGAAGTCGCGCCCCAGCGAACGGGTCCAGTCGATCCACTTTGGGACGCCGAAGTTGCGGGACGTCGTAAACGCGAGCCAGGGCACGCCATAGAGGTCGGCGATGATCGCGCCGTGCAGCGACTCCGTCAGCACCATCCGTGCACGCACGATCTTGTTGATCACCTCGTTCGGTTCGGCGCGGGGATCGAGCAGCTCGAAGCCGGTCTGCCGCGCCACCTCGCCCCAACCCGGAAAGTCGAGGGTCTGGAAATGCGGGATCACCACCGTCCCGCCGGTAGGGTCCGCCTTCTTGGGAAAGCCCTCGATCAAGGGGGTCAGGATCGCGCCGTCCGTGATTGCAAGTTCGTCCGGCAAGCCTAGCACCCTGGTGGACACTGGCCCGCGCACGCACCAGTAGCGGACGGTCTTGTCCTTCCACCGCTCTGGCAAGTCGTTGCCGACTCCGCTGGAGAAGACGTGCAGCGTCTTCAGCTTGCCGACCGGCCTGCCGATGATGGTGCCGATGCCGACGAAGCCGACATCGGGGTCGTCATTGAACAACTCCGGCGCCAGCGCCGGCCACAGCACCGCGTTGAGATCGTCGCCAAAATTCAGCGTCGACGTGCGGAAATAGACAAGCTGCATGTCGCGACCTTCTGCGCCTCTCGATGACGGTTGGCGCTGGGGCCGAACGCGTTGCGGGTCAATAGCACGCTCGCCATTGGCGGCGAGGGGATCGCCGGCGCCTCACCGATGGCCGTACCTGAGCAGGACGGTTGATGATATCGCCCCCGCGTGAACGAGGCGTTGAGGGGCGCGCACGGGGGCGGCCGGATTGTCCGTCAATCTGATGCCGGTCGGTGACGGCGGCGTTTCTTCAGACAATCACGACAGACTCGCGCCCGCGGCGGCGCTCTCATTGGAGCTTGACGACGACCTTGCCTTTTGACCGTCCCGTTTCGATGTAGGCCAAGGCTTCATTGGTCGCTTCGAACGGGAAGACCCGATCCATGACGGGGCGAATGATCCCGGCTTCGATCAGCGATGTGATCTGGCTCAGCTGCTCGCCGTTCGCGCGCATGAACAGGAACGAATAGCGGATCTGCCGGCGCTTGGCCTTCCGGCGGATGCCGAAGCTCAGAAGGCGCATGACCTGCCGCAAGGCCCAGTTCAGTCGTTGTTCCTCGGCAAATTCGGGGTCCGGCGGACCGGAGATCGAGATGAGCTTGCCGCTGGGCTTCAGCACATCCAGGGACTTTTCAAGCGTGTCGCTATCCAGGCTGTTGAGCACGACATCGTAGCCGGCCAGGAGCTTCTCGAAGTCCTGCTTCTTGTAGTCGATGGCCACATCGGCTCCGAGGCTCGTGACCAGGTCGATGTTCGCCGTGCCCGTCGTCGTCGCGACCGTCGCACCGATGTGCTTTGCCAGCTGTATCGCGAACGTCCCCACGCCGCCGGAGCCGGCATGGATGAGGACCTTCTGCCCCGTCTCCAGCTTAGCTCGCTCCACCAGCACCTGCCAGGCGGTCAGCCCCACCAGCGGGATGGAAGCCGCCTCCTCCATGCTGAGGTTCCGGGGCTTCAGCGCCACATCGGCTTCGTCGATGGCGATGAACTCCGCGAGGGTTCCGACCCGCCCATCGCGTGGCCGGGCATATACCTCGTCGCCCGGCTTGAAGCGCCGGACGTTCGAGCCGACGCGGACGACTGTGCCGGCCACGTCGTGTCCCAGGATGAATGGGACGCGATACGGGAGAATGGACTTGAACTCGCCATCACGGACCTTGGAGTCCAGAAGGTTGAGTCCCGCCGCGTGGACTTCGACCAGGACATCGTCATTCCGCAGCGTCGGCTCCGGCATGCCGCCAAGGCGAAGAGCGCCCTTCTTCTCGTATCGATCGAGGATGAAAGCCCTCATGACGATCTCTTCTCCGCTCCCTGCGTCGATGCGCTTCAGGACGCTGTGCGATAGCGCTCGGCTGCATGGACCGCGGCGAATCCCGGGAGCATGGCCCCTCGCGCGGCCTGATAGGCGTCCCACTGCCCGGCATCGGGGAGGGGAGGAATGGTCACGGGTTCCCGGCGGTCAAAGCCGACGAGGGCGGCGTCCACCAGTTCGCCGACGTCCATCATCGCCGGCAGCGCGTTGACGTCAGCGCCTGATCGCTCCCAAATCTCGGTGCGGGTCCCAGCCGGTAGCACCGCCTGCACGTAGACGCCTTTCGGTGAGAGCTCGAAGCTCAGCCCCTGGGACAGGAACAGGACGAACGCCTTGGTCGCTCCGTAAACCGAATAGCCAAACTCCGGAACGAGCCCGACCACCGACGAGATGTTGATGATCGCTCCCTCGCCAGCTTCCACAAAGCGCGGCGCCACGGCGCTGGCGAGCCGGACGACGGCGGTGGTGTTGAGTGTGACGAGGCGCTCGATGTCATCGCTTGCCTGTTGTTCGAAGCTGCCCGCAAGGGCCGCCCCGGCATTGTTTACGAGAATTCCAATACGGCGATCGTCACGCAGGCGCGTCTCAACGGCTGCAAGGTCGTCGGCCTTGGTCAGATCTGCTTGCAGAACGTCGATGGCCACGCCGGTCTCCTCGCGAAGACGGGCCGCCAGAAGGTCCAGCCGCGCCTTGTCACGGGCGACAAGGACGAGGTCGTGGCCGCGGCGGGCGAAGCGTTCGGCGTAGGTTGCGCCTATGCCCGACGAAGCTCCGGTGATGAGGACGGAAGGGATAGCGGTCATGGCATTGCTCTCTCGCGAAGGTGAACCTATATTCATGATGATTATCATGATTGGATGCAAATATGATGGTCATCATGTAAATGTCAACCGGGCAGGCGGAGAATCTTTGGAATGAGAGTCAGTCGGGAACAGATGGCGGAGAACCGTCGCCGGATCCTGGACGCCGCCAGCCGGCTGTTCCGTGCGAAGGGGTTCGACGCGGTCAGCGTCGCCGAAGTGATGAAGGCTGCTGGCCTCACTCATGGCGGCTTCTATGGCCATTTCGCTTCGAAGGACGACCTTGTGGCCCAGACCCTCGGCCATGTCCTCGCCGTGGATCCAGGCGGAGGGGGCGATCTTCGGGCCTATCTCGACGCGTACCTATCGCCCAGGCATCGTGACAATGCCGCCGATGGTTGCCCGACGGCAGGCTTGGCCGCGGATATCCGTCACCAGACACGGGCAGCCCGTCTGGCCATGACGAAGGGCCTTCGATCGCAGTTCGACCGCATCGGCGAGGCGCTGCCAGAGATGAGCGCAGCAGACAGGCGCCGCGCGGCCATTGGAAGCTGGGCGGCGATGGTGGGGGCAGTCATCCTCGCTCGGGCTGTCGACGACCCGGCGCTTTCAGATGAGATCCTGGACCTGACGCGCGCCTGGATCGACGCCAGCGTCAGCCAAGTGTCACCCAGTTAGCCCGGGCCGGCTTGTTGTGCAGATTTCATGAGAGCGGCTGGAAACGTGTTCCGCGATCAGCGTCCAGTTCCTCTGGCGCGTCCCGGCGAAAGGTGGTGGCTCCCCGGGTAGGACTCGAACCTACGACAAGTCGGTTAACAGCCGACTGCTCTACCAGCTGAGCTACCGGGGATCGGTTTTGGCCGGAGGGCGCCTATACGCCGCCAGTTCGATCAGCGCAAGGCGCGGGAAGCTGGAAAAAAGAGCCCGGCACGAGGCCGGGCTGTATAGAAGTTGGTGATGGTGGGGTGTCTTCAAAGAAGACTCCATTAACCTAGCCTCGGGCGGTTAATCGCAGATTAACAGCGGCCAGGGCTGTTCTTCATTCAGCAACGATGTGAGTGGGCGCCCACCTGGTGGCCGACCACCGCGCCGCCGCCCGCGCCCAGCACCGTGCCGAGGGTGCGCGAACCGTTGCCCGCCACCTGGTTGCCGATGACGCCGCCAGCACCAGCCGCC
>FTHA01000623.1_pt1 | contig 11657 bp, 10 predicted proteins | sample 1640771 | NCBI WGS metagenome assembly FTHA01 (sample SAMEA3914789, study PRJEB12502) | metagenome | biome: forest; material: soil | place: Canada | collected 2011-07-03 | depth 0.3 m | reverse complement strand
GGCCCAGGCGCGCGGCTATGCGGGCGGCACTGGCGAGCATGGCGCGCACGGCGCATGGGCGATGCGCGACCACGCCTGGTTCATCGCCTTCGCGCCCTATGATGATCCGCGCTACGCCGCCAGCGTCCTGGTCGAGCACGGAGGCTTCGGCGCGGACGCCGCGGCGCCCATCGCGCGGGAGATGATGCGGGTGGCCCTGCTCAAGGATCCGGAGGTGCGCGCGCGCATCGTCCAGCCCGAACCCGCCGCCCCGCCCATCGATCCCAACGCGCCGGCGGACGGGCGCGCGCCCGAGCTGCCGTCAGACACGCCTGCACCCGGAAACGCGGCATGATCTCCAGCGCCCTGTCCCGCCCCGGCGAACGCGACCGCTGGATCGTCAAGTTCGGCGACATCGACTGGATGCTGTGCGGCCTGCTGTGCCTGGTGGCCGGCGCCGGCGGCCTGATGCTCTATTCCGTCGCGGGCGGCTCCTGGAAGCCCTGGGCGGGGGATCATCTGGCCCGTTTCGGACTGTTCTTCGGCCTGATGATCGTCCTGGCGCTGGTGGACCTGAGGGCCTGGTTCGCCCTGTCCTATCCGCTCTATGCCTTCGGCCTGTTCATGCTGCTGGTGGTGGAGGCCGCCGGAGATATCTCGCTGGGGGCCAAGCGCTGGCTGGCGGTGGGCGGGGTGCTGAAATTCCAGCCTTCGGAGCTGATGAAGATCGGGCTCGTTCTGGCCCTGGCGCGGTTCTACCACGCCCTGTCGGCCGAGGACGCAAGGCTGTCATGGAAGCTCATGGTCCCCGTGGCGATGATCGGCCTGCCGGCCGCGCTGGTCGCCCACCAGCCTGATCTCGGCACCGCCATCCTGCTGGCCGCCACCGGCTTTTCGGTGATGGTGATGGCGGGCCTGAGCCTCCGGCTGATCGCCGCCGGCATGGTCGCCTTGGCCGCGGCGACACCGGCGGTCTTCATGTTCGCCCTGCACTCCTATCAGCGCGACAGGCTGCTGACCTTCCTGCACCCGGAGAATGATCCGTCCGGGGCCGGCTACCACACCCTGCAGGCCAAGATCGCCCTGGGTTCGGGCGGACTGCTCGGCAAGGGCTATGGCCTGGGCTCGCAGAGCCAGCTGAATTTCCTGCCGGAAAAGCAGACCGACTTCATCTTCGCGACCCTGGCTGAGGAATTCGGATTCGTCGGTTGCGTCTCGGTGCTGATCCTCTACGCCGCCATCGTCATCATCTCCCTGCGCATCGCGAGCGTGTCCCACAGCCACTTCGGCCGCCTTGCCGGAGCGGGGGTCACCGCCACCTTCGCCCTCTATGTGATGATCAATGGCGCCATGGTCATGGGCCTAGCGCCCGTGGTCGGCGTGCCCATGCCGCTGCTCTCCTACGGTGGGACGGTGATGCTGTCGGTGATGGCGGGCTTCGGCCTGGTCCAGGCAGTGCGGGTGCACCGCTATGCCGAAGTGACCAGCGGCAAGGGCTCGCTGGTCTGAAACGTGCTCTAGATTCAATAGTTTGAGCGCGTTCTTACCGCAAAACCGGGTTCCACTTTTGCGGAACGCGCTCTACAGCGCCGCTAGCGCTTCATCGCCGGCCCGGACAAGGGCGTCGATGATGCCGGGCTCGGTGGAGGCGTGGCCGGCGTCCCAGACGATGTCGAAGCGGGCCTCCGGCCAGGCGGTCTTCAGCCGCCATGCGGCGTCCAGCGGCGTGACCACGTCGAACCGTCCCTGGACGATCCAGCCGGGAATCTGGCGGATGCGGTTCACGTTCTTCAGAATCCACCCATCCTCGGGGAAGAAGCCGCCGTTGACGAAGTAATGGCACTCGATCCGCGCGAAGGCGGTGGCGAACTCCGTTTCGTTGAACTTCGCGGGCCGCGCCTCGGGGCCGCGCAGGGAGATGGTGTCGCCCTCCCACTGGCTCCAGGCCGCGGCCGCCGCGGACTGGACCGCCCGGTCGGCCTTGGTCAGCCGCTTGTGGTAGGCGCCCATCATGTCGCCCCGCTCTTCCGGCGGAATCGGGGCCAGGAACCGCTCCCAAGCGTCCGGGAACAGCATCGAGGCCCCATGCTGGTAGAACCAGTCCAGCTCGCGCTGGGTCAGCAGGAAGATGCCCCGCAGGATCAGACCTGACACCCGCTCCGGATGGGTGATGGCGTAGGCCAGGGCCAGGGTGGAGCCCCAGGAGCCGCCGAACACCGTCCACTTGTCGACGCCGCACTGGATCCGGAGCCGTTCGATGTCCTCGATCAGCGCCCAGGTCGTGTTGTTGTCCAGGGATGCATTCGGCCGGGAGCGACCGCAGCCGCGCTGGTCGAACAGCACCATCCGCCAGCGGTTCGGATCGAAGAACCGGCGCATGGTGGGATTGGTGGCGCCGCCCGGGCCGCCGTGCAGGACAACGACCGGCCGCCCGGTGCGCTTGCCGCACTCTTCGTAATAGATCTCGTGGCCGCCATGGGGGGGCAGCCAGCCGAACGCGAAGGGCTCATTCTCGGGATAGAGGCTGCGCCGCGCGCTTGACCCTGAGGGAGCTGCCAAACTCTGTTCCATCCCGCCAATCTACTGCACAAGCCGAGCGGCGTTCCAGCGCGCGCACCGCATAAGACGCCGAATTCCCCAGGCCGTTGCCTATTAGACCAGCGTGCCGCGCGCGCCGACCAGGGCGGTCCATCCGAGCGCCGCCCAGCCGAGGATCAGCAGCACCCCGCCGATCGGCGTGACGGCGCCCAGCGCCCGCGGGGCGCCGATCGCCATCAGATAGAGCGTGCCGGCGAAGACGAGGCCGCCCGCCAGGAACAGCCAGGCGGCGAGCTGGGCCGCCGAGCCGCCCTGGCGCCAGAGCATGACGCAGGCGAACACGGCGACGGCGTGGACCAGCTGGTAGTGGGCGCCGGTCTGCAGCCAGGATTTCGCCTGCGGATCGCTGACGCCATGCGCGCCAAAGGCCCCGGCCGTCACGGCCATGATCGCACTGACGCAGGCCAGCACCATCCAGATGCGCGGTTGCACTTCCATATCCGCTCCTCGCTCCAGCTAGTCGTCGGTTGGTTCCAGATCGAAGCCCTTGACGCCCGGAAGGGCCAGCAGGCGCTCGGCGAGGCCATCGATGGCCTGTTCCGGTTTCAGGCTGAACGACATGACCCGGTATTCCACCAGGCCCGTCTGCTCGTTCAATCGCCGCGTGAGGCGCCCGGGCTTGAAGCCGGCGTCCGTCAGCAGCGACCGCAGGGCCTGCGGTCCCGGCGCGCTGTCTCGTGTAAAACATACGGTAAGGTGGACAAAGACCTGATGGGGAAGGCGATCTTCCACCCAACGCAGGACGGATAGCGTCAGGAGGACGGCGCCCAGGCCCAGGACGGCGGCGTACCAATAGCCCCCGCCGATCAGCATGCCGAGCCCCGCCACCACCCAGATGGAGGCCGCGGTGGTCAGGCCGTGGACCGAGCGGCGCTCCTTGAAGATCACGCCCGCGCCAAGGAAGCCGATTCCCGTGACCACGCCCTGGGCGATGCGAGAGGCGGCGGCCGGATCGCCGCCCGCGAGGCCAAGGCTCGCATAGACCATCAGCAGGGCGGACCCCAGGCAGACCAGGGCGTAGGTGCGGAAACCCGCCGGGCGGCCATGGTAGGTGCGTTCCAGGCCGATGCCGGCCCCGGCGGCGAGGGCGGCGACGAGCCTCAGCGTCAGGTCAACATAATGGCCCGTCACGTCAGCCCCACAGTTCCGGCCGGGGGGGCTCGATCATCGATCCCAGGATCACCAGGCCAGGCCGCCGGTCCCGCGCCAGGAGCAGCGGGCCGTCCAGGTCCACGAATTCGGCCCCCTGGGCGAGGATCATGGCGGGAGCCATGGCCAGGGACGTGGCCAGCATCGAGCCGGCCATGGTCATCAGGCCCCGCGCCCGCGCCGCCTCGGCCAGGGCCAGGGCCTCGGTGAGGCCGCCGGCCTTGTCGAGCTTGACGTTGACGCAGGCATAACGGCGGGCGACCGCGTCGAGGTCGGCGCGGGTGTGCAGGCTCTCGTCGGCGCACAGGGGCACGGGGCTGTCGAAGCCCTCCAGGGCCTCGTCCTCTCCAGCCGGCAGGGGCTGTTCGATCAGCTTGACCTCGAGCGCGGCCAGTTCGCCGGCGATCTCCGCCAGGTCCTCGAAGGCGAAGGCCTCGTTGGCGTCGATGATCAGGCGCGTCCTGGGCGCGGCTTCGCGCACGGCGCGGACGCGGTCCAGGTCATCACCGCCGCCGATCTTGAGCTTCAGCATGGGCCTGCGTGCGGCGGCGCGCGCGGCGTCGGCCATGGCCTCGGGCGATCCGAGGCTGATGGTGTAGGCGGTCTTCACGGGATCCAGCCGCCGGCGCCCGGCGATGACGTAGGCGGGGGTCCCTGTCCGCTTGGCCTCCAGGTCCCACAGGGCGCAGTCCAGCGCGTTGCGGGCCGCGCCGGCGGGCAGCAACGTCTGGAGCTCGGTGCGATCGCAGCCGGACTGGACCTTGTCGCGCACCGTCTCGATCTGGCCAAGGACGCCTTCGACGCTCTCGCCGAAGCGCGGATAGGGGACCGCCTCTCCGCGGCCGCGCGCGCCGGCCTGCGTGATCTCGACCGTCACCACGTGCGCCTCGGTCTTGGCCCCGCGGGAGATGACGAACGGTTGGGCGAGGGGCCAGCGTTCGTCGCTCGCCTTGAGCGACCGGATCAACGCGTCTCGCCGAGGGCCGCGTCGAACAGCAGGAAGGCGCGGCCTTCCGCGGTGGACAGCAGGCCGGTCACCATGGCGCCGTCCCGGTTCTGGTCGGCGAGGGTCTGGTCCAGCACGGTCCAATAGCGCTGGACATATCGCTCGGCGTGTTCGCGAAGCGTCGGTTCCGCCAGGGCCCGGCGCGAGAGCCGCCGCACCCCGGCCGGGGCGATGTGGCGCACGACGGTGCGCGCGCCAGGGATGTCGCCCGCCTCCATCACCGCCGCGATCTCGTCGATGCGGGCCTGGGGCAGCAGGGCGGAGGTGTCGACCCCCAGGCCCTCGATCTCGCCCATCAGCTCGCCTGCGAGCCGGCCGTCCTCTGCCGGCGCATCGTCCATGGACGACAGCAGCTCCTGCCAAGTCCAGCTTCCTCCAGCCGCCGCCGGCGCCTCGGCCGGCGCCTCGAACAGGCTGCTCACCTGCGTGTCGGCGTTGGTGGGCGACAGCTTGAGGCGGGGGCGCAGACCCGCCCCGAGCGCGGAGGCGCGGGAGGCGAAGCTGAAACGGGGCTTGGCGGGCTCTGACGGCTCCGGCGGCGGCGTAGCGGCCGGTCCCGGTTCGTGCTGCGTCCGCACCTCCAGTGCGTCATCACCGGTCAGCGGCGTCAGCGACGGCATATGAGACGGCGAGCGGGGCGCGCCGCCGGGCCGGCCCGAGACCACGCCCATCAGCCGCACGGCCTCGCTCAGCATTTCATAGTTGCGCTTCACGCGATCCTGGAAGGCCGCGTCGATGGCCTGGGTCTCTTCGGCCGCCGCGCGGGCCGAGGCGAGAAGGCCCGAGAAGCCCGCGGAGATGGTCGCCCGCAGTTCCTCGGCCTGGGCCTGGGTCTGGGCCGGCAGCTTGGCGACGCGGGTCTCAAACTCCGACACCGCGGTCTCGAGCTCGTGCAGGACGGACTTGGCGTGATCCGTCGCCCGCTCGATGCGCTCGCCGGTCGTGGCGGCGGCCTGGTCGACCAGTTCGGCCGACTTGGCGATCAGGGCGTCGGCGTCGTGCAGCCGCGCCTGGAAGGCGGCCTCCGCTCTCTGACTGGCGGCGAAGGCCGTTTCGCCGAGTTCCTCCATCTTGCGGCGGGCGGCCTCGTGATGGGTTTCGGCCAGGCGGCTCGCCGTCTCGGCGGCCTCGGTCATGGTCTCCAGGCTCTTCAGGGCGTCCTCACGCAGGGAGTCGCTCTGCGTCCGCGCCGCGTTGGCGAGGGAAACCATCTGGCTCTTGACGCCGTCCTCGAGGGCGCCGGCCTCGCGCGCGCCCACTCCCGCGAGCGCCTGCAGGCTCTGGTCGACATCGGCCTCGATGGCCTCGCGCTCGAACCGCGCCGCCTCCGACACTGCACCAAGGGTCTGCAGGGCGCTGGCGGCCAAGAGGTCCCGCTCGGCCTTGGTGGCCTCGGCGATCTCCTGCGCCTGGGCGGCCGCGGCTTCCGAGAACTCGCGGATGGTCTCGCCGGCGCTGAGGGCGGCCGCGTTCAGGTCCGAGACGCTGAGCTGGGCGTTGGCCACCACGCTCGAAAGCTGGGCGCACTGGGTCTCGATCTTGAGCGAGAGGTCCTCGTGGTCCGCGCGCAGGGTGTGGGCCACTGAGATCAGGGCGGCGCGCTGGCCGGTGAGGGTGTCCTCCATGGCGCGGATCTGGTCGCTGACCCCGATGGTGCCGGTCTCGAGGCGGGCGATCTGGCGGGCGAGGTCCTCGCTGGCCAGCCGCGCGGCCTGGCCGGCGTCGCCCGCGGCCGTGGCGAGGTCCGTCGCGCGTGCGGCGAGGGCCGCCTCGGCTTCGCCGATCTGAGCCTGGGCGAGGTCGGAGGCCTCCGCGACCATCTTGGCCTGACGCATCACTGCCTCGGCGACCGCCGCCGCGCGGCCGTCCATCACGGTGGTCAGCGCGGTCATGTCCTCGCGCTCGCGGCCAAGGGTCTGGCTGAGGGCGTTGGCGGCCTTGGCGGATCGGGTGGTCGCTTCGGTGAGCTTGGCGGTTTCTTCCGCGAGGGCCTGGCGCAGGCTCAACAGCTCGGCCCGGGCGTTGGCGGCGGCCATGGCGGCGGCCTGGATCTCAAGCCGCACGGCCTCGACGGCATGGCCGGTCTCCCCGAGCGCCAGGGCGGCGGGCTCCAGCATGTCCTGTGCGATTGCCTTGTGCCGGACCACCTCGGCGGCGAGCCGGGACCCCTGGCTCATGGCGTAGGCCGCGATCCAGAAGAAGCCGATGGGCGCTATCGCGAGCACCGCCAGGGCGGCGACCTGGAACGGCTGAAACTCCAGCGTCCCGATGGGGCCCTGGTATCCGGCGCCGTAGAGCACCAGCGCCGCCCAGAGGAGTGTCGCGAGGCCGGCCGCGATATAGAGGCCGCGGCCGGGGCCCTGGCCTTTCAGGGCGACCCTTAGGGGACGGGGCTGCAGGCCGCCGACCGCCTGGCCGGTGGAGGCGGGCGGCGCGTCCTGGACGGTCTGGGTCAAGGAGCCGAGCGACGAGGGCGCGACCGCGTCCAGGGTTGGCAACTCAAGATCGTTGTCGGCTTCCACCGCCAGATGATCGGCCCCGTCCGCGGAGGCGTCGAACTTCTCGGTTTTCATGCGCGACCGGACCCTCGGCAGGCGAATAATACAGTTGGCGCGCGGCGCCCCGCCCCAGGAGTTCGCGCGTCACTTGAAAAATACCGGAACAGCTCGCTGCGCGCAAAGAGACCGTGGGGCAATCCTCCGCGAGCCGACCCTAGACTCTTCGTACGTCCCTGGCGAGCGGGCAGGGCGGGGTCTGGCGGAGGGCGCCGGACGCGGGCGTCCAGGCCCGGCTGGCCGCCGGCGCGGCCTTCGGGCTGGGGCAGTCCTTGAGCGTAACGCCGAAATGGGCGAACGCCGCGGCCGCGAGCGCGACCACGAGCGTTTCAATCGACTGGATGAAAGCGTGCATCCGAGTCCCCTGCGGATGACGCGGCTTATGAGTCAGGTTCGGGGCTAGGACAAGATGTCGCAGCATGAACTTTTGGACAGGATCAGGCGCCGCGCCGCTCAGATCAGGTCCGTGCGGCCCGCCCGTTTCAACGCGTCGACGATTTCCTTGACCCTCTGGGCGCTCGACCTGGGCGCCACGAGCACCGCGCCGCCTTCCACAACCACGATCAGGTCGGCGGCGTCGATCACGGTCACGAGCGGTCCGTCGCTGCGGACCAGGCAATCCTTGGCGTCCAGCACGATCACGTCGCCGGTCACCGCGTTGCCCGCGCCGTCCCTCCTGGATACCTCCCAGATGGCGGCCCAGGAGCCGAGGTCGCTCCACGCCGTGTCGAGCGGCGCGACGGCGACGCCTTCGGCCTTTTCCATGATCGCGTAGTCGATGGAATCGGAAGGGCAGGCCTCGAAGGCGGCGGCGTCCAGGGCGATGACGCCGGGCCGGCGCGCAGCGGCCGACAGCGACGCCTCGGCCGCCTTCAGGATGGCGGGCTGCTGGCGGCGCATTTCCTCCAGCATCCGGTCGGCCCGGAACAGGAAGTAGCCGCCGTTCCAATAATAGCGTCCGTCGGCGAGGTAGCCGAGCGCGGTCTCGAGGTCCGGCTTCTCGACGAACTCCGCGGCCTCGAAGATGTCGCCCAGCGGATCGCCAAGCCGGATATAGCCGTAGCCGGTCTCAGGATGGGTCGGCTTGATGCCGAAGGTCACCAGCCGGCCCGCGCGGGCGGCCTCGACCGCCGCCCCGGCGACGCGCCTGAAGGGCGCGGAATCAGGAATGTAATGATCCGACGGCGCCAGCAGCACGAGGCCTTCGGGATCGCCCTGTTCCACGCGCCAGGCCGCAGCGACGGCTGCGCAGGGGGCGGTGTTGCGGCCGAAGGGTTCGAGGATGAGCAGGGGCTTGGGGTCGAAGCCGTCGAGCTGGCGGCCGATCTCATCCGCATGGGCGGTGTTGGTTACGATCGCGGCCGGCCCGAACAGGCCGTCAGGGCCCGGCGCCAGCCGGTCCATGGTCGCCTGGATCAGGCTCCGTTCGCCGATAAGCTTGCGCAATTGCTTGGGATGCGCGGCCCGCGACGCCGGCCACAGCCGCGTGCCCGAACCGCCTGACAGGATAACCGGGGTAATGATGGACAAGGACTCGCTCGGCCGCTCTGCACCCGCCTAATGCTGTGGTTGGCGCGCTCGCGCAAGGACCATGACCACCGGCGCCCACGTCCTGGTCCTTCGGCGGCGACGGGCGCGCCGGCTCGTCCGCCGATGGCGCGTATCTTGCCAATCCACTAGCATCGCAGCTTGGCCGCCCTGTCCGGACGGCCGGGCGTATCAAAGCGACCCAAGCGTGACCGGGGATTCCATGGGCGTGTATTCGATCTGGCCGTACTTCGTCTGCATGGCCGTGCTGCTGGGCGTAGAGGCCCTGCCGGTGTTCAAGGCCGCGGACCAGCCGATCGCCCAGCAGAACCGCCGCCTCACCATCGATGGTCTGCGCGGCTTCCTCGCCCTGGGCGTCTTCTTCCACCATGCCGCCATGTACCAGATCGCCCTCACCCAGGGGGTCTGGAGCCTGCCGCCGTCCCAGTTCTACATCCTGACCGGCCAGTTCGGCGTCTCGATGTTCTTCATGATCACCGGCTACCTGTTCTGGTCGCGGGTCCTGCGGGACAAGGGCCGCACGGACTGGGCCTCGCTTTACATCAGCCGCGTGTTCCGTATTGGCCCGATGTACCTGTTCGTCATCGGCGTGATGTTCCTTTTCGCCCTGGCCGGCCCCGGCCTGCACCTTCAGGTCCCGCCCGCCAGGCTGGCGATGTCCGTCGCCAAATGGCTGTCGCTTGGACTTTGGCAGGGCGGCGACGTCAATGGCTACGACAAGACAACCCTGCTGCTGGGCATGACCTGGAGCCTGCGCTGGGAGTGGCTGTTCTATCTCAGCCTGCCGATCCTCGCGATCCTGCCGAGGTTCATCCGGGCCCGTCATGCGCCGTTGCTGTTCACGGCCACAGGCCTGCTGCTATGCCTCGCCTACGCGGCGTCGCGGGGGCAGGGGGCGGAGGCGGGCAAGGGCCAGCTGGCCGTCTTCGCGGCCCTGTTCTTCACCGGCATGACCTGCGGATCGCTGGAGAATAGCGGGCTGCGCCTGAAGCTGCCGGACTGGCTGGGCTCGCTGCTGGCCGTGGGCGTGCTGGCCCTGGCGTTCGCGATCTCGCCGAGCGGGTACCGGGCTTCGGCCGTGGCCCTGCTGGCTGTGGTCTTTTACCTGATCTCGTCCGGCGCGACGCTGTTCGGCCTCCTGACGCTGAAGCCCGCACTGCGGCTCGGCGACATCAGCTACAGCATCTACCTGTTGCAGGGGATCGTGACGACCTCCGCCCTGTCCTTCGGTCCTGCGCGCGACTTCGCGGTCCAGGGCCCCGTCCAGCACTGGCTGCTGGTGCTGGTCAACGCCTTGATCCTGGTGGTGTTCGCCAACCTGACCTACCACGGGGTCGAGCGCACGGGCATCGCCTGGGGCAAACGGGCCACAGCCCTCTGGCGGACCCGCTTTCCACGCAAGACCGACGCAGCGTCCCGCCCGGCGCCCAGCCCGGTGGGGATCCAGCCCTAGGATCGGCCGCCCGCCGTAAGTTGGCGCCCAAAAACTGGGCAAATCGCGCACCGAAATGTCTGTATTTCAGACACGTCGTCTGGTCGAACATCAGTTAATTGCAAGTAACAGGCAATTAACCTGTCGCGGATAACGCTATCAGCCAGGGTGGATGGGGGGCCGCGTGTGCAATGAGCACCGATGAGACCAGTTTGCGTCCGGAACGTATCCTGGAACTCTCGGAGCGGATCAGCGCTGTCGCGGGCGCCAAGATTGGCGAAATCAACACCGTTAACCGGTCGGCCAAGATGCTGGCCATCAACGCGTCCATCGTCGCGGCGCGTGCGGGCGAAGCCGGCAGCGGCTTCGCGATCCTCGCCGACGAGTTCAAGAAGATTTCCGGCGAGATCGACGCCGTCGCCTCATCGCTTGAGACGGAAGTCCGGGCGGATCTCAAGGAACTGAACCAGATCGGGGGCGGCATCCTGGGCCACCTGCGCGGCCAGCGCCTGGCCGACATGGCGTTGAACGCCATCGAGATCATCGACCGCAACCTCTATGAGCGGACCTGCGACGTGCGCTGGTGGGCGACCGACTCCGCCGTCGTCGCCTGCGTCGCCGAGCCCGCCGACGACCAGGCCCGTTTCGCCAGCAAGCGGCTGAAGGTGATCCTGGACGCCTACACCGTCTATCTCGACCTGTGGATCTGCGACGCCGAGGGCAGGGTCGTGGCCAACGGCCGGCCGGACCGGTACCGCACTGTGAAGGGCCAGTCGGTCGCCCACCTGCCGTGGTTCAGCAAGGCCATGGCCACGCGGTCGGGGGACGACTTCGTCGCCAACGATATCGAGCGGGTGCGCGCCCTGGATGACGCGCCGGTGGCCACCTATGCGGCGGCGATCCGCGCGGGCGGCGCGGTTGATGGCAAGGCCATCGGGGTGCTGGGCATCCACTTCGATTGGCGCCCGCAGGCCAAGGCGGTGGTCGACGGCGTGCGCCTGACCGACGATGAACGGATGCGCTCCAGGGTTCTGATCCTCGACGAGGGCTTCCGCATCCTGGCGTCATCCGATTCCGCGGAAGACCTGCATGGCGTCGTGGATATCGACGTGTCCCAGGGGGAGATGGGGGCCTATTCCGACGGCGCCCGCATGGTCGGCTACGCCCGCACGCCGGGGTACGAGACCTACAAGGGCCTCGGCTGGTACGGCTGCATCATGCAGGCGGCCTGAGGGGCTGGTCCGCAGGCGCCGCCAAAGGCGGCGTTTCCGCAGCGACGAAATTGACGAATTGGCTCCCCGGGTAGGACTCGAACCTACGACAAGTCGGTTAACAGCCGACTGCTCTACCAGCTGAGCTACCGGGGATCGGCCTTGCCGGAGCGGCGCCT
>FTHA01000971.1_pt1 | contig 11689 bp, 7 predicted proteins | sample 1640771 | NCBI WGS metagenome assembly FTHA01 (sample SAMEA3914789, study PRJEB12502) | metagenome | biome: forest; material: soil | place: Canada | collected 2011-07-03 | depth 0.3 m | reverse complement strand
CGCCGGCCTATTGCGAGGTGACCGCGACCATCAACCCCACGCCGGGATCGAGCATCGGCGTCGTCTATCGCCTGCCTGACGGTTGGAACGGCAAGCTCCTGGGCCTGGGCGGCGGCGGCTGGGCCGGAAACGTCAGGCTGGACGCGGCCGAGCCTGGGCTGACCCGCGGCTACGCCACCGCCCAGACCGATGGGGGCCATCCATCAACGAGCCCGTGGGACACCGCCTGGACGTCCAACCCCGAGGCGATCACCGATTTCGCCTGGCGCGCCATTCACCAGATGACCGCGGTCGGCAAGCTGGTCGTGGCCAGGTACTACGGCAAGCCCCAGGCGCGGACCTACTACCAGGGCTGCTCGACCGGGGGGCGGCAGGGCCTGATGGAGGTGCAGCGCTTCCCTGACGACTATGACGGCGTGATCGCCGGCGCGCCGGTATACAACCTACTGGTCCAGACCTCCGCCGTGATCCGCAACCAGACCTTCAGCGCTCCGGGCGCAGGCTTCACCGAGGAGCAGTTCAAGCTGGTCAACGACGCGGTGCTGAAGGCCTGCGATGCGAGCGACGGCCTCGCCGATGGAGTCATCGGCGACCCACGGACGTGCGCGTGGGATCCGGCGAAGCTTCAATGCAAGTCCGGGGACGCCGGACCCAACTGCCTGTCCAAGACCCAGGTCGACGCCCTGCACGCCGCCTATCGCGGCGTCCAGGAGATCGACGGGCGCCAGGCTGCCTGGCCGCTCGCCCGCGGAGGAGAGGTCGGCTGGTCGCGCTTCATGCAGGTCTCCGGAACCACCAAGGATGCCACCAATGGCGGCGGCCTGGGCGGCCTTCGCGGCCCCCTGCTGGGGGACCCCAACTTCGACATGTCCAAATTCGACCACACCCGGGATCTGGCGACGATCCGCTCCAGCGCCTTCGCCAAGGCCTATGAAGCCAGCGATCCGGCGATCAGCGGCTTCCTCGGAAAGGGGCGCAAGCTGTTGCTCTGGCATGGCTGGTCCGATCCGGGCCCCAGCCCCATCGGCACCATCGCCTATCACGAGCACGTGCAGGGGGCGGCCACCGGCGCCGCGTCCAACGAGCGCCTGTTCCTAGCTCCGGGCGTCTACCATTGCGGCGGTGGTCCTGGCCCCGACCGGTTCGATCTGCTGGGCGCCCTGGACCGCTGGGTCGAGTCGGGCGAGCCGCCGGCCACGCTCCTGGCGACCAAGGTCGGTTCGAAGGTCTCCCGACCCCTGTGCCCGTATCCCGCCCTGGCCCACTACAAAGGGTCCGGCGATCCGGACTCCGCCGCCAACTTCGAGTGCCGATAGGCTTGGTCCCACAGCGGCGGCATGACATAAGGCCGCCCGCCTGCCCAGATACGTGGCCTGTGCGCTCTGAGGACGGAGCGTTGTGGTCCTTTAAATAGAGAATAAAGATGTCGCTGCAGATCATTGAAAAATCAGGTGAAGGCTTGAGCCGCACCTTCGGGGTGACGGTGCCCGCCAAGGATCTGACCGACAAGCTCGAGGCCAAGATCGCCGAGATCACCCCGCAGCTGAACCTCAAGGGATTCCGCCCCGGAAAAGTCCCCGCCGGGCACATCCGGCGTCTCTATGGCCGCTCCCTGATGGGAGAGGTGATCGAACAGACCCTCAGCGAAAGCACCCAGCAGGCGCTGGAGGGGGCCAAGCTTCGGCCCGCGGGCCAGCCGGACCTGAAGCTCGAGTCGGACATGGATCAGGTGCTCCTGGGCAAGGCCGACCTCGCTTACGAGATCGCCGTCGAGCTGATCCCCGAGTTCGACCCGGTCGACGTCACGACCCTCAAGCTCACGCGTCCGGTCTATGAACCGAGCGAGGCCGAGGTGGACGAGGCCATCGCCGAGCTGGCGACGCAGAACCGCACCTACGAGGCGCGTACGGGCAAGTCCGTCAAGGCGATCGACGGCGACATGGTGGTAATCGACTTCCTCGGCCGCATCGACGGCGAGGCCTTCGAAGGTGGAGCGGCCACCGACGCCCAGCTGGTGTTGGGCTCCGGCCAGTTCATCCCTGGATTCGAGGAGCAACTGGTCGGCGCCAAGCCGGACTCCAAGCTCACGGTCAAGGTGAGCTTCCCCGACGACTACGGCGTCGAAAACCTGAAGGGGAAGGCCGCCGAGTTCGAAGTGGACGTCAAGGAAGTCCGCGCGCCCGTCGAGGCCAAGCTCGACGACGACTTCGCCAAGACGCTGGGTCTGACCGATCTCCCCGCACTGCGGGAGGCCGTGACGGGCCAGCTGAAGTCCCGTTACGACTCGATGTCGCGGTTCAAGGTGAAGCGCGCGCTGTTGGACGTGCTCGACACGAAACACGACTTCCCGCTGCCTCCCGGCATGGTCGAGGCCGAGTTCGGCGGCATCTGGGCCCAGGTCCAGGCCGAGAACGAGCGCGAAGGGATTTCCGAGGAGGACAAAGGCAAGTCCGAGGAGCAGCTCCAGGCTGAATACCGCAAGATCGCCGAGCGGCGCGTCCGCCTGGGTCTGGTGCTGGCCGAGATCGGCCGGCGGCAGAACGTCACCGTATCCGAGCAGGAAGTGCTGCAGGCCGCCCGCGACGAGGCCATGCGCTTCCGGGGCCAGGAGCAGCAGATCTTCGACGCCATCCGCAACAATCCGCAGATGCAGGCCCAGATCCGGGCCCCGCTCTATGAGGACAAGGTGGTCGACGCCATCATCAGCCAGGCCACGGTGACCGAGCAGAAGGTCTCCAAGGACAAGCTCATGCAAGAGGATGAGCTGCCGGCCGGCTATGGCGGCGACGATGCAGGGGAGGGGGCCAAAGCCGCCCCCAAGGCAAAGACCAAGGCCAAAGCCAAGGCCGCTGCCGAGCCGGACGCAGCGCCCGAAGCGGCGGCCGAGGCGGCTCCCGCAGCCAAGCCGAAGCGGGCCGCCAAGGCCAAGGAAGGCTGATCACGTCTGGCCCCGCCGCGCCCCTTGGCGGCCGGCACGCCTTGCAACGACTCCCGCGCGACGCGATATGAGGCGGGAGGGAGCTGGATCGCAGCTCCGCCAATCATCATCGAGCCGAGAGCCTCCCATGGAATACCGGACAACCGCCCTGAACCTCGTGCCGATGGTCGTCGAGCAGACCAGCCGCGGCGAACGGGCCTTCGACATCTTCTCCCGCCTGCTCAAGGAACGGATCGTCTTCCTCAACGGGCCCGTGGATGACGGGGTGTCGGCGCTGATCTGCGCCCAGCTCCTGTTCCTGGAATCGGAGAACCCGAAGAAGGAAATCCACATGTACATCAACTCGCCGGGCGGGTTGGTGACCTCGGGGTTCGCGATCTACGACACCATGCAGTACATCAAGAGCCCGGTGGCGACCGTGTGCATGGGCCTGGCGGCCTCGATGGGGTCGTTCCTGCTGGCGGCCGGCGAGAAGGAACACCGGATCGCCCTGCCCAACGCCCGGATCATGGTCCACCAACCTTCGGGCGGCTTCTCGGGCCAGGCCTCCGACATCGAGCGCCACGCTGAGGACATCATCAAGACCAAGCGGCGGCTCAACGAAATCTACGCCAAGCACACCGGCCAGCCGATCGAGAAGATCGAGAAGACCCTCGACCGGGACTATTTCATGACGGCGGACGAGGCCAAGGAGTTCGGCATCGTCGACCACGTGTATGAGTCGCGGGAACTCGCCGAAGCGGGCTGAGCCCCTTCGCGTCGAGACGCTGTCCAACCGAACTGACTGATCGTTCAGCGAGCCGCGGTAGTCTGCTACCGCGGCTCGCGGCTTGTCTGCGGCCAAATTGCGCACAAGCTTTGGTCAGTGGACCGAAGGATGCGCACTCGCCATGCAGTTCGCGCCCCCCTGCGCGATTTCGGCGCGTTTTGCCGGATGGGGGGATTGTCACGGCGGATCGGCCTGCGGACAGTGGGCTCAATAAGCTGTTCTTGCAGGAGTATGGGAGCGGATTTCAGCAATAGATTGGCCGCCTGGCCGGTTCAGGTGGCAAAGCCGCTCGCGGCTTAGGTGTCGTATTGCGCTATCGCTACCTATGAATGCTTCAGGATACGGCGTCTACGCTTCGGTGATGGGGGAATGGTGGCGGCGCTTCGGCGCGTTGACCATGGAAACGTGCAGATCGGCCCAAATCAACAGGGGATCTGGACATGAAATCCGCTTTCGCAAGTGCAAGCACTATTACATTGATGTGGGCCCTGGCTTCCGCCAGCCCGGCCCTCGCCGCCTCCGCCGCGCCCGTCGCAGACGCGAGCGCATCGGGCGCAGAGCTCATCGTCACGGGAACACGCGTGGTTGGCCTGAAGGCCGCCGACAGCCCTGCGCCGATCCAGGTGCTGGGCGCCGATGTGCTCAAGCACACAGGACAGCCCGATCTTCTCCAGGGACTGTCGCAGAACCTGCCGTCCTTCAACGCCGAGGCGGTAGGGGGCGACACCGCCAACCTCACCCTTTCGGCGGCGCTGCGCGGCCTCAATCCCAATGACACCCTGGTCCTGGTGAACGGCAAGCGCCGACATCCCACAGCCAACCTGCACGTGGACCCGTCCGTATTCCAAGGCGCGGCGACGGCAGACCTCAGCCTCATTCCCGTTGCCTCCATCGACCACATCGAAGTGCTGCAGGATGGCGCGGCGGCGCAGTACGGCACGGACGCCATCGCCGGGGTGATCAACATCATCCTCAAGACCTCCGATCATGGCGGGGTCTTCTCGGGCTCCGGCGGGCAATACTACCAGGGCGATGGCGCGACCGGGGCGACCTCGGTCAACTTCGGCGCCCCCCTGGGATCACAGGGGTTCATCAACGCCACGGGCGAGGTGCGCTATCACGACTTCAGCCGCCAGGGCGGCTCGGACCGCCGTGTTTTCAATCTGGACGGCACGATCAAGTCCACCGACAACGCGATCGATACGGCGGGCCTGCCTGGTGCGCCGGGTTCCCCGAACGTCAACAACATCAACGGCGACGCCCGCTCGACGGTCTACAACGCCTTTGTCAACGCCGGGTACGATCTGGGCTCCGGGATCGAGGCCTACACGTTCGGCAGCTTCAGCCACCGCAAGGCGCAAGCCTATGAGAACTATCGTGTGCCGAGCCGGGTGACCCGGGTCGACCCGACCACTCTGGCCACCATCGTGCCGTTCCCGAACGGCTTCAATCCCAAGGAACAGCTGGTGGAGGACGACTTCGCCGTCACCGGCGGCCTCAAGGGCGACGTCGGGGGATGGGTCTGGGACCTGTCGACGACCTATGGCCACGACAAGGATTCAATCTCCACCGTCGACACCGCCAACGCCTCGCTGTTCGCGGACACCGGGCTCACGCCGAGAAACTTCTATGACGGCAAGTTCACGAGCTCACAGTGGACCGGCAACCTTGACATCTCGCGCACCATCGATGTCGGCATGGCCTCGCCGCTCAACTTCGCCATCGGCGGCGAGGTGCGCAAGGACACCTACGAGATCAGCCCCGGCGACGCCTTCTCGATCTACAAGGAGGGCGGCCAGTCGTTCCCCGGCTTCCAGCCAAGCGACGCAGGCGCGCACTCGCGGACCAACGAAGCCGCCTACCTGGACTTCGCCGTCGATCCCGTCACGGGCCTGAAGGTCGATCTCGCTGGCCGCTTCGAGCATTACAGCGACTTCGGCGACACCTTGGTCGGCAAGCTGACGACGCGCTACGACTTCAGTCCCGCCTTCGCCATTCGCGGCACCATCGCCAGCGGCTTCCGCGCGCCGACCCTGGCCGAGGAGTACTACTCCGCCACCAACGTCGCGCCGACGTTCGCGGTCGTGCAACTGCCGGCGAACTCTCCCGCCGCCAAGGCCGCCGGCTTCCAGAACCTGAAGGCCGAGAAGTCGATCAATCTGAGCGTCGGCTTCGTCGCCCACCCCGCGGAACACCTGCAGGTGACGGCTGACGCCTATCAGATCCGCATCAAGGACAGGATCGTCGCCACGGGCACCCTGCTGGGCCTGAACGGGACCACCGTCATTTCGCAGGGCGTGCTCAACGCCATCGCGGCGCACGGCAACGTGCTCGATCCGAACGTCAGCTACGTCGGCATCAGCGTCTTCACCAACGGCGTCAATACGCGGACACGCGGCGTCGAAGTGACCGCCACCTATGCGTCCGACTTCGGCGAGATGGGACATGTCGATTGGTCGGCGGGCTTCAACTACAACGAAACCGCGGTCCGGAAACTGGCCGCGCTGCCGGCCGTGGTCTCCAATCCCTCGGCAGGCCAGACCACCATCCTTGGGCCGTCGGCGCTGACCAACCTGACGACGGCCACACCCAGGTGGAAGCTCGTGCTCGGGGCCTATGCGACCCACGGCAAGTGGAGCGTGAACCTGCGTGAGGCCATCTATGGCAAGACCTCGCAGATGGTCAGCACCGATGGGACCGGGAACAACGGCATCAACGAGCAGATCGGGGTCACCGCCATCACCGACCTCGACATCGGCTACAGCGTGACCCACGCCCTGAAGCTCGACATCGGGGCCAACAACCTGTTCAACACCCGGCCGCCCGGAGTCCCCAATATCCCGGACGGAAGCGGGGGCGTCAGGCCGGCGGACGGCGGCAACGTCTACAATGCGCCCATCGCGTTCTCGCCGTTCGGCATCAACGGCGGCTACTACTACGGACGGGTGACCTATACCTTCTAATCAGGTCGCCGGCCGCGTTGAGGGCGACCTCGGCGCGGACCGCCGCCCTGAGGAGTGGATCGAAATGGCGTGACGGGGGCGCCCTCAGGATCGTTGGCCGAGGCGGTCGAGCAGGCGGCGGCGCTGCTCGCCACCGATCCCGCGCGCGCCGAGATCAGCGCGGGCCGGATTCTGAAAGCTATTCCCTCTGATCCGAGGGCGCTGCTCATCGTCGGCTCGGCGCGCCGGCGGCGGGGCGACGTCAGCGGCGCCCGCACGGTGCTGGAACCCCTCGCGCGCGCCTTTCCCCGGGCCGCCCACACCCAGTACGAGCTAGGGCTGGTCTTCGCCGCGCTGGGCGAGACTCCGCAAGCGGTCGCGGCGCTGGGGCGGGCGGTCGCCGTCAACCGTGACCTGTCCGAAGCCTGGCGCGCGCTAGGGGAGCTGTTGTTCAAGCAGGGGGACGCGGCGGGCGCCCAGGCCGCCTTCGCCGAGCAGGTTCGCGCCTCCGTACAGGATCCGGCGCTCAGACCCGCCGCGGAAGCTCTGTTCGCCGGGCGCCCCGAGCAGGCCGAACCGCTGTTGCGCCGACGCCTTGAGGTCTCACCCACCGACACCGTCGCCCTGCGGATGCTGGCGGAGGCGATCGCCGCCCTGGGGCGTCATCGCGACGCCGAGCTGCTGTTCGTCCGCTGCCTCGAGCTCGACCCCGACTACGACGGCGCGCGCTTCTGCTTCGCCGATCTGCTGCACCGCCAGCAGAAGGCGTCCGACGCTATTCCCCATGTCGACGCTCTGCTGGCCCGCGATTCGGCCGAACCGGCGTACCGGAATCTGATGGCGGCCTGCCTTGGACTCGTCGGGGCCTATGACCGGGCGCTTGCGCTCTACGAGGGGCTGCTGGCTGAGTTCCCCACGCAGCCGAAGATCTGGCTCAACTACGGCCATGCTCTGAGGACTGTCGGCCGGAGGGAAGAGGCGGTCGTCGCCTACCGGCGTTGCCTCGCCCTGGCGCCCGAACTCGGGGACGCCTACTGGAGCCTCGCCAACCTGAAGGTCGCGCCGATCTCGCCCGCCGAGGAAGCCGCCATGCTGGCGCAGCTCGAACGCCCGGGCCTGGACGCCGAGGATCGCCTGCATTTGCACTACGCCCTGGGCAAGGCGCTGGAAAACCGGGGTGAACACGCGAACGCCTTCGACCACTACGCCCGCGGCGCCGCGATCCGGCGTGGCCAGGTCGCCTACGACGCCTCCGCGATGACGGCTTTCGTGAGCAGGTCAAAGGCGCTGTTCGACCCGGCCTTCTTCGCCGAGCGGGCAGGGGCGGGATCGAGGTCGGATGAGCCGATCTTCATCGTCGGGCTTCCCCGGTCAGGCTCGACGCTGATCGAGCAGATCCTCGCGAGTCACTCGGCCGTCGAAGGCGTCGGAGAGCTTGCGGAGGTGGGGTTCATCGCCGGAGAGCTGGGCGCCGGCTACCCGGAAATCCTGGCTGATCTGGACGCGGCCGAGCTTGCGGCAATGGGCGAACACTACCTCGAGCGGATCCGCACTCACCGGCGGCAGGGCCGGGTGCGCTTCATCGACAAGATGCCCAACAACTTCCTGCACGTCGGGCTGATCCAGCTGATCCTGCCGAGGGCGATCATTGTCGACGCGCGGCGTCATCCGATGGGATCGTGCTTTTCGGCGTTCAAACAGCACTTCGCCCAGGGCCAAGCGTTCTCCTACGACCTGACCGATCTCGGCCGCTACTACCGCGATTATGTGGACCTGATGGCGCACGTCGACGCGGTGCTTCCGGGCCGTGTGCATCGCGTCGTCTACGAGGACCTTGTCCAGGACACGGAGGTCGAGATCCGCCGCCTGCTCGACCACTGCGGTTTGCCGTTCGAACCGGCCTGTCTGACGTTCTACGAGAACACCCGCGCAGTGCGCACGGTCAGCTCAGAACAGGTGCGTCGGCCGATCTACCGCGAGGGCGTGGACCAGTGGCGACGCTATCAGTCATGGCTGGGGCCGCTCGAAGAGGCGCTGGGGCCCACGCTGGACAGCTGGCGGTGATCAGCGGGCGCTCAGGCGCTTGCGCATGCGCACCAGCGGGACGTCGACGCCGAGCGAGGTCGGCGCGGTGAAGCGTTCCACCTGTTCGTAGCCGCAGGCTCGGTAGAGCGGTTCGCCGGCGAGGGTCGCGGCCAGCTCGCAGGCGCTGAAGCCCTCGGCGGCCGCGGCGGCTTCGCAGGCCGCCAAGATCATGCGGCCGATCCCGCGGCGGACGTGGGATGGGTGGGTGTACATGGCCCGCACCCGCGCGGGCTCGCTGGCCGGGTCAAGCAGGGCGGCGTCGCGGCCGCCGGAGTGGTCTCCGCCGAACAGAGTGGCGCGCCGGCTCCAGCCTCCGCAGCCGACAATCTCTCCCGAGGCCTCGACCGCGAAATAGCAACCATCGGCGATCAGCTGGGTGTCCAGGCCCATGATATCGAAAGAAGCCCGCACGCCCTGCGGCGGCAGATAGGGTTTCAAAAGCTCGGCGATGGCCGCGTCCATCAGCGTCTTGAGGCACGGAGCATCCGTTGCCTTGGCAAGGCGAAGCGCCATCCCGTGATCGCCGCCTTGGATCATGTGGTCACCGTCGATCTGCACGAACGGCGGCTCCCAGCCAACGGCGGCGAGCGCAAGCCAAGTGAACGGAGGCTGCGGAAAAACATCCGTAAGCCCACGCTTCAGTCACGGCGCCCGCGCGGCGCCCAACCACCCTGCAACGGACCCGATCTGCGCGCAGGCGGGGCTGACGCGCGTCGATCCTCCTTGCCTGCGACCCGCAGGATTCGCGACATGCCCCGCAACGGCTGTAAGGTCGGCACGGGGAGACGAACAGAGGCTGGGCGTTCACCGGCGCGAGCCTGTCCGTCCTCGAGGTCTGATCGGACCCCTTCCGAGGCGATGGCTTTGCTTGGCTCACAGGAGCGTAGGGCTGCATGGATCTGGATGGTCAGAGTGGTGTCGGCGGAGTGCTGACCCGCCGGAGGTTTTTCGAGACCCTCGCCGCGACGGGGGGAATTTCGCTCGTCATGGCGGGCATGGAGGCCCTGGGCTTCGGCTGTTCGTCCGCCTGGGCGGCTCCTCCCGGCCTGGATGGCGGCGGGAAGGGGACCAAGGTCGTGATCCTCGGCGCGGGCTTGGCCGGGATGACCGCAGCCTACGAGCTGACCAAGGCTGGGTATGAGTGTCAGGTGCTGGAAGCGCGCTCGTTCGCGGGCGGCCGGTGTCAAACCTCGCGCAACGGCTTCACCCACACCGACCTCGCCGGGAACACCCAGGTCTGCGAATTCGACGAGGGACTTTATCTCAACCACGGCCCGTGGCGGATTCCGTATCACCACCGCTCGACCCTGCACTACACCAAGCAGTTCGGCGTGCAGCTCGAGAGCTTCGTCAACGACAACGACGCGGCCTATGTCCACTTCGAACACGGATCCGGCCCGCTTGCCGGCAAGCCCATCCGCAAGGGCGAGATCGCCGCCGACGCGCGCGGCTGGGCCGCCGAGCTGCTGGCCAAGGCGGCGGGAAAGGGCGATCTTGACGCGGCCCTTTCACCAGCCGACCGCGAGACATTCATCGCCTATGTTGTCAACGAGGGCCGGTTGTCGCCCAAGGACCTCGGCTATCACGGAACCGAGGGCAGGGGCTGGGCCGTGCATCCCGGCGCCGGGATGGACCCGGGCCCCGGCAAGGCCTCCACGCCATATGCGTTCGCGGATGTGCTGTCGTCAAAGGCGTGGCAGGTGCTCACCTCGGTCTCCGACTACGACCAGCAGCGCACCATGCTCCAGCCCGTCGGCGGCATGGACAACATCGCCAAGGGCTTCGAGCGGCACGTCGGCCATCTGATCCGCTATTCCAGCCCGGTCGAGAAGATTTCCCAGAACGGCAAGGGGGTGAAGGTCTCCTACAGCGATGCGTTCGGCCAGAAGGGTGAGATCGAGGCCGACTACTGCATCTGCGCCATCCCCCTGTCGGTGCTGAAGAATATCGACATGGAGGTCTCCAAGCCGTTCAAGGCCGCCATGGCGCAGGTGTCTTACGCCCCGGTCAACAAGATCGGACTGCAGATGAAGCGCCGGTTCTGGGAAGAGGACCATTTCATCTACGGCGGTCACATCATGACCGACAATCCGGCGATCAATGTGATCTCGCTGCCGTCGAGCAACTGGCAGGGCAAGAAGGGCGTGATCCTCGGCTACTACGCCTTTGGCGCTGACGCCGCGCGCATCAGCGCCAAGAAGCCGGCGGACCGCGCGGCCTTTGCGCTGGCCGAGGGCCAGAAGATCTTCCCTGAGTACACCGAGAGCTTCGAGAACGCCTTCTCCTTCTCCTGGCACCTTGCCGAGCACAATCTCGGCGGTTGGGCCGAGTGGAGCGACGACTCCCGCAAGAGCGCCTACCCCGTGCTCACCGAACCCGACGGACGGATCTACCTGGCCGGCGAGCACGCCAGCTACGTCGGGGGCTGGCAGGCCGGAGCGATCGAGTCGGCATGGCAGCAGATTTCGCGGCTGCACGCCCGCGTCCATCAGGCCTGACCGTCCATGCCCGGCCTGCCGATCCTCGCCGCCGCCCTGTTCGCCGCTGCGCCGGCGCCCGCCGCGCCGCCCCAGAACCTGTTCTTGGACAATTGCTCGGCCTGCCACCAGGCGGCGGGGCAGGGAGTGAAGGGCGCCTTTCCCGCGCTCGCCGGCGATCCATTCGTCCAGGGTGACGGCGGGGCCGTGGCCCAGGTGGTGCTGAACGGCCGCGGCGGGATGCCGGCCTTCAAGACCGACCTCGATGACGACGTGATCGCCGCCATCCTGACCTATGTGCGATCGTCCTGGGGCAACAAGGGCAAGCCCGTCAGCGCCGCCGACGTGGCGTCCGCGCGCGCCGCGACCAACGCCCTCCAGGCCCATCGTCCAATGCAGGCGCACTGACCGACAACCGAGGAGCCTTCGACCATGAAACCCATCGCCGCACTCGCCGTGCTGGCCGCTCTTGGCGCTG
>FTHA01000787.1_pt1 | contig 11776 bp, 6 predicted proteins | sample 1640771 | NCBI WGS metagenome assembly FTHA01 (sample SAMEA3914789, study PRJEB12502) | metagenome | biome: forest; material: soil | place: Canada | collected 2011-07-03 | depth 0.3 m | reverse complement strand
CGCGTCGCGCAGGGCGATGCGGGACATCGTCCAAGCGGCGCAACGCCGCGGTCGGGCGTCCCAGCTCGACCCGAAGGGCCGTCGGCTTTCGCCGAGCGGGGGCGTCGAAGGCCTTGGCCGTAGTCCCACTACGGCCTGCAGCCTTCTCCTGCCCGCTCGGCGAAATCCGGCGGCGCAGGCGATTCAATCTGGCCGGGATAGGCTCTAGGCCTCGACGCCCACCGGGATGGCCCGGCCGGTCCGGTGCAGCAGCACCTTGAGCAGCGGCCCCGTCATCACCGTAGTGGCCACGGCCATGATCACCAGCATGGTGAAGACCTTCTGGGGAATGAAGCCCATGTCGTAGCCGATGTTGAGCACGATCAGCTCCATCAGGGCGCGGGTGTTCATCAGCGTCCCGAGGATCATGGAGTCGTTGCGGTCGAACCCTGACAGGCGGCTGGCGACATAGACCGGGACGACCTTGGCCAGGATCGCGGCGGCGAGGATGATCGCCATCCACTCCAGGTCCGTGGCCGTGGAGAGGCCGAGCACATTGGTGCGCAGGCCCGTGAAGGTAAAGAACACCGGCAGGAAGAACACCAGCACGAACTGACCCACCTGCCGCCGCCAGGCCGCAACGAAGGCCTCGTGGCGGTGGAACAGCAGGCCCGCCGCGAAGCCGCCGAAGATGGCGAAGATGCCGAGCCTGTAGGTGCAGAGCCCCAGGGCGAAGACCAGGGCGACGACGATGGCCAGGAGGTTCGGCGGCAGGTCGCCGCCGCGCAGGGGGAACTTCCTGATCAGCCAGTCGACGGCAGGCCGCGCCACGAACCAGAGGGCCGCCAGCAGAGCCACGACGCCGCCCACCTGCAGCGCCATGCCGGCGCCCGAGAACCGGGCTCCGGCGTAGGCGGACACGCCCGCCAGCAGCACCCATCCGATCACGTCGTTGATCGCCGCCGCCGAGATGGCGACCACGCCCAGCTCCGTGCGGGTCAGGTCGAATTCACGCAGGATGCGGCCCAGGATCGGCACCGCGGTGATCGCCAGGGCGACCCCGAAGAACAGGGCGTAGGGCATGGGCGCGGTCCCGGCCGCGAGCACGGGCGCGGACAGCCTGCCGAGCAGCAGCCCAAGGGCCAGGGGGACGCCCACGGAGACGATGGCGACCGACGCCACGGCTCCTCGAGCGCGCTTCGTCTTCAGATGGCCGAACTCGAAATCCGCGCCGATCTGGAACATCAGCAGGATCAGGCCGACCTGGCTGATGACGGTGATGGGCGGCGACGCCGAAGCGCCGAAGACCGCGGCCGAGACTTTCGGCATGAAGTGGCCCAGCAGCGACGGACCCAGCATCAGGCCGGCCATGATCTCGCCGATCACCCCCGGCTGGCCGAGCTTGCGGAACGCGGTGTTCATCAGCCGCGCCGCGGCGATCATGACGATCAGCTGAACCAGGATGAAGGACAGAAGTGTCTCGGCCTGGTGGACGGAAGCGGTCATCGGCCTGCCTCCACCAGTTCGGCCGCGCGGGGCTGGCCCTGGGCCTTCATGTGATCGACCAGCGACCTGTGGCCGGGCAGATCGCTCACCGCCGCCTCGGAGATCTGGCGGATCATCCTGAATTCGCGCTGCGCCGTCTCGAACCGCGGATAGCTGGCGGCGCTGGCGCTGAGGTCGGTGGCGAACTCCATGCCGTAGAGCACGAACTGCCAGCTCGCCGGCAGGTACATCTCGAGGTCGGCGACGAAGTCCAGCCGGTGCGGCGGCCGGCATCGCCACATCTCCAAGCGCGCAGCAAGGGAGTCCGGAATTGTGGCGGGATCGGCGTTGTCGATCCAGAATGGCGAGTCCGTCCGCTTCGTCAGGCAGTAGTGCATCTTGAGGAAATCAACGACGCGGGCATAGCGCGCGGCCATCAGCTCATTGAACAGCTTTGCGGTCCGCTCCATGCGGCCGTCGAACGGGAACAGGTGCGAGATCAGATAGGCCGCCGTCTCGATCAGCCCGATGCCCGAAGACTCCAGCGGCTCCAGGAATCCGGCCGACAGGCCCACGGACACGCAGTTCTTCACCCACTGGGTCTCGCGGTAGCCGACGTTGAACTTGAGGAACCGGGCGGGCAGGTCCTTCGACGTGGGGCCGAGATAGCTGCGCAGCACCTCTTCAGCCCGGGCGTCGTCAGTGTAACGACTGGAATAGACGTAGCCGACGCCGCGCCGCTCGGAGAGGCCGATGTCCCAGGTCCATCCCGCCTCGTGCGCGGTGGAAATGGTGTAGGAGGCGATAGGGGCGTCAGGACGGTCGTATGGCGCCTGTATGGCCACCGCCCGGTCGGCGAACAGGACATCGTTCAGGCCCTTGTAGGGCGAGCCCAGCGCCCCGCCGATCAGGGCCCCGCGAAAGCCCGTGCAGTCGATATAGAGGTCGGCCGAGAGCCGGCCTGCCTCGCGGGTGATAACGGCCGCGATGGCCCCCGCCTCGTCCAACGCCACGTCGTCCACCGTGGCGATCACGCGCTCGACGCCCAGCGCCTGGGCCTCTTCGCACAGCAGGGCGGCGAAGCGCACGGCGTCGAAGTGGTAGGCGTAGTTCATCGGCCCCTGGTAATCCCCGTCGGACAGGCGCTTGGGGCCGCGCGAGGCGTGGGCGACGCGGGTCTGCATCGTGGCGGCCTCGGCGAAGCCGACACCGGGTCCCGCCGCGCCCAGCAACCAGTAGGGCAGCAGCTCCAGCCCGCCGCCGCGGTAGCTCGGCAGATTGAAGGGGTGGAAATAGTTGTCCGCGCCCGGCGTTCCTGGCGGCCGCAGCCAGTTCACGAACTTGACGCCCTGTTTGAAGGTGGCGTTGGCGGCGCGGAGAAACCGGGTCTCCTCGATGCCGATCGTCGACATGGTCCCCTTGATCGAGGGGAAGGTCCCCTCGCCGACGCCGAGGATGCCGATGTCGGCGGACTCCACCAGGGTGATGGCGGGCCCGCGGCCCGACTGCACGCCCAGGGCCCGCGCCAGATAGGCCGCGGTCAGCCATCCGGCCGCGCCGCCGCCCACGATCAAGACCTTCCGAATCTCCGCCAACGTCCCATCCTCCCCTGTCGAAAGCCGCCAAATGTTGCTTTGGCGCCACAGTCAGGTCCAAATGACAGCGCTTACCGACAGCGCTGTCAATTAGTGTTTGAGTCCGACCTGCCTCTTCAGCATGCTCCGGCTGCACAACGGTGATGCAAGCAATGCTCGCCGATATACGAATGTCAGGGAAGGGGCGAGAGATGGGTAAGAGGCTCGGACTTTACGCATCGGCGGCCATGATGGCGCTGCTCGCGGGCGTCGACACCGCCGCGGCTCAGCAGTCTGCCGCCGGCTCCAACACGGTCCAGGAAGTGATCGTCACGGCGACCAAGCGCAGCACGCCGCTGCAGAAGACCCCGGTCGCCGTCACCGCCATCAGCAGCGCGACCCTCGACAAGCAGCACGTCAACACCATCGAGGACGTGACCCACCTGGTGCCCAACTTCCAGGCCACGTCCGAGGGCGACCACGGGGTGGTCACCATGACGCTGCGGGGCATCGGCAACGACAGCGCCAAGACCGAATACGCCGACCCGGAAGTCGCCACCTTCATCGACGGCATCTACTCGCCCCGGGCCGAAGGCGCCGCGGCGCTGCTGTTCGATCTGGACAGCGTCGAAGTGCTGCGCGGTCCGCAGGGAACTCTCTGGGGACGCAATTCCACCGTGGGCGCGGTCAATATCGTCACCGCCAAGCCCACTTTCGGCGACGTCTACGGCAACCTGGAGATCGGCGGCGGCGATTACGGCCGCATTGGCGCGCGGGCCGCGATCAATGTCCCGCTCGGCGACACCTTCGCCTTCCGCGTCGCCTTCGCCGACGAGAAGCACGACGGCTATGTGGACTACCAGTCGCCCAAGCTGCCCTCGCTGGCCAGCCAGATGGCGGCCGCGCTTGCCGGCGGCGTCCCCGCCGCCAGCTTCCAGGCCATCAACCCGAACCTCTTCGTCCAGACGGGCCCCAAGTACAGCGCCCAGGACCAGGCCGCCCTTCGCGTCACCGCCCGTTGGGCGCCGACCGACCGCCTGAATTGGACCCTGTCAGGGGAATACTTCCGCGACCGCGGCACGCCGGGCGCCAATCTGATGCAGGCCCCCAGAGCCGGGGAGACATTCTGGTCCACCCTGGCGGACACGGCGCCCTACCTGCACCGCGACGTCTACAGCCTGCGCAGCAGGATCGATTTCAACATCTCCGACTATCTGGGCGCGTCCTATATCGCCGGCTACAGCCACTTCACCGGCTCGTCCGACTTCGACCAGGACGGGGGCGCCCATGTTCCCACCAGCTTCGCCACTGGCGCTACCTTCCAGGAGGACCGGACCAATTCGTCCGCCTACACCAACTACAGCCACGAGCTGGAGTTGAAATCCCAGGGCAAGAATCGGCTCGACTGGATCCTGGGCCTTTACTATGCGGCAGAGGACAACAGCATCCGCTTCGACATTCCGATCTTCAACGGGACCCAGGAAGGCACCGTCGCCTGGCAGGGCTCGTTCATCCAGCCCAAGGAGACGGTGGAGTCCAAGGCGGTGTTCGGGCAGGCCACCTTCAATGTGACCGACGCCATCCACCTCACCGGCGGCCTGCGCTACACCGACGACCACCGGACCAATCAGGGCGGCACCAACAACGCCTGGTCCTACAACGCCGCCTGCCCGCAGGTGCCGCTGGATCCGGGGACCAATCCGCTGGATCCCAGCATCAATCCGTCATGCTTCAACACCTACCAGCACAACGACGGCGTCTATGACAGCAACAAGGTCACCTATCTGGCCCGGGCCGACGCCGAACTCGCGCCGGGCTTCCTCGCCTACGCCAGCTTCTCCACAGGCTACAAGTCCGGCGGCCTGCAGGACGGCGGGGTGCCCTATGGCCCCGAGACGCTGAATAACTATGAGATCGGTACGAAGAACACCTTCCTGGGCGGCAGGGTGACCTTCAACAACGCCTTCTTCTACGAGGACTTCAAGGACTTCCAGTTCAGCGCGCCGGTCACCTTCGCCGGCGGCAACCGCGGCCTCGCCACCTCCAACGCCGAGGGCGCCAAGATCTACGGAGTGGAATCCGAGTTCGCTGCGCGTCCCACCGAGAACGATACGCTGCAGGTGACGCTGGCCTTCATCCACACCAAGCTCGGCCACCTGCTCGCCGGCAGCAACGACTACAACAACCTGCCGGTCTGCGTGGACCCGACCATCAGCAACCCCTGCGAGGACGTCACCGGCCACAAGCTGCCGCACTCGCCGAGCTTCGCCGCCCAGGCGATCTACGAGCACGACTTCCGACTGATGAACGACGGGGTCCTGACGCCGCGCGTCAGCTTCCACTACGAGACCTCGAGCTGGCTGAGCGTGTTCAACGACGGGGCCGGCGACCAGCAGAAGGCCTATACCCGCACCGACCTCAGCCTCACCTACAAGGCGCCGGGCGACAAACACTGGTCAGTCGAGTTCTTCGTCCAGAACCTGGAGGACGGCCGCATCCGCACCAATGCGGGGGTGACCTCCGACAACATCTACACGTCCCAATACCTTCCCCCCCGCACCTTCGGCGGGAACTTCAGGCTGGACTTCTAGTCCGCCTGTCACGGGCGGCGCCGCGCTCCGTCGGCGTCGCCCGCTTTCCTTCAAGACCCCGCATCGGCGCCCACTTTCGCGGCGGCCAAGTCCGTCCATCCGGTTTTTCCATGACAGTCCAGCGCCGCGCCGCCGCCCGCTTCTCCCTCATCGCCATGACCGCCCTGGTTTCCGCCGCCGCCACCGCGGCCGAGGCCGGATCTGCCCCGTCTCACGCCAGACCGGCCCCCGTCGTCCACCCGGCGCTCTGGCCCGGGGCCAAGAGTCCGGCGGCGATCACCGATCCGGCGACCGAGGCCTTCATCACCGGCCTGATGGCCCGCATGTCGCTGGAGGAGAAGGTGGGGCAGACGGTCCAGGCCGACATCTCCACCATCGCCCCCGAGGACTTGCGCAAATACCCGCTCGGCGCCTTGCTGGCGGGGGGCAATTCGGGGCCTTACGGCGACGACCGCGCGCCGGCGGCCCGCTGGGTGCAGCTGATCGAAGCTTTCCGCACGGTGGCCGCCGAGGCCCGGCCGGGCCACACGCCGGTCCCCCTGATCTTCGGCATCGACGCCGTGCACGGGCACAACAACATCATCGGCGCCACCCTCTTTCCCCACAACATCGGCCTCGGCGCCGCGCGCGACCCTGAGCTGATCGGACGCATCGGCCAGGCCACGGCCGAGGAGGTGGCGGTCACCGGCGCGGACTGGACCTTCGGGCCGACCCTGGCCGTGCCCCGCGATCCGCGCTGGGGGCGCAGCTACGAGGGCTATGGCCAGGAGCCGGAGATCGGCCGGGCCTACGCCGCGCCCATGACCCTCGGGCTGCAGGGCCCGCTCGAGCCCGGCAAGCCGCTGGCCGCGGGCCATATCGCCGGTTCGGCCAAGCACTTCCTGGCTGACGGCGGCACCACCGGCGGCAAGGACCAGGGCGACGCCGCCCTTGCCGAGACCGACCTGATCCGGCTGCACGCCCAGGGCTATCCGCCGGCGATCGACGCGGGGATTCTGACCGTGATGACCTCGTTCTCCAGCTGGAACGGGGTCAAGCACACCGGCGACCGGGCGCTCATCAGCGAGGTGCTGAAGGGGCGGATGGGGTTCCAGGGCTTCGTGGTCGACGACTGGAACGCCCACGGCCAGATCCCCGGCTGCCTCACCACCGACTGTCCGCAGGCGATGAACGCCGGGCTCGACATGTACATGGCGCCCGACAGCTGGAAGGGCCTGTTCGAAAGCTTGGTCGCGGAGGTGAAGTCGGGCGTCATCCCGGCGGCGCGCCTGGACGATGCGGTCCGGCGGATCCTGCGGGTGAAGGTCAAGGCCGGCTTGTTCAACGGAGCCCGGCCGCTGGAGGGCCGCTTCGACCGCCTCGGCGCCCCCGACCACCGCGCCCTGGCGCTCGAGGCGGTGCGCGAGTCCCTGGTGCTGCTGAAGAACAACGGCGCCGTCCTGCCGATCCGCGCCTCGGCGCGGGTGCTGGTGGCCGGCGACGGGGCGGACGACATCGGCCGGCAATCGGGCGGCTGGACCATCAGCTGGCAGGGCACTGGCAACGTCAACGCCGACTTCCCGCACGGCCAGTCGATCTACGCAGGCGTCGCCGAGGCGCTGAAGGCCGGCGGCGGCGAGGCCGAACTCAAGCCGGCCGGCGACTTCACGCGCAAGCCGGACGTGGCCATCGTCGTGTTCGGCGAGACTCCCTATGCCGAGTTCCAGGGCGACATCCCGACCCTGGAATACCAGCCGGGTGAAAAGCATGACCTCGCCCTGATCCGCAGGTTGAGGCGCGCCGGGATTCCGGTGGTCTCGGTCTTCCTCTCGGGGCGGCCGCTGTGGACTAATCCTGAGATCAATGCCTCGAACGCCTTCGTCGCCGCCTGGCTGCCGGGGACCGAGGGCGGGGGCGTAGCGGACGTGCTGATCCGCCGTCCGGACGGGGCGGTGAACCGCGATTTCCGCGGGCGGCTGTCGTTCGCCTGGCCGGCCCGGGCGGGCCCGGTGCGATCGGTGCGGGGCGACGCCCGCTACGCCGTGCAGTTCGCCTATGGCTACGGGCTGAGCTATCGGCGCGGGGCGGCGGTCCGACGACTTTCGGAGGACCCCGGTGAGCGCACCGCCCAGGCCAATCTCGACCGCTATTTCGCCGCCGGCCGCGTACCCGCGCCCTGGGCGCTGTCGGTGGAGGGCGCGGTGTCGGTCCAGCCGGCGGATGCGAGCGCCCAGGAGGACTCGCGCCGGGCAAGCTGGACCGGGCAGGGCCCGGGAGCCATCGCCATCACCGGCGCTCCGGTGGACCTGTCGCGCCAGACCACCGGCGACATGGCCCTGGTGCTCCGCTATCGGGTGGACCAGCCGGCCGCCGGGCCCGTGACCCTGTCGGTGGCCTGCGGGACGGCCTGCGGGGCCAAGCTCGACGCCACCTCCCTGTTCGCCGCCGGTCCGCCCGGGCAATGGCGGACGACCAAGATCAAGCTGTCCTGCTTCAGGGCCCAAGGGGCGCGGATGGACCGCATCACCTCGCCGTTCGGGCTGGCCACCGACGGGCGCTTCGCCCTGACATTGAGCGAACTCCGGCTGGCGACCAACAATGGCGACGCCGGCTGCCCGGCGGCCCGCTAAGCGGCTTCGGCACGAGCGGGGGCGGCGGTGGAGCGGCGGACCACGAGTTCGAAGGGCGGAAGATCCAGCGCCGCGTCCTCGTCGCAGTCGGGCTTCACCGCGCCGGAGATCAGCTTGCGGGCCGCATAGGTGGCCATCTCCACCAGCGGAAGACGCAGGGTGGTGAGCTGAGGGCGACTGAAGCGGGCGCCGGAGCTGTCGTCGAACCCGGCGACCGAGACATCCTCCGGGGTGGAGATCCCCGCCTCGCCCAGCGCCGCGAGACAGCCCAAGGCCATGTCGTCGTTACTGGCGAAGATCGCCGTAGGCCGCTCGGAGGCGGCCATCAGGGCGGCGCCCGCTTCGGCGCCGGATTGGAAGGTGAAGTCGCCCTGCTGCACCCAGGCTTCCCGAACCGGAAGACCTGCCGCCGCCATGGCCTGAAGGAAGCCCTCGCGCCGGGCCAGGCTGGCGCCGTAGCGAGGATCTCCGACGACGAAGCCGATGCGCTGGTGGCCGAGACCGATGAGGTGTCCGGTCATGCCGGCCGCCGCGGCCCGGTCGTCCATTCGCATGCGCAACCCGCCGCCGGCGGTGTGCTCGGGACCCAGGCGGACATAGGGCGTCGCGGACTCCCTGAGCAGGTCCAGGACGATCTCGTCATCGGAGCTTGGGGGCGTCAGCAGCACCCCGTCCGGCTGCAACGCCGCCAGCAGGCTCTTGACCTCCTGGCGCACGCGCGGCGTGGCGTGGTCGATCAGTTCGACCATGAAGTGATAGCCGGCCTCGCGGCACTGGGTGGTGGCGCCCAGCTGGATGCGGGTGAGGTAGTCGGCGCCGCGCTCGCTGCGCCAATGGTCCATGGTCAGGGCGGCGTCGACGAAGGCGACGATGACGAAGGACCGCGACCCGGCGAGGCTGCGCGCCGACAGGTTCGGATGATAGCCCAGGGCCTCTGCGGCGGCCGTAACGCGGTCGCGCGTGGCGGGCCTCACATTGGGCTCGGCGTTCATCACCCGCGAGACGGTCTTGATCGAGACGCCCGCCCGGGCCGCCACATCATAGATCGTCACCGAGGCCATGAAGCCATCGCGCCCTTTTCAAGCCTGGACCGATGCACTACCCCCGAACCAGTTGTTTTCCTAGGGTTTGCGTGGGCGGTGCGGCGGGCGCCGGTTCGGAACGGGGGAATCGATGGCGACGCAGGACCCGGAGCCTCCGGTCCGCCCGGCCAGGATCGGCTTCCTCGTCGGCTTCACCCTCGCCCAGATCGGCGCCTACGTCAGCTTCGTGCCCCTGTTCCAGATCCTGCTGCCGCTGAAGGCGGCGGCGATCGATCCGGCGCACAAGACCGTCCTGCTCAGCCATGTGATGTTCTACGGCGCCCTGGCGGCGGGTTTCGCCAACCTGATGGCGGGGGCGGTGAGCGACCGCACCACCCTGCGATCAGGCCGGCGTCGGCCCTGGCTGCTCGCAGGCGCTGCGGGGACCTTGGCGGCCTATGGCGTGATCTTCCTCGCCACGGACGGCGCGGGTCTCCTGGTCGGGGTGTTGTTCTTCCAGCTGATGTTCAACTTCCTGTTCGCCGCCCTCCTGGCGGTGATGCCGGACCAGGTGCCCGACCGGCAGAAGGGATTGGCGTCCGGCCTGATCGCCCTCGGGCTGCCGCTCGGCACCGTCGGCGGGACGGCGCTGGTGGGGGCCCTGCTCACGGGGGGCGCAGCGCGATACCTGGCCCTCGGCGCCGTGGTGGCCTTGACCATCGTGCCCTTCGCCCTGCGCCTGAAGGACCAGCCTCTCGCCGAGGCGCCGGACTTCGACCTGCCCGGCTTCCTGAAGGGACTGTGGGTCGACCCCAGGGCCTATCCGGATTTCGCCCTCGCCTGGGCGGGCCGTTTCCTGGTGATCGTCGCCTTCAGCGTGGTGCAGAGCTATGGGCTCTATTACCTGCAGGACGCGGTGCACTATCCGCGGCTGTTCCCCGGCCGGCGGGCGGAAGAGGGCCTGGCGGTGCTGACGGCGATCTATGCCGCCGGCAATGTGGCCTTCGCCCTGATCGGCGGCCTGCTCTCCGACCGGATCGGACGGCGCAAGCTGTTCGTCACCATGGGGGCCCTGCTGATCGCCGCAGCCATCGCCATCCTCGCCCTGGCGCCGGGGTGGCCGGCGGTGATGACGGCCTATGCGGTCTATGGCTGCGGGGCGGGCTGCTACTACGCGGTGGACATGGCCCTCATCACCCAGGTGCTGCCGTCGGCCCGCACCGCGGGCAAGGACCTCGGCATCATCAACCTGTCTAATACCCTGCCGCAGTCGGCTGCGCCGCTATTGGGCGTCTGGTTCCTGGGCGGCGGCAAGGCCGACTTCCAGTCCCTGTTCCTGACCGCCGCCGCCTTCAGCGTGCTGGGCGGCCTGATGGTGCTGCCGATCCGCAAAGTGCGGTGAGCCGCCCTCCCCAGCCGGCTGGTCAACCAGGATCCGGGGCGATCGCAAGGCGACGAGTCCGCGCCGACGCCCGCGCGCTGAACCGCGCATGCCTGCCTACACCCCATAGGAATCCCTTCTGGACAAGAAATGACAACGCTGTCAATTTGCTCGCCTGACGAACGGCGACGGCGGCGCGGGAGGGGATGATGAAAGCGAGCGGCGGCCCGTTCCTCCGTGCGACACCGACCCGGTGAACAGGGTCCTGACCCTTGCACGGCCGGCCTGTGTCCATCGCCTCGGCGATGCGGAACGCCTGATCGAGGCCGTGACGCTGAGGATCGCCCACGCGGTGGTGAACGCCGTCGACCAGCGCGGGCATGCGGCGCTGGCGCTGTCGGGCGGACTCACGCCCGAGCCTGTCTACGACCGGCTCGGCCTGGCCCTGCTGCCCTGGCGGCAGGTGGCGGTCACCCTGGTGGATGAGCAATGGGTTCCGCCGGTCTCCAAGCACAGCAACCAGCGGCTCCTGGCCCGTAGCCTGTTCGCCGGGCCGGGCGGCTGCGCCCGGTTCCTGCCGCTGTGGCGACCGGCGGCGAGCCCGGAATGCGCCGCCGAAGCCGCCGATCTCGCCCTGGCCCGCATGCCCTGGCCGCTCGACGTGGTGCTCCTGGGAATGGGCGAGAATGGCCACATCGCGTCGTTGTTCCCCGGGAGCGGCGTGCTCGCGCACGCCCTCGACCGGCGGACCCGGCGGCGCTGCATCGCCGTGCCGCCCGGCGCGGCGCCGGGGGGCGTCGCCCGGCTCAGCCTGACCCTGTCCGCCATCCTCGACGCCCGGCTGATCCTGCTCTTGATCCGGGGCGAGGCGAAGCGCGCGGCGCTGGAGCAGGCCATCGCCGGCTGCGACCCAAGCGAGATGCCGGTGCGGGCCGTGCTCGCCAGCGCCGCACCCCCGTGGACGTGTTCTGGGCGCCATGACCTCGTCGCCGCGCCGCGCCCTGGCGTTCAAGATCATCCATGGGCGCGGCCCGGCTGGGCCTGGTCGGCGATATCGGCGGGACCAATGTCCGCTTCGCCATCGCCGAGAGCGGTCCGGCGGGGCCGCGCCCTGGCGTTCAAGATCATCCATGGG
>FTHA01000891.1_pt1 | contig 11816 bp, 13 predicted proteins | sample 1640771 | NCBI WGS metagenome assembly FTHA01 (sample SAMEA3914789, study PRJEB12502) | metagenome | biome: forest; material: soil | place: Canada | collected 2011-07-03 | depth 0.3 m | reverse complement strand
TCTTGTTGTGGGCAAGAATTCGCGAGATCGGCGGCGAAAGAACGAGAGGCCGCAAGCTTCACGAAAGGTACCCGCTGTTCGTCGGGCGGCCGCTTTGCGACGGGATGGTCACAAAGAAGATGCCCGACGACAGGAAAATCAGCCGCCTTTACCGGGTATCTCGAGCGACCTTCTACATCGCGATATGCGTGATCGCCCTGGCGTTGATCGTCGGCTTCCTGCGGGAACGCTTGCCTTCGACCTGAAGCCTGAGGTGCGCCGCATAGCGGCTGACTCGCCCACGCCGTGCCGCGGACATGGCGAACCCGGAAACCGTTGAGGCCGTCCATTCCGCCGCGCTGGCGCAGTTCGACGCGGTGACCGACGTGCGCAGCCCCGCGGAGTTCGCCGAGGATCACGTGGCCGGGGCGATCAACGTGCCGGTCCTCAGCAACGAGGAGCGTGCGCTGGTCGGCGCGGTCTAAGTGCAGGAGTCGCGGGCGGCCACGGGCGCCAGGTCCGGCTGAGTTCACTCCGACGGAAGCAAGACTGGCATCGTCAGCTAGTGATTCACGGTCCGCCATGGGGGTCCGACCATCGCTCCCCCACCGTCGCTGTTGGCGTCCACGGTTTGCCGCAAGGCGACGCCGTGGCCCTTCAGGAACCAGATCTGCGATTCTCCGGTCGTCTCATTGTGCCAGAGGATGTCCCCCGCCCCATCGCCGTTGAAGTCGTTGGCGCCGGTGATCCGCCAGGGCAGGCCCACGAAGGCCGGCGCGCCGCCTTCACCCACCACCGTGGCGCGGGCGGCCACCCTGTATGAGTTCATGATCCAGATCTGACTCTCCCCCGTCTGGGCGTTGTGCCAGAGGATGTCAGGCTTGCCGTCGCCGCTGAGATCGCCGGTGGCGACGATGCTCCAGGGGAGGCCTACGAAAGCCGGCGCGCCCCCCTCGCCCAGCACGGTGGCGCGGCTGGCGACGCGGTTCCCCTTCATCAGCCACAGCTGAGTCTCTCCGGTCTGGCTGTTGTGCCAGACGATGTCCGCCGCGCCGTCGACGTTCATGTCGGCGGTTCCGACGATAGACCATGGCGGCCCGATGAAAGCTGGCGCGCCGGTCTCGCCGACGACCGTTGCCCGGCCTGCGACGGCGTTGGCCTTCATCAGCCACATCTGGGTCTCGCCGGTCTGATCGTTGTGCCACAGCAGGTCCGGCCACCCGTCGCCGTTGAAGTCGACACCGCCCCCGACGAGGCGCCATGGCAGGCCGATGGCGCTCGGCCGCGCATTCTCATCGACGATCGTCGCCCGCCCGACGCGCGAGGCCGAGCTCATGAACCAGATCTGGATCCCGCCCGTGGCGTCGTTGTACCAGAGGATGCTGCCGCGGGTGGCAGGGTCGACGACCTTGTCGCTGCAGGTCTTTCCCGGCGGCGAGAACCCCTGGAAGCAGACCTGGTAGGTGTTCCTCGCGGTCACCGGCTCGCTGAACGCGCCGCTCCATGTCGGGCCCGAAGCACTGGTCGGCGCCGCGCGCGCGACCTGGGCGCCGTTCCGGAGCACCGTGAAGACGTCGGACGAGTTCAACTGGGCGACGTTGACGGAAAAGTCGAGCGAGACGACGCCCGGCGTCGTGGGCGCGCGCACCCGAACCGTCGGCTTTCCGGGGGGCATCAGCGGGGTCGGCGGGGACGCCGTCGACAGCCACACGCCGCTCGACCACGAACCGCAGCCGGCGCCCAGGAGGGAATGGCTGCAGCCCTGCATGAACACGTGGTACCGGACGCCGGGCTGCAGGCCCCGGAACAGGTAGGAGCCGTTGGCCACGTTCTTGACCGAGAACTGGCCGAGATTTCCCTGGGGGTTGTCGATGCGCAGCTGAATGAACTGGTAGGTTCCGGTGGCCCCCCAGGTGACGGAGATGGAGTCCGTCGCGACTGCCGTATTGATGATGGTCGGCGGATCATAGTTGGCCGGCGGCGGGCCCAGCGGCTGGGTCCGCGCCGTGGACCAACCCGAACAGACCGGTTGGGCCTCATCCTGATAGATGGCGCAGGCCCGGTATGTGTAGGCGGTATTCGGCTTGAGGTTGGTGTCGGTGAACTGGCCAGTGGGCGCTGATGATTGGAAAATCGCGGCGCTGTCCTGCCGCTGGAGCGTGAACCACAGCGCCCCGTCGGTGGCAGAATGATTGTAGTAGACCGTGATCCAACCCGGCGCGTCAGCCTGGACCGAGACGGCCGGCGCGCTTGCGGCCAGGGCCGGGCCTCCCACAGCGAGCATCAGCAGGCCGGCAAGGATCGAGATCGCCTTCATTGCCGTCTCCTGCTGGCGACGCCGTCTCGCAGATGGTCCAGCGCCTGGCGCACGAGGACGCGTGACCTCGTGATCGGACGACATCTTACCCGCGCAGCGCGACTTCAGCTAAGAAAAGCGGGGCAGGCGTCACCCCTCTCACCGACGTCCAGGTTGAGCCGGGGCGAACGGATGCAGAGGTCTTCGAAGGTCCTGGCGCTGGTCGTAGGGCTGGCCGCCGCGGGGCTCGTTGGTCTTGTGGGAGTCCTGGCCTGGAGGATCGTCGACGCCCGGGACAAGACTCCGGCCCTGATCGCGCGGGTCGTGTCGCGAGCAGACCCGGACATCCGAGCCCTGTCCGCCGAGCGCGTGCAGGAGTACCTGACCGTCGAAGACCCGACGTTCTGGACCAACGACGGCGTCGATCTGGACACCCCTGGCGCCGGCCAGACCACGACGACGCAGGGCCTGGGTAAACTCATCTATTTCAAGAGGTTCAGGAAAGGCTACTGGAACAAGCTCCAGCTGATCCTGATGTCGAAGTATGCGCTCACGCCGAAAACGTCGAAGCGCGACATCTTCACCTCGGCGCTTGCGCTCACTCCGATGGGCGAACTGAACGGCCGCGGGATCACCGGCTTCGCCCAAGCCTCACAAGCCTATTTCGGGCGCCGCCTGCGGGATGTCTCGAACGACCAGTTCCTCACGCTGGTCGCGATGCAACTCGGTCCCGCTCAATACGATCCTGTGGTCAACGCCCGTGCGAGCGCGGAGCGCGTGTCCCGCATCAAGCGCCTTCTGAGCGGCGTTTGCCGGCCGACGAACCTGGATGACGTGACCCTGGAGGGCTGCGCGCAGCCGGCGAGCCCTTAGTTCGCCTTGGCGGAGCCATCCCAGGGGCGGCTATCGCCGGCCAAACACATCGGGGTATGAGCAGGCTGGACGCGGGCCGGCAGGCTTGGTTAGTGGGGGGCGACATGGCGACAACGCATAAGATTCACCCGAACTGGGAGCGCGCTCCAGAGACCGTTATCGACGGCTATTCGCTCGAGATGACGGCAAAGGACATCGCGGGCCTTCGCGAGGCCGCGCCCCTGATCGCGCTCGAGACGCCGGTGGCGGTGACCTTTCTCCCCGGCGAGGAGGCAGGAGCCAGGGTCGAGGCGGCCAAGGCCGTGCGCGCGCTCGGCCTCGAGCCCATGCCGCACTTTTCCGCGCGGCGCATCACGTCCGGCGAGGCGTTCGAGAGCTATCTGCAAGCCGTGGTGCGGGAGGCCGGGGTGAGGCGATGCTTCGTCATTGCCGGCGACCCGCCGCACCCGGAGGGTCCGTTCGAGGACAGCTCGGCGCTGATCGGCACAGGCGCGTTCGAGCGGGCGGGCGTTCAGGCCATCGGCCTGGGCGGCCACCCGGAAGGCCATCCCAACATGACCGAGCAGGAGTGCTGGCAGGTGCTGGCGTCCAAATGCTCCGACATCGAACGTCGCGGCATGGCCCCGCTGATCGTCACCCAGTTCGCCTTCGACGCCGACCGCGTACTCGCCTGGCTGAAGGAGCTCAGGGCGCGCGGCCTCGACGCCCCGGTGCGGCTGGGCGTACCCGGGCCGGCGGGGATCAAGACCCTGCTGCGCTTCGCCTCGCGCTGCGGCGTCGGCGCCTCGGCCTCGGTGATGGCCAAGTATGGACTGTCGATCACCAACCTGCTGGGCAGCGCCGGGCCGGACAAGCTGGTCGACGCCCTGGCCGCCGGGTTGGGACCGGAGCACGGCCCCGTGCGCCTGCATTTCTATCCATTCGGGGGCCTCAAGCGCACCGTGGAATGGATCAACGGCTACGCCGGTAAGCGTTAAGGCGGGCCGACGCCGGGCGCCGGTCGCGCCGGCGCGCATCGCCCTTCGACAGGCACAGGGCGACTGGCTACAGAGGTCAGACACAGGGAGGATGCCGCCACGGCGGCGTTGGCGGCCATGACCTTCGCCGAAGCGTTGTCACGCGCGCCGATCCGCGCCTTCCAGTGGGCGACCCTGGCGGTCTGCCTGCTGGTGCTGGTGTGCGACGGCATCGACATGCAGCTGCTCGGCATCGTCGCACCGCTGGTGATCAAGGCCTTCGGGGTCGACCGCGGAACCTTCGGCATCGCGATGAGCGCCGCGCTGGTGGGCTTCGGCCTGGGCGCCTGGGGTGGGGGCTGGCTCGGCGATACGATCGGCCGGCGCTACACACTGGCGCTCTCCGCGCTGGTGTTCGCACTCGCCACAGTGGCCGCCAGCCGCGCCGACGGGGTCTGGACCTTGGCCATGTGGCGGGTGTGCGGCGGGCTCGGCTTCGGCGCGGCCTATGCCAACGCGCTGGCGATGGCGAGCGAGTGGCTGCCCGAGCGCTGGCGGCCGGTCGCGGTCAGCACGCTCTCGGTCGGCACCCCGCTCGGGGGCACGGTGGTCGGCTGGCTCGGCCCGAGCCTGGCCGCCGCCTACGGCTGGCGCGGGGCGTTCGTCGTGTTCGGCGTGGCGACGCTGTTGCTGGTGGTGGTCCTGCTCGCCGTCCTGCGCGACAGCCCCTCGTTCCTGCTGGCGCGGGGCAAGCCGAAAGAGGCCGCGCGCGCGGCGCGGCGGGTGCTCCTGGACGATGTCGAGCTGACGGCGGAACGCCACGACACCGACGCCGCTGGCGGCGCCTCGATCGGCGTGCTCCACCGCACCAACCTGCGGTTCAACATCGGCGTGGGCGTCGCCTTCGCCGCCGCGGCGATGGTGGCCTACGGCATCCTCAACTGGACAACGACCTTCCTCACCGCGGCAGGGTTCACGCTCGGCCAGGCGGGCAATGTCGTGTCGGTGGCAGGGATCACCGCGATGGTCGGATCGGTGGTCGCGGGCATGCTCACCCGCCAGTTCGGGTCGCGGCTGGTCATGGCCTCGGTGAGCGTGGCGCTCCTGGTCCTCCTGCTCGCGCTGGCCTTCGTCGTCGAGACCCTGTCCGGCGCGCCCACCGCGGAGGAACGGCTGCTGGTCCTCGCCCTGATCTGCGCCACGGCGGCGGTGTTCAGCGCCGGCATCGCGACGATGTATGTGATCATGGCGTTCGGCTATCCGCAGTCGTGCCGATCCGCGGGGATCGGCTTCGGCATCTTCATGAGCCGCGTGGGCGCGATCGCCGCGAGCGGGCTCGGCGGCGCCCTGCTGGATCTCGGAAAGGGCAGCGTCATCCCATTCTTCGGTGTCCTTGCGGTGAGTGCACTGCTGGTCTCGGCGGCCGCCGTCGTCGTCAACCGCCATGTGCCGCCCGCGCGGCGCGAGCCGGCCCCGGCCTAGCCGGCGAAACCGGATCGGTCGCTGATGGAGGACAGGCCAGGACGCAGGCAGGGACGTGGGCCGGCGGGCCAGGATCCCAGGCTGCTCCGGCGCCTGCTGCGCGCGAAGGACCGGATGGACGACGCTTCGCACGAGGCGTGGCCGATCCCGCGGCTGGCGCGTGTCAGCGGCGTCTCCGAGGCCCACTTCGCGCGATCGTTCAAGGCGGCGTTCGGCGCCCCGCCGCACCGATACCTGCTCACGCGGCGGCTCGAGCGGGCCACGTCCCTGCTCCGCGACACCGACCTGCCCATCACCGAGATCGCCTTCCAGACGGGCTGGAACAGCCTGGGGACGTTCGGGCGCACGTTCCGCGACGTCACGGGCGAGAGTCCCGGCGCGTTCCGGGCGCGCGAGCAAGCCGCCCCCCACGATCTGGAGCGGGCGCCGCCCTGTTTTGTCGCTGCCGCGCACCGCCCCCACCTCACAATCGCAGTTTCGGAGAAGCGACGGCAGGACGCGGGCGGTATGGCCGGGGCCGATGAAGAGGAGATCACATGAGCCAAGGTGTCGGAGTCGTCGGTCTTTACGTTCGCGATCAGGACGAGGCCCTCACGTTCTACGTCGAGAAGCTTGGATTCCGCGTCCACACCGACGCGCGGAACGGGGACTACCGCTGGCTGACGGTGCAGCATCCCGACCAGCCGTCCTTCCAGCTCGGCCTGTTTGCGCCCAAGCCGCCGACGCTCGATGAGGGAACGGCGCAGACCGTGCGCGAGATCGTGGCCAAGGGCGCCATGCCGCCGCTTGTGCTCCATGTCGACGACTGCCGCGCCGCCTACGACCGCATGCTGGCTTGCGGCGTGGAGTTCACGCAGGAGCCGGTGGAGCGCTACGACGCCGTGGACGCCAGCTTCCGCGATCCCTCCGGGAACGGGTGGAAGATGATCGAAGCGCGGGGAACGAGGGGATGACCGAAGCCGCCCCCGCTCCACTTTCCGGAAAGGCCCCACGGACCTGGAACAGGTGGGTTCGACAGATCCACCGGTGGCTGTCGCTCGCCTTCACCGTTGGCGTCATCGTCAACACCGTCGTCATCTTCGGGATGAAACAGGCCCAGCCCGCTTTCTGGGTGTATCTCCTGGCGCTGATCCCGCTGGCCGTCCTCTTCCTGACAGGCCTGTACCTGTGGGTCCTGCCGCACGCCGCAGCTTGGCGCGCGCGTCAGAAGATCACCACGCGGCCGACCGGGTCGAGGTAGGCGGGGCTGATAGCTGATGGGTCATCCTGGTGCGTTCAGCGAAATGACGCTGCCAATGAGGTCTTCCGTCGACAACTCGCCCAGCAGGAGGGGATCCAGTCGTCCCTCACTTGCGAGCAAGGCGGCTCCGTGTAGGGCCGACCAGACCGTCAGGACGCGCAGGCGCACGTCTACGGCAGAGGCCTCAGGCATCCGGCCGCGGAGAACCTCTTCGAAGATGGCGAAGGATTGCAATCCCACACTCATGGCGGGCCCGTTGGCGTTGCGGCGGACCGCGTCGGACACGAACATCAGCCTGAACAGTTGTGGGTGGGCGCGGCTGAACGCGACGTAGGCCTCGCAGACCGCGCGGACGGGATCGGCTTGCAAGGCCGCCTCGCGGTAGCTGACGATCAGGCGCTCGAACCCGGCCGCGGCGAGGGCTTCCAGCAGGTCGTCCCTCGAGGCGAAGTGCCGGTAGGGTGCGCTGGGCGCGACCTGGGCGGCGGCCGCAAGGTCCCGCAAGGACAAGGCTTCATGCCCATGCGCCTCAAGCGCCGCCTCCGCCAGGTCGAGCAGCGCGGCCTGGAGGCTCCCGTGGTGGTAGCGCCGCCGCGAAGTCAGCTGACTTGACATGATCCGCCCCTCAATGTGATCACTGCACACATTAGACCCCCCTCAGGTGGCGCACAAAGGGAGATAAGCGATGGAACTGGCATCACCGGGCGCCTTGATCGAGCTGGGTTTCGGATACCGCATGTCGCGCTGTCTGCATGCTGCCATGGAGCTCGGCGTCCCCGACGCGATCGAGGCCGACGCGCCGACCGCGGAAGTCCTGGGAGCAAGGCTCGGCTGCCACGTCGATTCCCTGCGCAGACTGATGATGACCCTCGCATCGGGCGGCGTCTTCGCCTTTCGCGACGGCGGCTTTGCGCATACGGCGGCTTCCCTCACTCTGAGAGCGGACCATCCTGAGACCATCGCGCCCTTCATCCGATTCACGGGCGCTGAATACCAGTGGCAGGCATGGTCCGGGCTGGCTTCGGCCGTACGCAGCGGCAATCCGGCCTTCGAGGACACGCACGGCTGCGACATCTTCGAGTTCTATCGAAGGCATCCAAGCGATGGACGCGTCTTCGACCAGGCGATGTCCTCGGCCGGGCGGTCGACCATACCGGCCGTTGTCCGCGCCTTCGATTTCACCGCTTTCCACACAGTGGCGGATATTGGCGGCGGACGGGGCCACCTGCTCCGGGCGATCCTGGACGCCTCACCGGCCAGCGCCGGCATCCTGTTCGATCTGCCGGACGTCACGGGTGAGGCCCGGTCGTTGTCGGACGGTCGCATCCGCCTCGTCGGCGGGGACTTCTTCAAGGACGACATGCCGGCCGCTGACGCCTACCTGTTCATGATGATCCTGCACGACTGGGACGATGATGCCTGCGTGGGCATGCTGCAGAACCTGCGCCGCACCATGTCGTCCCACGCCCGCGTGCTGGTCATCGAATCCGTGATTTCCGAGGAGCCCGGGGTGGCCTATGGCCGTCTGTCCGACATGACCATGCTGGTCCTGGCGGAAGGCCGGGAGCGGACGGCGTCGGAGTACGCCGCACTGTTCTCCCGCGCCGGTTTCCGGCTCACGCAGCCGCCCATCCCGACGGAGTCGGTGATGTCCATCCTGGTGGCGTCCCCGCACTGACGCGCCTCCCAGGCGCTAGCGCCCGTCTCAAACCGCCGCGTCCCATCCCACGGAGCGCGGATGCAGGACGTCCGCCGCGAAATCGATGACGGCGCGGACGCTGGGCAGGAGGCCGCGCCGCGAGGTGAAGACCACGTGCAGAATGCCCTGGGGTGCGGCCCAATCGGGCAGGATGCGCATCAGGCCGCCATCCTCGATCGGCTCGCGGACGGAGTATTCGGGAAGCTTGGCGATGCCGAGGCCGTCGATCGCGGCCTGCCGCAGGATCGGGAAGGTGCTGGCGGAAAGGCGTGGCTCGTGGCCGACAGCGGCCTCCTCGCCCTTGGCGTTGACGAGAGTCCAACGATCGAGGCCGGGCCGGTCGGTGTGGCTGAGCGTGGCGAAGGACGGGATGTCGGCGGGCGTCCGGGGCTGCCCGTTGGCGTCCACGAAGGCGGCGCTGGCGACCAGCACCTCGCCGGCCCTCGAGATGATCTTCACCTGCAGGTCCGCGTCGCTGTCCAGCCGCTCGCGGACGCGGATCGCAACGTCGACGCCCTCCTCGATCAGGTCGACCCGGCGGTTGGAGACGATCACCTGGACTCGTAGTCGCGGATGGCTGGCCAGGAACCCCGGCAAGGCGGCGCCCAGCAACCGGTCTACGTCGAGCGGGCAGCTGATCCGCACCAGCCCTTGCGGCTCGGCGGTGAGCCTCTGGACAACCTCCTCGATCGCCTCGGCCTCCGCCAGGGCGGCGCGGGCGTGGCGATAGACGTCCTGACCCACTTCGGTGACCTTGAAGCGCCGGGTCGATCGCTCGATCAGGCGAACGCCCAGCTGGGCCTCCAACGCCGCCACGCGCCGGCTGACGCGCGACTTGGGCGCGCCGAGCGCCCGCGCCGCGGCCGATATGCCGCCGCTGGAGACCACCGCAGCGAACAACGCCAAGTCGTTCAGGTCTCGCATGTCTCAGTGTTCCTCATTTGGAACGATCAGTCCCGAAATCACCATCTAATCATCACATCGTTCCACCGCTACTTGGAAATCTGACACCGCACCCCAAGGAGCCCCAACCATGAAACTTCTTCACATCGACGCAGGCATCACCGGCCCGAGCTCGGTCAGCCGCCAGCTCTCGAGCGCAATCGTCGAGGCGCTCGCCAACACCGATCCAACCCTCGAGGTCGTCTCACGCGACCTGGACGCCACCCCGGTCCCGCACCTGGACGGCGGCGGCATCGGCCTGCGGTCCGTCGAAGGCGCGGACGACGCGGCGGCCACGAGCGCCGCCATCCTGCAGGAGTTCCTGGACGCCGACATCGTGGTGATCGGCGCGCCCATGTACAATTTCAGCATCCCCAGCCAACTGAAGGCCTGGTTCGACCGCATCCTGGTGGCGGGCAAGACCTTCCGCTACACCGCCGCCGGCCCCGAGGGCCTGGCCGGCGACAAGCGGGTCATCGTCGCTTCGGCGCGCGGGGGGCTCTACGCCCCGGGCACGGCCCAGGCGGACAGCGATTTCCACGAGCCGTACCTGAGGACCCTGTTCCGCTTCATCGGCATCGACGAGATCGCCGTCGTGCGCGCCGAGGGCGTCGCGATCAGCCCGGAGCAGCGGCAGATCGCCGTCAGCGCGGCGCTCGACGCGGCGCCGGGGATCGCCGCCAGGGCGGTCACCGCGCTCGCCGCCTGACAGCGGGCGTGGCCGAACGGGCCCCGGCCTTCGGGGCCCGTGACCATGCCCGGAACACCATCCACATCAAAGGAGCTTCACAGATGACGGCCGCCGCTCTTCGCCAAACCGCCCCTGCGTCCCGCACCGTGGTCCAGAGGACCCGCGGCGACCGCCATGGCCCGATCGTGCGCCTGATGAGCCCTTCGGACCTCGGCGAGCAGCTCAAGCCCTTCGTCTTCCTCGACCTGTTCGAGACCGACCTGCGCGGGATGCACATGCCGCTTCATCCTCACTCGGGGATCGCCACCATCACGGTGCTCACCGACGGCGAGGCCCGGTTCGACGACCCGGAAGCGGGCCGCGGCGTGCTCGGCTACGGCGGGGTCGAATGGATGCGCGCCTCCGGCGGCGTCTGGCACGGCAAGGAGCTTTCGGCCGGCCGTTCGCCCGCCATCCGGGGCTTCCAGCTGTGGATCGCCCTGCCGCCGGAGCTGGAAGGGGTCGCGCCGCAGAGCCGGTACGTCGAGACGGGCGGCACGCCGACGTCAGGTCCGGCCCATGTCATCCTCGGCGCCTATGACGGCGTCACGAGCCAGGTGAGCGCACCGCCAGACATCACCTATCTGCTGGTGACCCTGGCGCCGGGGGAGCGCTGGACCTTCCAGCCCCCGGCCGGCCAGACCGTCGGTTGGCTCGCCGTGGCCAGGGGCGGTCTCGACGCCGGAGAGCCGCTGTCCAGCGGCGATATGGCGGTGTTCGAACCGGGTGCGGGGGCGATCACGATCGGCGCAGACGCCGAGGCGGGCGTGACCTTCGTGATTGGCTCGGCGGCGCCCCACCCGCACGCCCTGCACCTGGGCTACTACTCGGTCCACACCTCGGCGCAGGCTCTGGCGGCGGGCGAGAGCCGTATCGCCGAGCTCAAGCAAAAGCTCGACGTCGCCGGCGACCGACGGACCGGCTCCGGCTCGACGCCGGTGTTCCGCTGACCGCGCAGAGGTTCGCGCAGCGCGCCGTGGGCCCATCGAGCCGCCGTCAGAAGATGAACTTGCGCACGGTCAGTTTCACCACGCGGCCGACCGGGTCGAGGTAGGCGGGCTGATAGCTGACGGGCGTGGCGCCGGCGGCGTTGCGCACCCGCTCGCGCGCGTCGAACAGGTTGGTCGCCGCCAGGGTCACGCGCGTGCCGGCCAGCCACCGGTGGCGCGCGACCAGGGCGCGGTTCTGGGCGAAATCGGCGAACAGGCGCAGGTCGACGGTTCCGATCGGGGAGAAGGTGAGCGCCCCGGCGGGCGATCCGTCGCCGCTGACGACGGCGCCGCTCTGCCAGGTCGCCGAGGCCCGCGCGCCAAGGCCCCGCCAGGTCACGCCGGCCTGGGCCTCGATGTGGTGGCGCGCCATGCCGCCGCTCGCACCCGACGGATAGCCGTCAAGCAGGTCGAGGACCGGACCGCCGGGGCTCACCAGCAGCCGGTCGCGGAAGGTGATCGTGTGGTAGAGCGCGAACTGCATCCGGCCGGGCGCCGGGCTGGCGCCGCGGCCGAATCCCCTGCCGAAGCCGCCGCCGCCAAAGCCGCCTGGGCCTCCGAAACCGCCGCCGCCCCCCGGCGGACCGCCGGGGGGCGGCGGCGGTTTCGGAGGCCCAGGCGGCTTTGGCG
>FTHA01001113.1_pt1 | contig 11843 bp, 10 predicted proteins | sample 1640771 | NCBI WGS metagenome assembly FTHA01 (sample SAMEA3914789, study PRJEB12502) | metagenome | biome: forest; material: soil | place: Canada | collected 2011-07-03 | depth 0.3 m | reverse complement strand
GCCATGCTTCCTCCCCCAGCCCCGGGCGGCAGCTAAGGGTGGAACGGTGGTTGTGGCAATGAGCCGTCGTTCTCCCCCCACCGGGTTGAGGGTGGCGCGCCCTGGTCAGGGGCGCCGACAGGGGGCGCGAAGCATCCTATATCCGGGGCATGAGCGATGTGACCCTCGTGGCGGGGGCGCCGGTCCTTTCGGGGATGGCGCTGATCAAGGAGGAAGCCAAGCGGCTGCCGGACAAGCCGGGGGTCTATCGGATGCTGGGCGATGGCGGGGAGGCGCTCTACGTCGGCAAGGCGCGCTCGCTGAAGAAGCGGGTGATGCAGTACGCTCAGGGCCGTTTCCACACCCAGCGCATCGCCGCCATGGTCTCGCTGACCCGGACCATGGAGTTCACCTCGACCCGCACCGAGACCGAGGCGCTGCTGCTCGAGTCCAACCTGATCAAGCGGCTGAAGCCCCGCTTCAACGTGGTGCTGCGCGACGACAAGTCCTTCGCCGAGATCCTGGTCCGGCGCGACCACCCGGCGCCGCAGATCCGCAAGCACCGCGGCGTGCACTCGATCCCGGGCGACTACTTCGGCCCCTTCGCCTCCACCTGGGCGGTGAACCGGACGGTCAACATCCTGCAGAAGGCCTTCCTGCTGCGCACCTGTTCCGACAGCGTCTACGAGAGCCGCACTCGGCCCTGCATGCTGCACCAGATCAAGCGCTGCTCGGCGCCTTGCGTCGAGCTGATCACCCGGCCCGAATACCAGGCCCTGGTGGAGCAGGCGCACGACTTCATGTCCGGCAAGAGCCGGGCCGTGACGGAGCGGCTGTCGACCGAGATGCAGGCCGCGTCCGAAGCCATGGAGTTCGAGACCGCCGCCCGGCTACGCGACCGGATCCGCGCGCTCTCGGCGATCTCGATGGAGCAGTCGATCAACCCCGAGACGGTGGTCGAGGCCGACGTCTTCGCCCTCCACGCCGAGGGCGGCCAGGCCTGCGTCCAGGTGTTCTTCTTCCGCGCCGGCCAGAACTGGGGCAACCGGGCCTACTTCCCGCGGGTCGACCGTTCGGACGAGGACCCTGACATCCTCGACGCGTTCCTCGGCCAGTTCTACGAGGATAAGCCGATCCCCCGCCAGATCCTGCTGTCCCACGACGTCCCCAACCAGGCGCTGCTGGCTGAGGCCTTCGGCCTTAGGGCGGGTCGCAAGGTGGAGATGCTGCGCCCGCAGCGGGGCGAGAAATGCCGGCTGGTCGAGCACGCCATGCTCAACGCCCGCGAGGCGCTGGGCCGCAAGCTCGCGGAGAGCTCGGCGCAGGGCAAGCTGCTCAATGCCGTCTGCGAGGCGTTCGGACTGGAAGCCCAGCCCGAGCGGATCGAGGTCTATGACAACTCCCACGTGATGGGGACCAACGCCGTCGGCGCGATGATCGTGGCGGGCCCCGAGGGGTTCCAGAAGAGCCAGTACCGCAAGTTCAACATCCGCGGCGAAGACCTCACCCCCGGCGACGACTACGGCATGATGAAGGAGGTGCTGCGCCGCCGCTTCGGCCGCATGGTCAAGGAAGAGGAGGAGGGCGAAGCGCCGCCCCGGCCCGACCTGGTGCTGCTCGACGGCGGCGCGGGTCAGCTGGCGGCGGCGATGGAGGTGATGGCGGACCTCGGGGTCGACGACATCGTCATGGCCGGCGTGGCCAAGGGGCCGGACCGCGACGCCGGGCTGGAGCGCTTCTTCCTGCCGGGCAAGCCGCCCTTCATGCTCGATCCCAAGAGCCCGGTGCTCTACTACCTGCAGCGGCTCCGCGATGAGTCGCACCGGTTCGCCATCGGCGCGCACCGCACCCGCCGGTCCATGGACATGAAGCGCAGCCCGCTGGATGAGATCGAGGGGATCGGCGCGGCCCGCAAGCGGGCGTTGCTGCATGCGTTCGGCTCGGCCCGCGGCGTCTCGCGCGCCTCAGTCGCGGATCTGGTCAAGGTCGAAGGAGTCTCCGAATCCCTTGCCCAGCGCCTCTACGACCACTTCCACAAGTCATGAAGGCCCTGCCCAACATCCTCACCGGTGGTCGGCTGGTGCTGGCCCTGCTGGTGCTGGTCTGCCTGGCCGCGGCAGGGGGCGCGCCGCCCTTCGGCGAGGGCGGCAAGATGGTGCGGCTGCAGCTGGAGAGCTGGGCGTTCGCCGCCTTCGCCGTGGCGTCGATCACCGACTTCTTCGACGGCTGGCTGGCGCGGAAGTTCAACGCCACCAGCGTCCTGGGCGCAGTGCTGGACCCCATCGCCGACAAGGTCCTGGTCTGCGCCGCCGTGGTCGGGCTGATCGCCATCGGCCGGCTGGAGGCGGCGTTGCCGGGCGGGCTGATCCTGTTTCGCGAGTTCGCCGTCTCGGCCCTGCGCGAGACCCTGGCGCCGCGAGGGCTGCGCCTGCCCGTGACGATGCTGGCCAAGTGGAAGACCACGCTTCAGCTGCTCGCGCTCGGCCTAATGCTGTTCCTGCCCGCCTGGTGCTGGTGGGGCCTGCCCTGCGACCCCGCGCTGACCGACAAAGCCTGGGTCGTGGCCGCCTGGCTGCTGTGGCTGGCCGCCGCCATCACTGTCTGGACCGGCGTCGAGTACGCCCTCGCCGCTCGGCGCGCCTTGCGCGCCTGAAGGTTCACCACAAAGACACGAAGGACACCAAGGGTCAGCGGGCACGGACTCTTCGTGCTCTTTGTGTCTTTGTGGTCATGCCTTTCTTGGCCTGCGGCCCGGGGCGCATCAGTGGCCCTTCGTATCGGCGTAGGGCGCGGCGGCGCTTTGGCGGACGAGGCCGTGGGTGGCTTCGTTGAGGCCGATGATCAGGAACTGCACCGCCATCGCCACCAGGATCAGGCCGGCCAGGCGCACGGTGATGGTCATGCCCACGCGGCCCAGCACCTTGGAGATCACCGGCGTCAGCACGAACGACACCAGGGTCGCGGCCGCCACCGCGGCGATGGCCGCGACGCCCGCGGCCTCGCCGGCCCAGCCCAGAGCCCGCGCTTCCCCGGCGTAGATGATGGTGGCCGAGATGGCGCCCGGCCCGATCAGCAGGGGCATGGCGAAGGGCACCACCAGCCGCTCGAACCGGCGGCGCGCATAGCCGCGAGCGTCCACCGCCTCATGTTCGGAGGAGGGGTCGGTGAAGGCGGCGGTCATGTCTTCCCGCGCCATGTCCAGGCCCAGCAGGAGCAGCAGGATGCCGCCGGCGATGCGGAACGCCGCCAGCGAGATGCCGAAGAACTGCAGCACCGCCAGGCCGGAGAAGAAGAAGAACGTCAGGAATCCGAGCGCGAACAACGAGATGTACAGCGCCACCCAGCGCCGGCCGGCCGGGCTGGCGCCCGACGTCGCGGCGGCGAACACCGGCACGTTCCCGATCGGGTCGATCAGGGCGAACATGGCGATGAAGAAGTTGACGCCGAACTCGGCTGGGCTCATTTGGGGGTCTTAGCTCACAGAGTCGCTGCGCCGCGCGGGGCCCGCCCCGTGTACCCCTGCGCGCGCGTCGACGCCACACAGGGAGACCCGCCATGACGGCTGCCACCGCCCTCGCGCACCCCGCGGAGGAGTTTGCCTTGCCCGCTGACCCACGCCTGATTGTCGCCCTCGACCTGCCAACCGTCGAGGATGCCCGCGCCTTGGTCGATCGGGCGGGCGATGCGGTCTCGTTCTACAAGATCGGGCTGCAGCTGTTCGCCACCCGGGGGATGGACCTCGCCCGCGAGCTCAAGCGCGAGGGGCGGCAGGTGTTCCTGGACTGGAAGCTGCACGACATCGGCGCGACCGTGGAGCGCGCGGCGGCAGCCATCGCTGGCTCGGGCTGCGACTTCCTGACCGTCCACGGCGAGCCGCAGCTCATGGACGCGGCGGTGAAGGGCAGGGGCTCGGCCGCCATCAAGCTGCTGGCGGTGACGGTGCTCACCTCCCTCGATGACGCCGACCTGGAGGCTATGGGCTACGCCTTCGGCGCCCGCGCCCTGGTGGAGCGGCGCATCCGCCAGGCCATCGACGTTGGCTTCGACGGCGTGATCGCCAGCCCCCACGAAGCGGCCCTGGCGAGGTCGATCGGCGGACCGGACTTCCTGGTGGTCACCCCCGGCGTGCGGCCTGCCGGCGCATCACTGGACGACCAGGCCCGCGCCGCCACACCGGCCACGGCCTTGCAGGCGGGAGCGAGCCATCTGGTCGTCGGCCGGCCTGTCACGTCCGCCGCTGACCCCCGGGCCGCGGCGCAGGCGATCGTACAGGAGATGGCGGGGATCTGACCGGAGCAGGGGATGAGCGGAGGTTGATGTTCCGCCTCTTACCGCCGGCAGCCACAGCTGTGGCTGAAGCTGCGCACACTGGCGCGGGCTGACGCGAAGGCGAAAGCGCGGGAGCTGCCCGAATCCTGGATGAAGACGCGCCAGCCGCTGCTCCCACCGCCGAGGTAGGCAGGGCCCACGCCACCGGCGTCGGCGAAGAAGGTCGTCGGCAAGGCGACGTCGAGGTCTTCTTGCTCGTACGCCTCGTCTCCGTACGAGCGGGCATAGCCGTCGTCGCGGGAACGGTCGTAGCGTTCGTCGTCGTAGCCCTCGTCGTACGGCGCCTCGTCGAGGGTCGGGCCATCGTCGTAGAACGGCTCGGTCTGGCCGTAGCCCAGCGAGGGGTAATAGGCGGCAGGGGCGTTGCCAGCGAAAGCGGCTGAGAAAGCCAGTAACAGGGCGGCCGTGACGGCGCCGATGATCAGGGCCTTGGCCATGGCCTACCCTCCTTGTTACGCAACAGGTCGAGTTGTTCAGACTAGGCCGCGGCGGCGCCGAGTCCAGCGGCTGCGCGCTGCGGGCGAATCAGAAGTCGACGGCCAGGCCCTTGCGTTCCCAGTCTCCGAAGCGGGTCGGCTCGGGGCCGGCGGGGCCGTTCTGCTCGCCCGCGGCCTGGGCTGGAGGCGCGGCCGCGGCGCGGCGGGCGGCGGCCTCTTCAAGGGCCCGACGCGCGGCTGGAGTCAGCACCTTGCCGGGCGCAGCTCCCTCCGGCGCCGGCGTATCCGGTTCATCCTGCATGGGATGGATTTAGGGGCAGGGTGGGCGGATGCAAGCGCCTCATGCGCCGCCGTCCGACATGAGCTGTGCGTCAGGGCCCTTGACCTTCCTCGCCGTGGTGTTGATCACCGCGCGGCGCATCGCCAAGGCCGCTGCGCCGGAGCCCGATTGAACCCGCCCAATCCACCCGAGGACAATCCAACCGGTCTCGCCGACCCTTCGGCGGCTGTCGCCGACCGTTCCGGGCTCGCCTCCCGGCGCGCGGCCGTCGGCGCCGTGGCCGCGGCGCTGGCCCGCAGGGGAGGCCTGGAGGACGCGCTCGCCGGACCGGCGTTCTCCGCGCTGGATCCCCGCGAGCGGGCCTTCGCCCGGGCCCTGGTGATGACTGCCCTGCGTCGCCGCGGCGCGCTGGACCGGGCGTTGGGCGCCCGGCTGCAGAAGCCGCCCCCCGCCCAGGTGATCGAGCTGTTGCGGCTGGGAGCCGCGCAGTTGCTGTTCATGGACGTCGCCAGCCACGCGGCCGTGGCCACCACGGTGGACCTGGCCGCCGAGGCCCAGACCACTCGCCCCTACAAGGGCCTGGTCAACGCCGTGCTGCGGGGCCTCGGGCGTGAGCCGCCGGCCGATCCCGGCCCGGAGGCCGCGGCGCCCGACTGGCTGTTCGCCCGCTGGCGCGCCGCCTATGGAGAGGCGGACGCCCGCGCCATCGCCGCCATGATCGAGCGCGAGCCGGCGGCCGATCTCACGCCGCGCGATGCGGCCGATGCGCCGGCCCTGGCCGAAGCCCTCGGCGCGACGGTGCTGCCCGGGAATTCCCTGCGCGTGGAGCACCAGGGCGAGATCCGCGAGTGGGCCGGCTATGCCGACGGCCGGTGGTGGGTGCAGGACGCGTCGGCCGCCGTCCCCGCGCGGCTGATCCAGGCCGTCCGCGGCGAGACCGTGCTCGACGTCTGCGCGGCGCCGGGCGGCAAGACGCTTCAGCTCGCGGCCTCCGGCGCGGTTGTGACCGCTCTGGACCGTTCGGCGTCCCGCCTGGGCCGTGTGCGCGAAAACCTGCTGCGGGCAGGGCTGCAGGCTGAGCTGGCGACGGCCGACGCGGCGGCCTGGACGGATCCGCGCCAGTTCGACGCCGTCCTGCTCGACGCCCCGTGCTCGGCCACGGGCGCCTTCCGCCGCCATCCCGACGTGCTGTGGGGCGCGCGGCCCGGGGATATCGGCAAGCTGGCGGCCGTGCAGGCGCGGCTCCTGAACGCCGTCGCCGAACGGGTGAAGCCGGGCGGCCGGCTGGTCTACAGCGTGTGTTCGCTGGAGCCCGAGGAGGGCGAGGCGCAGGTCGAGGCCTTCCTTCGGTCCCGGCCGGACTTCCGTCTGGATCCCATCACGTCCGGCGAAGGCGGGGCCCCGCCGGCGAGCCTGACGCCGCAGGGGGTTCTACGTATCCTGCCCCACCATCTGGAGGGCGGCGTCGACGGCTTCTTCGCCGCCCGGCTGGTCCGCTTGCCGCAACCTTCGCCGGAGGCTAAGTCGGCGGGATGAGCGGCCGCCCGATCATCGCCCCCTCGATCCTCGCCGCGGACTTCGCGAAGCTGGGCGAGGAGGCGCGCGCGGTGCAGGCGGCCGGCGCCGACTGGCTGCACATCGACGTCATGGACGGCCACTTCGTCCCCAACATCACCATCGGCCCGGACGTGGTGAAAGCGATCCGGCCGCACGTCTCCATCCCCATGGACGTGCATCTGATGATCGCCCCCGCCGATCCGTACCTGGATGCGTTCCGCGCCGCCGGCGCTGACATCATCAGCCTGCATCCCGAGGCCGGGCCGCACCTGAACCGCTCGCTGCGCCACATCCGCGGACTGGGGGCCAAGGCGGGCGTGGTGCTGAACCCGTCCACGCCGGTCGACATGGTCGAGTGGAGCCTGGAAGAGCTCGACGTGGTGCTGGTGATGTCGGTCAATCCCGGTTTCGGCGGCCAGAGCTTCATCACCTCCCAGCTGAGGAAGATCGAGCGCTTGCGCGGCATGATCGACGCGGCAGGTCTTGAGATCATCATCGAGGTCGATGGCGGCGTGACCCGCGAGACGGCTCCGCAATGTGTCGCGGCCGGCGCCGATGCGCTGGTGGCGGGTTCGGCCGTGTTCAAGGGTGGACCGGACGCCTACGCCGGCAATATCGCCGCGCTCAGGGGCGGCTGACAGCAGGCGATGGCCAGCCACATGCCTGTCGTTGCGGCGGGGCTGCGGCTCGAAACGGCGCTCGGGGCGCTGCTCGCCGCCGTCACCCGGCGATCGGCGCAGATGTGGTTCGGCTCGGCCCCCCACCGGTTGATGCTCGCAGGGCCCCGGGCCAAGGCCCTGGCCGCCCTGCCGCGCGACTTCCGGCCGGCCGACGCCAAGGTTGGACAGGCGATCCTGGAGGGCTCGTGGGAGCTGGCCGGGGTGGGGCTCGTCCTCGGCTCCGGCGGAGATCCCTGGAACCGGCCCAGCCCGTCGCGCGGCTTCGCCGAAGCGCTGCACCGGTTCGACTGGATCGCCCCCCTCGTTGCGACAGGTGAGGACGGCGCCCGCGAGGCGCTGCGGCTGATCGGCGAGTGGCGGCTGGTGTTCGGGGCCTGGAACGACTTCAGCTGGAGCGGCGAGGTGCTGGAGCGCCGCACCTATAACCTCGCCTGCGCCATGGCCGCCCTGACCCCCCTGGCCTCCGAGCTGGAGGCGGAGGGTCTCGCGGGGCTCCTGACCCGGCATGCGCGCCAGCTGCTGGCGAGCGTCGATCCGCCCTGGCGCGGGGCCGAGCGTGACGTCGTCGCCGGCGTCGCCGCCTGCGCGCTGGGCGGCAAGGTGGGCGGATCCCTCCTCGCCCGCGCGGTGGCCCGGATCACCCGCACCCTGCCCGACGCCGTGCTGGCGGATGGCGGGCACGCTTCGCGTTCGCCGGAGGCGGGGCTCGAGCTGCTGCTGGACCTTCTGACCTTCGACGACGTCTGCGCCCAGCGGGGGCTGGAGACGCCGGTCGAGGCCGCGCGGGCGCAGGACAGGCTGACCGCCGCCATGCGGTTCTTCACCCTGCCCGATGGCCGGCTGGCCTGCTTCCAGGGCGGGGAAGCGTCCGACCCGGCCCGCATCGTCGCGGCCCGCGCCCATGATGACGCCGACGCGGCCGGCCCGCCGGCGCACGCGCCGCATGCCGGCTACCAACGGATGATCGGCCGCAAGATCCAGGTGATGGTCGACGCCGGCACGCCCGCCCCGCCGCCCTGGAGCGCCACCGCCTGCGCCCAGGCCGTCGCCATCGAAGTGCTGTGCGGAACCGACCGGCTGATCACCAACGCCGGCTGGAGCGCCCGGTCGCCCGAGGCTCAGGCCCAGCGATTGACCGACGCGGCCTCGACCGCCGCCCTCGGCCATCATTCGACGGCCAGGCCCCTCTCAGGCTGGCAGGCCCAGGCGCTCGGTCCGCTGCTCGAGGGCGGCCCGACCGGCGTCGAGGTCCAGCGCAGCGCGGCGGAAAGCGGTCTCTGGCTCGACCTGCTGCATGACGGCTGGCTGGCGGACTTCGGCCTGATGCATCGCCGCCGCCTGTTCCTCGACCTGCTCAATGACGAGCTGCGCGGCGAGGACCAGTTCGAGCCGGCCGGCGATACCTCGCCCACGCGGGTGATCCCCTACACCATCCGCTTCCACACCCCGCCCGGGGTGGAGACCGTCCTCGCCCGCGACAACCGCAGTGTCCTGTTGCGCGGCCCCTCGCAGAAGGGCTGGTGGCTCCGCAACGACGCGGTGGAAGTGCGCGTCGAGCCCGCCATCCACTTCCAGAACGGCCGCCAGCTGCACACCCACCAGGTCGTCCTCATGGGTCACCTCCACGCGGACAAGGGCGGCCGGGTCCGGTGGAAGCTTACGGCGGTAGAGTAGGGGGCGGAGAGCCGTGGTCAGGCCGTGGTGGTGATGACCAGGGCCTGGCCATTCCCCACTATGGGGCCACTTCCGAACGCCCGGGACAGCGCCTTGGCGGCCGCGTCGACGACAGCCTGGAGTCCGTCCGGGCTTCGCGCCTCGATTTCGCCCCTCAGCGGGGAGCCCATGCACAAGCCAATGGCGGCGTCCGCGGCCGATGCGGCCTGTGTTGGCAGGGCGACCCGCTCGATCTGCACTGTCTGGAACCCAGCGGTCTCCAACGCGCCGCGAATCCGCTCCTCGTCGTGATAGCCGAAAGGCGTGCGAGCGAAGAACGAAGGCGGATCGGCGGGAAACTGCGCGGCCACGGCCTCTTGCACGATGCGCGAGATGTCGTTGGCCTCGAGGCTATCCCAGACATTGAAGACGAACCGGCCGCCTGGCTTCAGCACCCGCCAGGCTTCGGCGAACCCCGCGACCTTGTCGGGGAGGAACATCACGCCGAACTGGCAGACGACGGCCTGGAAGCTGTCCTGGTCGAACGGCAGGGCCTGCGCGTCGGCCTGTCGCCAGGTGACGTTCGGCGCGCGGACGATGTCGGCGGCGCGGGCCAGCATGGGCTCGTTCAGGTCCGTGGCGGTGATGGTCGCGCGCGGCCCCACGACGCCGGCCAGAGCGCGGGTGACCCGGCCGGTCCCCGCCGCGGTTTCGAGCAGGGCGCCATCGAACCCCTCGAACCGGCTCGCGAGATCCAGCGCGAACGGCTCAAACAGCATCGGCCCCATGTACCGGTCGTAGAGTTCCGGTATCGACCCGACAAACGCCCGATCGGCATCGCTCATGGCGGGCTCCATTGAAGTCGCGAGCAGTCTAACATGCCGCTTGGCTTCCGTTCTCCCCTAGGGAAAAGGAGGGGCCCGCGCGTAGCGCGGGAGGATGAGGGGTTAATCCCTCGACGTCTTACGCCCTCACCCTCCCATTGCTTCGCAACGGGCCCCTCCCTCTCCCCATGGGAGAGGGGAATTTACAGCCCGCGGTCGGCTGGCAGGGTGTTCAGGACGTCCAGGCTGCGCCTTGGCCACGCCATTACACGGCCCCTTCCGCGACCGCATGCAGGCGGGCATAGGCGCCGCCCTGTCTGATCAGGTCGGCATGGCGGCCCTCCTCGACGATGCGGCCGTGGTCGAACACCAGGATCCGGTCGGCGCCGCGGATGGTCGACAGCCGGTGGGCGATGACCACCGTCGTGCGGCCGATCATCAGCTCTTCCATCGCCGCCTGCACCTTCACCTCGGTCTCCACGTCCAGCGACGACGTCGCCTCGTCGAGCACCAGGATCGGCGCGTCGGCCAGGAAGGCGCGGGCGATCGCAACCCGCTGGCGTTCGCCGCCCGACAGCTTCACCCCGCGCTCGCCCACGGGCGTATCGTAGCCCCGGGGCAGACGGGCGATGAAGTCATGGGCGCGGGCGCGACGGGCCGCGAGCGCGATCTCGTCGGGCGTGGCGTCCGGCCGGGCGTAGGCGATGTTCTCCGCGATCGAGCGGTGGAACAGCGCCGGATCCTGCGGCACCACGGCGATGGCGCGCCGCAGCGAGCCCTGCGTCACCTCGGCGATGTCCTCGCCGTCGATCAGGATCCGCCCGGCGTCCAGGTCGTACAGCCGCTGGATCAGCTTGACGAAGGTCGACTTGCCCGAGCCCGTGGGGCCGACCAGCGCCACCCGCTCGCCGGGCGCGATGGTCAGGCTGAAGCGCTCATACAGCGGCAGCGGCTGGTTCTCGTAGGCGAAGGTCACGCGGTCGAAGGTGATCTGGCCCAGCTGGCCGCGGAACTCCCGCGCACCCGCATCGTCCGCCACCTGCGCCGGCGTGCGCATGTAGGCGGCGACGTCGGCGATGTCGTCGATGCCCTTCTGCAGCACGCGCGTGATCTCGTTGAAGTTGCGCAGATAGCCGGCCATGACGATGAACGAGGTTGTGGCGAAGGCCACGTCCCCCGGCGTCGCCGCACCGGCCGTCCAGGCCTGGACCAGGAAGCCGGTCAGGCCCGCCTGCAGCGTCAGCAGCAACAGGTTCTGGCCCATGCCGACTAGGTTGAAGGCGTCCCAGGTGCGGTTGGTGGAGCTGCGCCAGGCCTCGACCACGCCGTCGAAGCGCGCCGCCTCGCGCGCCTCCGCGCCGAAGCTCTTGACCACGGCGTTGGCGCCGATGGCGTCGGCCAGGGACGCGCCGATCGCAGAGTCGCGGGCGGTGGAGATGCGGTTGGCCGGCTGGGTGTAGTTCAGCGACGAGAGGACGTTGTAGGCGACGAACACCAGGATCAGCGCCCCCACGAACAGCCCGGCCAGCGGCCAGCGCACGCCCAGCGAGATCGCGCCGCCGCTCAGCACGATCAGCGTCGGCGCCAGCAGCACCAGCAGGGCGTCGGAGGCGCTGTCATAGCCCCACATAGCGCGGCTGACCCGCCGCACGGTGGCGCCGGCGAAGTTGGAGCCGTGCCAGTCGGACGAGAACGACTGCACCTTGCGGAAGCCCTCGCCGACGATGCGGGCCATGATCCGGGCGTAGAAGCCGTTCATGGCCCGGAACATGGCCGTGCGGACCAGGTAGAAAATCCCGTAGAGGCCGGACAGCGTCGCCCAGGCCGTCCAGGCGGCCGCGCTCACCCGCTCGGGCGAGGAGACGGCGTTGATCAGCCCGCGGCTGGCCCAGGGAATGGAGATGTCGCAGGCGGTCGAGGCCAGCATCAGGCCGACGATCAGGGCGAAACGGCCCGGCTCGCGCAGCCAGTGGCGGACGATGAAGCCCACCACCTGGACGTTACCCAGAGGGCGGGCGCGGGGGTTGTGGTCGTCGATGGCGGCGTCGGTCATGGCGGGCTCGGACAGGCGGGGGCGGCTCTGGCGGCGCGGAGGGGACGGGTC
>FTHA01001011.1_pt1 | contig 11902 bp, 11 predicted proteins | sample 1640771 | NCBI WGS metagenome assembly FTHA01 (sample SAMEA3914789, study PRJEB12502) | metagenome | biome: forest; material: soil | place: Canada | collected 2011-07-03 | depth 0.3 m | reverse complement strand
TCAACATCTCCTCGATGGCGTCGTTCCTGGGCACTCCCGCGGCGACAGCCTACGGCGCTTCCAAGGCGGGCGTGCAGCAGTTGACCAAGACCGTTGCCGTGTTCGGCAGCCGAGACGGGCTGAAGATCCGCGTCAACTCGGTGCACCCGGGCGTGATCCGCACCCGCATGCTGGACCACATCTACGAACAGATCGGCCAGCTGGCGAACATCTCGAAGGCCCAGGCCGAGGAAGCGTCGCTCAAACAGGTACCCTGGGGGGAGGTTGGCGAGCCCGACGACGTCGGCTACCTGATCCTCTATCTGGCCTCGGACGAAGCCAAATACGTCACCGGTTCGGAATTCATGGTTGACGGCGGCTGGCACCTCGTGGACGCACGGTGACCCCGACCGCCGGGTCGAGCGGGGCATACCAATCTGATCGAGGTCAATCCCAGTGAATCCAACGGCTTTCCCTGACGACCTGGCTACGCGCCTCAGCATGCTGATCGAAGGCTACTGGAGCACCCAGGCGATCAATGCGGCGGTCGAGCTGGGCGTGCCTGACCTGCTCGCGGACGGCGCCCATGACGCGGACTCCCTTGCCCGCGCGGCGGGCGCCCACGCCCCTGCGCTGGGGCGGCTGATGCGGGCTCTGGTGACCCTGGGAATCTGCACTGCGGACGCCGGCGGCCAATACCGACTGACGGACCTCGGCCAGTTGCTGAGGGCCGACGCCGAGTCTTCGATGCGCGGCCGGGCCATGTTCGCCGGGGGGATGCTGTCCCAGCAGTTCTCCGACCTTGCCCTGGTCGCTCGGACCGGGCAGCGGGCGCCGTCAGCTCCGCCGGACTTCGAGACCCTGGACCCCGCGCGCCTTGCGGTCTTCCAGCAGGCGATGGCCGAGAGCAGCCTGAAGGCCGCGCGGGACGCCGTGGAGGTCTATGATTTCAGCCGCTTCGGCAGCGTCCTTGATGTTGGCGGCGGGTTCGGCGGCGTGCTCGCCTTCCTGATGGAGCGGTATCCGGACCTGCGCGGCGACGTGTTCGATCTGGAGATGGTGGGGGAGGGCGCCCGGGCCTTCCTGGCGCAGGCTGGTCTCTCGGATCGGGCTGGGTTCATCGGCGGCGACTTCTTCAAGTCGGTGCCGTCCGGTTATGACTGCTACCAGCTGAAATACATCCTGCACGACTGGGACGACGACAAGGCGTCGACGATCCTGCGATCATGCCGCGCCGCCGCCACTCCACAGGCCCGGCTGGTGATCCTGGAACAGGTGGTGCCGGATGTCCTGGAAGACAGTTTCCCCCACCGCGCCGTCATCCGCGCCGACCTGACCATGCTCACCGTCGGCGGCAAGGAGCGGACAGCGCAGGAATACCGCAGCCTCCTGGCCGACGCCGGCTTCAGACTCACCTCGATCACGCCTACCCGTTCAAGCTTCGGGGTCATCGAAGCCGTTCCCGTCTGAAGTGTTGACGGCTGTTTGGCGCGACGCCGCCGGGACCGGGAGGACAGAATGCGCTTCGCCGACTACATGACCGCCTTCAACCGCTACGATGACGCTGCCTTGATCCGCGACTTCTGGACCGAGGACTGCGTGATGCAGAGCGGACCGAGGATCTACGGCGGCCACAAGGGGATGCTCGAGTTCCTGGCCTGGGCTCACGACGGCATCCTGGAGACCATGCGGCCCCAGACCATCGTCGAGGAGGGCGACCGGATCTTCGTCGAGATCGACATGGACTTCACCGCCACGCGGGATCGACCTGACTTCCTGTTCGCGCCGCTCAAGACCGGCGAGACGGTCACGGTGAAGTTCTTCGCCCATTACCGGACGCGGGACGGGAAGGTCTCCCGCCTGCAGACCGCCACCTGGCCGCCGGGCGTGGGGGTCAGCAAGCCGCCGGGCGGGCTGCTCGGCCCAAGCCCGGTGCAGCGGCAGGCGTTCAATGCCTATACCCGTGCGTTCTCTAGCGCCGACCTGGACACGGCGGGACAGTTCTATACGGACGATGTGGTCTGCGAGCTCAGCACCCTGACGCTCAACGGGCGGGACGGAATCGTCAACTTCTACAAGGATATGTTCGAGAAGGTTCGCGAGAACCTGGAGCTGCACCGGCTGATCGCCGACGGCGACGCCCTCTGTGCCGACATCACCTCGACGTTCACGGCGGTCGAGGACGCGTCGGACTTCGCGCCCATGCCGCTGAAGAAGGGCGAGGTTCGCACCGTGCCGGTGTTCGTGGTCTACACGCTGCGCGAGGGAAAGATCAGCCGGATCAAGGTGGCCCGTAGCGGGGCGCCATCATGAGCTGACCGCGCGCTGGCGAACGCGAAAACGGCGCGCCAATCAGCTCGGCGCGCCGCCATCACTTGGTCAAATCAGGTCTTAGAAGCGGCGGACGTAGGAAACGCTGTACACGTTGGCCGCGCCATTCCCGTGGCGGAAGTCGTAGCGGGTATATTCAGCCCGGAAGCCGTCCTTCGCTGTGAAGAAGTACTGGCCGCCGCCGCCGAAGTTGAGGCTGTCCTCACCCAGGGTGAGAGTCGTGCCGCTGGCCGAGCCGCTGATGTTGGAGTGGCCATAGCCCACGCGTCCAAACAGGTCTGCGTTCGGAGCCAGCGGAATGAAGCCGACTGCGTAGCCGTTGTAGGTGCTCTTCACCTTCACAGAGACGCCGCTGACAGACTGGCTGCCGACGCCGAAGCCAACTTCGCCTTCAACGCCCACGTACTTGCCCACGCGGGCGCCCACGCGGCCATCGAGCACGTGGAAGCCCGGATCCAGGTCGACATAGGAGTAGCCGAGATTGACGTAGCCGGTCACCGGCCCAAAGGGCTCGGACGATGAGGCGGCGAACGCGGGAGCGGCAACAGCCGTCGTAACCACGGCCAGGGTGGCCGCAGCGATACACTTGAACATAGAAAGTCCCCTCACATAACCCGACGTTTCACCGGGCGGCGCTGCAACTACGGTGATTGGGCGCGGCGGGATAGTGCCGGAGGAGCGAAGGCGCCGTCGTGTTGCATTGCAGCAACAAGCTTGGCCTTAGGGGCGGCCGGCGAGGTTGCGCCATGGCTGACTGATGCTCAATGGCCCGTCCCCTGGCGGCTGGTCGTGGAAGTTTGTAATCGATCGGGCGCCGGCTCGATCGGGTGCTGTTCAGCGTGAATGGATTTCAGAGCCGCTGAGGGAGGCTGATCATGAGCCAGGAACAGCTTGATGTCGTCATGGGGATCATGCGGCAGGGCGCCGGCCCCGATCTGTCGGCGGCCCCCAGCGTCGCACGCGGCCAGTTCGACGCCATGCTGGCGGACATGCCCCTACCCGAAGGCCTGGCCTTCAGCCCCGCGACGGCGGGTGGGGTCCCGGGCCTGTGGTCGGATAGCGACGGCGCCTCGTCGGAGCGCACGCTGCTCTACCTCCACGGCGGCGCCTACGTGATCGGCAACGCCAATGGCTACCGTTCGGTCTGGGGCGCGCTGGCCAAGGCCGCTGGCGCGCGCGGCCTTGCGATCGACTATCGCCTGGCGCCCGAACATCCGTTTCCTGCTGCTGTGGACGACGCGGTGGCGGCCTATCGCTGGCTGCTGGAGCAGGGACGCAAGCCGGGCTCAATCGTCATCGCCGGCGACTCAGCTGGCGGCGGCCTGACCATCGCCATGCTGGTCAAGGCGAAAAGCGCGGGCCTGCCGATGCCGGCCGCAGCCTTGGCGATCTCTCCCTGGGTCGACCTCGAGTGCGTCGGCCTGACCATCGCCAGCAAGGCGGAGGCCGATCCGGCCCTGACCAAGGCCGGGCTGGTCAACATGGCGGCCCACTACGTCGGGGGCGGCTCGGTCCGGGACCCGCTCGTCAGCCCCCTCTACGCCGATCTCACCGGCCTGCCGCCGCTGCTGATCCAAGTGGGATCGGCCGAGATCCTGCTGGATGACGCGGTCCGCCTGGCTGGCGTGGCCGGGGCGGCGAATGTGCGCACGACCCTGGAGGTCTGGCCCGGCATGCCGCACGTCTGGCACGCGTTCGGCTTCATGCTGGATGAAGGCCGCGAGGCCACCGTCCGCGCCGGCGAGTTCCTGAAGTCGTACATGGCGCGGGAAGGGGTTTGACGCGCCCACCTCCCTGGCGTTAGTTTGTACGGACAAATATCGACGTGCGAGCCGGGATGGGTGAGGGACGAGGACGAGGCCATGGTCGAGGCGATCATCAACTACGTCGACCCCACCGCGCCCATCGGCGGCATCGACGACGTCGAGCGGGAGAAGTCGACCTTCACGCTCATCGCTCACCGGATGGCGATCGACGACGCGCGGCCGTTGCAGGCCGATCTCGCCCTGGAGACGACCGGCTTCGTCTGGCTCCGGCGGCCCACGGCCGTCACCGATTTTTCGGATTCGAAGCACGTCGATGAGGCCTACTTTCCCGAGGTGGCGGCCCTGATGCGCAGTTTGACAGGGGCCGAGAGAGTGGTGGTCTTCGGTAAGGTCGTGCGGGACGGAGCGCTGCAGGAAAGCCCGCACCGTCCGGTCTATAACGCTCATGTCGACTACAATGTTGAGACCGTCCGGGCCGCCGCCGCACGGTTGCTGGAGCCGGACGAGATGGAGCTGCGCCTGGCCCAGCGGATCGTGTTCGCCAATGTCTGGCGGCCGATTGCACCGGTCGAGTGCGCGCCATTGGCGGTGTGCGACGCTTCGTCCGTCGAGCGCGTGGATCTGGTGTATGGCCCGATCGGCGGCAAGTCCGCGTCCGGCGTGCCCAACGCCGCTGGCTGGAACCTCGCGCACAATCCTGGACATCGCTGGCGCTACGTCCCGGACATGCAGCCGGACGAGGTGCTCGTGTTCAAGCAGTGCGATACCGACCAGGATCGGGTGCAATGGTCTGCGCATACCGCCTTCGATGACCCTGCCAGTCCGATCGACGCCAAGCCGCGCCGCAGCATCGAGGTTCGGACTCTATCCTTCCTGCCTCACTAGCAACGGAGACCGCCATGACCATCACCCACGATGCGCCATCGGTCGCGAACGAAGCGGCGGTGCGGGCCGCCATCAATTACGTGGGCCCGATGGGAGAGCGGCCGAAGTTCCACGCCCAGGATCATGGCCGGGACAACCTTCGCTACGATCCGCATGTCATGGAAATCCGCGACGGGCGTACCTTTCGGCAGGCGCCATCGCTGGACCGTGAGGGCCTGACCCTGGTGGATCACCGCACCAGGATGAAGAACTTCCGCGACCCGGACGAGGTGCGTGCGGTCTACCTGCCCGAGGTGGAACAGCTGGTTCGCGACCTCACCGGGGCGACGAGTGTGGTCATGCTGCCCGGCGGGGGCTTCGTTCGCTACGCCGAGCGCTCAGCCCACTTCGGCACGGGCCAGAACACCCAACCGGCGCGCTTCCCGCACATCGACTGGACGCCAAGGACGGCGCCCGGGCTGATCCAGGACAGTCCGTTCGGCGTGGCCGCGGCATCGCTGAAAGCGGGTCAACGGTTGGTCGGCTACAATATCTGGCGGGTGATCTCCGAGCCGCCGCAGGACGTGCCGCTCACGGTCTGCGACGCGCGCAGCATAGCCCGGGAAGATCTGATGGCCGCGGACGGCGTGTACGACTTCGGTGAACCGTCCACCTGGTGGGAGTCGGAAGCCTTTCTGCTCAAGCACAACCCGGACCATCGCTGGGTCTATTTCCGCGATATGCGGCCCGACGAAGCTCTGGTCTTCCGCGCCTACGACAATGAGCCTGGCTGGCGCGCTGGCGTTCCGCACTCGGCGTTCGACGCGCCTGATTGCCCACCAGACGCGCCCGGCCGGATGAGCATCGAAGCCCGCGCCTACGCTGTGTTCGACTAGATGCGCGGCGCAATCATGCCATCGATCGACCGGAGCCCTGGCCAATGAAACCCCTGCAGGGATTCCGCATCGTTAGCGTCGAACAGTACGCCGCCGGCCCCTACGGCTCCATGCTGCTGGCGGGCTTGGGGGCCGAGGTCATCAAGATCGAGAACGCCGCCAGCGGAGGCGACCCGGCCCGTTACACCGGCCCACACCTGCTGGGGCCGGCCGACAGTCAGTATTTCCAGACCTGGAACCTCGGCAAGAAGAGCGTCACCCTGGATCTGAAGGCTGCGGAGGGCCGCCGCCAGTTCGAACGGTTGGCTGCAAGCGCCGACGCGGTCGTGAACAATCTGCGGGGCGACCAGGCGGCCAAGCTGGGCCTGGATTACGCAACGCTTGGCAAGCTCAAGCGGGAGCTCGTCTGCCTGCACATCACCGCCTACGGGCGCGACAACGAGCGCGCGTCCAGACCAGGCTACGACTACATGATGCAGGCGGAGTCCGGCATGATGAGCCTGACCGGAGAGCCCGGGGGGCCGCCCTCGCGGACCGGCGGACCCTCGATGATCGACTACTCCACCGGCCTGACCGCCATGACCGGGCTTCTCGCCGCCATGCTGGGGGCTGGCCGGTCTGGCCAGGGATGCGACGTCGACGTCTGCCTGCACGACGTCGCCCTGCACCAGCTTGGCTATGTTGCGACATGGTTCCTCAACACTGGAGAGGTTCAGACCCAGCAGCCGCGGAGCGGCCATTTCTCAGTGGCGCCGGTGCAGACCGTGCCTACCGCCGACGGCTGGATCTTCATCATGTGCATGACCCAGAGGTTCTGGGAGGCGATGCTGGAGGCGCTTGGCCGCCAGGACCTGCAGGCCGATCCGCGATTCTGTGACAACGCCGCCCGGTTCCGCCACCGCGACGCATTGACCGAGGCGCTGGACGCGGTGTTCCTGCAGCACCCTTCGCAACACTGGCTGGATCTGCTGTCGGGTCTGCTGCCGGTGGCGCCGGTGCACGACATCGGCCAGGCGCTGACCACACCGTTCGTGCAGGCGACCGGCATGGTGCAGACGGCGACCCACTCCCAGGGCGATCTTCGGGTTATGGCCAGCCCCATCAAGATCAACGGCGAGCGCGCGCGCCTGCCTGCCTGCTCGCCCCTCGGCGCCGATAACGACACGGTGCTGGGCGCGCTGGCCGCAGTCGAAAGCTAGACGCGTATGAAGCTGGACGGCGTGAAGGTCATCGACCTCTCAGTATTTCTGCCGGGGCCCTACCTTACCCTGGCAATGGCCGATCACGGGGCCGAAGTGATTAAGATCGAGCAGCCGGGGGGAGGCGATCCGGGGCGATCCATCGGTCTCGCCGACGGGCCCGACACCGTGTTCTTCCGGGGCCTCAATCGCGGAAAGAAGAGCGTGGTCCTCGACCTGAAGCAGCCGCAGGGCCGCGAGGCGCTGCTGACGCTTTGCGAAACCGCGGACGTCGTCGTGGAGTCGTTCAGGCCGGGCGTGGTCGAGCGACTGGGCGTCGGCTATCCGCAGGTGAGCGCGCGCAACCCGGGCATCGTCTATTGTTCGATCAGCGCGTTCGGCCAGGATGGCCCCTACCGCGATCGGCCTGCCCACGACCTGGCGGTGGAGGCGATCGGCGGCCTGCTCGGAATGACTCTCGGAAGGGACGGCGCGCCAGCCATCCCCGGCGTCCCGGTGGCGGACCTGCTGGCGGCGCTGCAGGGACTCTCGGGGGTGCTGATGGCGCTGTTGCGGCGGGAGCGGACAGGGCAGGGGGATCACATCGACATCGGCATGCACGACGTCACCGTCGCCGCCTTGCCCAACATCCTCGGACCCGTTCTCGCGGAGGATCGCCAGCCCGTCGTAGCTGATGAACGGACGACGGGAGGATCGGCCTTCTATCAGGTCTATGACACTGCCGACGGCCGCCAGATCGTTCTCGGTGGTCAGGAGATGAAGTTCGTCCACACCCTGTTGGGCGACCTCGGTCGGCCTGAACTGGCCGAGCTGTGCAGCCGTGGACCGGGGCCGCACCAGGCGCCGGTTGTGAGTTTTCTCCGAGAAGTGTTCGCCGGCCGTCCGCTCTCGGCGTGGGTCGAGCGCCTCTCGGGCCTGGATGTCTGCTACGGACCGGTGAACACCTTGCCCGAGGCGCTTGAAGACCCCAACGCCCTGGCTCGACGGATGGTCGTCACCGACGCCGACGGTCGCCGTCACCTGGCGCCCCCGATCCGGTTCGCCCTCGAGCCTGCCCTGCCGGCGTGGCGTGCGCCATGCCTCGGCGAGCACACCGATCAGGTGCTGCACGGGGATTAGGAGCGGCCCTTGCCCAACCTGTCCGGATTACCCCATGGTGTTGGAGGCAGGGGAGGCCTTCCGGCAGCGATCACATGATGCGCGAGCAGAGCAGCGACGCGGCCACGGCAGGGGCGGACTCCCGGCACGGCGATTGGAGCGCAAGGTGAGCACGCGATCTGTCAGGACCATCGATCAGGACGCTGGAACACCAGAAACCCCGCTGTACCGGCAGGTGGTCGAGGCCATCCGGTCGGAGATCCAGTCCGGGCTCTATCCCGCGGGCGAGTTGCTTCCCACCGAGAGCGAGCTGCGCACTCGTTTCGGCGTCAGCCGCCACACGGTGCGCGAGGCCCTGCGCCAGCTTCGTGACGAAGGCCTGGTCGCATCACGCCAGGGCGCTGGAACCACCGTGCTGACTCAGGGGACGAGCGATCAGTTCGTCCACGAAGTCGCATCGATCAACGACCTGATCACCTACGCCCAGGACCTCGTCTACGCGGTGGAGTCGAGCGCGATGGTGATGGCCGACGCGGAGTTGGCGCGGCGGCTGGATTGTCCTGTCGGTCATCGGTGGATGAGGGTCGAGGGCCGGCGCCATACGCCCGGCGACAGCACGCCGATCGCCTGGTCGGAGATGTACATCCATCCGGATTTCGCGGGAGTCGCGCTTTTCCTCGGCAGGCGGCCGGGTCCGCTCTACCTCTGGATCGAAGAGATGTACTCGACCTCGGTGCAAGAGGTGGAGCAGGTGCTGTATGGCCGGCCGCTCCCTGAAGCCGCCGCGGTGATCCTGGGCCTTGAGGAGGGTTCGCCCGGCATTGAGGTGCGCCGGACGTACTATCTGACCGGCGGCGCCTGCGCCCTAATCGCCTTCACCCTGCACCCGGCCGACCGCTTCCGCCATTCCATGACCCTGAGGCGGGCGAAGCCACAGCGCTGACTAGCGGGCGCCTACCGCCGCGCCGCGAACTTGCTGGGGGAGAGGCCGAGGTGGGTCTCGCCACGGGCGTGGGGGACCCAGTTCTGCGAGGACGGGTGGATGCGGAACATCTGCACGTCGCGGAAATAACGCTGCAGGCGCTGGCCCTTGTTGGCGGAACGGGGCGTCGCGGTGTGGAACATCATCTCCACCGCCTGGCACGACATGAACGAGCTCTGCCGGCCGAGCGCCCATATCCGCATGGTGTCTTCCGGCGTGATCGGGGCGCCGGTGCGGCTCCAGCGGTCGATGGACTCCTCCCAGTGTCCGATGGCCCCGTACATGATCGTCTCCGCGCTCTCGATCAGGGTCAGGATTTCGCCGAGGGTGCGGTGGACGTCGGGGTCCTGCGCCAGCGTCATGGCCGGGTTGCCGATCACCTTGCGGGTTTCGATCGCCTGCTCGTACTCGTCGAGCGCCGCCCGGGCCGCCCCGGACATGATCGCCGAGAACGTGAGGTGATAGATGCCGCCCGCCACCCCGAGATAGGTGGGGTCGCCGTGCAGCCGGGCGCCGATGGTTCCCTGGCTCCAGTCGATCTCCTGGCCGAACAGGACGTCACCGCGGCAGATGTGGTGGTCCGGAACGAACACGTCATCGAGCTTGGCGCTGTTCGAGCCTGAGCCCTGCATGCCGAGCGCGGTGTCGCCGCCCCAGTCAGCCAGCATCTCCACCTTGTCGCGCGGCACGAAGAAATTGATGATCCTCGGCCCCCCGCCAGGCAGGGGAATGATCCCCCCGCCGGCGAAGTGCGTGGCGTAGGGGATGCCCGAGGAATAGCTCCACGTGCCGCTGACGCGATAGCCGCCCTCGACCGGCGTGAAGGTCCCCGCCGGCGCCGCCCGGTGAGGCGCCCGGAAATCCCCGTCCGCGCCGAACATTTCCCTCTGGGCCTGCTCGGGCCAATGCGCGGCGAGCAGCAGCGCGTGCGACGACGACAGGCAGTAGCACCATGCGCTGGACGGATGGCCGCGGGCGATCTTCGCGGTTACGCGCAGCAGGGTCCGCATGCCGAATTGGTAGCCGCCGAACATCTTTGGCTGGACCATGCGATAGAGGCCCGCCTTCAGCAGCGCCTCGTGGACCTCGTCATTGTAGTGGCCGCGCTGATCGGCTTCGTCCTGCTGTTCACGCAGCAGCGGAATGAGCGCTTCGGCGCGCTCCACCGCCATGTCGGGAGTCAGGCTTGGCTCAGGCTGGGGAATGACGGGCGAGCCAATGGCTCGGTCCAGGACTGCGGCTTCGGCCATGCGCCACTCCATCAATACTTGTACGGATAAGTATCAAGCTGGCCGGCCGCGGTCAACGAGCCGACCGCACTGGCTCCGTATCAGCCGTCAGCGTTCGCGAACCGCGCCAAATCGCCCATGTGGGCCAGCAGGTCCGGGGTCTTCGGCTCGGGATGGGCGTCCAGGATCGCCTTGAACCTGGCTTCGGCGAAGTTCTTGAAGTCGCCGTGGGTGATCACGTAGAGGCGGTTCGAGCGCACAGCCTCCAGCACCATGTCGCCGGCCTCCTCTGGCTCGGACCAGGCGTCGGAAACGTGTCGCCGCGACAGCCGCTCGAGCGTCTCGCCATAGCCGGTCTCGCCCTGGAACTTGTCCGGGCGGTTCTTGGCCGCCTCATGGATGTTGCTCTTGAAAGGTCCTGGGCAGAGCACGCTCACGCCGATGTCCTTTGCAGCGAGTTCCTCTCGCACAGACTCGGTCAGGGCGACCACTGCCGCCTTGGTGGTGTTGTAGATGGCGAGGACGCCTGGCCCTGGCACGATCCCCGCGAGGGATGCGGTGTTGACGAGATGCCCTCCCTGGCCGTGCGCCACCATCCTAGGCAGGAAGGTGCGAAAGCCGTTGATCACCCCGCCGAGGTTGACCCCGACGCCCCAGTCCCAGTCGGCGTAGGTGGCGTCCAGCGCCGGACCCTCGATTCCGACGCCGGCGTTGTTGACTAGCACGTGGATGGCGCCGAAGCGGGCCTCCGCCTCGTCGGCCGCAGCGGCGAAGCCAGGCCGGTCGGTGACATCGAGCCGGATGGTGTGGACCGAGCGGCCCTTCTGGATGCTTTCGAAGTAGGCCTGCGCGCTGTCGAGGTGGTCCTGGCGGATGTCGGCGATCACCAGGTTCATGCCGGCTCCGGCGAAAGCCTTGGCGATGCCGAGGCCGATGCCGCTCGCACCGCCGGTGATGAAGGCGGTCTTCCCCTCGACGACGTCCATACTCTCGCCCTCTGGAATTGGCCCGGATGACCACGCTAGGATGCTGTCCGGTCGGTGTCCACCCGACGTGACTGCCGCGCCGCGGCTTGACAGACGCGTTCGCGACCGTCGCAATGTATCGTAACAAGTGTGAAGGTGCGGCTGAAGCCGCGGTGACAGGGGAGGGGCTCATGAGGACGCCGCCAGGCGTAAGCCAGGCCGACTTCGCCGAGGCGCTCGGCCAGTTCGAGGCCGTCGTCGGCAAGGACTGGGTGTTCTCTGCGGACGCTGACGTCGACCTCTACCGTGACGCCTACAGTCCATTCTGGGGCGAGGGCGAGGAGCGGATGGCTTCGGCCGCCGTGGCGCCGGCTAGCGTGGAAGAGGTGCAGGCGATCGTGAAGATCGCCAACCGCCTGAAGATCCCGCTCTACCCGTTCTCCACCGGCCGGAACCTGACCTATGGCGGTTCGGCCCCGGTCCTGTCCGGCAGTGTCATCCTCGAGCTGCGCCGGATGAACCGCATCCTGGAGATCAGCGAAGCCAACGCCTCCGTCCTGGTAGAGCCGGGCGTCACCTATTTCGACCTCTAC
>FTHA01000424.1_pt1 | contig 11934 bp, 13 predicted proteins | sample 1640771 | NCBI WGS metagenome assembly FTHA01 (sample SAMEA3914789, study PRJEB12502) | metagenome | biome: forest; material: soil | place: Canada | collected 2011-07-03 | depth 0.3 m | reverse complement strand
CTACGGCCGCAATTATGACGGCAGCGAGATCAGCGCCTTGCCGCTCGCCCGGGGAATCGAGAAACCGGTGGTGGTCTGGCTCCCGTCGATCGCGCCCGGCAGCATCCTGTTCTACGAAGGCGACAAATTCCCTGCCTGGAAAGGCAATCTCTTCGTCGCCAGCGCGCGGCGCGGGGAAGTCAACGGCACGGGCGGACTCGAACGCGTGGTATTCAACGATTCACTTGGCGAACTGCGGCGAGAGACGCTCCTCACCCAACTTGGCAAGCGCGTGCGCGACGTGGTCCAGGGGCCGGACGGCGATATCTACCTCGTGACCGACGGCGACGAGGTCGCGCTATTGCGGATCGAGCCATCCGATAAGTGAGCGGCCATGGGGATATCCGGCAAACGAGGGACGCACACCTATTCCCAAGTCTCGGTTCGGCGAACCGCCCCGGTTCGGAGCGAAAGGCCGCCAATGGGCGTGTGTGCCCAGTTTGCCAGTTTGGTCGTCGTAGTCGACAGCGGCGAGCATGGGGCAACCTGAAACGTCGGGTCCCTTCAAGCCATGCTTTAGGCCATCTATCCCTGCCGCGTCCGGCGCTCAACGAAGGCCGCGGCGACGGACTTCGATTGCCGCCTGAGCGAGCCGATCTCGGATCGAGTCAAGGGATGGCTCACGATGGTAGTGTCTCAGTTTGAAATTGGGTGAAGCGCTCGCACGCCCCAATAGGCGCCGCCCTCCAAGGCAAGAGCCACGAGCACGAGCGTTCCGTATATCCAGACCGCAGTTAGCCTCGACGCGAGTGTCGGCCGCGAGCCCGGACCCCATGCATCCTCGCGGGATCGCTTCAAAAGGTCCCGGTTTTCCCAAAGGAAGATAGCGGCTGAGACGAAGGCCACAGCCAGAACGGTCAAGAAGCTATCGTGGCTGTAGCCTAAGTACGCGCCAAATCCCAAGGCGATGAAGATCGCTATCATGCCGTCCCCCCGTCCCGCGAGGGATGAACTTAGCTCGCCTCGCGCTACTTGTAAGGTCCACGCTTCGCCGGCTTGGCGGTCCTCGCCTCGATCCGCTCAGCGATGTCTTCCATCGTCCAGAGCGTCTGAGAGACGCCGGCGGCCATGGCAGGGCTCATGCGAAGGGTCTTATGAACCCGCACGAAATTGTGGAACATGAAGTACAGCGCCAGGGCGTGGACGTGGTTCTCGAACTTCTTGCTGAAAGCGTTCGTGAGCCGCGTGAACCGGCGGTTCTGCATCCGGATCGACAGGTTGGAGCGCTCGACGAACGACGTTGAGACGTGCGCCGGATCCGGGTTGCCTTCGATGACGTTCTTCTTGGCCCCGATGCAGACCGGCGGGCTGTAGCGGCCCCGAGCGGCGGCGGGATCGGTGTGGTAGATCTTCTCAATGGTCGCGTAGTCGGCATCAGCGCCGAAGGCTTCTTCCATGGCCCGACGATAGGCATTGTGGGCGTCCGTCGTGATCCGGACGCGCTCACTGACTACGCGGCTGCGCAGGTTGTCCGCGACGATCAGGGCACGATATCCGGGGACGCTATACTTATGTCGCCCAGTCGGCGCTTGGATTCGAGCCGTAAGGTCGTGGTGTGTTTCGCCAGTTTCCGCAGGTTCAGGCGGCCCCCATCATCCGCTTCGCCGCCAGGACCAGCAGGCCGGACCTGGAATAGCCGTTGGCCTCTGCGTGCCTGTCGATGGCCCTGAGGGTGTCTTCGGGGAGGGTGATGTTCACCCGGACCGTCTTCACCTGATCCAAGTACGGGACCATCACGGCGACCGCGTCCCGGTTGACGGCGTCGCGCATGATGGTTTCGAGATCGGACGGCTCGGGGACCGCGTCTCCATCGGCCGCCATGCCTTCGATGTGGAGCGACAGCGCCTCGCTCGCCATCGTCCGCGCCTCGTCCAGGGTCGCCCCCGCCGAGATGCAGCCTGGAAAATCAGGGAAGGAGACGCCGTAATCGCTGTCGGCGTCCTTGTGGATCAAGGCGATATAGTTGCGCATGGCGCTACTCCAGTTTCAGCCCGGCTTGCGTCTCGATCGACCGCAGCGTTCCCCTCGGGACGTCCTTTTTGGGATGCGGGACGGTCACCCGGCCGGATTTGACCGGGTATTTGAACTGGGCATGTGACCCCTTGCGGGCCACCTCGCGCCAACCGTCCGCTTCGAGGGCTCTGATGATGGCCCGGCTGTCCACGTGTGTATTAGTACACCAACCCCCGGGGTATGGCAAGCCATATCGTGTGGAGTGATACACATTCCCGCCCGACCAAAGTGGGGCGCGCTTGGAGTGGACCCCTTCGGTGAGACAGGGAAAACAGGGGACCGGTCTCAACGAGGAGAACCGATGTCCAACGATCGAGACCAAGTCGCTCAAGCCGCGCGCTCTTCCTTGAGGAGCCAGCCGAAAACCACGGTCGCGACGACCGCGCCCGCCAGCTGGGCGGCGATGAACAGGGGCGCGGAGCTCGGGGCGATGCCGGCGAAGGTGTTGCTGAGGGTCCGGGCGAGGGTCACGGCCGGATTGGCGAAGGATGTGGAGGCGGTGAACCAGTAGGCTGATGTGATGTAGAGGCCGACGATCATCGGCGTGGCGCCCGGCCGAAACCGGATCGAGCCCAGGATCGCGGCGATCAGGCCGAAGGTCGCGATGAACTCCGAGACGGCCTGGCCGGGTCCGTCCCGCAGCTTGGAGGAGACCTGCAGGAGGGGCTCGGCGAACATGGCGTGCGCCGCCCAGACGCCGATGATCCCGCCCAGGACCTGGGCGAGGACATAGGCGCCGGCCAGGCCCCAGCCGATCTCGCGCCTCAGGGCGAAGACGAGCGTCACGGCCGGATTGAAGTGGGCGCCCGACAGGGGCCCGAAGATGGTGATGAGCACCACGAGGCCCGCGCCGGTCGCCAGGGTGTCGCCCAGCAGCGCGATGGCGACGTTCCCGCCCGCCAGTCGCTCGCCCATGATCCCCGAGCCGATGACGATGGCGAGCAGGAGCGCGGTCCCCAGGGCCTCGCCCGCGAGGCGGCGGGCGCCGGAGAAGGCGTGACGCGGCGGCTCCAGGCTCGCCTGTTGAAGTTCGGCGGTCTGCCGCACCCTCAGCCCGCCGGAGCCGGCTGGGCGGCGGTCTTGCCGATCTCATCCAGCCGCTTCTGGAGGGACATCCTGTCCAGGCTGACGAGCGGCAGGTTCACGAAGATGTCGATACGGTTGCGGAGCATCCGGAAGGTGTCGGCGAAGGCGACCGCGATCTCCGCGTCATTGCCGGCCGCCGCCGCGGGATCCGGGACGCCCCAGTGGGCGGTCATGGGTTGGCCCGGCCACACCGGGCAGACTTCGCTCGCGGCGTTGTCGCAGACGGTGAACACGAAATCCAACTTCGGCGCACCGGGGCCTGAGAATTCCTCCCAGCTCTTGGAGCGGTAGTCCCCGGTCTCGAAGTGGTTGACCTTGAGCAGCTCGAGGGTGCGCGGATGGACCTCGCCCTTGGGCATGGATCCGGCGGACCAGGCCCTGAACCTGCCGGCGCCGACCCGGTTCATGATGGCCTCGGCCATGATCGAGCGGGCCGAATTGCCGGTGCAGAGAAAAAGGACGTTGAAAGGATCGGCGGCCATCGTGAGCCTCCTAGGAACAGCAGGCGGCGGCGGTCGCCGCGGCGGGTTCAGCCGGCGCGCAGCAGGCCCCGCGCGCCGCCGCCGCGGCCAGGGGCGCGCAGACCTCGGCGCGGCCCTGGCAGCAATCCTCCATGAGGTAGACGAGCAGCTCGCTCATGCCGTCGAAGTCGGCGGCGTAGATGATCGAGCGCCCGTCGCGGCGGCTGGTGATCAGGCCGGCGTTCGCCAGGATGTTGAGCTGGGCCGAGAGGGTGTTGGGCGTGATCGCCAGCGATCGGGCGATGTCCCCCGCTGGAACGCCGTCATGGCCCGCCTTGATGAGCAGGCGGAAGACCTCAAGCCGGGAGTCCTGGGCCAGGGCTGACAGGCGTTTGACGGCGGCGATTGGTTCCATAATTCCAGGATCGTGGAACTATGGAGATGAGTCAAGGACATGGACGACCGACCGCGTCTCCGCCTGGGACTCCTAGCCTGGGTTCTGAACCCATAAAGGTCAGTCCAACAGGCCGATCCCACCCCCGCGAATGCGCTACGGGATGCGCACAAGCCATAAAACATCATTTTATTCAAAGAGATATTCGAACCAGAAACCCTCTCCCCTTGCGGGAGAGGGTGGCCGCCGGATGGCGGCCGGGTGAGGGGTCGCGCCAGTCTGTCCGATTGGCGCCGTAGCTTGAAACAAGGGCAAGGGTCGGAATTTACTTGTGAATCTTGCGAGACCCCTCATCCGGCGGGCATTCGCCCGCCACCTTCTCCCTCAAGGGATGAGCGATAATACATAAACATCTGGAAATATACAACATTTTTTGCTAGATTGTCCTTCACAAGCTCTGCACAGCCACGGCGAATCAATGACTTAGCGCCGCGACCTGCACGGAACCTGCACAGAATGAGGCGATCATGGCATTCATCGCAGACAAAGAGGAACTGAAACCCGGCCTGGTGATCTTCCGCCGGACCGACGTCGCGCATCGCAACTGGTACTGCCGGGTCAAGCTCCCCAAGGAGGACCGTTACAAGACGGTCTCCCTCAAGACCTCCGACGTCACGGCGGCGCGGCAGAAGGCTTATCGACAGGACGTCGAGGTGCAGATTTGCCTGGAACGCGACATCCCCGTGTTCAACCGCCCCTTCAGCGAGGTGGCGGCGGAGTATGTCGCCGCCCAGGAACGCCGCGCGGCCGTGGGCGAAATCTCCAAGCTGCGCATCAAGAAGATCGAGTCGATCATCAAGGCCCAGCTCAATCCCTATGTCGGCACGACACAGATCCACCTCATCGGCCATGAGCGGTGGGAGAACTACCCCACGCACCGGCGCGGGATCGGCGAAGGCCGCGTCGCGCGGGCGGGCCAGACCCGTGCCTTGACCGACGACGAGAAGAAGGCCGCCAAGGCGGAGGCCGACGCCAAAGCGAAGGCTGCTCCTCCAAAGTTCATCTCGAAGCGACGGCGCAAGGCGGCTCCGCCGGACGTCGTGCCGCCGAAGAAAGAAAAGACGGAGTGGGTGTTCGTCAGTGACGCCACCATCTCGACCGAGATGTCCGTCTTCTCCGGCATCATGAATTTCGCAGCTTCCAAGCGCTACATCCCCGTGGCCAACAAGTTCGGGGGCAGGCCAAAGCTCAAGACGGAACGGCGCGACGAATTCTCGCTCGAGGAATACCGCAAGCTCCACACGGTCGGGCGGCAGTGGATCAAGGCTCCCAAACGCGAGGCGGGCCGCTGGGCCCGCGAGGTCGCCTACAATTTCATGCTCATCATGTGCAACACCGGCATGCGTCCGCCGGAGGCATCGAACTTACGTTGGCGCGACATCACCAACGCCGCGGACAAAGAGGGGCGCGCGGTTGTCGTCATCTATGTCCGCGGCAAGGGTAAGGAGCGGAAGCTGGTCGCTCCGGCCAGCGTCGGCGAATACCTTGAGCGCATCCGCAAGATGAGCAAGGCGACGGGGCCGGACGACAAGGTGTTCAGCATCCATAACGGCAATCCCGCCAAGACGCTCTACAGCTCGCTGATCGAAGATTTGTTCGACAAGGCCGGGCTCCGTGAGGGTCCATCCGGCACCCCCCGCTCGACGTATTCCTTTCGACACACCTATGCCACGCTCCGTTTGAGCCAGGGCATCGACGTCTATCTGCTGGCCGAGCAGATGGGCACGTCAGTCAAGATGATCGAGGACCACTACGGCCACGTGAACACCATCAAGCATGCCGACCGGGTGCTGCACGGCATCGGTGGATGGGAGCCGCCGACGGTGGAGGCCATCGCCGACACCCCCGCCGCACAGCCGGACAAGAAGGCGAAGGCGTCCACCGCATCGACCGCAACAGCGGCCGCGAGGTCCGCCGCCAAGGCGAGAGACTCAAAAGTCTCACGCCAACTTCGTTGAGCTCGGGCCGGAGGTCGAAAGAAGCATCGAGCCTCGATGCGCGACCGCAGGACAGTGCTCGCGTTGCCGCCGATGCGCTGCACGCGCTCTTGATCGGCGGGGACGCCAAGCAGGCCAACGGATAAAGGCGCGTCGAGCCTCGATGCGGCCCGCTGGCCAGCGTCTTCCCGCAGCTTCGTCCCGTCCGCCGCTGGCGAACTTTGACGGGCGCCTTTCCCCATGAGACTCGCAACTGCGTCGCTAGGATCAATCCGAGGGGTCGAATGGAGCCGAGGCCCGACGAAGCGCTAGACGAGCGGCGATACGCTGAGCGGTCTCCCGTTTGGCTGCCTCCATAGCGCTCTCGACTTCCTGCAGGTTTGTAAGCGCGATCTGTGCCCGTTCCGGCGGAATATCCGGTATGTCCAAGTTGAATCGGCGTATGAAGTAAAAGGCCAGAGCAAGTCTGCAGGGCAGGACGAGCTCTCCGTCAATCATTCCAAAGTCCTGTTCGATAGCCTTGCGCTGCGCTTCATCGAGCATTGGATGTGGACAGACTCGAAGATCGATCAATGCCGTCCACTCCAAGTCGTCTTCTGGGTCGAACCGGGTTGGCCGATCGGCGCCGATAGACGAGATGCGCGCTAGCACGAAGTCACGAAAGTCATCGTGTTCACGGCACCAGGCGCGGACGTGCCATCGATGGCCGTCGAAGCCGAGCGCATGAGGCCCAATCGTCCTGAACCTGGCCTCGCTCAGGGACCGGTAGTGAATGTCAATCTCGCGCCGCTCGCGAATCGCCGACAAGATCGCTCTCAAAGACGCTGGTTCAACGTTCCGAGCCGGGTCCGGCACGACCGAAAGCGGCGGCAGTTCCTCGAACCACGTGTCTTCCAGCTGAATCGCGCCGCTGAGTAGCGCGCGAACCTGCAAGAGATATCTGTCCGCTGAAATGTTTAGAAAACGTGGTCTGAAGTTATTCGATGGTATATAAGTCCTTTCGGTCTTATCGTACGAGATGTTTTCGCCAGCAATGTCGATGTATTTATTTAAGTCGATCGAAGCTTGTGGCGTCGATATACGGAATTTTACTTCTATATTTCTTCGATTAACGCGGCCCTCCCAGAATAGCCGCCACTCCACGAACTCCAGACGGCGGCTCAGGCCCCATCGCAGGGAGTCATCGTCGGTCATGAATTGTTCTTCTCGCGGATAGGGTCTTGATCCGTGTCGTTCCCATACCCACATAGGAACGCACGGGCCGGGCGAGTTGCACGATCCTCCTCATTGTAGTCACCCGCAAGTGGCTCCGGTTGGGGCCGGGGACGAGCACGCGTGAAGTCCACCACCCACGCGAGAGGAATTCTCCAAGACCTCTTGCGTGAACGGCCGGCAGTTAGCGCCGGCAGCGTACCCGGACCGCGGGTGGAGGCGCGCCAGCGCTCGCTCATCGGCCGGAATGAGCAGACTGGACGTGGAGCAAGGGCCAATGAGCTGGAATGAACAGACCGCGCTAGAGCGCATCAACCGCATGATGGGCACGGTCCCGGCCGGTGCCATCGAGGTCGCGGATTTCGCACCATACTATGAAGGTCGGGAACGGCTGAACGCCGAGGCGCGCCGGCGGGGAGAAATGCCGAGCGAACCCATCTGGTACGTGTCCCGTAACCGGGCGGTCACCACGCACGGCGTCCACGTCTACGCCAACCTTATCGATTACAACGACCGATTGGTCGAAAGCGGCCAGGAGACGGAGGCAAGCCACGAACGCGCCCTCCAGCTTCTTCATATGCTCTATGGCGCAGGCGACGAGTTGATCGCCACGTTCGGCATCAACCGCGTGGATTACCACGGGTCCCGTCTCCACGCGGTAGTGCTCACGCCTACCGGTCTGGAGAACGAAGTCGAACGTATCGAGAAGGCCATCGGCTTCGCAGCGGCTTTCCGGCGGATGGCCGATCTCGTCGCCGGCCGATATGGCGAGGGCTACCGCACTCGCGTCCGGATCGGCATCGACAGCGGGCCGGCCGTTGCCATCAACAGCGGGAAACGCTCTGAAGCTGAGCCTCTCTTTGTTGGGTCTCCAGCGAACTACGCCGCCAAGCTGGCCGAGGGCGATGTCGAAGGGGTCTTTCTGAGCCCAAGGGTCGTGCGCGCCCGCCGCAGTCTGCCCTTCGTCGGCACGGCCGTTCCCGAACGGGTGAGCGCGCTCGATGAAGAGCAGGTCTTGCTCAAGAGCTTCACGGTCGGCGACAGCGCATTCTCCGCCACCGGCCGCCTCGAGCGGGCGTTCGAGGCCTTGGTCAACGCGAGGGATACCCTCGCGAAATCCACCGTGGCGGCTACGGAGGCGATATTCCGGTTTCACCATAGGCTGCCCCCGCTGAAGACTATCGATTTTGCTGACCATCCGCCGAGCAACACAATCCGGATGACAATGGCGTCGCTGTTCGCCGACATCGCCGGCTTCACCGCGTACGTTGACCAGTCGATCCAGACAGGCACGGTCGCGCAGGCGGTGGCCAATCTTGACGTGATGCGCGGCGAGATGGCCGCCGTCGTTCGGGACGATTTTGGCGGGCGCAAGGTCCGGTTTGTGGGTGACTGCCTGCACGCCATCCTGGCCGAGGGCGATCATCGCGCCACTGAGGAGCAAAGGACCGTAAAGACCGCCGTGTTCGCCGCCGCCGGGATCCGGTCGTCCTTCAACCTCTGTCGGATGCTTTTGCCCGGCGCCGGTTCGCTCGGCATCGCCATTGGGATCGAACTCGGCCCAACGCCTGTGTGCCGGCTTGGGCTCAGGGGTGTTGAGCAGAGTGTTCGTTGCTCGTCCAGCCGTGCGACCTGCCTCTCGGAGCATGAGCAGCGGCTTTGTTCGGGCGAGGAAACGGCCCTCGGCGAGAACGCCTATGCCAAGGGCGGCATTCTCATCCAGCACGTCTTCCGGTCCGATCGGAAGGTGGCCAACCTCAACTTTCCCAACGCTACGTCGCTTCTGGCTGCAGCGCCCGCGTCGCCGGCCTACATCCCGAGGCGTGAGCCGGAGCCCATGCGAGCCCACTTTCGGTGAACTCTCCAGAGCTCCAGCTACTGGTCGTCCGGCGCCCTCACTGGTTTGAGGTCGGAGCACTTACCGACTCGGCCATTGAGGGAGTCGCGCGCGTAACTGGAACGCGCTGGGCCTTGGACGGACTTGCCCTGCGGTGCTGGATCGAAGACGGCGTGCCCTGGGCAAGCGAAGCCGTTCCCGGCACGGAGTTCCCGTATACATGCCCCGAACGCCACATCCAGAGCGAGGGCGTCTTTTGCACAGGTCTCGATCGAGCGGCCGTCCGGCGAACACGGGACGCCGATCAATGGTGGTTGGACCTTGAGCAGTATCTCCGGTGTCAGTCGACTGCGACCGAGATGGGGATTTGGCCCCTCGGGCGCTCTCTTGACCATGGAACTGAAGCCGGCCGATGGCACCAAGAGGCCCTTCGCCTGGCCGCCGAACTCGGGATCGCGGACGAGTATCTCGCAGCCTACATGGACCGCCCGTCCTGGATCACCGCCCGCGGTCTTAGGCTTCTCGGCGGCAAGTACGCCAAGGCGGCCCGCGGCCATCGCAAGTGGCGGCCACGGATCACAAAGCCCGCGAAGAATTCGGCCAAGCTCTTTCAACTTGTGCGGGCCGAATTCTACCGGCGCAAAAAGCTGAAAGAATTCTGGGACTGGATGCGGGCCTCAGGCGCAAAGTGCTGTGGCCAGATGAGGGATTGTCCGCTTCAAACCGTCAGCACCGCTGCCAGTTCTCCTGTTGACCAGGCGAAGACCCGCGGCCAGGCGCCTTCCCCCCTTCTTTCCGCCATTCCACGAACGTCAGGCGTACCGCGATGGATGACTTCTAGCTCGGCCAGAGGACTATTGGCCGGATGATCGAACGAAGACTCTTCAACATGAGGGCCCAGCATGGCTCTGATTGAGCGATTTCAAGGCGAACAGGGGCAGCGCCGCCTCCTTGAGGAACTTGCCGTCCAGAAGCTGGTCGAGGGCAACAAGGACCTCGCAGGAGCACTCGCCGGCCAGGGTGAGCTCGTTGGACTGCCGGCGGGCGCCGTTCTGATCGAGCAGAACGGACACGACAACGACCTCTATCTCATTATCGCCGGGACCCTGGCCGTCGTTGTCAACGGGCGCCAAATTGGCATTAGGGGCCCTGGCGAGCACGTCGGGGAAATGGCGGCAATTCAACCATCCCAGCCCCGCTCCGCCACGGTGACGGCGCTGGATGAGGCTGTCCTCCTCAAGGTTCCAGAACCGGCCTTCTCGGATCTCGCGGGGCGCTACCCCGAAATGTATCGGGCGATTGCACGGGTTCTCTCGCGCCGGCTGCTGCAGCGGAACTCACTTATCGGCGCCTATCGCGACAAGATACGCATCTTTGTCATTTCCTCGGTCGAATCTCTAGGCGTAGCTCAAACGATCCAGCTTGCACTGGCGCATGATCCGTTTCTGGTCGTCATCTGGAACCAGGGGGTGTTCCGCGTCGCCAACTACACACTGACTTCGCTTGAAGAAGAGGTGGATCGCGCGGACTTCGCCATCGCAATCGCCCACTCCGATGACGTTGTGCAATTCCGCGATCAAGATTGGCCGGCGCCCCGGGATAACGTTGTCTTTGAACTCGGCCTCTTCATGGGACGGCTCGGCCTCAAGCGAGCGATCCTCATGGAGCCGAGGGACGATAAGGTAAAGCTGCCGAGCGACCTCGCTGGCGTGACGACCATTGCATACCGCTATGCGCCGGGGCCGGACGCGCTCGCACTGATGGGGCCGGCCTGTACGCAGTTGCGCGAGCACATTTTGGAATGGGGCCCCAACAACGGGTGAACCGACGGCCAGGTCAATTCATTGATGGCTACCGAGGATGATCTAGAGGCCGACGTCGACAGCGTGTTCCGCATGGCCTTCGAAGAGCGGGAAGGTCGCAAGGTTCCTGCGACCGGAGACGTCGCTCTCTCAAATGGCGCGGTGAAGATCGAGGCGGCGTTCCTCTACGCCGATCTCGCAGGATCAGCTGGGATCGCCGCCACATGTCCTTGGAAGACTACGGCCAAGATCATCCGCGCTTACTTGAAATGCGCTACCCGTCTCATGCGGCTGCATGGCGGAGAGATCAGGAGCTTTGATGGAGATCGCGTGATGGGTGTGTTCATGGGCGACACGATGTGCACGGATGCCGTCACTTGCGCGCTGAAAATCCATTGGGCCACCGAGCACGTCATCCAGGAAAAGGCACGAAAGACGTTCTCCTCCGTCCGGGACAATGATGTTGAGATCCAGCAGGCATGCGGGATCGATGTTGGCACGGCCAGGGCCGTCCGGGCAGGCATCCGGAACAACAACGACCTCGTGTGGATTGGCCGAGCCCCAAGCCTGTCCGCCAAGCTTTCTGACGCGCGCGAGTTTCCCTACTGCACCTTCATCACTTCAGCCGTTCTTAGAGAGCTTGACGAAGGCCTGGTCCGGGCGGGCGAGAGATCAATGTGGGAGGAGCGGTCCTTTGACTTTGCTGGACGCCAAGAAAGAGTACACCGCTCGGACTTTTGGTGCCTGCCCTAGGTGAACCATGATTGGTTCGGACAGTTAGCCCGCGCTAATCGCGATCCTCCCGGTCTGTGCTGAGGCGAGGACCAGGACCAGCACCCAGGGCGGTAGCGACGCGAACGTCGCCCGGAATGCTACTTCCAGCCTGCGGTACTTGATCGTCAGGATCTCCGAGTTCCGCCAAACTTGGCAGAGCGCATCGTCGGCCAAGGCATCGGGATCAGAAGCCCGGACGCGCGCCATCAAGCCGTCTGCATCCTGTCGGGCGATGTCGCCGAAATAGAGGACGGACGGGCGAACCAGATTGGCGAGGTGTGGGAAATAGCTCCCCATCACGTTGGCGACGCTCATGCTG
>FTHA01000564.1_pt1 | contig 11999 bp, 9 predicted proteins | sample 1640771 | NCBI WGS metagenome assembly FTHA01 (sample SAMEA3914789, study PRJEB12502) | metagenome | biome: forest; material: soil | place: Canada | collected 2011-07-03 | depth 0.3 m | reverse complement strand
GCCGACCACCGAGCCCGGCCCAGACCATCACCCCCCCGAGTGTCGCGCCGGTCCCCACGCCTGAGGCTGACGACCCATTGCTGAGTTTGCAGTTGCTCCAGGAGGCCGGCCCGTCTCCGCCGCTTCCCGAGCGTCCCGCGCCGGCGGCCCCTCCCGCTCCGGCGGGGGCCGCGCCGCTGCCCACGCCTGGCGCGGCGCCCGCGTCGGCGCTGGCCGCGAAGGGCGCGCTGACTGCTACCGCACAAGCGCCCATCGGCGCCGCGTCGGCGCCGCCAGAAGGCGCTCCAAACCCCGCCGCGCCGCCCCAGGCAGCACCGGGCCAGGCTTCGTCCCCCGCGGCGCCTGCACCTGTTCCAGCGTCCCCGCAGGAACAGGTCCAGTCGGCGACAACCGCTTCCCAGCCCACAGCCCCGATAACGGGCGGCGCCCCATCTCCCGCGCCGTCGCCAACCGCGTCATCGCCTGCCTCGTCATCCCCAGCCGCAACGCTCGCCACGACCCCGGCGCCGAATCCCGCCCCGGCCGAGGACGATCCGACGATCTCGCTGCGCATCCTCCAGGAGGTCGCTCCTCCACCGGCGTCCGGCAGGGGGGCCCAGGGCGTCGCCCCGCCGCCGCCAGCCGTCGACCCACTTGCTGTCCCCGACGACGCGGACGCCGGACGGCCGCTCCCGCAGCAAGCAGCCTCCACACCGGGGGCCGCGAACGGCCCGCCGCCGCCCTTCCGCGGTGGACCGACCACCGCCCAGCCGCCGTCGGCCCCAGGGCTCCCGACCGGTGCGGATGCTCCGGCCGTGGTCCTTCGCCTGCTGCACGAGACGGGCGCCGCGCTGGCCCGCCAGGAGCTGCTCCAGCTCGCCTCCATGCCCGAACAACACCCGCCCGGGACCGGCGCAACCGACCAGCAGGGACCCCGGTGGAGCTTCGAGATTCCCTTCACCACGCCGCAAGGCTCGGCCATCGCCCAGTTCGAGATCTCCCGCGACGGCGGCGGCGGAACCGCCCAGGGCGAGCACAAGGCGGTCTGGCGCGCGCGCTTTTCGCTGAACCTCGAGCCGCTGGGACCCGTGCACGCCGAGATCGCCTTGATGGGCGAGCGCGCCGGCGTCGCACTGTGGGCCGAGCGCCCGGAGAGCCTGGCGCAGCTCAACAAGGAGCGCGCGTCGCTGGACCAGGCCTTCAGGGATGTGGACCTCACCGCCGAAGTCGCCCTGCACCCCGGCGCGCCACGGCGGCCCTCGCCCGCGGCCGGGCGTTTCATCAATCAGGCGACATGAGCGACTCCCTCATCCGCACCCTGGCAGTGGCGCTGCACTACGAAGCGCCCGACGCGCCGCGTGTGGTGGCGACCGGCCGCGGCCACGTGGGCCAGCGGATCATCGATGTCGCCCGCGAGAACGGCGTGCCCCTGGAGCAGAACCCCGCCCTGGCCGAGGCCCTGTCGACCATTCCGCTGGACGACCACATCCCCGAGCAGCTCTACGTGGCGGTCGCCGAAGTGATCGGCTTCATCATGCGCAACCAGTCCCGCGTCGCGCGCGAGCGGTAGACCTTCATCGTCGTTCACTTTGCGCAGGTGCGCTGCACGAGCGGCCGCCCGGTGTCCGCGCACGCCCCAATCGAGAAATTCTCTGCCTGACCGGACCGCCTCGCAGACGCGGCCGGCCGGACGTGGCATGAAACGCTCCGTCCACACCTTTTCGATCAGGACCGGTTGTTTGAAACGCTTCAATGCCTTGGCCGTCCTTCTGGCTGCATTTGTCGCCCTGCCAGCGGCCGCTGCCCCGCCACCGGGCCCCACGCCTCCGCCCGCGAATCAACAGTTGGCCCGCGACATCCTCGCCGAGTTGGTCGCGATCCGCTCAGTGCACGACGTCGGCACGGCGGAGCCCGCGGCGGCGATCGCCGCGCGGCTGCGCGCAGCCGGATTCGCAGACGGCGACATGCAGGTGCTGGCCGATCCCAAATACCCGCGCCAGGTCAATGTGGTCGCGCGCCTGCGCGGCAAGGGGCTTGGCAAGCCTGTGTTGTGGATCGGGCATACCGATATCGTCGAGGCCAGGGCCGAGGACTGGACGCTGCCGCCATTCAAGCTGACCGAGAAGGACGGCTACTTCTACGGCCGCGGGACCTCGGACATGAAAGGGCCTGACGCCGCCGTCCTGGCAAGCCTGATCCGGCTCAAGCAGGAGGGCTTCTCCCCCGACCGCGATATCATCGCCGCCTTCACCGCCGACGAAGAGGTCGGGCTGGAGCAGGACGGCGTGGACTTCCTGCTGCGCGAGCACCGCGACCTGATCGACGCCGGACTGGTGATCAACCCCGACGGCTACAGCGGCAAGCTGACGGGCGACCAGCGCTTCTCCTTCGACGTCGAGACCAGCCAGAAGACCTATGTCACGTTCGTCCTGGAGACCACCAACCGGGGCGGCCACAGCTCGATGCCCCGCCCGGACAACGCCATCTACAGCCTGGCGGCGGGGCTGGTGCGGCTTAAGGCTTACAGCTTTCCCTTCGTGGTCAACGCCACCACCCGACTCTATTTCAGGCGGATCGCCGGCATGAACACTGGCCAGAACAGCGCGGACCTGCTGGCGGTCGCCGCCGCCAGGCCCGACCTGGCGGCCGCGGCGAGGCTGGCGGAGAGTCCTGCCCTGAACGCGACGCTGCACTCGACCTGCGTGGCGACAATGCTGTCCGCCGGCCGGCAGGAGAACGCCCTGGCCCAGCGGGCGCGAGCCACGGTGCAATGCCGGATCATGCCTGGCGAAACGCCGGATCAGACCCGTCTCGCCCTGGTCAAGGCGCTTGCCGATCCGTCGATCAGCGTGACCATGCCCGATCCGGTGGTTTCCTCGGCCGAATCGCCGCCCGAATCCCGCCTGCTCGCCAGCGTAGAGCGCGTGACCGACGGCATGTGGCCAGGGGTCACGGTGTTGCCAGGGATGGCCGTGGGCGCCAGCGACAGCCTCTACACCCGCAGCGCCGGCATACCGAGCTATGGGATCAGTGGAACCTGGAACGACGCCAGCGACGATCGCGACCACGGCAATGACGAACGGATCCCGGTGGCCTCGTTCTATGAGAGCGTCGAGTTCACCTACCGGCTGATGAAGGAGTTGAGCCACCAGTGAGGTCGTTTTTTCAGGTCCTGGCCGTCGTTTGCGCCCTCGCGGCGGGCGGGGCGGCCCAGGCGCAGGCGCTTTTCGCCCCGCCGGAGGGCGACTTCAGCGTCGCCTTTCCCAAGCCTCCGACGGCCCAGGCAAGGCCGGCCAAGCGGATGAACGACGTGGCTGTCCGCCGCTATGTCGACCAGGAGCCCGCCCGGGCCTTCGTGGTGGCGCTGGAGCTCTACCCGCAAGGCTCCCTGCCGCCGTCTCCCAACGGCGCGGTGTATGACCGGCTGCTGCGGACGCACGCGGAGGACTCCTCCAGCGAGCTGGTCTCCACGCGAGCCGCCCGCCTGGCCGGCCGGCCCTCGCTGGAGGGGACCTTCAAGGACGCGGACGGCAACGTCGAGATTGTCCGCCTGCTGATGCTGGCCGATTGCATCTACCGGCTCAGCTACGCCCGCGCCGCCGACCTCGAGGATCCCGGCGCCGCCGACGCCTTCTTCGCCTCGTTCAAGCTCCCGGCCCACTGACTCCTTCGTCGCTACCGAACTGACGTCGTTCGACTGCGGCTCCCGGTTAATGATGAAGCACTCACCCGCTTGCCTTCAGTCGGAGAGGGCGCTCATATTGTGCGGCGCCGCAAATTCTTCTGTTTGGCGAGTGAAGCGTGCTTGATGGTTGCATGGCGTTTCCTGGCCCCCGGGAGTAGGTTATTGATACACACTGGCAGCCGAGTCGGGGGCTGAGCCTTAGAGTTGGCGAGCATGATGCCGCTTTGGTTGATCTTGGGATTCTGCACTCTGGCCTGGAGTTCGGGAGCCTTTTTCGGCGCCGGCGTTTTCGGCCATCGCGCCCACGCCGCGGCCAGCACGCCGCGAACCGAAGCCGCGCGGACACACCGCTCCAAGCGCGAGGCGACGGAACGGTTGCGCAAGTCGGCGTGGCAGGTGGCCGGCCTCGGGATCCTGGGTGTCCTGGTCTGGCTGATCGCCAGCCTGACCTTCACGCCGGGCTCGTTCATCCAGTGGCTGCAGAACCCATCGGCCTGATGCGCGCCGTGGCCTGAGCCCGTCACGCCGCTCCGAGCGCCTGAAGGACGGGCAGCCTCACGGCATTGAAGCTCGCAGCCTGGGCCTGCAGCTCGGCGAGGTTGTCCTTTGCCGTCGCCAGGGTCTTGCCGTCGCGGATCATGCCCTGGCCCTGCGACGCCAGCAGGTCCCAGACCCAGGCCGCCGCGTCGGCCGGCTCCGCCCGCCCCTCGGTCCGGGCAAGCAGGAACAGCTGGTCGATCCGCGACACGGACAGGCCTGCGCCCGTCACCGGGCTGGCCAGGACGCTGCTGTCCTGGCCGACGCGCGCCCGCGCCATGAGGGCGGCGTTGAGCCGTTCGGTGCGCGGCCTTGCCGCTTCGATGGGGGCCTCCTTGGGCGTCGGCGCCAGATCGCCCTTGCCGCCCAGCACGAGGACCGCCTGCAGCAGCTGCGCCAAGGTGACCCCCGCCCCCGCCACGGTCTCGGCAATCTCGCCGAGGCTCATGGGCCGGTGATCAGACAGGGCGTCCAGGATCGGGGCGTAGGTCGCCTCCACCAGGGAGGCCTCGCCAAGCGGGCCGGTCACCTTCAGCGACACTTCGGCCCGTGGGCGAACCAGCACCACGCGCTGGCGGCGGAGCGCCTCGGCCTGCTCCAGGCCGGACATCCGCCTGGGTCCCTTGATCCAGTAATCGCGCCGGAACTGCTGGTTGACCATGAAGTCCCGGACCGTCTCGCGGAAGCCGGGATCGGGGATCTCATGCAGGAACGCCTGCTGGTCGCCGGTCAGGTTGATGGCGTCCACGTGATCGGGCCAGTACGCCGAGCCCGCATAGCTCAGCTTGGCGGTCTCGAGCAGAGCCGCCGTTTCGGCGAAAGGCGAAGGGCGCCAGTCCCGGTTGAAGTACTCGTGGGCAATGTAGGCGCGCTCACGCCTGGCGATGGTCTTCAGCCGCTCCCTGAGGCCGGGGTCGGTGCGGGCGAAGAGCGGCTCCGCGGCCAGCAGCGAATCCGCGAAGGCGAAGGCCGCGTCGATCCTTTCGGAGATGGGCTCGCCAGGCGGCGACATCGCCTCTGCGTGGGCCATCATCAGCGCGCGGACCGGGACCATGGATGGACGGCCTGGGAGGGTGTTGTAGCTGACGTAGACCAGGCCGCCAGGCTTCAGCTTCCGACCCAGGAAGTCCACGATCACCGCTTGGTTCTCCGTGGAAATCCAGCTCCAGACCCCATGCAGGGCGATGAAGTCGAAGGCAGGCAGGTCGGTCCTCCCGCAGAACGCAGCGAAGCTCTCGTCGGTCAGCCGCGCCCCGGCGCCGCTGGCCTGCGCCAACGACTGGGCGTACGCCGCCTGCGACGGGAGGAAATCGGTCCCCCACCATTGCGTCGCCGTGGCGGCGGCATGGACATTGAGGCTGACGCCCTGGCCGTAGCCGAGCTCGCAGGCCGTCGCCGGGTCTTCGACCAACAGCCCCTGGCTGAGCAGGGGCAGCCCAGCCCTCAAGGGGTTGAGCTCCGGATGATAGGCGAAGCCGTAGTCGATCTGGCTGACATAGCCCGAGGTCCAGTCCGTCATCGCCGCCAGCTCCGCCCGGATCACCTTATCGCGAGCCTGCGTTCGGTGCGACCAGACCCCCTACTTGGGGTGCGTTGAGCCCTCGGCCGTCTTGCGGCGCGCGGCCTCCAGCTCCGCCCCCTCGGGGCCATCGAGGGCGCGCTCGGCTTCGCGCGCCTTGGCGTCGACCTTGCCGCTGGCGGCGAATTCCTGCTGTGCTTTCTGGTACTTGCGGGCCGAGACGTAGTCGCCCTCGCCCTGCACCTGGTTCGCGTCGTTCGCTGGATCGGTCTTGGGGTCCGCCATCGTCGTCTCCCTTGCTGGCCCTGACCGGAACACCGCCGGAGGACGGGGGTTCCCGGCTCTCGCCAGCGTCTCGCCTCGACGCCGATAGCCCGCTAAAGCTCCGGCCGGACAAACCGGGAGCCGCCATGATCGACCTCGAGGGCCGCAGCGCGATCGTCACCGGCGCCAGCTCCGGCATGGGCGCCTCGATCGCCCGTGCGCTGGCCGCCAAGGGTATGAACGTGGCGCTGGCCGCACGCCGCCGCGACCGGCTGGACGCGGTCGTTGCGGCGATCGGAACGGCCGCGGGCGACATCTTCGCCTGCCCCACAGACGTGACCCTCGAGCCCGAGGTCGAGGCCCTGTTCAAGACGGCGCACGACCGCTTCGGCCGGGTCGACCTGGTGGTCAGCTGCGCCGGCGTCCCCCAGGCCACGCCGATCGAGAAGATGAGCCTGGCCGAATGGCGCTCGGTGCTCGACGCCAATCTCACGTCGGCGTTCCTCTGCGGGCGCGAAGCCCTGAAGATCATGAAGCCGCAGGGCAGAGGACGGGTGATCTCCATTGGCTCGATCGCCGCCCGCTCGCCGCGCCCCGACGCGGCGGCCTATGTCGCGGCCAAGGCGGGCCTCGACGGCCTTACGCGGGCGCTTGCCCTGGACGGCCGCGATCATGGGGTGGCCGTGTCAGTGCTGCATCCGGGATTCACCGTCACCGGCTTCGGGCCCGGGGCCGAGGGCCGGCCCGGACGCATGGCCATGGACCCTGACGACATCGCCGCGATCGTGGTGCTGATGGCCTCGCTCCCCGACGAACAGAACCTGCTGGAGGCCCTCACCCTGCCGTTGGGCATGCCGTTCCTTGGTCGCGGCTAGAGCGGGATGCGGAAAAGTGGATACCCGTCTTCCGCATAAATCCCGCTCTAAACGCTTAGAATCGATCACGTTTATGGTTTTGGATTGATTCAATCCATCAAAGCCTGGGACTAAACACCTAGTCTGGACGCAGGAACACGGGGCCGATCCGCGGATCGGCGCCCCTGACCGCCTCGGTCAGCTCCTTGGCCGCCGCCTGCAGCGCGTCCGACGACAGGTCGGACCGGAACCTCAGCGTGATGGCGAACAGAATGACCCTGGGCCCGAGATGCAGGCTCTGCAGCTCGGCGATGGCCGTCACCCTCCGATCGCGGCCGATGACGTCACAGACCGACTGGACGATCGGCGGCGCCGCCGCCTCTCCGGCGATCAGGCTGCGGGTTTCGTTGGCGAGGAACATGGCCACGAAGACCAGCAGGCAGCCGATCAGCACCGACGCCGCCCCATCTGCCCACGAGGCGCCCAGGAGTGCGCCGGCGACGCCAAGCGCAGCCAGGGCAAGGCCGATCAGCGCCGCGCCGTCCTCCACCAGCACAGCGAACAGGCTGGGGTCCTTGCTGATCCTCAGGAACTGGATGAGGCCAACGTCGCGGCCGCGCACGATCCGCCGATATTCCCGATAGCCGGACCGGAAGGAGATCCCCTCGAACACGGCCGACACCGCGAGCACGATGAAGTTGATCCACGGCCGATCGATCGGTTCGGGATGGCCGAGCTTGTGGATCCCTTGCCAGATCGCCGCAACGCCGCCAGCCGTGAAGACCATCAGCGCGACGATGAAGGACCAGAAATAGGTCTCCATCCCGTGTCCGAAGGGATGGGCCGCGTCAGGCGGCTTGGACGCCCTCGCCTGGCCGACAAGCATCAGGATCTGGTCGCCGCTGTCCACCGCCGAGTGGATCGCCTCGGTGAGCATCGCGCTCGATCCGGTCAGGACGAACGCAGCGGCCTTGGTCGCGGCGATGCCGAGATTGCCCGCCAGGGCGATGAGCACGACCCGCAGTGAGCCATCTGCCATTGAACGCACCAAGAGCCTCCAAGCGCGAGCGGGGCCGTGGATGTAACTGGCGGATCGCCGAGGTGTTCCGACGGCGGGCGTTTCGGCCGCGGGAGGTCCGAAAAGAGCCTAGAGGAACAGATAGTCCCCCTTCGCCAGCGCCTGCCCGTCGAGGGAGTTGATCGAGATCATCTGGCTCTCGCCTGAGGCATGGTCGGTCAGGGTGTAATAGTACAGGTGCGAGCTGACGCTGGATTGGCTCGTCAGCGTGAAGGTCGATCCCGGCGAGAAGCCGGTGAAGATCAGGAAATCCCCAGACGCGCGGCCGTCGCCAGCGCCCTCGAAGTCTGACACGCCGTCCTGAGGGCCGAGGCCCGCGGTCGGCAGGTCGGCCAGGGTCCAGAAGAAGTAGTCGCCATCCGGTCCCCCGACGAGCGTATCGCCGCCCGTCCCGCCGGCGATGCGGTCGGCGCCCGCCCCGCCGCTGATGGTGTCGTTGCCAGCGCCGCCGTTGAGCGCGTCGGGGCCGCCACCGCCATAGATGTGATCGCCGAACGCGCTGCCGATCAACAGGTGGGCCTGGCCGTCGCCGGAGACGTCGATGGTCTGCGCAACAGCTGAACCACCCACGTAGACATAGGCCGGTCCCGTCGAAGTGCCTGAAGGCGACTTCACCGTGACGCCCACGAATGCGGTCGACACTCCGCCATGGCCGTCGGAAATGTCGTAGCTGAACCGGGCGAAGCCGACGAAGCCGTAGTAGGGCGTGAAGGTGACCTGGCCGGCCGGCGACAGCACCACCGTTCCGTGCGCGGCGGCTCCGACGGCGGTGACGGACAACGTCCCGCCATCCGGATCAGAGTCGTTGGCCAGCAGGCTCGACGCTGCGAAGACCAGCGGCGTGTTGTAGGCGTCGCCGAACGCATCGGACTTGCCGACCGGGCTGTCGTTGGTCCCGGTGATGGCGAAGGAGACCGCGTTGGAGGCGGTGGTGGTCCCGTCGCTGACGCGGATCGAGAAGCTGTCGCTGGCGGCCTGCCCTCCGGCCAGGGCGTTGGTCGCCGTGCTGTTGTTGTTCAGCGTGTAGGTCACGGTGTTGTGGACGGTGTCGAGCACCGCCGAGCCGTAGGTCCCTGCCTCGCTGTAGAGCCCGGCGCCCGCCGCCGTCCAGCCCGTCAGCACATAGCTCGGGGGGACTAGGCCGCCTCCGGGCGTCAACGTCACCGTGGAAGTGGACACGCCGACCACGCCGGCCCCGGCCTCAACCAGCGTGGCGCTGGGCGTCGACGCCAGCAGCGAGGCTGGCGAGGGCGGAGAGACCTGGACCGCGACGTTGGCCGTGGCCGTCCCCCCATGCCCGTCGGAAACGACGTAGCTGAACGCCGCGGGGCCTGAGTATCCGTTCGTTGGGGTGAAGGTAATCTGGCCCGCGTTCAGCGCCACAGAGCCATGCTGGGCGCCGCTGACCGCGGTGATGCCGAGGGAGTCGCCGTCCGGATCGCTGTCGTTGGCCAGCAGCGCCGCCAGGGACAGCGCCAGCGGCGCGTTGAAGGCCGTGGCGGCGGTGTCATCGGCTGGCGTGGGCGCGTCGTTCACGGCGGTGATGGCGATCGTGGACGAGGCCGAGGCGGACAGGTCCCCGCCCGCGCCGCTGTTGCCGTTGTCATGGACGGTCAAGGTCAGCGCCGTGCTGGCGGCGGGCGCGTCGAGCGTGTCGGTGAAGCTGACGACGCTGGCTGGATCGGCGCCCAGGAGCGCGTTGATCTGGGCCACCGTGCCGGTGATCGTCACCGCAGCGGTCCCGGAATTGCTGACCACTGCGCCGCTCGAACCCGACGATATGGTCAGCTGGCCTTCGCCGACCGAGAGCGTCACCGTCATCGATCCCGAACCGGCGTCCGGGTCGCCGACGGACAATCCGGCCGTCTTCAGGTCGAGCGGAGTCTGCTCCGTGGCGGAGAGCGTCGTCTTGGCGATCGATGCGGTCGGCGGCTGGTTCGGCGCATTGGTCGAGGCGACGGTGAGATTCACGGTCGCCGCCCCCGATTGGGACAGCCCGTCCGAGGCCGCGTAGGTGAAGCTGTCTGACCCCGTGTAGCCCGCGTTCGGCGTGTAGGTGAAAGCGCCCAGGGTTCCCAGGGCCAGGGTTCCGTGGGTGGGGCCGGAGAGGAGCACGGTGTTCAGCCAGCCACTGTCGCTTGCATCCGGGTCCGTGTCGTTCGCGGTCAGTCCCGAAGGCGCGGCCACGCTCAGGACCGTGTCCTGGGTCAGGCTGTAGGCGTCGCCGACCGCGGTAGGGGCGTGGTTGTTCAGGGAATAGACGTGCACGTAGTCGATCGACATCGACGACGGAAACACGGTCGAGGTTGTCGGATTGCCGACGAACCCACCGCCCACCGCCAGGTTGAGCAGGATGTACATCGCGGTGTTCATGTTGGCCGCGGTCGGCTGGCGGCTCGTCTCGACGCCGTCGATGTACCAGACGAGATAGTTCCGATCCCACTTCAGCCCGAAGGTGTGGAACTGATCCGGATTGTCGAGGTGGACCTGCGCGTTGGACGGCTGCGCGCCTGGTAGCTTGGTGTGCGCCGATTGGAAGATGGTCGAGGGATCGGAGCCCTGTTGTTCCAGGATATCGATCTCAGGCGTGCCGGCAAAAGTTGTCGGCAGCAGCCAGAAGGCGGGCCAAAGTCCATCGCCGCTTGGAAGCTTGGCCCGGATTTCGAAATAGCCGTACTGCTGGGCGAACGTCGTCTTGGTGTTCAGTAGACCCGACGTATACTGATAACCGGAAAGGAACGGCAGAGCCCACAGCGGTGCACGGTCGGCGGTGATGTCGAGCACGCCGTTGTTGATCGAGAAGGGGTTGAGGCCGAGCGGGAGCAGCCCCGTGCCGGTGTAGGTCGGATCGACGTAAAGCTCCTTCTCTCCGTTTGCTACGCCGGTGTGGTTCAGCACCGGGCCGCCGCCGGTCCCGTAGGATGTCCACCAGGTCCCGCCGAGGCCCGCCCGGTAGAGGCTCAGGCTGTTGAAGTCGTCGGAGAAGGTCGAGGTCAGCCGCGAGGTGTCCAGCGGCAACATGAAATCGGCGGCGGTGAAATCGGCCACCTTGTGGTTGCTGAACACCACTTGGTCGCCGGAGGCGAACTTGAGCAGGACATCGGAGCCCTGCTGGGTCATGGCGGCCCGCACCTGGGCGAAGGTGGTCATCCCCAGGCCGTCCAGACGGACACGGTCCACACCGTTCTGGAAGTCGGTGATGACGTCCTGGCCATAGCCTTGGCGCATCACGAAGACGTCGGCGTCGGCGCCGCCGGTCAGCGTGTCGGCGCCGCCCTTGCCATCCAGCGTCTGGGTCCCGACCGAGCCGGTCAGCAGGTTGTCCTGGGTGTTGCCGCCGCCGTAGTCCTGGCTGCCCAGGACCTGCAGGTTCTCGAAATTGGCCGGCAAGGTGAAGCTGACCGAGGCCTGGACGGTGTCCGTCCCCTCGCCCGGGTTTTCGATCAGCATCTCGCCAGCGTTGTCCACGACGTAGAGGTCGTTGCCGGTCCCGCCCCGCAGGGTGTCGCTTCCCGTCCCGCCGTCGAGCAGGTCGTCTCCACTCGCGCCGTTGAGGGCGTCGTTGCCGGCTCCGCCGTAGAGCGAGTCATCGCCGCCGGCGCCGCTGAGCGTATCGGCCCCCGAACCGGCATGGATGCTGATCGCCTGGACGTTGGTGAGGACGCTGCCCTGGCCGATCACCGTCGAGGTCACTCCCGGAGCCGGGTTCAGGGTGAAGCTGAGGTTCGACCTGCTGTCCGAGAAGTCGGCATAGAAGCCGTTGAAGCCGCCGCCGCCGTTGAAATTGGCCACCTCGGCGGAACCTGTGACGGTGAAGTCGTCGTCCCCGACGCCGGCGATCAGGTTGAGCCTCTGGATGTGACTGATGGCGACGCTGGCGCCGGTCACCAGGTCCTGGAGCGAGCCAGCGCTGGTGCTGGCCACCATGACGACCACGTCGTCCTTGGAAGCCGACCAGTCTGCGTTGAGCGTGTCGACGCCGCCGCCGCCGTCGACGGCGGCCACGCCATCGCCTGGATGGATGGAGAATGTGTCGTTGCCCGGGCCGCCGATCAGAATCGTCACGGCCGGCGCCTCGACATG
>FTHA01000780.1_pt1 | contig 12013 bp, 10 predicted proteins | sample 1640771 | NCBI WGS metagenome assembly FTHA01 (sample SAMEA3914789, study PRJEB12502) | metagenome | biome: forest; material: soil | place: Canada | collected 2011-07-03 | depth 0.3 m | reverse complement strand
CGTCGTCCGCAAGGGCGCGTTCGTGGTGCCCACCCTGGCGACGGTCTGGGCCATGCTGGAGGAGGGCCCGGGCCTCGGCCTGCCCGCGGTCAGCCAGGAGAAACTCAAGCGGGTCAGCCTCGGCGTCCTCGACGGACTGGAGGTCATGCGCAAGGCCGGGGTGAAGGTCGGGCTCGGCACCGACCTGGCCGGCGCCCTGCAAGGCCGGCAGGGGACCGAGTTCGCCCTGCGCGCCCAGGTGTTCACGCCGATCGAGATCCTGCGCTCGGCCACCAGCATCAACGCCGACCTGCTGCAGATGGACGGAGAGATCGGCTGCGTCGCCCCCGGCGCCGTCGCCGACCTGATCGTCGTCGAGGGCGATCCCCTGGCCGACGTGGCGTGCCTCGGCCAGGATGGCCGCAACCTGCCGGTGATCATGCAGGGCGGGCGGTTCCACAAACGCACGCTCTGACTTGATAATCCTTCGATGATTGTCTAATTAGATGATGCTCGAAGGATTTACGTCATGTCCGAAGCCGACATCGCCACCCTGCTGGCCTTCTTCAAGGCCATGGCCAACGAGAGCCGGCTGCGCATCGTCGGCCTGCTGGCCGAGCGCGAGCGCAGCGTGCAGGAGCTCGCCGAGCTGCTGGGCCTGACCGAACCCACCGTCTCCCATCACCTGACCGCGCTGAAACGGCTGGGGCTGGTCTCGGTGCGGAGCGAGGGCGTCACCCACTGGCACGCGCTGCGCCTGGAGGTGCTGACCCGGTTCAGCCGCGCCATGTTCGACCGTACTGAGGTGGCCGCCATGGCCCGCCCGGTCCAGTCCTGGGAGGAGAAGGTGCTGGCCACCTTCCTGCAGCCGGACGGTCGCTTCATCCACCTGCCGGCGAGCCGCCGAAAGCGGTGGGTGCTGCTGAAATGGCTGGCCGAACAGTTCGAGGAAGGCCACGCCTACAAGGAAGCCGAGGTCAACGAGATCCTCCAGCGCCGCCACTGGGACAGCGCCACGATGCGCCGCGAGATGGTCGGCTGGCGGATGATGGAGCGGGAAGCGGGCGTCTACCACCGCCTGCCCGAGGCGGAGTGGCTGACGGCCTGAGGCAGAGCCTCAGGACGGCTTGATCCGGGCGAGCAGGGCGTGGAACGCCGGGAGCGGACGCAACGACGCCAGGTTGGCGTCGGCCCGCATGGCGAAGACCTGCTCCTCGCGGCGGTTCACGGCCAGCTGCAGATAGGACAGCGCCTGGGGCGCATCGCCCAGCATGGCGCAGGTGACGCCCGCCGAATAGGCTTCGCCCGAGCCCATCTTGAACTGGCGAATCTGTTCGACGAGCAGGCTGCGCAGCATGCCATCATGCCCAGCTGCGAGGCCGGCGCGCGCGGCGGCGACGAGCGCCAGTCGCTGGCGATCGCCCATCAGCCGCGCTGCAGCCTCTGCCTCCTGGAGGTAGTCCCGGTCCGGTCCGTGGGTGAAGTAGATCTGCGCCAGATAGTTGTGGGGCGACAGGAACGACGGGTCCGCCGCCTCGATCCGCTTCAGGATCGCCAGCCCCTCGGTTGGCGAGGTTTGGGCGATGATCAGCCCGCGATCCGACTGGATCGATCGCGATGATGGATCCAGTGCAAGCGCCCGGTCGATCTGGCTGCGGGCCCCGGCGAAGTCCGGCTGCGACAGCAGGAAGGTGGCGTACCAGTGGTGCGCCGTCGCCGAGCGGTCGTCCAGGGCGATGGCCCGCTGGTACTCCCGCCGCGCAGAACGCGCATCCCAGAAGCCGAAGAAGTCGACGAAGGCGAGCGCCGCGTGCGCCTGCGGCAGGCTGTCGTCCAGGGCCAGGGCGTGCTGCGCCGCCTCTTTCGCCAGGGGATAGGCCTGGCTCGCCGGCAGCAGGGTGTATTCGCGCAGCAGATTGTAGGTCAGGGCCAGGCCGACGTAGGCCTCCGCATAGTCGGGATCCATTGCGATCGCCCCGTTGAACTCACTGACCGCCCGGTTCAGGCTATCGGGCGTGCGCTGGCGCCAGTCGTCCATCCCGGCCAGATAGAGGCGCTGCGTCTCCAACGGTGGATCGGGTCGGCGGCGGATCACCTGGACGCCCTGCGCCGCCGGCCGGCTGAGGGTTCCGGCATGCCAGGCCAGCCAGCCAACCAGGATCAGCACGAGCAGCCCGGCCAGCATCGTCGCCGCGCGTACGACGACCGCGCCTAGTCCTTCCGGCGCATCATCGAGCTCGGCGCCGCCGGTCGCAGACCCGGCGCTGTTCAGCCAAGCCTCGAGCTCCGCGACATCGGCATAGATCCGGCTTCGCGATTCTCCTGGAAGGCGGTGCACCGGCAGTCCGCGCTGACCTTCCCAGCGCTTCACCGTGCGCTCGGTTCGGCCGAAGAAGGCGGCAACCTCCTTCCACGTCTCAAGCCTGGTCTTGGAGCGCCCTGCCCCGCCCATGTCCCGAGATGTCCCCTCCCGGCGCGACTTCGGTCCTTAGCGAAAGGCCCGCGGCGCGCCTAGCTTTGCCTTGTAGCACACCCGCTCGACGAAGGTGTGTCGCTGGAGAGCTTCTTCGTGCACGGGCGTTGGGGGAAGCGGACAAAGGGCTTGGGTCCAGTCGCGAACGTATCCGCCGCGGCGGCGATGGCTTGCGTTCTCGCCGGGTCGCTCCACCCGTCCGCCGCGATCGCGGCCGAGGTCGGGATCCAGACCGCAACACTCGTCAGGCTGTCGCTTGATCCTGGACCGGATGCTGTCTGCGTTGCGACCTTCGAAGGGGGTGTCGCATGCGGTCGGCGGCTCTACCGGCTGACCGGCGTGGCCTCCATGGATTCCGCACGGGATTCCGCCGGCGTGGGCGGCGCAGGTCCTGACGAGGTACAACCCCGCCCGGCCGCGAAGGCCGATCCACACAAGGCGCACAGACACCGGCGTCCCGCGCCACGCGAACCCGCTCGGGCGGGCGCTCGCACGGCCGAACATGGCTAGCATCAGTTTGTGGGCGACCTGCGCGCGCGCTCAATCTGGTCGAAAACGCGCCGGACGTCCTCGACGCCAAGCAGTTGCGGCGTGGGATCGAGCGCCGGCAACCAGCCGCCAAAGCCCCTCCGCCCCCAGAATTGGGCCGATTGTCCAAGCCGGATCGTGCCGCAGCCGCCGGCCTCCTCCTTGAGGGTGATTTCCCCCAGTAGATCGAGACTCAGCGACGTGAAGCTGGAGAACGGGCCCGGGCGCAGGATCAGGACCCGCTGATCGCTCAGGCCATACTGGATGCGCGCGCGCAGCCAGGCGTCGGCGAAGAACCGGCCGCCGATCAGGAACAGGCCGACCAGCACGAAGGGGAGTCCCCACACCGCGAAGAAGGCGGGCGCGGAGGTCGTGAGGACGCTGATCTCCCAGAAGATGGCGAAGCCGCCCCAGAGCAGGCTGAACGGGATGAGCAGGGCGTCCATCGGCGTCAGCATCAACCCCTGCCGCGGTTGTCCCGACCACAGCAGGCGCTCGCCGGCGAAGAGGCGCGTACGGATATCCTCGTCGACGCTCATCGTCTCCGCCCTCCCCCGCGGGTTGAATTCGATAGTCGGCCCGCTATCGTTGCGTTGCAAGTTGCCCGGCCGGGGGTCGATGTTCAGAGTTCTGTTGGTTTGCGCGTTCCTGGCCGGCGCCTGCACGGCAGAGGCGGCGCCCCTACCCGTCTATGGGCCGCCGCCAGCGTGGGTGAAGCCCGTCCCTATCCCTAAGGCCTCCGCCGCCGCCGATGGAGCCGCGGTCCAGCTGCTGCTCCAGGACAGCCAGGACTGGTTCGGACCCGACGCCGATGAGGACTACAGCGAGACCGCCATGAAGATCCTTGCGTCGCAGGGGCTCAGCGCGGTGGGCAACGTCGTGCTCAATTGGAATCCGGACACGGAAACCGTGACGGTCCACCGGATCAACATCATCCGGGGCGACAAAGTCATCGACGTCCTTGCAGGCGGCAAGACGCTCACTGTGCTTCGTCGCGAGAGCAACCTCGAGCTGTCGATGCTCGATGGGACGCTCACCGCCACGATCCAGCCCGAGGACCTGCGCGTTGGCGACATCCTCGACCTGGCGGTCACGCGGCGACGCCATGACCCAGTGCTCCAGGGCCGCTCGGAAGCCTTTGCCGCCTTGAGCCGGCCCGGCGCGATCGGGCGCTTCCATGTGCGGACCTTCTGGGCGCCCGGCAAGCCGATCCGTTGGCGCGCTACGGAAGGCATGGGTGATCCCATCGTCGTCCACGCGCCTGATCGAACCGAACTGGTATTCGACGCGACCGACGCGCGCGCGCCGACGCCGCCGAAAGGCGCTCCCGCTCGATTCAGCGACGTGGCGACGTTGCAGTTCTCCCAGTTTGCGAACTGGTCCGAGATGTCGGCGCTGATGGCCCCGCTCTACAGCAAGGCGGCGTCGCTCTCGGCCAATTCACCGCTGCGGGCGGACGTGGCCAGGATCCGCGCCGCAAGCGCCGATCCGAACATGCGGGCGTCCGCCGCGCTCAAGCTGGTCCAGGATCAGACGCGCTACGTCTTCCTCGGCATGAACTTCGGCGGGTACATCCCGGCCGACGCCGACGTGACCTGGACGCGGCGGTTCGGCGACTGCAAGGGCAAGACCGCCCTGTTGCTGGCGCTGCTGCGGGAGCTAGGGATCGAGGCGGCGCCCGCCTTGGTGAGCTCGACCCTTGGCGACGGATTGGATGAGCGGCTGCCGATGCTCGGCCTGTTCGACCATGTGCTGGTGCGCGCGACGATCGGCGGGCGCATCTATTGGCTCGACGGTACGCGCCAGGGAGATCGCAATATCGACTCCGTGCCTCCGCCTGAATTCCGCTGGGCGCTTCCGTTGACGAACCCGGGATCGGGACTGGAGAAGATGGAACAACCGCCCTTCGAGCTGCCTCAACTCGCGGAGCAGGTGCGGATCGACGCTTCGGCCGGAATCGACGCGCCGGCGCCAGCGCACCTCGAATATGTCTACCGAGGCGACACCGCGATCGGCGTCCACGTCTACTACGGCAGTCTGGACCGAGCCGAGGCGGAGCGTTCGGAGCGCGAATATTGGGCTCGCTCGTACCCGTGGATCACGTCCGACAAAGTCGGCTTCGACTGGGATGAATCACAAGGCGTGCTCCGATTCTGGATGGACGGCGCGGCCAAGATGGACTGGTCGAAGAACAAGGGCGTCCGCGACTTCAGCATCGGTGAGAGCAATCTTGGCTGGAACGCGAATTTCGTTCGCGAACCCGGCGCCCACAAGGACGCTCCCTATGCGGTCGACCATCCGGACTTCAAGACGTGGTCCGTCGCCGTCACCCTTCCCGACCACGGCGGCGGTTTCACGCTCCTGTCGGACGATGACGTGGACAAGGTCATCGCCGGCGTCGCCTACAAGCGCAAGACCAGGATGGAGGACGGCGTCGTCAGAATGCGGGCCAGCCAGCGATCGCTCCAACGGGAATTCCCGGCGTCCGAAGCGGCGGACGCCGCTCAGAGCCTGCGCGACCTCTGGCGCTATGATGTCGCAATCCGCAGCGAGCAAACGGGGCCCCCTGCCACCTCCGCAACCGCGCCGACGGCTCCGACAGACGCGGCTGGATTCAGCGGTCGGGGAGTGACCTTTCTTCTGCACGGCGAGTTCGCCGCTGCGATCGCAGACTTCAGCGCGGCTGCGAAGCTGGAGCCCAACGTCAGCCGGCATCTCTACAACCGTGGCGTCGCCCACCACGCCAAGGGCGAAGACGAACTGGCCCTTGCCGACTTCGATCGTGCGTTGCAGCTGAACGCCGAGGACAGCCTGGCCCTGACCTCCCGCGCAGAGCTACAGCTTGCGGCCGGGCATGAGGCTCAGGCCCAGAAGGATTTCGACCAGGCCATCACCATGTCGCACCGAAGCCCGTCCGTACTGGCCCGGCGCGCCGAAGCATACGACCACGTCCGCCGGTTTGAGACTGCTTTGACCTACTATGACGAGTTGATCCGCCTCTATCCCGCGAGCGACAAGATGGATCGCTTTCTCGCCAGCCGCTGCTGGATTGTCGCCAAGTGGGGTCGCCAGCTCGAACGGGGGTTGGCCGACTGTGACGCCGCGCTCGCCATCAATCCCGAAGGTGCCGGCAACTTCCAGAGCCGTGGCTATGTGAGGCTCCGCCTGGGCAAGCTGGACCAGGCCATCGCTGACTTCGATGACGCACTCAGGCGCCGTTCGGACGCGGCGCCGTCTCTCTACGGCCGAGGCCTCGCCGAATTGCGCAAGGGCGCCAAGGCCCGGGGAGACGCTGACATCGCGGCAGCGTCGAACCTGGATCCAAAGCTCGGCGCAGAGTTTCTAAGCTACGGCGTCGGTCCCTGAGCATCCATCACTTGGCGGGTGCGACAGGCGCGATCGAAAGAGTCAACGACGGACAGTCATTGGCGACACAGAACAGCCGGTGCGCGTCGGCGACCATTTTGTCTGCCGCCTCGCGGGCGACGCGGTCATTCTCACGGAAGAGCTGTGCTCGGCGCTCGGTGAAAGCCTTGCCTGCCGCGCTCTCGTAGAATGCGACGATCGCTTCGAGTTCCTGCTCGGAGAAGGTTTGGGCAAGAACCTGCGCCATTCTGTCGGCATAGGTCGCACCGTTCGTCAGACTAGCTCGCTCGAAGGCGTCGAGCGCGGCGGCGCGCACCTTCCGAATCGTATCGTCCGATCCCGGATCGTCTGCAATGCTCTTCCGCACGTGCGCCACCACGTTCCTATTCGCCTTGTCGATGAAGTCTTTTTCCCCTTGAGCCGCGATTAGGCGCATCGCCAACGCCAGCGCCTTGGGCGTGGGCGTGAAGGCCGTCGACGCCGCCGGAGTCACCGGCTCCGGAGCGTCCGGAAGGTTGAACCTGATGGTCGTCGAAAACGTGCCGCCGGCTACGGCCGCCCCGTCCACCGTCAAAGGCTTCATCTTGAAGAATGGCGCGATGCTCAGAGCGGCTTGGCCAAAGCCGAACCCACGAGGGCTCTCTTGACTGACCATGCACTTCTCGAGCCCTCCCAACGCGTTCACGACGCACGAGATCTGCGCCCTGCCCTCCATTCCAATCAGCATCGCGTAGGCCGGATAGAAGTTGCTGAACTCATCAGGACCGGGCCTGCGGAGCCAGTCCGGGTTAGTGACGGCCCCCGCGATCGGCAAATCACCCGCTCGGGCGCCGTCCTCGCTTGATCTATCTGGCCGGCCGCCGTCCGGCGCGTCGGCGCAAACGCCGCGCTCCCAACTCATCACTGATAGCGCGGCCAATGCCGCCAACACCCAACGCCTCATCGTCCCCTCCGGCCGAAGGCGCGAGCCTAGCATGGCTTCAACGGGCGCGGGCAATCGGCATGGCCGCTTGACAACCTCACCACCGCGCTGCGCTGCTTGGACGCCGGCCGCCCGTCCCCGCCACCATGAGCATCATCTTGCACCGACCGGATCACCCTCCGTCCCTGCCCTTGGACCGCCTCCCCCCGGCGGAGCATGAAGCCGCGCGTGCGCTCCAGCAGGCCCTGCGCGCCCTGCCCAAGTACTGCGAGGACTTCACCGCGGCGCTCAAGCTGTTCGAGTACAGCGAGATCGGCCGGGCGGTGGGGATGCACCAATCGCAGGCGCCGGTGGTCGCCACCCCGCCGTGGAGCGAAGTGTGGCTCTCGACGCGCTGGCGGCTGATCGCGGCGCGCGACGCGGCCCATACGCTGGTCGGCTTCACCCGGGAGATCGAGATCATCCAGCGCAACCTCGCCGCCTGTCCGACCCTGGCGTCCCTGCTGGGCGAACACGCAGATGCGGCTTCGTCGGCCGCCGCGGAAGGCTGGCTCGGGCCGTCGCTGCTGGGCGCCCAGGCGCAAGACGGCGGCGGGTCTACGGCCTTGACAGCGGGCAGCCACCCCGATCCCGCCGCCCCCGTGTTCGAGGAGCCGGAACTCTACAACCGCAGCTTCACCACCGACATCGGCGGGCGCCGCCTAACCTACGCCCTCACCACCGAGACCGAGGCGCGGATGGGCGAAATCAGAAGCAGGCTATGGATCGCGTTCGGGGCGCTGGAGGAACCGTGATAGCTTGATCGTGGCCTTGGCGGCCACGCCAACGACGGGGGAAAGGACGCGCCATGATCCTTGGATTGTCAGTGCCGGCTTTCACCACCTTGCATGTGATCATCAGCCTGATCGGGATCGCCTCGGGGCTGGCGGTGCTGTTCGCCATGCTCGGAAACAAGCGCCTGGATGGGGTGACCGCCCTGTTCCTCGCGACCACCATCGCCACCAGCGCGACCGGATTCCTGTTCCATTCCAAGGCCATCGGCCCGCCCCACATCGTCGGCGCGATCTCGCTGATCGTCCTGGCGGTCGCGCTGCTGGCGCTCTATGGCCGACGGCTCGCAGGGGTCTGGCGCCCGGTGTATGTCATCACCGCGGTGCTGGCGCTCTACCTGAACTGCTTCGTCGCGGTAGTGCAGGCGTTCCAGAAGCTGCCCTTCCTGCAGCCCCTGGCGCCCACCGGATCGGAGCCGCCCTTCGCTGTGGCCCAGGGCGCGGTGCTGATCGTGTTCGCCGTGCTCGGCTTCCTGGCCGTCAAGCGGTTCCACCCGGCCGGGCGCGCCGCATGACCGCGTCGTCCGAAGACCCGTTCGTGGGGACCTGGGTGCTGAACTTCGCCAGGTCGACGTTCACGCCTGGCCAGGTGTTCCTGAAGGAGACGCTGCTCACAGAAGACCTCACCGGCGGCCAGTTCCGGTCGACGATCAACTCGCTGCCGGAAGGCGGCCCGCCGCTGCGGATCGAGATCGTCTACGCCATCGACGGGCGCGACTATGCGGTGCTGGGCAGCCCCTACGAGAACGTCTGCGCCTACCATCGCATCGACGATCGGACGATCGAGATCGTGCCACGCCAGGACGGCAGGGTTCCCTACCGGGCCATCGACCAGATCTCCGAGGACGGCTTGACGCAGACCATGATCGTCAAGGGCGTGACAGCCGGCGGCGAGTCCTACACAAACATCGCGATCTACGACCGGCAGTAGGAAGGCGTCATGGCGATCAAGCTCGAGCACTACAACCTGATGACCAAGAAGCTGCGCGAGACCGTGGACTTCTACGTCCAGGTGCTCGGCCTGTATGAGGGCTTCTATCCCGTCGAGCTCGGCCCCGGCGCCTGGATGTACGATTCCTCGGACACCCCGGTGGTGCACATGCAGGAGATCATGGCTGAGGAAGCCTTCGAAAGGCGCATGGCCGGCACCAGCCACAGGATCAAGGACGGCGCGGCCGCGGACATCCAGTTCGCCAGCCTGTACGGCAGCGGCACGATCGACCACATCGCCTTCACCTGCGAAGACATCGAAGGCTTCAAGGACAAGCTGAACGGCCTGGGCGTACCCTTCGGCGAGACCGGCGTCGCCTCCGCCGCCGTCCGCCAGCTGTTCCTGCGCGACCCCAACGGCATCGTGGTGGAGCTGAACTTCAGGGGGTGACAGCCCTCCCCCCACCGTCATGACGGTGTTGGGCGCCTAGCCGCCAACCGCCACGCTGATCGAGGAGCCACGGTCCGCGCCATGCAGGATTTCCTGGTGCGCGCTGACCATTCGCGTGGCGGCGACGAGGGGCTCGCCGGTTCCGAGGTTGCGGGCGTAACGCGGGTGGGCGCCGCTGGCGATGATCAGCCGGATGCTGTGCCCGCGCCTGAAGCGGTAGGCCGTCGGCCAGCAGTCGATGGTGATGCGACGGACGCCTGACGCGTCGGCGTCGGGCCTGCCAGGCCGCAGGCGCAGATAGCCGTCGACGACCTGATGGGGCCGTCCGTTCCGGTCGACGTCGCACAGGCAGGCGTAGACATCCGTATGCTCGCGGTCCGAGCGGAAGGACAGGTCGACCCTGACCGGGCCGATGGCGTCGAGATCGGCGTCCAGCGGGGCGCTGGTGAACCGGATGGCGTCGCTTCGCAGCTCCAGGGCGGTCATGTCGCGCACCTTGGAGCCGCCCATGACCAGTGGGCCGTGGAAGGCCGGCGTCGGGTCGGCGGGATCGTAGACGTAGCGAGTCGCGCCCTCGTCTTCCTGTGGGGGCGCCAGGTCGAGCCGTCCTCCTGACCGCAGATGGAAGGACAACGGCTGCACGCCTGGCGGCGGCCATGACGGGTACTCCTGCCAGGTCCGGGCTCCCTGCAGGTAGAGGCGCACGCGGTCGCGGTCCGGGTAGGGCTGGCGGCCGTCACGCAGGGCCGAGAACAGCGCGACGGCCTGTTTCAGCGTCTCGATCATCCCGCCCGGCGCTGCGTGGGTCCAAGGGCCGATGGTCAGCCATGTCGCAAGGCCGGCCGCCTGCCGCGCCTGGAAATCCCTGAGCTGGAACGGCAGGAAGATGTCCTGCCAGCCGGCGACCATGGTGACTGGCGCCGTCAGCGCGGTGACCGCCGCGGAGTGGTCGATCGGCCGCCACCAGGAATCCTCGGGATCGTCGTGGGTCACCCAGTCCTGCCACCACGGCACGGTCTTGCCGAAGGCCGCCTGGTCGAGCCCTCCCACCGGCAGCTGCCCGTGCACGTGATCCAGCGCGTTCATCTTCGGGCGCCGCAGCCGGCCCCCCGCTTCGGCGCCGGTCAGCATCTGCGTGGTCTGGGTCCAGGCCAGCATGCCCGCCTGGGTGAAACCGCCGAACCCCAGCAGCTCGTCGCGGAAGTTGGACAGGGTCATGCCCATCCCCAGTCCGTCGATCTTGCCCGGCGCCGCGCTCGCCATGGCCCATTGGGCGTTGCCGAGATAGCTGACGCCATAGGTGAACAGCTGGCCCGAGAACCAGGGCTGCGCCCGCACCCAGTCGAGCGTGTCGGCGCCGTCGGCCCGCTCCTGCCGCATCGGATCGAAGTCGCCGCCGGAGCCTGCCGTGCCGCGGACGCTCTGCACCACCACCTGCAGCCCGCGTTCGGCGAACATCGCCGCCATCATCCCGAACAGCGTCCCGCGGCCATAGGGGCTGCGCATCAGCACCACCGGCCCAGGCCCCTGATCGCTGGCATGGTGGCGGTCGGCGCGGAGCACCACGCCATCGCGCATCGTGACCGGCAGGTCCTTCTCGACCCTCACCCGCCCCGCCTGCCGCGGCGGGAATTTCAGCACCTTGCCCGCAACCCAGCGGACCACGCCCCCGTCATCCATTCTGCACCTGCGCCCATCTGCCCGCGCGGCGGATCAACGACCCCAGCCCAGGTGTATCCGGTATCAGGGCGCCTGCGAACAGGGTGATTGGCGGGGCGGATTTCATCGGCCGGACGATGAGAACATCTTGCGAACCTGGAACAAATCAGGTACGCACAATCCATCGGCCGCGCGCGCCGGCGGGTTTCCACGATCGCGCATTGGAATCGTGGCATAGGGGAACGGCTTTCATGAATCAGTCGGTGTTGCGCCTCGTGGGACGAGATGACGTAGACAAGCAGCGCGCCCTCGAGGCGGCGCTGTCACAGATCGATCGGGCCTTCGGCAAGGGCTCCGTGATGAAGCTCGGCGAGAAGGGCAAGATCATGGAGATCGAGTCGGTGCCCACCGGCTCGCTCGGCCTCGACCTGGCGCTGGGGATCGGCGGACTGCCCAAGGGGCGGGTCGTGGAGATCTATGGTCCTGAGAGCTCGGGCAAGACCACGCTGGCCCTGCACGTCGTCGCCGAAGTGCAGAAGCTGGGCGGCACGGGCGCCTTCATCGACGCCGAGCACGCGCTCGACCCGGGCTACGCCCACAAGCTGGGGGTGAACCTGGACGACCTGCTGGTCTCCCAGCCCGACACGGGCGAGCAGGCTCTGGAGATCACCGACACCCTGGTGCGCTCCAACGCGGTCGATGTGATCGTGATCGATTCGGTGGCGGCGCTGACGCCGCGGGCCGAGATCGAGGGTGAGATGGGCGACCAGCTGCCGGGCCTGCAGGCGCGGCTGATGAGCCAGGCCCTGCGCAAGCTCACCGCCTCGATCTCCAAGTCCAAGACCCTGGTGATCTTCATCAACCAGATCCGCATG
>FTHA01001538.1_pt1 | contig 12027 bp, 14 predicted proteins | sample 1640771 | NCBI WGS metagenome assembly FTHA01 (sample SAMEA3914789, study PRJEB12502) | metagenome | biome: forest; material: soil | place: Canada | collected 2011-07-03 | depth 0.3 m | reverse complement strand
TCTGGTTTCTCACCGCGCCCATGGCCTGGACCCGGCTGGGGACCAGCCGCATGCCCTGGTATCCGCAGGCCCGGACCTTCGCGGCGCGGCGGCACGGCCAATGGGCCGAGGCCGTCAGCGATCTGGCGTCCGCCCTGGCCGAGGAAGCGGTGCGAGGCTAGGGGGGGCCTCCGCTTGACCACGCAGGCGCGACATCCTCTGACGGGGCGGGGGTTATCGAATCATGTCCCGAACAGCCGAGGCGCCCGGCGGGGGCCATCCCTATTTCGGACTGCTCAGGGACCGGAGCGTCCGCACCCTCTGGGCAGGGCAGGCGCTCTCGGACGCCGGCAGCGAGCTCTACCGGCTGGGCGCCATCTGGCTGGCGGTCCGCATGGCTGGCGCGGACGCGGCCTGGCTGCCGATCGCCCAGTCCGCCGCGATGCTGGCGTTCGCGCTGGGCGCGGGCGCCGTGGTCGACGGGCTCAGCTCGCGCAAGGTGATGATCTGGGCCGACCTGGTCAGGGCCGTGGTCAGCGGCGCGGTGGTGGTCGCCGCCTTCACCATCGGGCTGTCGCTGCCCTTGCTGATCGCCGCCGGCGTCCTGCTTTCCGGCATTCAGGCGATCTTCGATCCGGCGCTGCAGGCCGTCGTACCGCGCTTGATGCCCGATCCCCATCGTCTGCGCGCCCTGAACGGCCTGTTCGACGTGACGGGACGGCTGGCCGTTATCGCCGGCTCGGCCCTGGGCGCGGCCATCGCGTCCGTCGCCCCGACCATCCACCTGCTCACCGCCAACTCGGCGAGTTTCCTGGCCTCGGCCGGCTCGATCGCCGCCGCCGGCCACCGCTTCGACGGCGTCGCCCCGGCGGAGCCCACGACCGCGACCGTGCTGCAAAGGCTGGCCCGGGGCTGGCGCGCAAGCCGCGCGACGCCCGGCGCCCGCACCCTGCTGGCTACCGCCGCGGTATCCTACGCGACCCGCGCGCTGGCCGTGACCCTGGGTCTGCCGCTGCTGCTGGCGCAGGGAAGCGTGGCGGGCGGCCTGCCCGGCCTGGCCCTGGTCATGGCGGCGACCGCGGTGGGCGACGGCCTGACCAATCTCGTCACCGTGTCCTGGCGGGTGCGCGACGCCTGGGGATTCCTCTTTCTCGGCTATGTGCTGAGGGGCGTGGGCCTGATCGCGGTTGGGGTCGCAGCACTTTTCGCGCCCCGCTGGATCGCGCCCTTCGCCATGGCGGCGGGCGGCTTCGTGCTGGGGATCGGCGGCTCCGTCGCCTTCCTGCAGATGATGCCGTTCTTCCAGACGCGGATGGACGTCGCCGACGCGACCGCCGTCTTCCGGCTGCGCTACGCCATCCTCGCCGCCGCCACCATGGCCGGCGCCCTGCTGGGCCCGGCGGTGTTCCGGCTCTGGTCGCCGGCCTGGATCATCGTGGCCTGCGGGACCGCCCTGGCGCTGGCCGGTGTGTGGGGCTCGCGGCAGGCGCACGCCGCCTAGCGGCGCCCCGCGGGGACCTCACAGCGTCCGCTTGTGGAATCTCCCGCCCTGCAGGATCACCGGCAGGTTCTCCCCGCCCCGGCCCAGGCATCCGATGTCCTCCAGCGGGTCGCCGTCGACCGCGATCAGATCGGCGATGTAGCCCGGGGCGACGCGGCCGATGCGGTCGCCCATCTGCAGCAACTCGGCGTTGATGCTGGTCGCCTGCCGGAGGATCTCGGCCGGCGAGAACACCTGGGCCCTGAGCGCGAACTCGGTTCCCTGCCGGTCCTGCAGCGAGCCCAGGAGGTCGGTGCCGAAACCGATCTTCAGGCCGTTGCGCCGCATCACCTGAAGTCCCTGCAGGGCGCCGCCCGAAACCTGGCGCAACTTGTCCTGGCTGACCTGGGGCAGACCGAGCCGGTCGCCGTCTTCCAGCAGGGCCCAGATGGTCGCCAGGGTCGGCACCACGAAGGCGCCCTTGGCCGCGACCGCCTTGGCGGCGTCCTCGTCGATCAGGGTGGCGTGCTCGATGGAGCGGACGCCGAGCTCGGCGCAGCGTTGGATCGCATTTGCGGGATGGCAGTGGGCCATCACATAGGCGCCGTGCCGCCCGGCCTCCTCGACGGCGGCCAGGATTTCGGCGTCGGAGAACTGCATCCGGTCGACCGGGTCCGACGGGCTGACCACTCCGCCCGACCCCATGATCTTGATCTGATGGGCGCCCTGCCTCAGCTCCTCGCGCACCGCCTTCCTGACCTCGTCGGGGCTGTCGACGACGTGCGCGAAGCGGGCCGAACCGCCCTCGCGCAGCTCGCAGGCGCAGGCGAAGTCGCCCTGGCTCCGGAAGTCGCCATGGCCGCCGGACTGGGACAGGAAGCGGCCGGCGTGCAGCAGGCGCGGCCCCTCCGCCAGCCCCTCCGCCAGCGCCTGGGCATAGCCGATGTCGGTCCCGCCCGCGTCGCGGACGGTGGTGAAGCCACGCGCCAGCATGTGGCGCAGCGAGCGGTACGCGAAGGCGGCCAGGTATTCGGTGCGCCGCCGGATCAGGCGCAGGATGTCCAGGTCGGTGGCCCAGATGTGTACATGGGCGTCGATCAGCCCGGGCATCAGCGTGCGGCCCCCCAAGTCGATCACCTCGCAGTCCGAGGGGCGGCGCACGCCGCCTTGCGAAAGCTCCTGGACGACGCCGTCCGCGACCAGGACCTCGGCGCCTCGGATCAGCTCGGGACGCTCGCCGTCGAACACGGCCGCGTTGGTGAACAGGATTGCGTTCAACGGATCCTCCATGGCGATCGAGGCGTCCGGCCGAGCTTCCATCCGCCGGGGCGGCGACGCAACCGGAAGGGCCTAGGCGGCGGCCTCGCGGCGCTCGTCGGCGTCGCGCCGGGCCTCGATCAGGCGCACGCACCAGATGGAGGCTTCGTAGAGGGCGTAGATCGGGACGGTCAGCAGGAAGGGGCTGACCATGTCGGGCGGGGTGATCAGCGCGGCGACCACGATGATGCCGACGAAGGCGTACCGCCGCCCCGAGGCCAGGGTCCTGGAGCTGATCAGCCCGGCCATCCCGGCCAGGGCCACCACCACCGGCAGTTGGAAGCAGAGGCCGAACGCGAGCAGCAGGTGCATCACCAGGTCGAGATAGTCCGACACCTTGGGCAGCAGCTTCACGCTGAAATGGGCGCTCTCGATCTGCTGGCTCAGGGAGAACCAGAGCACGAAGGGCATCATGATGAAGTAGACCAGCGCCGCCCCCATCAGGAACAGCACCGGAGACGCCAGCAGGAACGGCAGGAACGCCTTGCGCTCCCGGCGATAGAGGCCTGGGGCCACGAACCGGTAGAGCTGCCAGGCCAGGATGGGGAAGGTGACGACCACCGCCCCGAACATCGCCAGCTTCATCTTGGTGAAGAAGAATTCCAGCGGCCCGGTGAAGACCAGCTCCATCTTCTGGGGCGCGGCGGCGATGTGGTGCACGCCGGTGACGGCCAGGACCAGGTCGAAGCTGCCGTGACCGCCGTGTTTCTGCTCGGCCAGCAGCGCGCTGGCCAGGGTCAGCGGCCGGAGCAGCAGCTCGAAGAGATTGGTGGAGACGAGGAAGCAGCCGATGAAGCCCACCACCAGGGCCGCCGAGCAGATGATCAGCCGCCGGCGCAGCTCGACCAGGTGATCCATCAACGGCGCGCGGGAGGCTTCGATATCGGACTCGTCGTCGGGGACGCTCAAGAGCCGGCCTCCGGCGTCGACTCGTCGGGGGCGGGCTCCGGCTTCGCCTTGGGCTTGCGGCGGGCCCTGGGCTTGGGCTTGGGTTCCTCGGTCGGCGCGGGCTCAGGCGCGGCGGCGACCGGCGCGGACTCTACCAGCGGCTCGCCCAGCGGCCCCACGTGCGGCTGGGGCGTCTCGTGCGGATTGAACAGCCCCGCCTCGATCTCGGATCTGATCTCGCCCAGGCCGACCGACTGCATGGCCGCGTCCATCGGCTGGCGGGCCGCTGCGCGCATGGCCTCGACCTCCTTGCGCAGCTCATCCAGTTCGGACTGGCGGGCCAGCTCGTCGAAGCTGGCGCGGAACTCCGCCGCCATGCCTCGCATGTGCGCGACGAAGCGGCCGACCTTGCGCAGCAGCATCGGCAGGTCCTTGGGACCCACCACGATCAGGGCGATGGCGGCGATGACCAGGAATTCGGGGACGCCGACTTCGGGCAGCATGAAGGGAGGGCCGCTCTATGCCGTCAGCGACGAATCTCTTCCTTTTCGGCGTCCTGGTGCGGAATGGCGCCGGCCGGCTGGGAGTCGTGATGCTCCTCGCCCTTCAGGCCTTCCTTGAAGGCCTTGATGCCCTTGGCGGTGTCGCCCATCAGGGAGGAGATCTTGCCGCGCCCGCCAAACAGCAGGACCAGGACGGCGATGATGATGATCCAGTGGATCGGGCTCAATCCGCCAATCAACGCTGCAACTCCTTCTCGGGTCTTCGTGCGGCCGTCAGACGGCTGTCGCAGGACATATAGGCGATTGCCGCGCCGCGCGCCATCGGCGGTCCAGGCGCCCCCGGCCGATACGGCTCAGCTCTCGCCCAGGAAGTCCTGATGGAATTCCGGCGCGTCGCCCGCGTCGAGCGGATCCTCGTCCTCGGCGGCGCGGCTGGGGTCGGGCGGCGCGAAGTCGGGGGGCAGGTCCAGGTCCAGCAGGCCCGCGGCCTTCATCTCCTGGCCGCCCGGCAGGTCCGCCAGGCTGGCCACGCCATAGTGCTCGAGGAAGCGGTCGGTGGTGCCGTAGGTGATCGGCCGGCCCGGCGCGCGCCGGCGCCCGCGCATGCGCACCAGCCCCAGCTCCAGGAGGACGTCCAGCGTGCCCTTGGAAGCCTGCACGCCCCGGATCATCTCGATGTCGGCGCGGGTGACCGGCTGATGGTAGGCGACGATGGCCAGGGTCTCCAGCGCGGCCTTGGAGAGCCTGCGCGCCTCGGTGCGCTCCTCGGTCATCAGGTGCTCGAGGTCGGCGGCGGTCTGGAAGCGCCAGCGGCCGGCCACCTGCACGAGATCCACCCCGCGGCCGGCATAGAGCCGCTGCAGCGCGCCCAGCGCCGCGTTGAGGTCGACATTGGCGGGCAGGCGGCGGGCCAGGTCCTCCTCGCTCAAGGGCCCGGCGGCGGCGAACAGCAGGGCCTCGACCATCCGCTCGGCGGCGGCCGGTTCTGGAGAGGAAACAAGCGCCGTGTCGCTCACGCCGCCTCCTTGCGCGTGCGCGCCCTCAGATAGATGTCGGCGAAGGCCTCCATCTGGCGGGCCTCCAGCATGCCCTCCTTCACCAGATCCAGGCCGGCCGACAGGGTCGAGGCCAGGTAGGAAGCGCGGCTGGGCCCCTCGCCGTCGTGGCCGAAGGGGGCGATGCCGGCCAGCGAGGTCCAGCTCTTCAGCTCGGCCATCAGGCCGCGCAGCCGCTCGCGGGCGTCGTCGATGGCATAGGCCTCCGGCTTGCGGGGCTGGTAGCGGCGGGCGGCCGCGCGCCGGGACTGGCCGACATAGGCCTGCATCAGCTGGTAGAGGTCGCCCTCGATACGGGTGGAGGGGATCACCCGGATGGCCTCCGGGTCGCCCCGTCCGAACACGTCGCGGCCGAGCTGCGGGCGCTGGCCCAGGGCCTCGACCGCGCTGCGCATGGCGTCCAGCTTGGCCAGGCGGAAGGCCAGGGCCGCGGCCATGTCGGCGGCGGCGGGCTCCTCGGAGGCGGCCTCGGGCTTGGGCAGGAGCAGCCGCGACTTCAGATAGGCCAGCCAGGCGGCCATCACGAGATAGTCGGCGGCCAGGGTGAAATCGCGCCGGCGGGCGTGGTGGATAAACTCCAGGTACTGGTCGGCCAGCTGCAGCACCGACAGCTTCAGAAGATCGACCTTCTGCTTGCGGGCCAGGGCCAGGAGCACGTGCAGCGGCCCTTCATAGCCGTCCAGTTCGACGATCAGCGCCTCGCCGTCGTCGGCCGCCGCCTCGGCGGAGGCGAAATCGAAGCTGTCGTGGCCGGCGTCGGTCATGCGGCCAGCCTTCCGCCGAGCCCGAGCTCGTCCAGGCGCGCCTGGGCGGCGTCGAAATCGAACGCGCGGGTGGCTCGGGCCGCGGCGCGCGCGTCGGCCGCGCGCCGGACGGCGGGGCCTGAAAGCTCTCCGGCCGCCTCGGCCACCTGGGCGATCTCGCCCATCAGATCGCGCACCGGCTCTCCGACCAGGGCGCCATTGCCATAGAGCGCGATGTCGCAGCCGGCCCGGATCGCCTGGCGCGTCCGCTGGGCGTGGTCGCCGCCCAGCGCCTTCATCGAAAGGTCGTCGGTCATCAGAAGCCCGTCGAAGCCGATCCAGCCGCGGATGATGGTCTGGATGACATGCCTGGACTGAGTCGTCGAAGCCTCCGGATCCACCTCGGGAAAGGTGATGTGGCCGGTCATGCCCATGGGCGCGTCGGCCAGGGCGCGGAAGGGCTCGAAGTCGGTGGCTTCCAGCACCGCCAGCGGCGTCGTGACGCGGGGGGTCTCCAAGTGGCTGTCGGCGGTGGCGCGGCCGTGGCCGGGCATGTGCTTGATCACCGGCGCCACGCCGCCGGCCAGCATCCCGTCCAGCGCCGCGCGGCCGAGCGCCGAGACGCTGGCCGCATCCTCGCCGAAGGCCCGCTCGCCGATCACCGAGTGCGCGCCGGGATGGCGGATGTCCAGGCAGGGCACGCAGTCGGCGTCGATCCCGCCGGCCGACAGCTCCGCGGCGATCAGCCGGTGGTTCAGGAAGGCCGCCTCCAGTCCCACGACGGGGTCCCTGGCGTAGAGCTCGCCGAAGCGGGCGGCCGGCGGGCGCAGGCGCGCCAGGGGCGGCCTCAGGCGCTGCACGCGTCCGCCCTCCTGGTCGACGAAGACCAGGGTCGCCTCGTCCTCAACGGCCTCGCGCAGGGCGTCGGTCAGGGCGTTCAGCTGGTCCAGGTCGCCGACGTTGCGGGCGAACAGGATGAAGCCCCAGGGGCGCACGTCGCGGAAGAAGGCGCGCTCCTCGGCCGTGAGGCTCTGGCCCTGGCAGCCGAGGATGCAGGCGCGATGGCTCATTTCACCATGCAGCTGTGGGCCTGGGCCTTGAGCTTGTCGCAGAAGGCCTGGGCGTCGGTCTTGGAGCCGAAGCCGCCGATATAGGCGCGGTAGAGGGTCTGGCCGTCCTTGGCCACCGGCTCGAAGCTCTCGGTGCGGCCGGCCATGTCGCCCGGCATCAGCTTGGCGATGTCGGTCCAGCCCTTCTCGGCCAGCGGCCGCGAGGAATAGGCGCCGATCTGCACGAGCCGTCCGCCAGCCGCCGCCGCGGGCGCGTTGGCCTGGGCCGGTTTGGCGGGCTTGGCAGGCGCCGTCACCAGGCTGTCGTCGGCCGCCGTGTCGTTGTCGTCGGCGCCGGCGGCGGGCGCGGCGGGGCCCTTCAGGGAGGCCTGGGGCAGGGACGCGGACCGGATCCTGGGCGCCGCGGGCAGGGGCCGGGGCTGCTCGGGCGGCGGCGCGAAGGTGGGCGCGGCCGAGGCCGGGGCCTCCTCGGCCTTGTAGATCGACAGGCCCGCGGCGTCGTCGGTCGGCTGGGAGGAGGCGGGGGCGGCCTGCTTGATGTCGCCCAGCTGCTGGCCCACCACCGGCGGCTCGCCGGAATGGCGCACGCCCGAGCGGTAGTAGATGATCACCGCCACCACCAGCACCAGCAGGATCAGGGCGCTGATGATCAGGGTGGTCGGGGGCCGGCCGACGCCGGGGCGGCCCTGGCTTCGGGGGTCGAAGGCGAGCGGAGCGTCGCCCGAAGGCGTGTAGGCGCCGCGATCGCGATCGTAATCGGTCATGGAACAGCTCCGAGGCGGCGCGCGCGAATCAGGCGCGGCCGGGCGATGAGGTTAGCGGAGGGATGCAGGGCGCCGAAGCGAGAGCACGCTTCGGATCAGCTCCAGATATCGAGATTGAACAGCTTGCGGTGCTCCTCGATGGCGTAGCGGTCGGTCATGCCCGCGATGTAGTCGCAGACCACCCGCGCGTGGCCGGCTTCTCCGTCCTGCGCAGTCTTCACTTCCGCGCGCCGCCACCATTCGTCGGGCATCACGTCGGGCTCGCGCATGAACAGCCCGAAGAGTTCGGCCAGAATACGACGCGCTTGGCTTCGCGTCCGATTGACCCGGAAATGCCGGTACATGCGCCCGTGCAGGAAGCGCCTGAGCTCGGTGACGTCGCGGTCCATGGCCGCGGAAAAGGCCACCAGCTGGCGGGGCGCGCCGCGGACGGCCTCGGGGCTGTCCAGCCGGAGCTCGGCGGCCCTGAGCCCGGTCTCGGCCATGACGTCCTCGACCATGGCCCCGATCATCCGCCGCACCGCTTCCAGCCTCAGGAGCCGGGCGTCGAGGTCCGGATAGTCGCGCCGGGCGCCGGCCAGGATGGGACCGATCAGCGGCACGTCCGCGAGGTCGGCCAGGGTGAACAGCTCCGCCTGCAGGCCGTCGTCGACGTCGTGGTTGTTGTAGGCGATGTCGTCGGCCAGGGCGGCCACCTGGGCCTCGGCGGACGCGAAGGTGCCGAACTCCAGGTCGAAGTCGCCCACCGCGTATTCGGCGATGGCGCGAAAGGCCGGCTCGTCCAGACGGTGGGCCACCGGGCCGTTGTGCTTGACCACCCCCTCCAGCGTCTCCCAGGTCAGGTTCAGCCCGTCGAACAGCGGGTAGCGTCGCTCCAGGCGGGTGATCACCCGGAAGGTCTGCACGTTGTGGTCGAAGCCGCCGAAGGGGGCCATCACGTCCCGCAGGAGGTCCTCGCCGGCATGGGCGAAGGGCGGATGGCCGAGGTCGTGGGCCAGCGCCACCGTCTCGGCGAGATCGTCGTCCAGGCCCATGGCCCGGGCGATGGAGCGCGCGATCTGGGCGACTTCCAGGGAATGGGTCAGGCGGGTGCGGAAGTGATCGCCCTCGTGGGCGACGAAGACCTGGGTCTTCTCCTTCAGCCTTCGGAAGGCCGAGGCGTGGATGATGCGGTCGCGATCGCGGGCGAACGGCGTGCGGGTGCGGCTGGGCGGCTCGGGGTGCTTGCGCCCCCGGGACCTGGACGGATCCGCGGCGTAGGGCGCGCGAGCGATGGGGGCGTCGGGCGTGTGGGCCAAGCGGCCGGCCTCTTTCGCTTGAGTGGAGCGGACCGCATATAGGTGTAACGTGACGGAAGCTGTGCATCCATGACCGACGCCTCGATCAGCCTATCTGAAGCCGCCGCCCGGCGGATCAACCATCTGGCCAAGGATGAAGGCCGGCCCCTGATGCTGCGCGTGGCCGTGTCGGCCGGCGGCTGCTCGGGCTTCCAGTACGAGTTCGACCTGGTCGAGGAGGCCGAGGCGGAGGCCCAGGACCTCGTGCTCGAGCGCGACGGCGCCCGCGCGCTGATCGATCAGGTGTCGATGCTGCTGCTCAAGGGTTCGGAGATCGACTTCGTCGACGAACTGGTGGGCGCACAGTTCCGCGTGCGCAATCCCAACGCCAAGTCCAGCTGCGGCTGCGGGGTCAGCTTCTCGCTCTGACCCCGCAGGTCTTCGGGCGCGCGCAGGACGTCAGCCGCGATCAGCCGTTCGGAAGATCGGCCGTGCCGACGCCCAGGTCGTAGTAGGCGTCCTGCACCGCGGGGGCGCCCACATCCCTCACCGCATGGCTGACCGCCCGGCGCACGCAGCGCTGGTAGTCGCTGGTGTCGGTGAGGTTGTGCATGTCCGAAGCGGGACTGCACACCTGGCGGGCGGCGCCGCGGATGCGGGTCAGCAGCGTGTAGCCGCCGTCGGCGGTGTTGAGATCGAGATCGGCGAAATAGACCGGCGTCGACTTGATCTGGCGCCCGCCCGGGGTCTCGAACGGCGCGGTGACCACGACTTCGGCGACGGTGGGGCCGGTGACCTGCGCGTCGTCGCCCTGATAGGTCTGGGCGTGAACCGGAGTGATGGCGGCGAGGCTCGCGGCGGCCGCCAGGATGGGGAGGGTCTTGAGGAACATGATCTGTCTCTGTCCTTCCAGGCATTCGCGCCCAGGGCCCTGAGGCTTGGGCGAGGCTGTCAATTCGGGAGGACGGCGCGGGGCTTTCTGTCCAGGCCGCCCACACCGATGATCAGAATGAGACAGATCGAAGTTGGTTGCCTGGGTCAGGCCCCGCGGCTCGGGATCAGGCGGGCAGGAAGCTGACGCTGGCGGCGGCGGCCAGGATCCAGACCACCGGGGCGGACATCGACAGCCACGCCAGGGTCCGAAGCTTGCGGGCATAGGCCACCCAGGCCCCGTAGGGCGCGGCGATGCACACCGCCCAGAAGCTGACGATCAGCAGGAAGGCGATCCAGGCGGCCGGGTTCAAGAGGTTCTGGTGCGGGTCGAACACCATCGGCGACAGGATCGCCACCACGCCCCCGATCGGCGCGGCCAGGAGCGAAACCCCCGACGCGATCCCCAGCCAGATCGGCTCCCATTGCCTGAACATACGATCCCCGCTCCCCCGGCGCGCTTTGTCTTGCGCAGACCCGGAGCCTTGCCACTATGGGAATTCTTCAAGAACCGGGCCGTCAATGCGAATCGCGAGCTGGAACGTAAATTCAATCAATGCGCGATTGGACACGGTGATCGCCTGGTTCAAGGAGGCAGCGCCGGACGTGGCCTGCCTGCAGGAGATCAAATGCGTCGACGAGGCCTTCCCGAAGGAGGCCTTCGAGAGCCTGGGATACAACGTCCAGGTCCACGGCCAGAAGAGCTACAATGGCGTGGCGCTGCTCTCCAGGACGCCGCTCGAGGACGTCCGCCGCGGCCTGCCCGGAGACGACGGCGACGACCACGCCCGCTATCTGGAGGCGGTGGTCTCGGGGCCCCGGCCCGTGCGGGTGGCCTCGATCTACCTGCCCAACGGCAATCCCATCGGCACGGACAAGTTCGCCTACAAGCTCAGGTGGCTCGAGCGCCTGCACCGCCACGCGGCGGCGCTCCTGGCGTTCGAGGAGCCCCTGGCCCTGCTCGGCGACTACAACGTCATCCCCGAGCCCCAGGACTGCGACGATCCCCCGTCCTGGATGGGCGACGCCCTGTTCCAGCCCGAGAGCCGGGCGGCCTTCCGCGCCTTGAAGTGGCTGGGCCTGACCGACGCCTATCTGCAGGCCGACGGGCGGCCGAACGTCTACACCTTCTGGGATTACCAGGCCGGCGCCTGGCGGCGGGACCACGGCATCCGCATCGATCACGCGCTGCTGTCCCCGCAGGCGGCGGACCGCCTGCGAGGCTTCGAGATCCACAAGGACGTGCGCGGCTGGGACAAGCCCTCCGACCACGTGCCCGTGGTGGCCGAGCTGGAGCTTTAGGCGGCCTTCCGCGCCTCGCCCATGAGCGCCATCAGCTTCTGCAGGCGCTCGGCCGGATCGGTGGTCGCCAGCAGGTCCTGGGCCTGGTCGAGCCGGGTGGCGACGTGCGGGGTGATCAGGTCGGCGAACGCGCCCGGATGGCTGGCCATGTAGGGGATGCGCGCCATCGCCAGCGGCGGGGCGGCCGGGTCGATGTGGGCGAAGCCGACGAAGCGCTCGAGCGCCTCGCGCGCCGTGGCCTGGCCGGCCTCGTCGGTCGGCGGCGCCGGCAGGGTCTCGAGCTCGGCTTCCAGCAGCTCCCCGTCGACAAGGCGCACGAGCCGCGCCCGCCGCTCGGCCTGGACCAGCACCTTCATGCTGCCGTCGGGCAGCCTCTGGATCTGCAGGATCTGGGCGATGACGCCGACATCGAACAGATCCGCCTCGGTGGGGGCCTCGGTGTCGCCGCTGCGCTGGGTCACGACGAACAGCCGGCGGTCGCCCGCCATGGCGCGCTCGATCGCACGCAGGGTCTTGGGCCGTCCGGCGAACAATGGGACGGTCATCTCGGGCAGTAGCACCAGGTCCCGCATGGGGATCACCGGGGCCAGCGCCGCCGCGGGGGCGCTGGGGGCCGCGGGCGAGGCGGCGGGGTGGCTGACGTCCGCCTCGATGGCGGCCGACAGGGTCTGCCAGTTCTTGCAGCCCAGGGTGTGGGCGATCAGCTCCAGGCTATCGGA
>FTHA01001074.1_pt1 | contig 12037 bp, 10 predicted proteins | sample 1640771 | NCBI WGS metagenome assembly FTHA01 (sample SAMEA3914789, study PRJEB12502) | metagenome | biome: forest; material: soil | place: Canada | collected 2011-07-03 | depth 0.3 m | reverse complement strand
GGAGGAAATGGGCGTCCATGGCGGCCGCCCCGCCCAGCAGGGCCTGGAACCGGTCCCAGCCCAGGCCGATGGCGCAGGACAGCCCCACCGCCGACCAGAGGGAATAGCGCCCCCCGACCCAGTCTGCGAAGGCGAAGATCCGGTCGGACGCCACGCCGAAGGCCTGGGCCGCGCCGGGCGCCGCGGAAACCGCGATCAGGTGGGCGTCGCCGCCGGGGCCGAGGGCGCTTCGCAGCCAGTCGCGGGCCGCCGTCGCATTGGCCATGGTCTCCTGGGTGGTGAAGGTCTTGGAGACGGCGACCACCAGGGTCTCGGCCGGGTCCAGGCCGTGCAGGGCCTGGGCGATCTCATGGCCGTCGACATTGCCGGCGAAGCGCAGCTGGATCGGAGCGTCCAGGGGCCGCAGCGCTTCCCAGACCAGCCGAGGGCCCAGGTCCGAGCCGCCGATGCCGATGTGCACGACCGCCTTGAACGGACGACCGCTGGCGCCGAGGATACGGCCTTCCCGGACCGCGCCCGCGAAGGCGGCCATGGCCTTGCGCCCCGCCTCCACCGTGGCCGAGACCGGCGCGCCCAGGGCGGAGAAGCTCGCGCCGTCCGGCGCGCGCAGCGCCGGATGCAGGACGGCGCGGCCCTCGGAGGTGTTGATCGCCTCGCCGCGGAACAGCCGGCCCCGCGCGCCTTGCACGTCCGCCGCCCCGGCCAGGGCGACCGCGGCGTCGAGCCCGGCGAGGGTCCAGGCCTGCTTGGACAGGTCGAGGTGCAGGCCGGCGGCGTCGAGGGTCAGCCGCTCCAGCCGACCAGGCTCATCATCGAAAAGCGCCGTGATCCTTCGGTGCGCCGATCCGGCCGCTTCCGCTTCCAGCCTCTTCCAGGCGGCGTCGATGTCAGCCATGCGGTCTCCTTCGGCGGTAGGCGGCTGTTTACCATGTCGGCCTTAGTCCAGGACCAGACGAGTCGTCATCCCAGCCAGAGGATAGCCACCATGTCCTGCGACGTCGCCATGGCCGCCTACCTGTTTTTGGCCTCCGCCGGGCCTGGCGGGCCCACGGCCGCCTCGGCGCCCGCGGTGGAGGCGCCGGTGGCCGGAGAGCCGCTGTTCGCCGACATCATCGGCCGCGCCGGCAGTCTCAAGGGTCAGGTGGAGCATTACCGCACGGCCAAGGGCCTCGCCGCCTCGGCCGGCGCCATTCCCTTGCCCGACCTGTCCCGGTTCGACGCGGAGGTGCGCGCGCTGGCGGCGCTCGACATGCAGGGGCACCTGGAGCTGGCCAAACGCGGGACCGACGGCGACCTGAAGTGCATCCTGAAGGGCATTTCCCAGGACCTGCCCCTGAAGCTGCAACAGCTGGAGCAGGCCTCGACCGGCGCGGCGGAAGACAAGGCCCTACGCGACATGGCCTATCTGTTGAACGACAACGTCGAGGTGATCACCGCCCCACCGACGCCGCCGGCTTGAGGCCAGGGCGATCAGGTTTCAGGGCGCCTGGCGCGCGGCCTTGCCGATCGCGGCGACGACCGCGCCTTCGGTCAGGATCTGCGGCAAAGTGATCGGCGGCCCGCCGCTGGCGGCGTAGACGAGATAGAGCGGCACGCCGGCCCGGCCATGCTCGGACAGGGTCCTGGCGATCACCGCGTCCCGCTTCGTCCAGTCCCCCACCAGGTAGACGGCGCCCGCCGCGGCGAAGGCCTGGGCCACCTTCGGGCTCGACAGCGCCGCGCGCTCATTGACCTGGCAGGTGATGCACCAGGCCGCGGTGAAGTTGACGAAGATCGGCTTGCCCTGGCCCTGCAGCGCTTCCAGGCGCGCCGGGGAGAACGGTTCGGAGACAAGGCCGCCCGCGCTCTCGGCTCCGCCCTGGGCGAGGGCCGGCGAGGCGGGCGCCCGCAGGCCGGCGGCGATCAGGGCGAGGGCCGCGACCAGGCCGGTGAGACTCATCAGGTAGAGGGCCACGGGACGGGCGGGACTGCCCTGGGCGCGCTGGGCCGCCCCGAACAGCCAGGCCGCCAGGGCCAGGACCACGCCCGAGGCCAGCAGGGCCGCCAGGGCCGTATCGCCGGCCTGCAGGGTCAGCACCCACAACAGCCAGGCCGCGGCGCCGTACATGGGAAAGGCCAGGAGCCGCTTCAGTCCGTCCATCCAGGGACCCGGGCGAGGCAGACGCCGCAGCAGGCCCGGCGCGAAGGAGAGGATCACGAAGGGCGCGGCGAAGCCCAGGCCCAGGGCCGCGAAGATGCCGAGGGCCGCCCACTCGACCTGGGTCAGGGCGTAGGCGATGGCGCTGGCCATGAAGGGCGCCGTGCAGGGAGCCGCGACCACCACCGCCAGGGCGCCGGTCAGGGCGGAGCCGACGAGACCGCCATGGCTCGCCAGACCGCCGCCGGCGCCCTGCAGCGACAGTCCGGCCTCGAACACCCCAGATAGATTGAGCCCGATCAGCAGCATCAGGAGGCTGAGCCCCGCCACCACGGCGGGCGTCTGCAGTTGGAAGCCCCAGCCCACGGCGGCCCCGGCGCTTTTGGCGGCGATCAGGAGGGCGGCGAGGCCGATGAAGGTCGCCAGCACGCCCACGAGGAAGGCCAGTCCCTGCGCCCGCGGCCGGCTGGCGGCGTCGGCGTGAGACGCCAAGGCCAGGGCCTTCATGGACAGGATGGGGAAGACGCAGGGCATCAGGTTGAGGATCAGGCCGCCCACGAAGGCGAAGGCGACCGCCAGGGGCAGGCCGAGGGCCGGCGAGGCCTCCGCCGAGGCGCCGCCGCCCTGCACGCCGCCCGCCACCTGGCCGCCGCCGCCCCGCGCCGCGGCGGGCAGAGCGCCGGGCCGCGCGGTGATGTCGTAGCTCTGGCCGTCGATCGACAGGGCGCCGGAGATATTGGCGGGCGCGGGCCCCTTGGTGAAGGCGTACCCTGGCGACAGCGTGAGCGTCAGGCCCTTGGGGCCAAGCTCCACCATCTGCGGCTTGGCGTGTTGGATGACGGTCGAATCGTAGGGATAGAAATAGACGTCCCTGGGATGAACGCCGGCGACGGCGGGACCCGTCACCGCAATCTGGAGCTTGGCGGTCGACACCTCCAGCGCCGCGTCGAGCGGGGCGGACCTGGGCGCAGCGGCGAGGGCGGCCAGGATCCTGCCATTGGATGCGCCCTTTGGCGGCGCGGCGGATACCGGCAGGTCCAGCTGCAGGGTGGCGTCCTCCGGTACGCAGATGTCCTTGCACACCAGGAGGGATACGGCCGCCGTCAGGTGGACGCTGGCGCCAGACGGGGCGGACGCGGGCGCATGGATAGGCACGGGCAGATAGACTTCGCCCTCATAGCCGTAGTCCATCAACGGCCCGACGGGCAGGCGTCTGGGGGCCGGCCAGACGAAGTCGCCGGCGCTCCAGCCGCGCGGCAATGTCCAGGCGATCTTCGGCGGCTCGCCCGCATCGCCCGGATTTCGCCAGTAGGTGTGCCAGCCCGAGATGATCTTCTGGTGCAGCGCGACGTTGAGCGTGGCGCCCGGCGCGATCGAGGCCTCAGCCGGAACCAGTTCCAGCTGGACGTGACCGGTATTCACCAGCGCCGCCCGCGCTTGTCCCGCGATCGAGACGAGGACAGCCAGGAGGATGACCCTAAGATACTGCATCAGACGCTGATTCTCTCGGCGGGACGCCAAGAGCTATATTCGCTTCACGACTGCAACGGAACCGCGGGCGCCGGTTCGGAGGTGCACATGCCGGCCTACTTCGACGACATCGAGATCGGCAGCGTCATCTCGCTGGGCGCCACGGTGCTGGACAGCGAGGCGATCAAGGCCTTCGCCGCCGCCTACGCGCCCGGATGGGACATCGAGCAGGGCGCGCCGGACGCCATGGTCTATTCGGTATGGTCGAGGCTGGATCAGGCCGCGGCGGCGGACTGGCCGCAGACCAAGCGGCTTGGAGTGGACGCCCTCAGATGGATGCGCAATCCTCCGCCCGGTGAACTCCTGCGCGGACGCATGACCATCATGGCCAAGGACGCCGTCGGGGCCGCCAAAGGCATCGTGATCGCCCAGCACGACCTTCTGGATGAAGGCGGCCGACTGGTCTTCTCCTGCCTGACGCGCAGCCTCTTCGCCTGCAAGGCCGAGTAAGCCGCCCCGTCAGGAGGCGTTGGCCGCCTGGGGCTGGCTGTTCTCGCGGATCGAGGCCCGGATGAGCAGGCGCTCCCAGTTCATCAGCGATGTCAGGTGGGCGTAGATCTGCTGCAGGGCGCCGCTGTCGCGCAGGGCGACCAGCTTGTCGGCGGGCAAGGCGTTGAGCCGGGTGTCGGAGACCCCGAAATATTGCGCGATGACCTGCGGCTCGCCCTGCGTTCCGTCGGGATTGGTCGGCGTGTAGGTCGTGGAGCGGGCCTCGAACAGGTCGAGTTCCTTGAGCAGGGTCACGAACTGGGCGGTCATGCGGTTCTGCGTTTCGAAGTCATTGCAGAACTGGATGGAATTCTTGGTGTATTCCGTCGGCTCCCCGTTCTCGAAGAAGGGGAACTGAGCGTTCTCGCTGATGTATTCGTAGGCGCGATCGATGCACACCATCATGCGGTCCTCGCCGGCGCCGCCGGCCAGCACGAACGGATAGCGCCGGATGTACGCCGGGATGTAGGCGTCCACCTCAAAGCCGGTCTCGTTCACATAGAGGTTCTGGCCATCGCGCAGCCCCATCGCCACGACGGGCTGCTTGTCGTCGCCGACGAATATGATGGGGTAGCACAGGGCCGCGCTGCCGAATTCAGGCACCGTCAGGGGGCACACGTGGCTTTCAGCGGCGAAGCCAAACCGGGTCTTTGCCGGATTGACGCCGAGATTGCCGTGCGCCTCGCGCGAAAGCAGCTCCGCCTTGCGGTAGAGCATCACCGTGCCGGAGAGCGTCACGTCTTGGGCGGAAACAGTTTCCATGGAGCAGGGTCTCGCTGGTTGCGATCTCAGGGCCGCGGGGCGGATCGGGCTTCTAGCGGATGCAGCCGGTCCCCGCAACGCGGCTCGCTCGACGCGGGCGCGTCTCTGTTAGGATCGACTCGCGCCGGAGGGCGCGTCAAACGGGAGTCCAGCCATGCCGATCGCCTATCCCGCCATCCTCGAGCTTGTGACCGGCGACGAGCCGCTGGCGTGGACCGATCGCGACGCAATGCTCTATGCGCTGGGCGTCGGGATGGGCGCCGATCCCCTGAACGCTCAGGAATTGCCGTTCGTCTATGAGAACGGACTGAAGGCCCTTCCGACGCTGGCGACGGTCGTCACCTTCCCGATCCGGGCGCTGGCGCAGAGCGGGGTGAATTTCGCCCGGGTGGTGCACGGCGAGCAGTCGGTGGTGCTCCACCAGACCATGCCCCCGGAGGGCGAGGCGACGGGGTCGAGCCGGATCAAGGCCGTCTATGACAAGGGCGAGAAGGGCGCGATCCTGATCCTGGAGACGAGCCTGGTCGATAAGGCCGGCGCCCCCTTGGCCACCCTGCAGTCGTCCATCTTCGCCCGCGCCGACGGCGGATTCGGCGGACCGTCCGAGGGCGATGCGCCGCCGCATCAGGTCCCCCAGCGCCCGGCGGACGTGTCGCTGGACTTCCCCCCCCGTCCGGACCAGGCCCTGCTCTACCGGCTCTCGGGCGATCGCAATCCCCTGCATGCCGACCCGGCGTTCGCCACGATGGTCGGCTTCCCCAGGCCCATCCTGCACGGACTGTGCACCTATGGGATCACCTGCCGCGCCGTGATGCAGGCCTATACGGACTTCGACCCCGCCCCGATCCGAAGCCACCAGGCGCGGTTCTCGGCCCCGGTGTTCCCCGGCGAGACCATCACGGTGGATCTCTGGCGGGACGACGCCGTCGTTTCGTTCGAGGCCCGGGTGAAGGACCGTGACGCCGTGGTGATCAAGAACGGGCGGACGGTGCTCGGGTGATCCCGTCGCCGTGACGCCCCCGGCCTATACGCCCCCCGACGCCGAGGCCCTGCTCCAGGCCCGGATTCGCCTCGTGGAGCTCGACCCGGCGCTGGGCCCCCTGCACGCCGCGACGCCCGCGTTCGCGTGGCGTCTGCGGCCCGGCGGCCTGCATGGCCTGGCCAAGATGATCGTGGAGCAGCAGGTCTCCGTCGCGGCGGCGGCGACCATCTGGGGGCGGCTGGAGGCCGGCCTTGGCGAGGTCAGCGAGCGGACCTTGCTGGCGCGGGAGGTCGAGGCCCTGCAGGCGTTCGGCCTGTCGCGGGGCAAGGCGCGCTATGTACGGGGCCTGGCGGAGGCCTGCGCCGAGGGGCGGTTCGACTTCGCCGCGATCTCCGCCCTGCCGGATGGCGATGCGATCGCCGCGCTCACAGCCCTGACGGGCGTCGGGCGGTGGACGGCGGAGACCTATCTGATGTTCTGCGAGGGCCGGTTCGACGTCTTCCCGGGCGGGGACGTGGCCCTGCAGGAGGCCATGCGCTGGGCCGACCGCGCCGAAACCCGGCCCAGGGAGGCCGAGGCCTACCGCCGCGCGGACCTCTGGCGGCCCTACCGCGGCGTGGCGGCGCACCTGTTGTGGCGCTGCTACGGCGCCGTGAAACGCGGCGAGATCCCCCCGATCTACGACAACGCCTCCAGCCCCGCCTGAAGTGCGGCCATGTCCGGCGGCAGAGGGCTTTCGAAGCGGACGGTCTGACCGGTCACCGGGTGGGTGAAGCCCAGCACCGCGGCGTGCAGGGCCTGGCGATGCAGGCCTGACGCCTCGATGGCGGCGCGGACGGCCGACGCGGGCGCGCCGGATCCATAGACCGGGTCGCCGAGGCAAGGCGTCCCCTTGGACGCCAGGTGGACCCGGATCTGGTGGGTTCGCCCGGTCCTGAGGCGGCAGGCGACGCGCGCGGCCAGGGGACGCTCCTGGGGGCCATAGGCCTTTTCCACCGCATAGTCGGTGATCGCCGTGCGGCCGCCCGAATTCAGCACGGCCATCTTCTTGCGATCGTGCGGGGAGCGGCCGATGCGCCTGTCGATCATGCCGCGGGCTGGCCGGGGCGCGCCTCGGGTGAGGGCGATGTAGACGCGCTCGATGTCGTGACGGGCGAACTGGGCGGAGAGTCCGGCGTGGGCGAGGTCGGACTTGGCCGCCACCATCACACCGGAGGTGTCCTTGTCGAGCCGGTGGACAATCCCGGGCCGCGCGACCCCGCCGATGCCGGACAGGCCGCCGCGGCAATGGTGCAGCAGGGCGTTGACCAGGGTGCGGTCCGGCGTGCCAGGGGCCGGGTGCACGGCCATGCCGGCGGCCTTGTCCAGGACGATCAGATGGTCGTCCTCGTAGAGCACGGTCAGGGGCAGGACCTGGGCCTCGGGCTCGGCCGGCGTGGGCGCCGGTTCCTCCAGCCGATAGAGGCCGGGCGCGGCCTTGGCCGAGACGTCGGTGATGATCGCCCCATCAAGGCTGAGGCGGCCTTCGGCGATGAGCCGCTGGATCCTCGCCCTGGAGAGGTCGGCCGAGGCGTCGGCGAGCGCCTTGTCCAGACGGCCGCCGGCCTGATCCGGCGTGAGCTGGATCGACCTGACGTCGGGCGCGGTCTCTTCGATATCCTCGTCAGCCTCGCCGATCATGGACGTGGCTTATCCGGCGGGGGGGGCGGGCGCCAGGGCGGCGGGTCGTCGGCCGCGGATCAGGCGGCGGCTTCCATCGCCTGCATTACGACCTTCATCTGCGCCATGGCCTCTGGCATGGCGTTCAGGGCCGCGCGGCCTTCGGGCAGGCGCACGATCTTCAGCACCTCGATACGGGCGCGGTCAGCGGCGGGGCCTGGGGGCGCCCCCTCGCCCGCCGCCATGCGCAGCATGGCCTTGAGCTTCTGGGGCAGCGGCAGAGGCGCGCGCTGCAGTGAGGCGATCAGCTTGGCGTTGGCCTCGATGCGGCCGGCGATGTCGCCGATCTTCTGCAGCACCGGCTCGGCGCTGGCCGAATCGGTGCCGGTCCGCGCGACCTGGCGATAGAGTTCGGCGAGACGGGCAAGGTGCGCCGAGGGCGACTCCGTCGTGGAGGCCATTTCAGTCTCGAAGCGCAGGGAGCTGATGGCCGACATCAGCCAGCGCAGCGCCTGGCGCTTGTTGGCGCCGCCGGTGACGTTCTCCAGCAGCCAGACGAGGTCGTGGGCTTCCTGAACGGCGGTGCGCTCGTCGCGCACATAGGCGTCGACGAAGTCGCTGGCCACCAGCGTTTCGGACCGTTTGATGAAGGCCTCGCGCACCTCGTCCAGAGGCAGCAGGGGTCCCGACGCGGCGGTCAGGGCCATGGCCAGGGCGCGCATGACGTCGATCTCGCCGCGAGCGTCGGACGGACGCAGCCGGCGCAGGCTGGTGAGCTCCGACAGCACCCGTTTGCCGACCGCCAGGCGCACGCCGTCGAAGGCCGAGCCGTCGAGCCAGACCGCCAGGCGCTCGGCCGAGCCGGTCAGAGGCGGCAGAAGCCGCGCAACGGTCGCGTCGGCCCTGGCCAGGGCGGCCACGGGGCCGGCCGCGGCGAGGCGCGTGAGGGCGGCGAGGCTGCCGCCCAGGTCGAGGTCAGCGCCCAGCAGGTCGGCCATGCCGACGCGGGAGCCGAGGATCTCGCCCAGGGCCTGCTCGATCAGCTGGAACGCCAGGGCCCGGCCCGGTTTCTCGGTGGGCGCCGATTCGGCGAGGTCGAGCAGCATGTCGACCTTCTCGCTCCAGCTGGCGGCGGACTTGATGCGCCCGGCGATGCCCGCGCCGACAAGATAATGCCGCTCAGGATTGCCAGAGAGCCGCACGCAGGCGTCGGCGAAGGTTTCTTTCTCGAAATTGGGGAAGGCGCCCTTGCGCTGGTCGGTCAGGACCCGGTCGATGGCGCGCTGGATCAGCAGCTGGAAGCCGCGCATGACCTCGTGCACGCTGACGCCGCGGGCCTGGGCCTCCGGGACCGCGATCTTCTGGACCGCATGCTGGAGCTCGGTGCCCGAGGCGTCCAGCTTCTCGATCAGGTCGGGCCGGTGGAGCAGTTCGAACGGCGTGGCACGGTTGCGGACCAGCCAGCCCTCGAGCAGGCGGCCGATCCGGTCGCGCGCGTGGACGGTGTAGAGGTCTGAAGGGCTGACGCACGGCGGGCCGGCGTCCTCCAGCACCACCTTGCTCTTGGGCTTGTCGGGCTCGCCCTTGGAGAAGATGGAGATGCTCTGGTATTCACCCGTCTCCGGGTCCAGCGTCTCCTTGGTCACCTTCACCGCGATGAAGCGGGGACCTTCCAGCATCTCCTTGGCGGCTTCGAGCGCTTTCTCGCGATCCTCGACAGCCATCTCAAGAATGAACGAGCCCCCGCCCGGCCGCTTTGCAAACACTTCGAAGTGAATCTGATGCTGATCCATACCCGTCCCTCGGGCTACATTCGGAGCCACAGGACTTAAGATCGCGTTGAAAACGCCGCGTTTCGGCCTAACTAGCCATCCAGACTGAAGCTTGATTGATCCCGGACAGCCGCCGCATGGCCAACATCACCCTGGTGGATGACGACGAGAACATCGTCACCTCCGTCTCCCTCGCCCTGGAAAGTCACGGCCACACCGTGAAATCCTACTATGATGGGGCCGCGGGACTCGCGGCGCTCGAAGCCGAGCCGCCGGACCTCGCGATCCTGGACGTGAAGATGCCCCGCATGGACGGCATGGAGGTGCTGCGCCGCCTTCGCCAGACTTCGGATCTGCCGGTGATCATCCTGACGTCCAAGGATGAGGAGATCGACGAGATCCTTGGGTTCAACCTCGGCGCCGACGACTACATCCACAAGCCCTTCAGCCAGCGGCTGCTGATCGAGCGGGTGAAGGCGGTGCTGCGGCGCGCGCGCCAGGACGAAGAAGAGGCGGCGACGGGCGTGCCGGGCGCCAAGGCGATCCGCCGCGGCAAGCTGACCCTGGACCCCGCCCGCCACGACTGCCTGTGGGACGGCCGGCCGGTGAAACTCACGGTCACCGAGTTCCTGCTGCTGCAGACCCTGGCCCAGCGGCCGGGCTTCGTGAAGAGCCGCGACAACCTGATGGACGCGGCCTACGAGGATCAAGTCTACGTCGACGACCGCACCATCGACAGCCACATCAAGAGGATGCGCAAGAAATTCCGGGTCGTGGATCCGGAATTCGATTCGATCGAAACCCTGTATGGCGTCGGCTACCGATACCGGGAAGCCTGAGCCGCGCCGGCCAAGCCGGTTCTGGCCAGGCTCGAAGCTCGGCCGCCTGATCGTCTTCCTCAATGTCCTGGGGCTGACGGTTCTGGTGGCGGGGGCTCTGATCCTCAATGAGCTGAGGCGCGGCCTCGTGCTCGCGCGCATCGACGGGCTGACCACACAGGGCGAACTGATCGCCAACGTGCTGGCCGGCGCCGCGACGATCGGGTCGCCGGAGCCCACCCTGGACACCGGCAGGGCCAGCGAAATCCTGCAGCTGCTCTTCATCCCCCGCTCGCAGCGCGTGCGCCTGTTCGACGCCCACGGGCGGCTGCTGGCCGACAGCTATCTGATCGGCGACCGGGTCGAACTGCGCTCCCTGCCGCCGGTGCGGCGGCCGGGCGGCATCCATCTGAGCCTAAGGATGCAGGACCGCGACGCCCTGGATCCGAAAACCGTGGCGGCGGCGCGCGCCGCCCTGGGACGGGAGATCAGCACGGCGCTGCGCGGCCACGCCATCGCGGACGTGCGCCAGGCGCAGAACGGGGAACGGGTGGTCTCCGTCTCGGTGCCGGTGCAGAGGGTTCAGGCGGTCCTCGGCGTCCTGACCCTGGAGGCCAGCGACGTCGACGCGATCGTCGCCGCCCAGCGGCGGGCCCTGGTGCCCTTCATCCTGGTGGCCGGCGCGGTGAGCCTGCTGTCGTCCTTCCTGCTGACCTGGCTGATCGCCCAGCCTGTGATGCGCCTTGCCCGCGCCGCCGACAGCGTCCGCCTGTCCCGCGCCAGGGCCATCTCCCTGCCCGACATCGCCTCGCGCGACGACGAACTGGGCGACCTCACCCGGTCGCTCCAGGCCATGACCGACGCCCTGTCCGAGCGGATGGACGCGATCGAGCGATTCGCGGCCGACGTCGCCCACGAGATTCGCAATCCGCTCACCTCGATCCGTTCGGCGGTGGAAACCCTTGACCTCGTCAAGGAGGCGTCCGCGCGTGAGAGGCTCCTGTCCATCCTGAAGCAGGACGTCAGCCGCTTGGACCGCCTGATCACCGATATATCCAACGCCTCGCGGCTGGACGCGGAACTCTCGCGCGAGGAACCGCGACCGCTGGACGTCGGCCGGCTGCTCGGCGAGCTGACACGGCTGTATGGCGACTCCGCTCCCAAGGGCCGCAGCCGGATCGACTACACGGGGCCGGCCTCCGGCGAGCCGCTGATGGTGCTCGGGCGCGAGGGTCCGTTCAGCCAGGTGTTCCGGAACCTCATCGACAACGCCTGTTCGTTCAGCGGCAAGGGCCAGCCCGTGGCGGTCTCGGCCCGCCGCTCGGGGCGCCAGGTGCAGGTGATCGTGGAGGATCAGGGGCCCGGCATCCCGCCCGACAACCTGGAAACCGTCTTCCAGCGCTTCTACACCGCCCGTCCCAAGGGCGCGGCGTTCGGCGGCCATTCCGGACTGGGCCTGTCGATCGCGCGGCAGATCGTCGAGGCCCACGGCGGGCGCATCTGGGCGGAGAACCGGACGGACCCCGCCGGCGAGATCGTCGGCGCCCGCTTCAACGTCAGCCTGCCGGAGGCTCAGTCATGATCCTGCACGCGGGTCTGATCGCCTTTCGGGCGGAAGGCTCCTGGCGCGGAGCGCTGGTGTCCGGCTCCTCGGGCGCAGGCAAGAGCGACCTGATGCTGAGGGCCCTGGATGCGGGCTTCCGCCTCGTCGCCGATGATCGCACCGTGGCCTGGACCTCGGATGGACGGCTGTTCGGGCGGGCGCCCCAGAACCTTGCCGGCCTGATCGAGCTTCGCGGGCTGGGCGTATTCTCCGAACCCCCGCTGACTCTGGTTCAGGCCTCGATTATGGTTCGCTGTGAACCGTTCGCGGTCGAGCTCGACCGCG
>FTHA01002123.1_pt1 | contig 12084 bp, 8 predicted proteins | sample 1640771 | NCBI WGS metagenome assembly FTHA01 (sample SAMEA3914789, study PRJEB12502) | metagenome | biome: forest; material: soil | place: Canada | collected 2011-07-03 | depth 0.3 m | reverse complement strand
GCTCGGCGTCGAGCTCCACGCCCCAGTCGACGGCGAAGCTCTCGCGCACAGCGTCGTCGGAGACATGCCGGTAGCCGGGGAACTCGTGCGGGAACGAGCCCATGTCGCAGGCGCCCTGGACGTTGTTCTGGCCCCGGAGGGGGTTCACGCCGACGCCCGGCTTGCCGATGTTGCCGGTGACCATGGCGAGGTTGGCGATGGCGATGACGGTGGTCGAACCCTGACTGTGTTCGGTGACGCCAAGACCATAGTAGATGGCGCCATTCCCGCCGGTGGCGTAGAGGCGCGCAGCGCCGCGGACATCAGCGGCCGGCACGCCGGTATAGGTCTCGACGGCCTCGGGGCTGTGGTCCTCGCGGGCGACGAAAGCGGCCCACTCCTGGAACTCTTCCCAGTCGCAGCGCTCGCGCACGAAGGCCTCGTCGACCAGGCCTTCCGTGACGATGACATGCGCCATTGCGGTCAGCAGGGCGACGTTCGTCCCCGGCCTCAGCGGCAGATGGTAGTCGGCCTCGATATGCGGCGTGCGCACCAGGTCGGTCCGGCGCGGGTCGACGATGATCAGACGCGAGCCGGAGCGCAGGCGACGCTTCATGCGCGAGGCGAAGACCGGGTGCGCATCCGTCGGGTTGGCCCCGATGATCATCATCACGTCGGTGAACTCGACCGAGTCGAAGTCCTGGGTGCCGGCCGAGGTGCCGAAGGTGGTCTTCAGGCCGTAGCCGGTGGGCGAATGGCAGACCCGTGCACAGGTATCGACGTTGTTGTTGCCGAAGCCCGCCCGGACCAGCTTCTGCACCAGGTAGGTCTCTTCGCTGGTGCAGCGCGAGGAGGTGATGCCGCCGATCGAGGTGCGGCCATACTTCTTCTGGATCCGCTTTAATTCGGAGGCGGTGTAGGCGATCGCCTCTTCCCAGGTGACTTCGCGCCAGGGCTGGTCGATCGAAGAGCGGATCATCGGCTTGAGGATCCGCTCCTTGTGGGTGGCGTAGCCCCAGGCAAAACGGCCCTTGACGCAGGAGTGGCCGCGGTTGGCCTTGCCGTCCTTGTAGGGGACCATGCGCACGACTTCCTCGCCGCGCATCTCGGCCTTGAACGAGCAGCCGACGCCGCAGTAGGCGCAGGTGGTGACCACCGAGTGCTCGGGCGCGCCGATCTCGATCACCGCCTTCTCGTTGAGCGTGGCGGTCGGGCAGGCCTGCACGCAGGCGCCGCAGGACACGCACTCGGAGGAAAAGAACGGCTCGTTCTGGCTGGGCGACACCCGGCTGCCGAAGCCGCGGCCGGCGATGGTGAGCGCCAGGGTCCCCTGCACCTCGTCGCAGGCGCGCACGCAGCGCGAGCAGACGATGCACTTGGACTTCTCGTAGGTGAAATAGGGGTTGGACTCATCCTTGTCGTCGTGGATGTGGTTCGCGCCCTCGTAGCCGTAGCGGACCTCGCGCAGGCCCACCGCGCCGGCCATGTCCTGCAGCTCGCAATCGCCGTTGGCGGAACAGGTCAGGCAGTCCAGCGGGTGATCGGAGATGTAGAGCTCCATCACGCCCTTGCGCAGCTTGGCGAGCTTGGGGGTCTGGGTGTGGACCACCATCCCCGGCGCCACCGGCGTGGTGCAGGAGGCCGGCGTCCCCGCGCGGCCATCGATCTGCACCAGGCACAGCCGGCAGGAGCCGAACGCCTCCATCATGTCGCTGGCGCAGAGCTTGGGGATCTGGGTGCCGATCTCCATGGCCGCGCGCATGATCGAGGTCCCCTGGGGGACCGAGACCGACTGCCCGTCGATGGTCAGGCTCACCATCACTTCCGAACGGGAAGCCGGGGTGCCGTAATCGATTTCCGTGATCAGGGGCATTGTGTGGTTCCGCCCTAAATTCCGCTCATCCCGGCGAAAGCCGGGACCCAGGTTTTTTCTGAAGCCCGCTCGCCCGACGATAAAACGCCTGGGCCCCGGCTTTCGCCGGGGTGAGCGGGAACTGAGATGATCAGGGGCATCTTGGGGTCCCTATGCGACCGGTTCGACCCGCGGCTCCACCGCGAAGTCTTCCGGGAAATGGGTGATGGCGCTCATGACTGGATATGGGGTGAACCCGCCCAGGGCGCAAAGTGATCCGAACTTCATAGTATCGCACAGATCCCTAAGGATTTCGAGTTGCTGACCCGGCTGCAGGCCCGCCGACAGCTTGTCGATGGTCTCGACCCCGCGCACGGCGCCGATCCGGCAAGGCGTGCACTTTCCGCAGCTTTCGATGGCGCAGAACTCCAGGGCGAACCTCGCCTGCTTGCGCATATCCACGGTGTCGTCGAACACCACCAGCCCACCGTGGCCGATCAGGCCGTCACGGGCGGCGAACGCCTCGTAGTCGAACGGCGTGTCGAACAGCGCGCGCGGGAAATAGGCGCCCAGCGGACCACCCACCTGCACGGCCCGGACCGGTCGCCCGGACAGGGTTCCGCCACCGATGTCGTCGACCAGATCGCCCAGGCTGACGCCGAACGGGGTCTCGAACAGGCCGCCATTACGGATGTTGCCGGCCAGCTGGATCGGCATGGTGCCGCGCGAACGGCCCATGCCGAAGTCGCGATAGACCTCCGCGCCCTCGGCCATCACGAACGGGACGGCGGCGAAGGACAGCACGTTGTTGATCACCGTCGGGGCGCCGAACAGGCCCTTGTGCGCCGGCAGCGGCGGCTTGGCGCGGACCTGGCCGCGCTTGCCCTCGATGGAGTCCAGCAGCGCGGTCTCCTCGCCGCAGACGTAGGCGCCCGCTCCGACCCGCACTTCCAGGTCGAAGGCGAAGCTGGAACCAGCGATGTTGACGCCGAGCAGGCCAGCGCGATGGGCGGTGGCGATCGCCTGCTCGATCGCGGTGATGGCCAGGGGGTATTCGGAGCGGATGTAGATGTAGCCCTTGGTCGCGCCCACCGCGACACCAGCGATGCTCATCCCCTCGATCAGCAGGAAGGGGTCGCCCTCCATGATCATCCGGTCGGCGAAGGTGCCGCTGTCGCCCTCGTCGGCGTTGCAGACGAGATACTTGCGGGCGCCCACGGCGTCGGCCGTGGTCTTCCACTTGATCCCGGTGGGGAAGCCGGCCCCGCCGCGGCCGCGCAGGCCGGACTTGGTGACCTCCTCGATCGTCCCCGCCGCGCCCAGTGAAAGGGCCCGTTGCAGGCCGGCGTACCCGCCGTGGCGACGGTAATCCTCCAGCGACTGGGGATCGGTGATCCCGCAGCGGACGAAGGTCAGGCGCGTCTGACGCTTGAGGAACGGCAGTTCCTCCGGCTTGCCGATGCGCTTTGCATGGGGACCGCCTTCGAACAGGCCGGCGGCGACCAGGGCCGGGACCTCGTCGGCGTAGACCGGGCCATAGCCGATCCGGCCCTCGGGCGTCTCGACCTCGACCAAGGTCTCCAGCTCGTGCACGCCGCGGGAGCCGTTGCGGACGATGGTGATGGCCAGGCTCTTCTTGGCCGCCTCGATCGCCAGGGCGCCGGCCACCTCGTCGGCGCCGACCGCGACCGCGGCGGAATCGCCGGGAACGTAGAGCTTCAGCGTCATGCCCGGGCCTCTTCCAGCAGGGCGTCCAGGCGCTTGGCGTCGATGCGGCCGATCAGGCGTTCGTCGAGCATGGCCGAGGGCCCGGAGGCGCACAGGCCCAGGCAGTAGATCGGTTCGAGGGTCACTTGCCCGTCCTTGGTGGTGTTGCCGAGCGTCACGCCCAGCGCCTGCTCCGCGCGGGCGGCGATGGCGTCGCCGCCGCGAGCCTGGCAGGCTTCGGCCCGGCACAGCTTGAGCACGCGACGGCCCGCCGGCTCATGGCGGAAGTCGTGATAGAAGGTGACCACCCCGTGCACCTCGGCGCGCGACAGGTTCAGCGCCCCGGCAACGATCGGCACCGCCTCGTCCGGCACATGGCCGAAAGCGTGCTGCAGGGCGTGCAGGACCGGCAGCAGGGCGCCGTCCTGGTCAGCATGGGCGGCGATGATCTCGACCGCGCGTTCTGAGGAGAAGGGTTCGTGGGACGGCATGCCTGACCAAAAGTGGGACGGATTCGTGGGACGCGCGGTTTCCTTTACGCTCCTCCCGCCTCTAGAATCCAGTCGGTTCAAACGAAAGGCGAGCGCCGCTGGAGCGCCGCGACCGCAGCTGGTAATCCAGACGCCTCGTGCGGGAGGCGGCGGATGGCCGTGAGCGAGACCGACGACGGGGGCTTGAAGGGCCGGGCCGACCGCTTCGGCGCGATGGCCAACTATGTGCTGCTGATTGTCGCTCCCTTCACGCTGGGGATCCTGGCGTTGCTCGCCGTGGCGATCGCCTATCTGCGCCGGCGCGACGCCCAAGGCCTGGCGCGCAGTCACTACGACTATCAGATCCGTTCGTTCTGGGTCGACCTGGCGCTGGTGGCGCTGGGAGCGCTGTGCGGCTGGGCGGCGCTGGCCAGCGGCCTCGGGTCGCTGTCGGGCGTGTTCGGGATCAGCCTGCCGGCGGGCCTGTCGAGCGGGGACCTCGGCTGGACGGCGATCGCCCTGGGAGCCGCCTGGGTCGTGTTGTGGCTGTGGGGGCTGCTGGGACTGGTGTTCGGCTCGGTGCACGGCTCGATCCGGCTTGCGGCGGGCCGCCCGATGGGTAAGACCCGGCGGCCATGAGCCTGCCTCCCCTCGCCGCCTACCCCGCCCTGCGCCTTCGCCGCCTGCGCCAGGCTGACTGGATCCGTCGCCTGGTGCGCGAGACCGCAGTGGCGCCCTCGGACCTGATCTGGTCGATGATCCTGCACGATGGCGAAGGGCGCATCCCCGTGCCCTCCATGCCCGACGTGGAGCGGCTGTCGCCGGCCGAGGCGGCCAAGGCCGCGGTCGAGGCCCGCGCGCTCGGCATCCCCGCCATCGCCGTGTTCCCGTTCATCGACGGGGAGAAGAAGGACGCCTACGGCTCGGAAGCCACCAATCCGGAGGGCCTGGTCTGCCGGGCGGTGAAGGCCATGAAAGACGCGGCGCCCGAGGTCGGGATCATGTGCGACGTGGCGCTGGACCCGTTCACCGACCACGGCCACGACGGCCTGATCCAGGACGAGCGCATCGTCAACGACGCCACCGTCGAGCGGCTGGTGGAGCAGGCGCTGGTCCAGGCCGAAGCGGGCTGCGACATCATCGCCCCCTCCGACATGATGGACGGCAGGGTCGCCGCGATCCGCCACGCGCTGGAGGCCGCGAGCTTCCAGGACGTGATGATCATGGCCTACGCGGCCAAGTACGCCTCGGCCTTCTACGGCCCCTATCGCGACGCCATCGGCTCTTCCAAGGCGCTGGTCGGCGACAAGAAGACCTACCAGATGGACCCCGGCAATTCCGACGAGTCCCTGCGCGAGGTGGCGCTCGATATCGCCGAGGGCGCCGACATGGTGATGGTCAAGCCGGGCATGCCCTACCTCGACATCGTCCGCCGCGTCGCCGAGACCTTTTCCCTGCCCACCTTCGCCTTCCAGGTCTCGGGCGAGTACGCCATGCTGATGGCCGCCGCGCAGAACGGCTGGCTGGAGGAGGAGCGCGCCATCCTGGAAAGCCTCCAGGCCTTCAAGCGCGCCGGCTGCGCAGGGGTGATCAGCTACTTCGCGCCGAGGGCCGCGCGGCTGTTGGGGGCATAGAGGTTCGGTTCTGCGCAACTTCGAAAGGCCAAGGTCGGAAGGTTGGATAGATGGCTCCATCACCAAGTTCCGGTCCCACCCTGGCGGTGACGTCGAGGCAGATCCTGCGGCGATGGAAGGATGTCGGAACGCCGAGCGATCGCAATAGTCGTTCAGCGCGCTAGTAGAGGGTGAAGCGAATTGCGGTGACGAACGTGCCATTGGCCGTCGGAACGCCCTCGAGATCCTTGGGGGCAAAGCGAAACCCTTTAGAGATTCTGATCGCTGCAGAGCCGAATCCCAAGCTGGCAGGCGCTTCGCCGACAACTGAGCAGGCTGTCAGATTTCCATAAGCGTTCACCGTACAGTTGAGCACAGCCAAACCCTGAACACCTCTCTGGGCGGCCTGATTGGGATAGCTTTTGAGAAACGCATAGACGTTTGGCTTGCTCAGGAATTTCGGTTCTTTGATCGTGGCGCTCCCTAGGGCAGCCCGCCATGCCTCGGCGAATTCGGATGCAGGGTAGCTGACCCGGAACTCGTAAGGGGCGCCAGGTGAAATCTCTGCGCCTCGGTATCGCAGGGCCCCTGAGAACCTCAACGCCGCATCGCCAAGGCGCATACCGGGCGGGTCTTCGCCGAGCACGGTACAAGAGTTGAAAGCCCCATTCTTGCCGATCGTGCAGCGCAGGTCAGCATGGCCTGACTTCAGCCCCCTCATGGCGAGGTCGGGATCAATCATTTCGACACCGCCAACCGGCGCTGGCGCGGGGGGGCCGGCGTTTTCGGCGACTGCAGGCACGGCGTATAGGCCCCAGACGACCCAGGCAGCGACGACCCCGACGTTTCGTCGGCCATCCCTCGTCCTCATCCCCCGATCTCCTTCAGCAGCGCCGCCAAGCAGTCCTTCCACATGGCCGCCGATGCGGGCGTGCCATCGCCGCGGGCCTGGCCCCCGGTTTCCACGCACGGCAAGCTAGTATGTTGATGGAGGGAGTCGAAGGGGCCTTGCCGGCGTGGACCAAATGAAACTGATTGGAATGACGACCCTGTAGCCATCAACGGACTTCCGGTCAGGCGTCGGCGGCGGGACTCGATACATCGAGGAAAGCTTGACAGCAGCTTCGGCAAACCCCCAGCCAACCGGCTCTTCCTGTTTGGCTGTACAGGCCGTCAGGATTCCGTCCGGTCCTGCAATGCAATGCAATTCGACCCTTCCCACCTTGCCCTTTCGAAACGCGCGCTCCGGGTAGGTTGCCTCGTATTCCTTGGGTAGCCGCGTCGCAATCAGCGGGCCCCACAGGGGCTCCGAGGCCTTGGCCCCCGTCGTGACCGCGCCAGGAGGGATCACTTCGGCCCAACCGAGCGGAAGGACCCAGATTGACGTCTCGATCGTCGCGCCCTTGGTCGCGCGTCCCTCAGGCGTGACGCGCTGGACCTGAAACTCGCCCGACAGCTCAAGGCCCGCGGCGGCCACTTCCTTCCCTTGCGGAGATTCGATGACCTTGCAAGACTTGAGGCTCCCCCAAGAACCGATCGTGCATCGCACCGTCACGCGCCCAAGTTCATTTGAGTGAGCTTGCAATGCTGCATGGAGGGCGACGGCGCTGGGCAAGCTCTTCCAATCCGGAGACGTAATCTTCCATTCCGGCGACTCTGGAATTGTCGCCAAGGCTGCAGGAGTCGCCGGCTGCGCCCAAGCGGCGCCTGTCGCCAGTGAGAGGACGGCCGAGAAAGCAATGCTGAAGTTGGTCCTGGAAGTCACTCCCCGATCTCCTTCAGCAACGCCGCCAGATAGTCCTTCCACACCGCCGCCATGGTGTGGGTCCCGTGGCCGCGGGTCTGGTCGCTGATGGGGATCAGGACGAAGTGGCCGTGGGCGAGGCGCTTGACCTGCTGCTGGCCGATGCCGAGGTCGGGCGGGTTGATGAAGTCGTCGGCGGAATTGATCCACATGACCGGCACGGTGATCCGCTCGAGGCGCAGCAGCGGGTCGTAGTTGCGCGAAGAATTGAGCTGATAGAGCGTGTCGTTGGCGTCCATCCCCTTGATGTCGCCGTCGATCCGGTCGGTCAGGTAATGGTCGGCCGCGTCGCGGGTCGGCCAGGTCTGCTGCATCAGCAGCGGGGCGCTGCCGGCGATCAGCTGGATGTCGGCGACGGTGCGCAGGGCCCCGACCGGCTGCTCGGAATACTCGCCGCCCTTCCAGGCCGGGTCGGCGCGGATCGCGTCCATGGCCATCTTGCGCCACATCCGGTTGCGCCCGGCGATCTGCACCGGCTGGCAGGCCAGGGGCATCAGCGCGTCGGCGAACCCAGGCCAGGTCTCGCCCCAGACGAAGCTGTGCATGCAGCCCATCGAGGTTCCCATGATCAGCCGCAGGTGGTCGACCCCGAGCCCCTTGGTCAGCAGTTCGTGCTGGGCGGCGACCATGTCGTCATAGTCGTAGTTGGGGAAGCGGGCGTGCAGGCCATCCGACGGCTTGGACGACTTCCCGTGGCCGATCCCGTCGGGAAGGATGATGTACCAGTGCGCAGGATCCAGCATGCCACCCGGCGTGAACAGCACGCCCGAGAATTGCGGCCGGATGAACGACATGCCGCTGCCGCCGGTGCCGTGCAGGACCATCACCGCATTGGTGACGTGGCCGGCGGCGTCGCGCACAGGCTTGCCGAGCGTGGCGTAGTGCAGCCGCAGCTCCGGCAGGGCCTCCCCCGAGCGGAAGTGGAAATCACGAACGATGTAGTCGCCCTCGCGGACGTCCAGGGGCGCCGCGGGCTGGGCCATGGCCGGCGCGGCCAGGACCATCGCCGCCAGGAACCCCAGGGCGGCGGCGGCCAGGGCGGGCAGGCGGGCTTCAATGCGGGCGAACAGCGGTCCTGGAGGCATAGATCTCGGGTCCTTCGAAATGCCAGCCCATGGCGACGTCCACCAGCAGGCCCTCGACACTCTTGCCGTCCGAGGCGGTGGGCGACAGCTGATAATAGTACTTGGCGATCCTGAGCGCCGGCTTGGCGAAGTCATATCCTCTTGGCTCCTCGGTCAGCACGGTGCAGTCCTTCAGATGGCCGGACGCGTCCGCCTTGCAGCGCAGGGCGACCTTGCCGGGCAACTGCTTGACGTAGGCGTTGGCGGGATAGGTCTGGGTGAAGTCCTGGTAGTTGGGAATGCGCTTCCAGGTGACGGAGACGACGTCCCCCTCGGGCGCCGAACCGCGGCTGGCCGTATCGTCGGCTGACGGCGGACGCCAATCCATGCCGATGGTGATCCTCGCGCCGCTCACCGGCCGGCCGTCGACATGAGGCGGCACGCCGCGGAACACGCCGGCGAGCTTCAGCATGGTCGCGCCAAAGCCATAGCCGGGCGGATCCTCGACCTTGAGCGTGCACGCTTCCAGGATGCCGAGCTTGTCGACCCTGCAGTCCATGATGGAGCGTCCGCCTGCGTGGGCCGTCGCAGCGGCCTGCGGATAGGCCTGCGCGACCATCTCGTCGTCGGGAACGATCGCCAGCGTGGGCTTCCAGCCAGGGAAGGCCGGGTCCGGGAGATCCAGCGCCACAGACGCAGCCCGGCCAGGCGTATCCGCGGCGATCGCCGCGCTCCCGACCAAGGCGGTCGCGAAAACCCCCGCCGTCAAAGCGCGCCAAACCATCTCCACCCCCCGGTTGAGGCAACGGCGCACTCTATCCAGAAGCGGAGCCGCTGGGATAGCCTCCGGCGCGATTACCGCACCCTCACCGATGTGTGAGATGGAAAGCCCCGTGCGCACCCTGGCCGCCCTTCTCTGCCCTGCCGCGATCGGCGCGGTCCTGGCTGTCGCGGCCGCAAGCCCCGCGACGGCGGAGAGCCCGGCGCAGGACGTGGTCGTCACGGCCCAGTTCCGCGAACAGGCGCTGCAGCAGACGCCGGTGGCGATCACCGTCGTCAGCGGCCGGGCGCTGGACGCCCTTGGGCCGGCCACGATCACCGACCTCGCCGGCCGGACCCCGAACGTGCAGCTGGTCCCCGAGGGCGGCGCCTTCGGCCCGTCCCTGGGCGCCTCTATCCGCGGCGTCGGCCAATATGACTTCGATCCCGCGCTGGAATCGGGCGTCGCCGTCTACCTCGACGACGTCTACTACCCGCAGCGGACCGGCGCGCTGCTCAGCCTGCTCGACCTGGACCGCGTGGAGATCCTGCGCGGACCGCAAGGGACGCTGGCCGGCCGCAACGCCATCGGCGGCGCCATCAGGCTGTTCTCGACCAGGCCGACCGGCGAGGGCGACGGCTATCTGGAAGCGACCTACGGAAGCTTCGACCGGGCCGAGCTGCGCGGGGCGCTGGATGTTCCGCTGGTCAGCGACCGGCTGTTCCTGCGCCTGGCCGGCATGGCCATGCGGCGGGATGGCTATGTGGAGCGCCTGGACTTCGCCTGCGCCAATCCCGGCGACCCGGCGGTGCTCGCCCACCTGCTCCCGACGTTCGCGGTCGCTGGCGGGAGCTGCATTCTGGGCCACGAAGGCGGCGGGAACGCCGGCGCGGCGCGGGCCAGCCTGCGCTGGATCGCCAGCGACCGCGTCGAGCTGAACCTGGTCGGCGACCTGACCGACGACCGGACCCAGGCCACTGGCCAGACCCTGCTCCGGGCCCAGCCGCTGCAGCCGTGGATCACCGCCGTCTATGGCGTTCCCTACGACTCCCGCTTCACGTCCAGGTCGGCCTACGCGAACTACGCGTCCTTCTCGACCCCTGGCGGCCTCATCGGCGGGGTTCAGACCCAGCCTTTGACGGCTACGGATCGGGATCGCGTCGTCGGCTGGGGGCTGTCCGGCGCGATCGACTGGAAACTGTCCGACGTGGTGGCCCTGAGGTCGATCACGGCGCTGCGCGGGTTCACCGCGGACTGGGCCTACGACAACGACCTGTCGCCGTTGCCCCTGTCCCTGGGGATCGATCACGAGAACGGGCGCCAGTTCAGCCAGGAGGCGCGCCTCAGCGCGGACCTGTTCGAGCATGTGCAGCTGACCTTGGGCGCCTTCTATCTGCGTGAGCGATCGCTCTACCGCGCCCACAACCAGGTGTTCTACGCCAGCCCGCTGCTGGACTACTTCGACACCGATCCGGTGCTGACCCATACCGAGGCCGGATTCGTCCATGCCGACTGGGCGGTGAGCGGCGTGCTGCACCTGATTGGCGGGATCCGCTACACCGCCGAGGACAAACAACTGAGCTTCAACAGCGTGGGACGGGACGGAGCCCCCGCGCCCATCGTCGGCGCCGTGACCGGCCAGGGGGGGCGTTACGCGGGCTCACATTGGGATTGGCGGGCGGCGCTGCAGGCGCAATGGACGCCCCAGGTCATGACCTATGTGCAGGTCTCCACCGGCTTCAAGGGGGGCGGGATCAACCCGCGGCCCTTCTTCGGACCCGAGGCCGATTGCCCGGCGGCCCATCCCACCTGCCAGATCCAGCCGTACGGGCCCGAGACGCTGCAGGCCTATGAGCTGGGGTTCAAGGGTGAGCTGTTCCAGCATCGGGCGCGTGTGAACCTCGCCGCCTTCCTGGACGACTTCCACGACATCCAGATGAGCCAGCTGGGCTGCCCCGACTTCTCCCCGCCGGGCCTGGGCTTCCTGTGCGCCATGACGGTGAACGCCGGGAACGCGCAGGTGAAGGGAGCCGAAGCTGAGGCGGAGATCCAGCCGGCCCGCGGCCTCAGCCTCGACGCCTCGGCCAGTTATCTCGACTTCCAGTACACGCGGCTGGCGCCGGGCACGGGCGTCGGCCTTGCCGCGCAGCCGGTCTACACGCCGAAATGGAAGTGGAGCGGCGGGCTTCAGTACGAGCTCGCGCTGGCCAACTTGGGGTCCCTGACCCCGCGGATCGAGGTCCTGCACCAGAGCAGTGAATACACCACCTCGACCAACATCGCCTCCAGCTTCATCGCCGGACACACCGTCGCCAACGCCCGCCTGACCTGGCGCTCCCGGGCCGGAACCACCCAGGCGACCCTCGAGGTCAGCAACCTCGCCAACGCGCTCTACTATGTGCAGACCCTGGACCTCTCCCCCTCCGCCGGCTTCGTCCTCGGCTCCCCGGCCCCGCCGCGCGAATGGGCCGTGACGGTGAGGAGAAGGTTCTAGTGGTGAGAACCGAACAGATGGTACCCGGCGTGACGAGCCGCGACGAACTGGTCGACGCAAATCCTTTGACATAGCCGTTGATGGCAAGGATTGAGCGGCCCGTTCTGGCGGGGCTCCAAAAACGGAACGGCTTGCAGGCGAAGCCGAAATGACAGCTTCCTCAAGCGCCGAGCTAAGCCTTCTCATAGGCGTGAGCGCGAAGGACTCATGATGGAACGGATCTCAGATGCGTCTCCACGTCTCAAGGCCAGAGTCGCCGGTTTATTCTATTTGTTCACGGCAACGACAGGCTTCGGCGTGTTCGTTCGCGGCAAGTTGGTTGTGGACAGCGATGCGGTAGC
>FTHA01001090.1_pt1 | contig 12129 bp, 12 predicted proteins | sample 1640771 | NCBI WGS metagenome assembly FTHA01 (sample SAMEA3914789, study PRJEB12502) | metagenome | biome: forest; material: soil | place: Canada | collected 2011-07-03 | depth 0.3 m | reverse complement strand
GGCATCACCGAGGAGATCATGCGCCAGGCCCTCAAGCAGGCCTATGACGGCCGGCTGCACATCCTGGGCGAGATGAACAAGGCCCTCGACCGCTCCCGCGAGGAGATCGGCGAGTACGCGCCCAAGATCGAGACGATCCACATCCCCACTGACAAGATCCGTGAAGTGATCGGTTCGGGCGGCAAGGTGATCCGCGAGATCGTCGCGGAGACCGGCGCCAAGATCGACATCGAGGACGACGGCACGGTCAAGGTCGCCGCTTCCGACGGGGCCAAGATCAAGGCCGCCATCGACTGGATCAAGTCGATCGCCTCCGAACCCGAAGTCGGCCAGATCTACGACGGCAAGGTGGTCAAGGTGGTGGACTTCGGCGCCTTCGTGAACTTCTTCGGCGCGAAGGACGGCCTGGTGCACATCTCGCAACTGGCCCCGCACAAGGTGGGCAAGGTCACCGACGTGGTCCAGGAAGGCCAGGCCGTGAAGGTCAAGCTCGTGGGCTTCGACGACCGCGGCAAGACCAAGCTGTCGATGAAGGTGGTCGACCAGCAGACCGGCGAAGACCTCTCCGCCAAGATCGAAGCCGAACGCGCCAAGGAGCGCGAAGGCGCCGAATAGTAGCCCCCGCCCCCTCAAGGGGGAGCGGAACTGGATTGCGGGCGGACCATCCCTGGTCCGCCCGTTTTCGTTTGCGGCCAACCTTGGCCGGGTTCGTGCATGCGCCCGTCGCAAGGACGCTCCACAAAGGTGTTGGGCGTCAGCGGGCGTGGGTCAGATGCGCATTTTGGGACAGTCTCGGGCCACCAGCCCGGCACGACGGTGGGCGTGATGCGCACGCTGGCGGTGATCTCGCGCAAGGGCGGCGTCGGCAAGACCACGCTGTCGGTGAACCTGGCCATGGCCGCCTACGAATGCGGCCTCAAGACCATGGTCGCCGATCTGGACTCCCAGCGCTCCGCCCAGGCCTGGTCCGCTGCGCGAACCGCGCCGGGCCCCACGGTGGTCGCGACGACCGCCGGCAAGGTCTTCCCCGTCTGGTCGAGCGCGGTGAACGCCGGTTGCGATCTGATGATCCTCGACACGCCCGCCAGCGCCGAAGCCGAGACGCTGCAGGCCTTCAAGCTCGCCGACATGTGCCTGCTGGTGAGCCGGCCAAACTATTTCGATATCGCCGCCCTGACCCGTTCGATCGAGCTCTTGCGGCAGTTCAACAAGCCCGGCCTGATCGTGCTCAACCAGGCGCCGGCCCGGCGCCTGGGCCTGGAGCCCAAGATCGTCCTGAATGCCGCGCGCGCGCTGCGGCTGACCGGCGTCCCCCTGGCGACCATCGGCCTGCGCCATAGGGCGGGCTTCCCCGCCTCGGCGGCCATGGGCATGGGCGTGGCGGAGATGGAGCCGGCGAGCCTCGCGGCGCGCGAGGTCGCAGGCGTCTGGGCGGAGGTGCGTATCCGCCTGGGTCTGGCCCCCGCGCCGGACGGCGACGCGGCCGTCAGGCCGGCGGTTTCGTCGATCAAGGGCGATCTCAGCGCCGCGGCGGCGCCGCTGCACAGCTGATCGGTCAGCCCCTCGGCCGGCGTATCGACGTCGGGCGCGGCCTCACGCCCTTCAGCAGGCCAGCCGCAAGCATCAGGACAACCGCCGACACGGCGCTCCCCACCGCTACGGTGAGCATCCAGCTCATCACCATCTCCGTTGCTTCGCCGGCCTGTCCGGGACTCTTGCGGTCCCTGGAGAACAGCCCATCAGGCCGACGGTCGTTCAGCGCACAGCTTACGCCTGGAGCCTCAATGCGAGGTTTACGTCGTCATCGGGCGCGCGGATCACTTGCAGCGCGGATCAGAACGGCAGGACGACCTTGAGCTGGCCGCCGTCCTGGTGGGTCGTGGCGCCGTGTTGGCCCAGATATCCCACGCGGGCGGCGAAGCCCCGGCGGTCGACCAGCGTGAGGCCGGCCCAGATCTCGGCCGTTGTGCGATCCGCCTGGGTTCGGAAGATCATCGGGAACAGCCCCGCGGGGGCGCTGGTGAAGGCGGTTGACAGGGTGCTGGCCTGGCCTGAGATCACCCGGTCCAGGGCGACCTTCAGTGTGGGCCTCAGCCAGACACCATGCCGGAGCTCGATGTCTCTGCCCACCTCGACGGCCGGCCTGACACGCCAGGACTTGTTGTTGCGCGCCTGGACCTGAAGGTCCAAGGGCCCCCCGCCGGCCTCGGTGAAGGAGTCGGTCTGGACGACGGTCCCCAGCATCTCCAGCGAAGGACGCACCCAGGCGCGCCGGGAGCCGAACAGGTGACCGATGCGGGCGCTGATCGACCCGAAGGAGATCTTCTGGACGCCGCGGGCCAGCGTCCCGCGGGTTGGCAGATCAAGTGAGCGAACGACGCTGAAACGCCCCTTGCCGCCGGTGATCGCGAGCGCCAGCTCGGCCCAGCCGACCTTGTGCTTGATCATCGCGCCGGCCTGGACCCGCCCGCCGCTCGACTGGGCGTAGGGCATGTCGCCGGCGGCGCTCTCGTAGCTCAGAGCCGCGCCCACCCGCCAGCGGTCGGCCAGGCCCTTTTCGAACCCGCCCGAGACCGAAACGGCACGCTCGTCGAATGGCTGGTTCTCGGTCGTCCGCGAGTGCTTGGTGCGGCGGCCGGCGATCTCCATCCAGCCGCAGGAGTCTCGGTCCCTGAGAGCGATATCACCCGCCCGGCGGCTGCAGCTGGCCAGGCGGTCAGTGAACACCCGGCTGGCGTCCTCGGCGGCGGCGATCTGCTGGAGGTAGGGCTCGGCGCTGAGCCGGTCGTAGGTCCTGCCGAGCGCGTGCACCGTGGGAATATCGAACAGCGCGGCCACGACCGGCGCCATCCCCGCAGGCGGCCCGTTCCGCAGGATCGGGTTCAATGTGTCGCCGACGACCGACTGATTGTAATTCAGGCCAGGCTGGTAGAAGTCGACCCGGTAGCCGAGCTGGATGGTGTTCGGGTCGGGAAAGCGCAGGCTGAAGGCGGTGATGGCCGAGACGGGCGCCGCAAGGCCGAGGCCGCTCCCGTTCACGCCGCCCGCGGCGCTGAGGATGGTCACGGCATGATCGCCGGTGCGGGCCTGTCCCTTGTTGAGCACCGACACCTGCACCACGCCCCCGGCGACAGCCACGCCGGTGGCGGCGAGACGGTCGGCCTCGTGACCCTGGCCGGTGTTGGCGAAATCGAGGTCAACCGCCAGCACCCCCTGCGGCGACTGGGTGAAGTTACCGTTCAGTATCGTCTGCTGCACGCGCCCTGGGCCGCCCGGACTGAGGACGCCGTCGTTCAGGAAGCTCCCGCCAGGACCGAGCGTGATCCAGGCTCCGGAATGCATCGTCCCACCCGGGAAATTGTGCAGACCATTGGCGCCCGCCCCCAGCTGGATCGAGCCATATATGGCGCCGGCGTTGTCGACCCGGTCATCTCCGGCCCCGCCCAACATGGCCACGCCGTCAACGCCTAGGGACGAGGTGACCACCCCTCGGTTGACCAGAGTGTTGGCGCCGCCTCCCGCGAATTGCACGCCCGCGGCGAAGCCGGAGCCGCCGCTGATCGTGGCCCCCGGCGCGACGGTCAGGGAAAGCGGACCCGCGCCGGCGGCGCCGACGCTCTGCAGCAGCACGCCGTTCGAACCGGACCCGGGCGCTGATATGTTGGCGGTCACCGTCGCAGTCACAGCCCCGCCCCGCCCGGCGCCGCCCAGCGAACGCACGTCCAGGCCGTCGGTGTCGGCCCCGGCGGTGATGATCGCCTCGCTCGTCACCACATTCAGCGGCGCGCCGCTGGCCGATGAATAGCTCAGCGGTCCCGTGACGGCGCGTGCCGGCGTGACCATCAGGCCAAAGGCTGCGATAGAGGCGACCGCCGCTGCGACGACGCGAAGCGGCCACGCACACAAAGCGTCCCGCGAATCGGACGCAGACATCCAGCCACTCCCCCGGAAGCGACAAAGGTTAATATTTGGTAAACGACCTGGGCTGGGATTGGTTCACACGTCGAGCGATTCATTCCGCAGGTCCGCACGTTAGAGGTGAGGCGGAGACTTTGCTCCGCTGGTGGTCGTCGAAAGCAGGCGGACATGAAGGCCATGGTGCTTACGGACGTGGGGGCCCCGCTGGAGCTGGTGGAGCGCGATGATCCCTCACCGGGACCCGGCGAGGTGCGGCTACGGGTGCTGGCGTGCGGCGTCTGCCGGACCGATCTGCACATCCTGGACGGAGAGCTGGCCGAGCCGCGCCTGCCACTGATTCCTGGGCACGAGATCGTCGGCGTTGTCGACGAACTGGGGCCGGGCGTCGCCTCTCCCGCTCTGGGCCTGCGAGTCGGCGTGGGGTGGCTGGGTCGCGCCTGCCATCACTGCCGCTACTGCCTGGGCGGGCGCGAGAACCTCTGCGATACCCCCCAGTTCACCGGCTATTCGCGCGACGGCGGCTACGCCACCCACGTCGTGGTCGATGCTGACTACGCCTATCCGCTCGGTGACGGCGGCGGCGACGCCGCGGCAGCGCCCTTGCTCTGCGCGGGCCTGATCGGCTGGCGCTCGCTGGTGATGGCCGGCGACGGGCGGACACTCGGTCTCTATGGCTTCGGCGCGGCCGGGCACATCATCGCCCAGGCCGCGCGATGGCAGGGGCGGCGGGTCTTCGCCTTCACCCGCCCTGGCGACACGCTGGGCCAGGCCTTCGCCCTGTCGGTGGGCGCCGACTGGGCCGGGGGCTCCGATCAGCCGTCGCCCGAGCCGATGGACGCAGCGATCATCTATGCGCCGGCGGGCGAGCTGGTTCCCCAGGCGCTGAAGGGCCTGGCCAAGGGCGGTCGGGTGGTCTGCGCCGGCATCCACATGTCGGACATCCCGAGCTTCCCCTACCGGATCCTGTGGGAAGAGCGCTCGCTGGTGTCCGTCGCCAATCTGACGCGCCAGGACGCCATCGATTTCCTGGAGACGGCGCCGAAGGCCGGCATCCGCACCCACGTCACGATCTATCCGCTGGAACAGGCGAACCAGGCGCTGGATGACCTGCGCGCCGGGCGGCTTCAGGGAGCGGCGGTCTTGGTTCCCTAGCCCGGGATGTCGAAAATATCAGGCGGCGAGGTCGAGCAGGGCCTGGCGGTCGCGCAGGACGACGCTGCGGCAACTCGCCAGCTCGATCAGCCCGTCGTCCTGGAGCTGGGTCATGGTCCGGGACACGGTCTCGATGGTCAGCCCCAGGAAATCGGCGATGTCCTGGCGCGACATGGGCAGCGTCACGCAGGTCGGCGCCGGGATGCGTTCGGACATGTCCATCAGGAACCACGCCACCCGCTCGCAGGCGCTCTTGCGGCCGAGCACCAGCATGTGAGCTTCGCTGCGGCGCAAGTGGTGCAGCGTCAGCGCCCAGAGCTTCTGGGCCGTCGCGGCTTCCGTCATGGCGCGCTCGCCGAGCTGGCTGCGCCGGATGGCGACCACTTCGCAGTCGCTCACCGCCTCGGCGGACATGGAGTGCTCCGTTCCAGCCTGCAGCCCGAAGACATCGCCAGGCAGGAAGAACTCGGCGATCTGCCTGCGGCCGTCGGCGAGGATGCGGTAGGTCCGCACGATCCCCTCGAGGACGCGATAGGCGCAGGTCGCCGCTTCGCCCTCGCCAAAGATCTCCTCGTTGCGGCCGTACTTCATCGTGACGCCCGAAACGCCCAGCGCATCAGCGACGTTGCCGGGGTGATCGACCGTGACGGACCAGTCCGTCTGCGCGGTGACTCCGGCTGGCAGGCCGTTAGCGGCGGTATGGGTGAGTTGGACGCGCATCAGGATTGCTCCAGATCAAGGCATTCGATGCACCAAGGGGTACCCGTCCGCGGCCCGTCGCGAAATTCGGGTGATCTGCTTACGGGCTGGTACGTAAGGGGCGGCCCGCGGTTTTCGTGTATGAACGCGGAAGGCGTAGGACGGACGCGGGGATGGCGCTGCGCAGGTTGTTCGATCAGGATCGCTGGGCCGGCTCCACGCTCACGCGATCCGCCGTCGGGCTGGCCCTGGTGGCGATCGCCGCGGGCCTGGTCGAAGGGCTTTGGCTGCGTTTCGGTGGCTCCCCTGTCTACACACTGCTGGTTCCCGCTGTCGTCGCCGCTGGCGTCTATGGCGGCGGCGCGCCCGGAACTGTGGCGACGCTGGCGGCGGCGCTCTGCGCGGTGCTGCTCACGATCCAGTCTTCAGAGGTGTTCGCGGTCGGATTGATCCGCTCGGTCGCCCTGGCCGCGGTCGGCGGTGTCTGCGCGTTGGTGGGAGAGCGGCGGCGCACGGCGATCGTCCACGGCGAACAGGCGACCGCCGCCCTGGTCGCGCGCGAGGCCCATCTCCGCTCGATTCTCGAGACCGTCCCCGACGCCATGGTGGTCATCGACGATCGGGGGCTGATCCAGTCGTTCAGCAAGACCGCCGAACGGCTGTTCGGCTACGCGGCGGACGAGGTGATCGGACGCAACGTGAAGATCCTGATGCCGGAGCCCTATCGGGAGAACCATGACGGCTACCTGGAGCGCTACCACCAGACCGGTGAGCGCCGCATCATCGGCATCGGCCGCGTGGTGGTGGGCGAGCGCAGGGATGGCTCGACCTTTCCCATGGAGCTGTCGGTCGGCGAGATGCAGCCGGGGACGAGCCGCTTCTTCACCGGCTTCGTGCGCGACCTGACCGAACGGCAGACCACCGAGCAGCGCCTGCACGAGCTGCAGGGGGAGCTGGTGCATATCTCTCGGCTCACAGCGCTCGGCGAGATGAGCTCTGCGCTGGCCCATGAGCTCAACCAGCCGCTGTCGGCGATCGCCAACTACCTCAACGGCGCTCAGCGGCTGCTGCAGCGCCCGGCTGAAGACACGTCAGAGAAGGTGCGCGACGCCCTCGGCAAGGCCGTGGAACAGGCCCTGCGCTGCGGCGATATCATCCGGCGTCTGCGGGAGTTCGTGGCTCGCGGCGAAACGGAGAAGCACGTGGAGAGCGTCGCCAAGCTGGTGGAGGAGGCGAGCGCCCTGGCGCTGGTGGGCGCGCGGCAGCTGGGCGTGCGCGTCATGTTCGACCTCAACAAGCGGGTCGACCTTGTGCTGGTCGACAAGGTGCAGATCCAGCAGGTGGTGCTGAACCTGATCCGCAACGCCGTCGAGGCCATGACCGGGGGCGATCGGCGCGAGCTGACGGTCTCCAGCCTCCCCGCGCCCGGCGGCATGGTCCAGATCAGCATCACCGATACCGGCCCGGGGCTCGCCTCCGAGGTCGCAGAAAAGCTGTTCCAGCCCTTCGTCACCACCAAGGCGAACGGGATGGGCGTGGGGCTTTCGATCTGCCGCACCATCATCGAGGCCCACGGCGGGCAGATCTGGGCCGAACCCAATCCCGGGGGCGGCACGGCGTTCCGCTTGACGGTTCCGAAAGCTTCGGCTGAAGAAATGGCCCATGCCCGCTGAGCGCTCAGTGCACGTGATCGACGACGACGAGGCCGTCAGGGATTCCCTCGCGTTCCTGTTCGATTCCGCCGGCGTTCCGGTCCGCACTTATGAATCGGCCGTCGCCTTCCTTGATGGGACTGGCGGCGGCGTCGACGGGTGTGTGGTCACCGACGTCCGCATGCCGGACATGAGCGGACTGGACCTGCTGCGCGAGCTGGTGTCGCGCGGCGTCACCGCTCCGGTGGTGATCATCACCGGCCACGGTGACGTGCCGCTGGCGGTCGAGGCGATGAAGGCCGGCGCCTTCGACTTCCTGGAAAAGCCTTTCGATGACGAGCGGCTGCTCTCCCTCGTGAGCCGGGCCCTGGAGCAGCGGTCGGGCCAGACCCTCAGCGATGAACAGATCGCCATCCGGGCGCGGATCGCCACGCTATCCCAGCGCGAACGCCAGGTGCTCAAGGGATTGGTGGACGGCCAGCTCAACAAGACCATCGCCTGGCAGCTGGGGATCAGCGCCAGGACCGTGGAGGTCTACCGGGCCAAGCTGATGGCCAAGATGGAGGCCGGCGCGTTCGCCGAGCTGGTCCGCATGGCGCTGCTGGCGGGCGACCTGGAGACTTGACAGAGATCAACGCGGATCACGCGGGCAGCCATGATAGTGGCCCAATGCATTCGCTCGAGCCCCGGCTGAGTCTGATCGCCATCGTCGAGGACGATGTCGCCGTGCTGAACTCGCTGGAGTTCGCCCTGGGAGCGCAGGGCTATGCGGTCTGCGCCTTCGAGCGGGCGCTGGACGCCCTGCACAGCGACGAGATCCTGGGAGCCGACTGCCTGCTGACGGACTACGCCTTGCCCGACCTCGACGGAGCCGCCCTGTTGCACGCCCTCAGGTCGCGCGGCCTGACCTGCCCCGCGATCTTCATCGCCAGCAGCCCCACCGCGCGCTGCCGGCAGGAGGCGCTGCAGGCCAAAGCGCCGCTGATCGAGAAGCCCCTGCTCGGCGAGAATCTCTACGACCAGATCCGCAGCCTGACAGCCTGAACGCTGGCTCCGGCCCGTTCGTCATGGCCCGGAAGCGTCAGGCGGCCCTGGACGGTTTGTCGAACATCAGCGCCAAGCCCGCGATCGCCAGAGCGGCCGCGCCGTAGCAGGTGGGGCAGTAGAGGGCGAAGTGCGAGCCATGCACGGCGGTGGCGAGCGGCTTGAGTCCCGCGCATCGCCGCGGGAGGTCCTTGTAGACGCCATGCAGACGCGCCTTGCGGCCCTCAGGCGCTCGTGGCGGGCGCGGCGCCGGCGTCAGCCTGCCACAGGGGAACGGCCGAAGTGCTTCACCGCGGCGGCCCGCACCTGCTCGGCGCAGGCCTCGACGGCCTCCTCGGTGATGTTGGGGGAGATGGCGCCGAAATGGAGGTGGTCCAGCAGGGTCAGGCCGCAGACCCGGGCCACGTGTTCGTCGAACAGCTTGCGCAGGGCGTCCCAGGCCCCCGTCTCGACCATCCAGCTCTTGGGCGCGCCCGACGAGGTGACGCTGATCATGCTGCGGCCGGTGAGCAGCGGTGCGTTGCCGCCCTCGCCCATGCCGTAACCGAACCCCATGCCGAAGACGCGGTCGATGTAGCCCTTCAGCATTGCCGGGGGGGCGTTGAACCAGACCGGATAGAAGAACGCGAAGCCGCCCACGTCCCGCAGCAGCGCCCGCTCGGCGCGGACATCGGTGTGCGGCGCAAAGCCTCCCGGGCGAGGGATCTCATCCGCGGCCAGCCGGGGGTCGAAGCCGAGCGCATAGAGATTGCGGATCAGAACCTCATGCCCCTGCCCCAGCAGGGCCGCGGCGTAGGCTTGCGCCATGCTCACGGTGAAGCTGGTCGGGTCGGGATGGCTGACGATGACGGCGTGCTTCACCTTTGCGACTCCGGCGTCGACGAAACCTCGCCCCACATCAACTCGGCAGCGAACGGAGACGGCGCCGAGACGGGAGAGGGCTGGGCGGCGTCGGGAACCGGGCGGGAAGCCAAGCGGTGGAGGGACGGAAGACGGGCTTCACGGAGCGCAGGGACGACAAACACCGCCGCCCCCGCGACGAGGGCGAACAGAACCGCGCCGAAGACAATTCCGCGGCTGCGCTTATCCACCGACCACATGGACGGGCGTTCCAGAATTGATGCGGTCATGGGGCGTCCCCAGCAGTGAGCGAGCCCTATCCTGCACGCGTCTGACGCGCGGCGCCTTGAGGCACATCAACTTGCGGTTTCGGGCGACGTGGGCGTCCGGTGGTCCTCACTGACCCGCTGGCGTCATCCGGGCTGCAGCCTGATCACATTTTCACCGTAGCGATCGCCGCCGCCATCGCGAGCCTGTGATCCTGGGTCCAGGGCGGTCCAAATCGCTTCCTCGCCTCGGCGAAATGGCCATCCAGGTCGTCGGCGTGGAGCGCGTCGCAGGCCTCGCTGAACACCGTCTTCGAGTCGTACCAATGCACGATCCAGCCGCGCGGCCGCGCCGCGTCCGCCAGGGCGTTGCGATACATCACCCAGTCCGCGACGTTCTGGGCGCGGTAGTTCTGGAGTCTCTCGGCGACGGTGGCGGGCAGGGGCTGCAGCCGGCGGAGCGCCACGCCACGGATCTTGTACGGCGCGCCCGTCTCGACGGCCTCGAAGCAGCGCCTTGCGTCCTGTTCGGCGGAAAGGCGCACACGTTCGACCAGGTCCACCGCGTCTTCGAGCGGCATCCGCTGCCCCTCGCAATGATGGGGGAGGCTGGGGAGATCGGCTCCGACGAGCTCGACGCGCCGGCTGTCCAGGACTGCGCCATCCCCAGCGACGGTCACCAACACGGCCCAGCCTCCGTGGTCCGACACGCCGATGATCGCGCCGTCATTCGACATGGCAGCCCCTCACCGCGGGACGTCCGCGGGCGGGCCCAGGCCTGGTTCCAGGTCCGCAAAGCCGAGTTTGGCGGCCAACGGGCGGGCCCTGCCGGCCTGGGCGGGCTCGCGGTGGATCTGCAGATAGCGGGCGAAGACGAGGAAGTGCTGGTTCGGATCGAGATCGCCGTCCCCTGCCGCCAGTTCGGCGGTGACCCGCTCGAACATCGGCTGGAAGGCCGGCCGGCGGCCATCGACGTCGGTGAAGCCGTACTCTTCGGCGAGGTCGGCGGCGAACAGCACCTGGCCCGCCTTGCGGCGCACCAGCGGATCGGCGGCGAGCGCCGCGACGGCGCGGCCGACGAAGCAGGGGCTCTCGGACTCCGCGAAGAACGAGTCCTTGGCGATGGCGTCGCGCCAATTGGCCTCGGAGACCCCGAAGTGGCCGAGCACCGCCTCCGAGCGCAGGAAGCCGGGACACAGGGCCAGCGCAGTCACGCCGGTTCCGTGCAGGTCCCAGGCCATGGCGTAGCCCAGGCGATTCACCGTGTTCTTCACCAGGTCGTAGAGCAGCTGGACGCGATAGCCCTCGTGATGGCCGTCCGAGACCTCGACGATCAGCCCGCTGCCCTGTTTCAGCATCAGGGGCGCGGCGTGGCGGGCGGTGATCAGGTGGCTGAGGACCGCCTGCTCCACGAGCGCGCGGACCGTCCCGATGTCGAGCTGCCAGAACTTGGCGCCCCAGTCGATCATCGGGTCGCCGCCCCAGATGTCGTTGACCAGGATGTCCAGCCGCCCCCGCTCCGCCTCTATCCGGGCGATGAGGGCGACGACCTCCTCCTCGCGGGTGTGGTCCGTGCGGACCGCCACGCCCTCGCCGCCCTGGGCGTCGACCAGCCCCGCGGTCTCCTCGATGGTCTCGGGCCGGCCCATCGGCGAGGTCTGGCCCGCGCCGGTCCGGCCGGTGCAGTAGACCACCGCGCCCGCCGCGCCCAGCATGCAGGCGATGCCGCGGCCCGCCCCGCGCGTGGCGCCGGCGACCAGCGCCACCTTCCCCGCCAACGGCCGGTCGACCATTTGCGCCTCCACCTGCGGCCTTGGCGGTTCGGGCGAACCGTCCTATAATTTGTGAGTGAACATTCATTCATGAATTAGGTCAAGATGGCTCGCCCGCGGCGGATCAGTGATGAGGCCGTGCTTGCCGGGGCGTTGACGGTGATGTTCCGCAAGGGGCCCGCCGAGTTCACCCTGGCGGCCGTCGCGGCGGAGGTGGGGATCGCGCCCCCGACGCTGGTCCAGCGGTTCGGCGACAAGCGGGGACTGCTGCTGCGCGCCCTGGCCCAGGACAACGCCGCGTTCGCCGCCATCATCGCCGGCGCGCCGCAGGGAAGTGGCCGCGCCGCGGTTATCGGCCTGTTCCGGCTGCTGACCCCCAACATCGAGGATCCCGACGTCCTGGCCACCGGCCTGCTGTGGCTGCGCGAGGACTTCCGCGATCCTGGCTTGAACGCCCTGGCCCGCGAACGCTGGAGGATGCTGCGCGAGGCGGTCGCCCAACGGCTGCCGCCCCTGCCGATATCGCCCGAACTCGCCGCCCGCCTGCTCGAAGCCCAGTGGCAGGGCGCGTTCAACCAGTGGGGCTTCTTCCGGGAAGGGCGGCTGGCGGACTTTGTCGTAGAGTCCCTGGAGGCCTGGTTCGACCTCGCCGAGGGCGTCCGACCCGCCGGGTCGGACAGCAAAGACTGGAGCGGGCGATGAGATTCGAACTCACGACCCCAACCTTGGCAAGGTTGTGCTCTACCCCTGAGCTACGCCCGCACTCCGTCGAAGGCGCGGCTTATC
>FTHA01000406.1_pt1 | contig 12178 bp, 7 predicted proteins | sample 1640771 | NCBI WGS metagenome assembly FTHA01 (sample SAMEA3914789, study PRJEB12502) | metagenome | biome: forest; material: soil | place: Canada | collected 2011-07-03 | depth 0.3 m | reverse complement strand
GCTGCCCTTTATCCGTCGATAGCGATTCGCATTGGACTCGACCGGACCTTGCTGTTGCATGAGTCTGTGAAGTGGATATCCGGGGACACAGTACGCAATCAACCCGCACCACCGCTCCGCCCCCCGTGGTGCCCCAGGTCGGACTCGAACCAACACGTCCTCACGGACAACAGATTTTGAGTCTTCTTACGTATAATATAACTACTTGATATTATTTGATAAATTTCAGCCTACGAGAAAGTGTGCTAATCGATGTGCTAAAAATTGCAACTTTTGGCGCAAAAATGCGCGACGATCGGATTTAGACGTGTCAGCCGCCGAAACCGACGACGGGTAAAGTAACTATCTGATTCTCTTATATAATCAAGCGAACGGTCTACTCTGCGTTAGATTTGGGCTGGATCTTGTGCGAGCGTCTCTCCCGACGCGTTTAACCGGCCGAATGGGGGTCATTTGGTCCGGCTGGCCAACGCGTACCCCCAAAATGACCCCCACAGGCTTGCCCAAGCCACTGCTGCGGCGCGGGAGGCACATCCATACACTAAGATTCCGCACATCAAATCTCGCAGGGTCGTAGGGTAGTAGGTCAAGTCGTCGACCCGCGGTGGACCCACCAGGTCGGTTCGACGATCGTTGTAACCACATGGACTTCGTCCGGCCTCTCGGAGAACTCTCGTTCGACGGACGCGTGGGCGTCGTAGATCACTTGAGGGTTGGACAACTGAATGTCGTTGTCCTCCAGAACCAGAACAGTGCGTGCGCCCGCCTCGCGCTTCCACGCCGCGAGCTTTGGGAACTTCCGGGCGCAAGCCTCCCTGAGCCGCGCCTTGCGCTCTTCGGCCCGCCCTGAAAGCTTGACATCTCCCAACAAATTGGAACAAACGGGGAACTACGTGGGTTCCGAGCCTCTGGTGCGGGTGTGGGTACAAGGCGCTCCAACCCGAAATGGTCTCGGTCTGTGCCTTGCCACAAGCCGGACCCAGAAAAGCGAGTGAACCATGCTTGGTCTAGGATTGGTGACATTGGCCGCCACGGCGGCGGCCTCAACCGTTCCCACGGGCGTGTCGACGCCCGCCGCAAGTGGGTGGGAACCGAGAGATTACCTTGCCCTGATAAGCGCGGTCACGACAATCATTGCTCTCTTGGTCAGCTATTTCGTGAGCTCAAGAACTTTGCAGGCCTCTCTGTCAAACACCGAGGCTAGTATTTGGCAGAAGGCCAATGAAGCCGAAATGAAAAGCATCCAGGATCAGTTGGATGGTTTCTTTGGACCGTTCATGCAACTTTCTAAGATGAATCTGTTGCTTTATCGCGACCTCCGTGATCGGCAACCGGATTCAGGGACGTTCCTCCTAATTGAGAAGCTATTCGATCGCGAATGGCTGAACGGTCTTCCGCAGGGACAACGGGCAATCGTCGGGGAGCTTGCAGCAAATGCTAGGGTGCTGCGGGAATTCATCGCCGAGCGCGCGAGAATGGTGAATTTGAAGGTTCAGCCGTATCTCTCCCGTGTTTCTGCACACTACCGGATGATCGAACTGGCGTATGAGGGAAAGCTGGGCGACGACGCTGCCCTATTTGTGCAGCGCTATGTGTTCCCGGTTCAGATTGACGAAATTCTGAATTTGGAAGTCGCCCGCTTGGAGGCGCGGTTGAATTTGCTGCGCGCCAATCCGGGCAAGACACCGCCGCCCAGCACTGACCTTGCTATCCCTGAGCGACTGAACCTGAGAGAATGGGTCAATCCCCCGAGGGAGCCGCGCCCGGAACTGAACGTGCCGGTGGCGTGACTGTTGGCAGCGGCGGCCTCCCCTTCAGGAGGCTATGCGCGGCCGATACATCCGGCACAATGGCCTCCGTCAGGCGAGGCGATTCTCGCTGCGGCCCTGGTTGAGGGTTCGTCGAAACCAAGGGAAAAGCTGGTTCAATGTCGCGCCACGCTTCAGCCAGCGAACCATTGATCTACCTCGACGGCTTTGCGACGACGCCGCTTGCGCCGGAAGCGAGGGAGGCCATGCTTTCGGCCTGGACCCTGCCGGGCAATCCCGGCTCCCCGCACCGTGCGGGCGAGAGCGCCGCTCGGATTGTCGCCGACGCGCGCGCCGCCGTAGCCGAGCTGATCGGGGCGTCGCCGGCCGAGATGGTGTTCACATCGGGCGCGACTGAAGCCAACAACTTGGCGATTGTCGGGGTCGCTCGAAGAATGGCCGCTGAGCGGCCTGAGCGGCGCCGCATCGTGGTCTCGGCGGTTGAACACAAGGCGGTGCTTGAGCCGGCCCAGGCCCTCGCGGCGATGGGCTTCGAAATCTTCATCGCACCCGTCGATGCGACCGGACGGCTCGACCTCGATGCCTTCGCTGACGCGCTGGACGATCGAACGCTGATGGTGTCCGTCATGGCCGCCAACAATGAGACGGGCGTGCTGCAACCGGTTCAAGATGTTGCGGCGCTGGCCCGCCGCGTGGGCGCGCTCGTTCATTGCGACGCCGCTCAAGCCGCAGGCAAGATCCCCATCGACGTCATCGGGCTCGATCTCGATTACGTCAGCTTGTCCGCACACAAGCTCTACGGGCCAGTGGGGGTAGGCGCATTGTTCGTCTCGGCGCTTGCCCCGAAGCCTCACCCGCTTCAACGGGGCGGCGGCCAGGAACAGGGATTGCGGTCTGGCACCGAGCCGGCACCCCTGCTTGCTGGTTTCGGGGCGGCGGCCATATTGGCCCGAGACGGGCTTGAAGACGACGGCCGGCAGGGTCGACGGCTCGCCCAGCGCTTATGCGATGGGTTGCATGAAAGACAAGTTCGCCTCGATATCACGACGCGGGACGCTCCGGGGATACCGGGGACCTTAAGCATTCACTTGCATGATGCAGATGCGGACGACGTCGTGCTCCGTCTATCCGACGAAGTGTGCTTATCGACCGGCTCTGCTTGCACACGTGGTCAAGTATCTTCGTCTCATGTATTGAACGCGATGGGATATGAGGAAGCAGACGCCCGACATGTCCTTCGTGTATTCTGTGGACGATACAATACAGATGGCGAAATCGACCGCGCCGCGGCGCTGATCGCTTCCGCGGTGAGGCGGTCGGCCCTTGCGCCTGGAGAGCTTCGCCAGTAGCTTCCGCATCATGCGGCGGGAAATCAACGATTCGATCGCGCGCGGGCAATTCGCCGGCCATGAAACTTTCCCGCTTCGGCTGCTATGGCTGAAGAAGGCTTATGACGCCGTTCAAGGCGGCGCGCCGGTTGGAACATTCCATGAACAGCGCGCGATTGCAAGGTTCGGCGTTGGGCGCAACATGGCGCAGTCGATGCACTATTGGGCCTTGGCCTCGGGGTTCATGGAGAATGATGGGAAGGTATTGCGGCCAAGTCGGCTGGGCGAGGCTGTGCTCGCGGGCGACGGCCACGACCCCTACGTCGAGCGCTCTGCGACGGTGTGGCTCGCTCATTGGCACATTGCATCAACGGCAAAGCTGACCACGACCGCCTACTACGCGTTCAATGCTCTGTCGGCGATCGAGTTCGATCCGTCGACCTTGGTGAGCGAGCTTCATGAGCTGGCCAAATCCAGGGGATGGCGGGCGACCGCCACGACGTTGAAGCGCGACGTCGAGGTCTTGCTGCGGAGCTACGTTCGCCGGCATAACGCGAACCTTGAAGACGCGGCGGAGCCTCTGCTCGCCGAACTCGGCCTGATCCGCGAGGCGCGCGTTGGGGGCTGGTACGAATTCATCCGCGGCCCCAAGCCGTCTCTCCACGATGGTGTTTTCGCCTACGCGCTGAACGACTTTTGGAATGGCGTTGCGAACGGTTCGACAGCGTTGACCGCCGAACAGATTTGCTACGCGCCGGGCTCGCCCGGCCGCGTCTTCAAGATGGACGAAGACAGCATCGTCACCCGCCTGATGGGCATGGAACGGCTCACGGCGGGAGCCTGGGTGTGGACGGACACCGCCGGCCTCCGGCAAATCCAACGCAAGGACACAGTCGATGACCTTGCCCTGCTCGCCCGCGCCTATCCTGAGCGCAAGGTAGCGGTGCCCGAGGATGACGACGCGACGGAGGCGGCATGAGCGTGCTGGCTGATATCGTCGAGATCGATCGGCGCTTCGCGCGGTCGGCGCGGATCGACTCCGATCTGAAGGGCTCGCCGCCGCTGGTTGGCTATGTCTTGCAAGCCAGCACGGCGAAGGCGCTCACAGCAATGGCGAGCGCACAAATTGAGAGCGCGCAAGGCGCCTACACCTGGACGGGTCCTTACGGCGGCGGAAAATCGAGCGCCGCCCTGCTGGTCGGCAACCTGGTCGGCGGGTGCGCCGAGACCCGTGCGATTGCGCGGGATATCGCAGGGCCGGAGGTATCGGCGCTCTTTGCTGAAGCGTTCCCTGAGAGGAACGGCGCGTGGACGGTCGTGGCCGTCACTGGCAGTCGGGCGAGCCTGCGCGATGTCATCGCGGAAGCTTGCCGCGATGCGCTCGGCTGGCCAAAAGCTGTGGCCGCGCGCGCGGCGGAGTCCAACGACGCGCTGATCGAGGCGTTGCTGAACGGAGCGCAGCACCGGCGTAGCGGCATCCTGTTGCTGCTGGACGAACTCGGAAAGCTGCTGGAACACGCGGCGTCAGATAGCGCCGACGTTCACCTGCTGCAGGACCTGGCGGAACGGAGTACGCGCAGCGAAGGCCGGCTCGTCGTCGTCGGCATTCTCCACCAAGCGTTCGAGCAATACGCGGCGAAAGCCCAAAAGGATTCTCGCGACGAGTGGGTCAAGGTCCAGGGCCGCTATCAGGACATCTCTTTTCTGACGGGCGCAGATGAGAGCGTTGCGCTGCTTGCTCGCGCCGTGCGCTGCGACGCGCGCCCGGAAAGCGCGGCCGCCGCAGCTCTGGCCGTTGCAGAGGCGGTTGCAAAACGGCGACCGACCGACGTTGCCCACCTCGCCGAGACGCTCGGGGCGACCTGGCCGCTCAATCCGGTCACGGCGCTGCTGCTGGGCCCGGTGTCTCGGCAGCGGTTCGCCCAAAACGAACGGAGCGTCTTCGGCTTCCTGGGCTCGGCGGAACCGTTCGGGTTCCAGGCCCACCTTACGGCCACCGAAACGCTGGGCCATCGCGTCACCTACGATCCGGACCAGCTCTGGGATTACCTGGCCGCCAACTTCGGCATGGCGCTGGCGAGCGGAACGGACGGCGCCCGCTTCAGTCTGGCGTTTGAGGCCATTGACCGCGCCGCCGCCAAAGGCAGCGCGCTGCATGTGAGCTTGACCAAGGCCGCCGCCGTCATCGAATTCTTCCGCAACGGCTCGGGCGTGGCGCTCGCCGAAGATTTCCTATTCGTCGCAGCGCCCTACGCGGCACCAGGCGACGTGCGGTCCGCGATTGCCGATCTCCTCGAATGGGCGGTTCTAATCGCCCAGCCGCGACTTGGCGGCTATGCGCTGTTTGCGGGCAGCGACTTCGATCTTGAAGAGGCGCTGGCGAAGCTGACGGAAGCAGGCGCGCTCAGCGCCGAACAGCTCGCCACGGTGCCGCAGCGGGTCGGCCTCGGGTTCGCCGCGGCGAAGCGGCACTATTTCAAGACGGGCGCGCTGCGGACTTTCGAGGTCGTGCTCCAACTCATCACAAGCTCCGACAAAGCGAGGGAGCTTGCAGCCTCGCTGGCTGAACGACGCTACAAGGGCAGCGGGATGCTGGTTCTGCTGCTCTCGGACGGAGATGTTGAACTCGGCAAAATCCGCAACCACTGTAAGGGCATCGCCAAGGCCCTAGCCGAGACAAAGACGGTGGCCGCCGTCGGTTGTGCAGCCAATAGCTATTGGTTGAGGCCAAACGCCGGCGAGCTGTTCGCGATCGAGCGGCTGACGCGCGAGAACCCGCGACTGGAAGGCGATCGGATCGCCCGGCGGGAAATCGCCGCGCGCCACTCCGCTTGTGTCGATCTGGTCTACCGGGATCTGGACGCCGCGCTCAACGGGGCACGGTGGTGGCTCGCACCACAGCCGGATCAACCGCTCTCCGAACCGTTGCCGATCGTGGCCAGCGTGCTGGCCGATATTGCTTTCAGCAAATCGCCGATCCTGAAGAGTGAACTGCTGCAGCGCGATCGGCCATCCTCCAACGCGATGGCCGCCGCCCGCGAACTTTGCCACGCGATGGTAACGCGCGGGACAGAGCGTGACCTCGGTTTCGAGGGCTACCCGGCGGGCATGGGGCTTTATCTTACCGTGCTGGAGCCGTTCGGACTCCACGCCAAGGATGAGAAGGGGGTCTTTGGCTTCCGGCCGCCCACGGATAAAGGCCCAGGCTTGAGTCTGGCGCCTGTCTGGGAGGCGATGGAGCGCGAGCCCGACGTCTGTCTTGAGGATGTTTACAAGGAATGGGGTCGCCCGCCGATCGGCCTGAAGGCGGGCCTGATGCCCGTCCTGGCGCTGGCGAGCATTTTGGCACGCCAAGATAGTCTCGCGGTCTATGTAGAGGACGTTTTTCAGACCGCGCTGGATGACGTCTTCGTTGACAAGCTGCTCCAGAAGCCGGGCGACATCCGTTTGCGGCGGGTGGACCGTTCGAACCGCGACCTCACGTTCCTGCACGGCTTGGCACGGCATCTTGGCGTCGATGACGTGACCAAGTCTCTGCCCGTCGCTCAGGCGCTATTCCAGCGGTACGAGAACCTGCCCACCTATTCGCAGCGAACGGACACGCTGTCGAAGCCCGCCACAACGGTGCGCGGCGTCATCCTGAAGGCCAAGGACCCGGAAGCGCTGTTGTTCGATGCGCTGCCGGCGGCGCTGGGCAAGACTCTCTCGTCCGACAAGATTTTCGCAGCTCTGGTCGAAGCGGAGGCGGCCTATGGCGCGATGCTCGAGACCGTCCGCGTGGCTTTGGCCGACGCTCTTGGCGTCGATGCGGCCACGTTCGGCGGCATCGCGGCCCGCGTGGACGTCATCAAGGGCCTGACTAACGATTGGACCTTTGAAGGATTCGTCTCGCGCTCCGCAGCCTTCGAAACGGGAGAAGGCGACATGGAGGGCCTCGCCGGGCTCCTTCTCCACAAGTCGCCCAAGACCTGGTCCGACCGGGACCGCGACCAGGCTCTCATCGAGATTGCGCGCATCGGGCGGAGATTCCGCGAACTTGAAGCGGTCGCCCAAGTGCGCGGGCGTCCGAGCCGGACCGAGGCCATGGCGGTCGTGGTCGGAATTGATCCGAACGCAGAGCCCATTCTGGCGCGCTTTGATCTCACCGCGTCGGAGCAAAAAGCGGCTACCGCCCTCGCCACACAACTGCTCACGATGCTCGCCGGCTCGGCCGGCGGCGGCCGTGTGCATCTCGGCGCCCTGGTTCGCGCGGTCGAGACGATGGCGGCCGAGACACGCGAAACGGAGACCGCGTGACCAAGCCTGTCCGTCATATCCTGGGGCTCTCGGGGGGGCGCGATAGCGCGGCCCTCGCAGTCTTCATGCGGCAAACACGGCCCGAGCTGCCGATTGAATATTTTTTCACAGACACGGGCAAAGAGCTGAAAGAGGTCTATGCCTTCTTGGATCGGCTGGAGGGCTTCCTCGGCCGGCCGATACAGCGCCTCAATCCCGATCGAGACTTCGATTTCTGGCTCAAAGAGTACGGCAACTTCCTGCCGTCGCCGCGCACGCGCTGGTGCACGCGGCAACTGAAGCTGCGCCCGCTAGAGACCTGGCTGCGTGCCGATCTCGACGCCGGTGTGATCGTCAATTCCTATGTGGCAATCCGCGCGGATGAACCGACCCGCGAGGGCTATCAAGCGACGCATCCGAACATGCGTGTTGAGCTGCCACTGCGAGAGGCGGGCATTGATCGGGCCGGCGTGATCGAGATGCTGGACCAATCGGGCGTTGGCGAGCCGGCCTACTACAGTTGGCGGTCTCGGTCGGGATGCAGCTTCTGCTTTTTCCAGCAGAAGATCGAATGGGTGCGTCTGGCTGAAAATCACCCGGATAGTTTCCAGGAAGCGGTCGACTACGAGAAGACGGCGCTGAAGGACGGGTCGCCCTTCACCTGGAGTGACCGTGAAAGCCTGACCGAGCTGATACAGCCCGAAAGGGTCGCGCAAATCCGCGCGGACTACGACAAGCGGTTGGAACGCCTGCGCCGGCGACGTCCTGTAAATCCCCTGTCCGGCCGGTCGACCGACACGATCGACGATGTGTACGGCATCGACGAGGCCGCAGGCGGTTGCGTCATTTGCCACAAGTAAAGGTGCAGTCAGGTCGTCAGACGAGATGTTCGAGGTCGTAGGCGTTCAAGACCGGGCGCAGGATCTCGTAGGCGGCGAAGCGGTTCTCAGCCAGGGTTGCGAACTCAGCCACGCGCCGAAGCTCGGAGGCAATGAGCTTGCGCGCGGCGCCCGTCGGATCGTGGGCCTCTTCCGGCAGGATGACGATGAAGTCGTGGATGGTCGCGATCGTCTTGCCCGGCGACCGTCGTAGAATCCGGCCGCGACGCTGTATGAACTGCCGCGGGTCGCGCGAGCTGGCGAGGATGTAGGCCGTGCTGCACGCGGGCACGTCGATACCCTCGTCAAGACATTTGATGGCGACCAAGCCGTCGATCAGGCCCACGCGAAAGGTCTGAAGAATGGATTCGCGCTCACGGCGGCTTTCCCGCGCGGTAAAGCGTGAAACCCTCCAGCCCAAGCCGTCGAGCACGCGCGTGACGACCTCGATCTGGCGTTGCGGCACTGCGTCGTCGCCGTCGTCATCGTCGTCGTCGAACTCGTCGGCGTCCGGGTCGTAGATCACCCGGCCATCGCCGCAATAGAATAAGGTATGCAGCTCCGGTGCTCGCCCGTCCAAGGCGATTTCAAGCGAAACCAGCTTGTTGACGGCCGAACCAACGATCCGGGACCGCTTCATCAAGAGCGCGGTGAGGCCGGCGCTCATGCCATGCCCGGCTCCCGTTCCTTCGCGGGCGAACTGTTGGGCAATGAGGTCGGATAGACGGATGAACTCTTCACCCTCGTCTGGCGTGAGCGCCACAAGGCGAGGAAAGTAATTGTAGGGCGTGAGAACCTTGTCCTCGATCGCCTGCTTCAGTGTGTATGAGTAGACGACTTCGCCATAGTACGCCTTGAGGCGTGCGTTTCGCTCGTCGTCGAGATAGTGCTCCGGCGTCGCCGACAGTCCGATCCGATAGCGCGCGTTCTGCGGCAGGGCCGACGCCAGCGATTGCGACCCGTGGTGATGACATTCATCGCCGATCCATAGGAACTGGTCGCTGGGGATGCGGGCGATGGCGTTCTGAAAATCCGCGGTTTTCAGCGTCCTGTTGACGACGACGATGGCCTCAAACGGCGTCGCACCGGTCTGGACGTCCAAAATCTTGCGCTGTAGCGCGTCGTACCAATTGGCTTTCGAGACGTAGCACTGGAGCGGGTGGATGTTGAAAGTCTCCAGGATTTCGCACCACTGATCCGCGAGGCTCTGATAGGGCGCTGCGATCACAACGGTCAGGCCGCGTATTTGCTTTGACATCTGCACGGCACCGTAAACCGCCGTGATCGTCTTTCCGGCGCCCGTCGCCAGATCAAAGATTCCCTGAAAGTCGCCCTTCGCCCGCCAGGCGTTGAGGGCGTCCCGTTGATGATCGCGGATGTCGAAAGGCGAACCGTTGATGAGGTCCGGGACGCGTGGGCCGCGTGGCCGCAGCGCCGCTTCCGCCGCGTCTTCTGCTTCCCGGAGCATCGCCACGATGGCCGCCTCACGCTCCGGATCGGGAGGGCGCTCCATGGTTGCCCCCACCTCCAACAAACGATCGCGAAGCGCCGACGGCACGTCCATCACCGCCGTGCCGCGGCTCTTGTTGGCCCAGAGGCGCTCGAAGCTTGCCCGGTGCGGCTCATGGTACTCGGCAAGCTCCGGTCGCCAGGCCGGGAATACGTCGATCGATTCATAATTGTGGGTCGGGAGCAACGCAGCGGCGCTCTCGTTTGCGGAGCCCGCAAAGACCACCGCGTCGCCTGAAGCGTCCGTGATGATCCCGACCTTGTCGTGAAAGATGCCGTGGGGCCGCAACGCCACGCGGATTTCAAGCCGTCCCTGCGATACCAACCAGGCCAAAGCCTTGAACCGCTGTTGGAACAATTCGTCGTCCACGCCGTCGATCTGTTGCAGAAACTCGGTGCCGAGGCGCTCGGAGACCTCCCGGACTCTCAAGCCCTCCTTGACCGCGTCCAGATCGTTTTGGTCGCAGAAGGCGCCGAGGATCAGCCTGATCCGACCGCCGCCGTTGATGAATGCCGTGAGCGCCTGAGCCGCGTGGCTGAGCGTCGAAGCAGAGAAAAATCCGACGGCGCGATCGTAGCTGGACGCGACAGACAATGCTGGAAAGTAGAAGTCGGTGAGGATGTCATCCAGGTCGGACTTATAGACGCCCTTAAACTGCAACCGGCGCAGCATCGTCAGAACTTGATCGATGCGAGGTCCGGCTCAGCGAGCTGGGGCTCCAGATATTTCCGTTCCTTGAGAAGCGCCAGCAGCGCCCGGTCGGGGTACTCGCCGCCATTGCGGATCAGAAAGTCCTTCATCAGCATGAGGCCGCCGTTGGCGTACTCCTCGAAGATCTGGGCGCACTGCGCCTCTTCGCCTTCCCGCAGCACGTCGATGTTCTGGGTCTCGGCGACGGCGATCGTCCACAAAAGGTCCTCGGCCGCCGGGTCGCGCTCAAACTGCTGGTAGGAGATATCCTCCACCCCGGCCGCGCGATCGAGCGGCACGCGCCGCTTCTCGGAAAAGCCGAGCAAGGCTGCAAAGCAGAGCAGTTCCCGGATGGTCGGGAAGAGGGTTCGATCAGACCCGGGTACCTTTTGCATCGACAGGCGCTGCACGAAGTCTTCGTGGAGTTTGCTGCGATTGATGTTGGGGGCACGGTCGGCCATCAGCGTGTCACCCTCACGAATTCGGTGCCATCGAATTCTCCGTCGAACAGCGCCGTTTCGACGTCCTTGCCGTTGAACTGGCGAACCTCCAATGCGCGATCACCACGGGCGTCCCTGTTATGCCGGACGAGAACGTACTCCTCGCCGATCCGCCCTTGCAGCGCGTCCATGACGCCGCCGGAAGCCTGGGACTTGGATACCATGAGGACCACCTGCCCCGCCATCTGCGGAACGTACTCGGCGGTGGTCATGCGGTAGTCCTCGTCGAGCTGACCGAAGGGAGAGTCGAGCACCAGTGGCGCGACCGTTCCGCGAAGCAAACGATAGTCGTCCGCATTCTGCCGGACCCTTGCGAACTCGACCAAGGCGGCCGTGAAAGCGAGGCCGAGCAGTTGGTTTTCTCCGCTGGATTTGGGTAGCTGAGTGCCAGCCTGATTGACCAGGCTGATGCCGTAATCCTCAGTCATCTGCAGCCTAAATGCCTTACGGCTCGTCTTCTCAAGGATGGCCGTGATGGAGTGCCGCAACACCGAGCGGGCGGCCTTTTCTTCATCGACCAGCTCGTGCTCAAGGCGGCCCTTGAGCGTTTCGCAGAGGGTGTAGCGCTTCATAAAGATGCGGGCGCCGGCATCTTCGTCCGCCAGCTTTCGAAGGTCGCGCTCGCTCACGGCCTTCTCGCCCTCAGCGCGTTCGATGCGCGATTGCATATCGCCGACCTGAACACGCTTGGCGTTCGCGAGCTTGCGGAGCTCGTTGCGTTTGGTTTCGCGCTCGGCGATTTCGTCAAAGTTTATTCCGGCCAACGCCTCGGAGATCTCCGCAAGGTCGGCTTCGTGCCGCGAGATGTCTTGCCGCGCGTCCGCCAAGCGCTGATGCGCCGTGTCGAGCCGCCCCGGTGCTTTCCCGCGTTCGGCTTTGAGCTGGGACAACTGGGCGCGGACTTTGCCAATGCGGCTCCGAAGGGTGGCGTTCGCCGCCTTCTGCAAATGGCTTGCGACCAGTTCGTAGGAATGGGTGCCTGATTTCAGCTCGGCCCCGCAGATACATCGTCCCATCTCCAGGAGATCGGTGACGAATTCCTCGTTGTAGGGCGAGGGGATTTTGCCCTTCGTTTCCTCCTGATCCAGGTGATCCATGGCCACCTCTGTAATCCGGGTGGACACGAGGAACCGGCCGTTGTCGCCGAGGCATTTCAAGAGATCGCCCTGCGCGTCGGACTCTCGCTTGCGCGAGCGCGCCAGCTCGCCGACCGCCTTGTCGCGCCGGG